>Ga0070741_10008494_pt1 | contig 20578 bp, 16 predicted proteins | sample Coa_R1_4_FD_66440 | JGI IMG/M metagenome (GOLD analysis project Ga0070741, IMG submission 66440) | Surface soil microbial communities from Centralia Pennsylvania, which are recovering from an underground coalmine fire - Coalmine... | ecosystem: Environmental > Terrestrial > Soil > Unclassified ...
CGGCGCTTGCCTCAGTGACGACAGCACTGGCCTTGCCGCCACACGTTCCCAAGGTGCTTGCGCTCATCGACCTTGCCCGCCTCTCAGATGAGCGCAAACGAGAATTAGAGCAGACCCATAGCGAGCTGGAGGCCCTCTATAGGAAGAGTCAGGACCTTGATCGACTCAAGACGACGTTTTTTGCCAACGTCAGCCATGAATTGCGCACCCCGCTCACCTTGATTCTCGGGCCAACACGGAGGCTGCTGGCGACACAGCCGCTGACCGAAGAGCAACGCCACCAACTAGAAATCGTGCATCGTAACGCCCTGACGCTGCTCAAGCACGTCAATGACCTGCTTGCCCTGGTCCAGTTTGACATGGGGCAGATGGCACTCAACGCGACTGACGTGGACCTTGCAAGGCTTCTGCGGGGATGTGTCGCCCATTTCGAGGGGTTAGCACAGGAGCACCAGTTGGACTTGACGGTAGAGAACCCAGACTCGGTTATGGCGCGCCTGGATACCGAGAAGGTCCAGCGCATCTGCTTGAACTTGCTCTCCAACGCCTTGAAGTTCACCCCTGCTGGCGGGAAGGTTCGCTGCGTGCTTTCCCGAGAAGGAGAGAGGGGCATCATCAAGATACAAGATAGCGGCCCTGGAATCAGGCCCGATCTGCGCCAGACCATCTTCGAGCGCTTTCGGCAAGGGGAGGACGATCTGACACGACGCTTCGGGGGAACAGGGTTAGGGCTGGCCATCGTCAAGGAGTGCGTCGAGTTGCACGGGGGCTCCATTACTGTGGGCGATGCGCCAGAGGGAGGAGCGCTCTTCACTGTCGAGTTGCCTCTTGAGACACAGGCATCTGCACAGCGAGAGTCCTCTCTGCTCGAAGCAACTGCCGCTCTTGAGTGGATCTTCCCCTCCCCTACAGACCTATCACTCCATCCAGTATATGAGGAAAGCTCTGAGCCAGCCAGCCAAATCGGGGCGATGGAAGGCTCGCAACCACTCGTGCTGGTCATTGAGGACCATCGGGATATGGCTCGTTTCCTGGCAGACACCCTTGTACCTGAGTATCGCGTGATGGTGGCCGGGGATGGTCAGGATGGTCTACAGAAAGCGCTCACTCTGCAACCGGACCTCATGCTCTGTGACGTGATGATGCCGCGTATGAGTGGGGAGCAGTTTGTTGCGCAGGTGCGAGCACATAGCTCCCTTGATGGTGTTCCCATCATGGTCCTCTCGGCGCGGGCAGATGATGCCTTGCGCGTCCAGTTGCTGCGCGAAGGTGTCCAGGAGTATCTGGTCAAGCCCTTCTTTGTAGAGGAACTGCGGGTTCGGATAGCCAATCTCATTGCGATGAAGCAAGCCCGCCAGGTGCTTCAGCAAGAGGTAGCGACCCAGAATCAAAGTCTGGTCCTGCTGGCCAAAGAGGTGGCCCTGCGCATGCGTGAGAGTCAGCAGGCGTTGGAAGCGCTCCAACAGGCGAACAATCAGCTTGCCCACGCGAGTCAGGTGCAACGCAATTTTGTAGCGATTGTTAGCCATGAGTTCCGCACAGCGCTGACCAGTATCCAGGGGTTCAGTGAGCTGATGTGTGAAGAGGAGTTGAGCCGAGAAGAGATCAAAGAGTATGGAGCCGATATCTTTACCGAGGCCCAGCGGCTCAGCCGGATGATTGCCGACTTACTTGACCTGGAACGCATGAAGTCGGGACAGATGCCGCTCACGCTGGAGAAAGTGGATCTCAACGCCCTGATCAGAGAAGGACTTGAACTGCTTCGTCCGACAGCTCCAGGTCACACCTTTGTGCTCCAATTGGAGAGCACGCTGCCTGAATGCCTGGGTGATCGCGACAAGCTGTCCCAGGTCATCACTAACCTGCTCAGTAACGCCATCAAGTATTCACCTCGTGGAGGAGAAATTGTGGTGGGGAGCCAGGTAGAAGAGGAAATGGCGCAGGTATGGGTGCAGGATCATGGGATAGGTATCCCAACTGAGGCCCTGGAAGAGGTGTTTGTTCCCTATTCACGGATCGAAGCCAGAACCACGCGCTACATCAAAGGGACAGGTCTCGGACTCTCCATTGCTCGCCAGATGATCCAAATGCAAGGAGGGCATATCTGGGTAGAAAGCAGCTTGGGAAATGGTTCACGCTTTTACTTCACCGTCCCATTAGCAAGGCCGCAAACGACGTAAAATGGGTAGTCAAGAGTTAAGCGTAAATGTCCTCCCAAGTGGTTCTGGCCCACTTTTGATACTGCTGGCGAACCCCTTCTTCAAGCTCGTCTTGAACGAGAAATTGTGCTCACTTCATGCTCGGTTGGAGGGTTCGCCAGCAGTATCACTTTTGGTGATCAAATCCCATCGACATTTTTATTGTCTGGATCATATGTGATACGATCAAAGAGAATGAGATGTCCAAGCAGATCGTCTGGAGCCGTTTCCCTGGCCAGTTGAGAGGGACGAGTGCATGCACCAGGGATGGTTCTACCTCAAGAATGGGAGAAAAGCGTTATGACCGACTACAATCTTTTTGCCAGATTCTATGATGCTGTGATGGGTGAACCGACCGAGACGATCAGTTTGCTCGAAACGCTGATTGAGGACTGGCATCCCAAGGCAAAACACGTTCTGGAGCTAGCATGTGGGACGGGAGCCGTTTTGCAGCATCTGCACTCCTCTCGCGCAGTGGTCGGCCTGGATCTCTCGGAGGGGATGTTAGAGATTGCGAGAAGAAAGATGCCCGCAGTCCCCTTCTATCAGGGAGATATGAGCGCCTTCACTCTCCCTCAGTCCTTTGATCTCATCCTTTGTCTCTACGATTCGATCAATCATTTGACGACCTTTGCCCAGTGGCAACACCTCTTTGTCCAAGTGGATCGTCACCTGGACAAAGAGGGACTCTTCATCTTTGATCTCAATACCCTGGTCAAACTTGAAAGGCTAGCTCAGGCTCCCACCTTTGTGCAAACCTTCGCAGGGAATTATCTGCTCACAGATGTTCTGCGTACCGAAAGCGACCTGTATACCTGGCGCTTGCAGGTTTTTGAGGCACTCGAAAACGATCTCTATCGCCGTCATGAAGCCAATATCCTGGAGGCTTCATTTCCTCTTCTACAGATTGAGCAGGAGGTCAAAGAGCATTTTGAAATCAAACGCCTCGTTGATCCCCACAACGCAGAAGTCGTATCGACCACAGGCCGCGTTTACTTTGTCTGCAAGAAGCGCGCAGAGAGGATCAAGTAGATCGAAAGGTGGCCATCTGCCCCTCCTTTGAGAAGCGCCATCGCCAAAAGTGGGCCAGAACCCCCTTGCCCTACAAATCGGCTCTACAAAGCCTTTTACAATGTGATATTATGCTGCTTGACTGAGCGTGATGTCTGACTGCCAAAAAGACGGCCAATGCTACTAAATTCAGCGGAATTTACACAAGCGTACATAGGCCTATGGACAAAAAGTGAGATGAACATGAGCGTAAAAAGCAGTAAGGCCCATATATTGGTTGTAGATGATGATTCGCATATCACCAATCTGGTGCGACGTATAATTGCTTATGAGGGATATAGTGTCTCTATTGCAGCCAGCGGTGATGAGGCGCTTAATCGAACGTTGGAACGGGCACCAGATCTCATCATTCTTGATATCATGCTGCCTGGATTGGATGGGTTAGAGGTTGTGCGACGATTACGCGCGGCAGGCGATAATGTGCCAATACTGTTGTTAACAGCACGCGATAGCGTAGCCGATAAGGTCAAAGGGCTTGAGGTAGGAGGCGATGATTATCTTGTCAAGCCCTTTGCTCCTGAAGAATTGGTGGCGCGCGTGAAAGCCATGTTACGCAGGAATCAGCCAGAACGCAACGAACTGCTGCGCTATGCTAATGTTGAGCTAGATACGGGGACAAGGGTAGCGCATCGTGGTTCTCGCGAGATAGAGCTTTCTCCAACAGAATACGAGCTACTGGCACTCTTTATGCGGCGTCCTCGCCAGGTACTCACACGAGATATCATCATGGATCGCGTATGGGGATTTGACTTTGAAGGGTCATCGAACGTATTGGAAGTGTACGTTGGCTATCTACGGTCCAAACTGGAGGCTGCTGGTGAGCCACGACTGATCCACACTGTGCGCGGGATAGGCTATGTCTTCAAGGAATAAGCAGATTATCGTCCATAACGCTCCACAAGAAGCCTCAGACAAGAGACCGGGATACTCGCTGCACCTGCAATTGATGCTTTGGTATGGTTCTCTTGTGGCCGTCACACTCGGGCTGTTCGCTGTACTTGTTTTTGTACTGACGACGCAAGCTGTTAATGGCCAGGTAGATAGTGCTATCAAAGCAGAAGCAAGAGTGGCCATGATCAGTATAGAGGACGAATTACAATCAGCATCTCCATACTGGCCGTCCAAAGGCCTCTCACCGACCGGCATTGATGCCTATCAGGAGCCGGGCGTGACGGTTGAGGTCCGCAATGCACAGGGTTCGACACTCTACATCTCATCGGGCAATGAGGGGAACATCCTGGTGAGAAAAGAAGATGCTCAAGGGATACAAAGCGTACAAGCGGGTCAGGCTTCTGAGTATGATACAACAATTGTTACGAAAGCGAACGATCATGTCCAGGTAAAAGTATTGCCAATATATCCTCCAGGCAATGTTGCTAACAATAGCGGCGTAAGAAACGGATCGGTGATAGGTGTCCTGATTGTGGCAAAATCGCGTGAAGAGGCTGATCAGACGCTCTTCGTTTTGAGGACGTTTCTCTTGCTTTCGGGACTGACTGCCCTGGTGGGGGCGTTGGCCGTAAGTTGGATGATTGCTGCTCACGTGTTGAGGCCTGTAACAGGTATTGTCAAGACAGCCCGCACGATTGCTACAACCGTACGGGGTACCCATGTTGGTAATCTGAGCCAGCGTGTGCAGCGACCTTATGGCAACGACGAGTTAGCGCTAGTGGTTGACACCTTCAATGAAATGCTTGCTGCGCTGGAGAGTGCAACTCAGGCACAGAGGCGCTTTGTGGCAGATGCTTCACATGAGTTGCGTGCCCCTCTTACAACCATTCAGGGCAATCTTGCATTTCTGCAGAGGTATGTTGACGAGCTTCCTGCAGACGAGCGGCGTACCATGCTCAGCGATGCTCATAAAGAGACTCTTCGATTAGCACGCCTGGTTGATGAACTGCTGCTACTTGCTCGTGCCGATGCCAGCTCTGGTAAGACGATCACTGCTCCCCAGGAAGGGAACGCAGCGGCAGAAGCTGGTCGGCAAAGCCAGCCAGTTGAACTGGACCGCGCCTTGCTTCAACTTGTGCGTCAACTGCGGGGAAGGCTGGATGTCGAGGGATCGCAACTAAAACTGGAAATTGGCCACATCGAACCCGCACGCGTCTATGGAGACGAAGAGACGCTGCGCCGTATTATGCTAATACTGATCGATAATGCCCTCAAGTATACGCCAGCGGGTGAGGATGGAGCGGGACGGATAACGGTTTCGCTGGAGCGCGTAGATAAAGAAGCGGTGCTGCATGTAAGTGACACCGGCATTGGCATTGACGCGGAAGATCTCCCTCATATTTTTGAGCGTTTCTATCGTGCAGACCAGGCACGCTCCCGCCAGGGAACGGGCCTGGGACTTTCTATCGCACAGACATTAGTAGAGCAGCTTGGCGGTCGTATCACTGCACAAAGCACACCAGGCGCGGGGAGCACTTTTAGCGTCTGGCTTCCCCTGCTATAGATACCACTTCTTAGAAACTGAAGAAGCTCTTGCAGCGTGATTATTATAGATTAGCAAGCACTCGCTTTTCTGACATTTCGCGTTTTCGCATACCTGGCAGGCTCTCAGTTTCGATTCAGGGAGTTCACAGCCTCAGTTCACATGTAGACGCTATACTCTTCACAGATGCTCCAATGCTAGATGAACAACGCTGTTTTCTGGGGTTGGAGTGTCATCGGGGAGACTTTACCTGCTTGATCTGGCGACAATCGTCTTAGTGCAAGAATAGATAGCTCTTACATGCCAGTACAGAAGCAGGATGCTGTGTTGTCGCTAGTATTGTCGATTATTAAGGAAGGGGTGACATGCTCACTCATAGCATCTGGGCATGGATCGTGTTTAATCTGTTTGTGATTGGGCTACTGGCTCTGGATCTTGGTGTGTTCCACCGAAAGGCGCATAGCGTTTCTCTCAAGGAGGCGCTGATCTGGAGCTGTATCTGGATTGCATTAGCGTTAACCTTTAATGCCGGCCTGTACTTTCTGAATGGGCCAGAAGAGGCCCTGCAATTTTTCACTGGTTACCTGATCGAGAAATCGCTCAGTGTTGATAACATTTTCATTATGGTGATGATCTTTGGCTACTTCCATGTGCCTGCTGCTTATCAGCATCGTGTCCTGTTCTGGGGCATACTGGGGGCGCTGATCATGCGTGGCATACTGATTGTCATCGGCACGGCGCTGATAGATGATTTTCATTGGATCATCTATGTCTTTGGCCTCTTCTTGATCTTCACAGGCATCAGAATGGGGCTTCAGAAAGAGACGGAAGTGCATCCTGAGAGGAATCCCATGCTGAAACTTGTTCGTCGTGTATTGCCTGTTACAAACGATTTCGAGCGAGAACGATTCTTTGTGCGAAGAGCCGGTCAGCTGATGGTCACGCCATTGCTGCTGGTTCTGGTTGTGATTGAAACGACGGATTTGCTCTTTGCAGTAGACTCTATCCCAGCCATTTTCGCGGTCACCAGCGACCCTTTCATTGTCTATACATCAAATGTCTTTGCGATCCTGGGTTTACGTTCTTTGTACTTCGTCTTCGCGAATATTGTTCACAAGTTCCACTACTTGAAGATCGGACTGGCGGTGATACTGACCTATGTGGGTGTGAAGATGGTCTTAACGGATATCTATCACATACCAACAGCGCTTTCGCTGCTGGTGATCGCAGTGATCCTCGCTGTCGCTATCGTAGCTTCGCTTATACGCGCGCGCTTTCTCGAAAAGATCGTCCCAGCGGAAGAATTGGAGGAGCAAGAGCGCAGAAAACTTGTAGAGAGCTTGAGTCACAAAAATGATGAAAATTTGTAGATAGTGTGGTGAGTAAACCATAGATGGGAAGGAGTAGTACTAATGCAAGATCAGAATGAAAAGCACAATATCAATAATATCTCGACACAACCGGCTTCACCTTCTCCTGCAATGAGTGTAGTCAAACGTACAGCGGGACGTTTGACTACACTCGTGCAGGCATTGATACTGTTGAGCGTGTTTAGCGTGGGGCTGCTTGCTGGTTGCCAGTTTGGGGGCGGAAGCTCTGCCACTGCAACCCCACAAGCGGCCTCGACAATTGGGGGGGGCAGCCTGGATGATGTGCGCGAGCAGGTTATTAACAGGGTACGCCCAAGTGTGGTGCAGATCAATGTTGCCCTCCAGCAGGGAGCTGGAATGGGATCTGGTGTCGTTATTGATAATCGAGGATATATTATTACCAACAACCATGTGGTAAGTGGTGGACGGCAGATACAGGTAATGTTTGCCAATGGAAGTACACTTCCTGCACAGGTCGTAGGCACGGCTCCTTCTGATGATCTGGCCGTAGTGAAAGTAGACGCTTCTAAAACGCGTTTGGTAGTAGCGACATTTGGTGATTCAGCGAAATTACGTGTGGGGCAGGAAGTGCTGGCTATTGGAAATCCGCTGGGTATCACGCAGACGGTGACTAATGGCATTGTTAGCGCCCTGGATCGCAATGTGCGCACGGGGAACGATGGTCAGATACTTCCCGGAACTATCCAGACAGATGCCCCGATCAATCCAGGCAATAGTGGTGGGGCGCTGGTCGACCTGCAGGGGAATCTGATAGGTATTCCTACACTCGCCGCGATTGATCCACAGTTTAACACCCCGGCCAATGGCGTTGGCTTTGCTATCCCGTCGAATCGCGCCAAGTTTATCGCAACCCAGCTCATAGCCTCTGGAAAGGTAACGAGCACAGGGCGCGCGGCGCTTGGGCTACAGGGTGCTGATGTCGATGCAGCTATCGCTGCGCAGAATAATTTGCCTGTTGATCATGGAGTTTTGATTGTCGGATTGACCTCCAATGGACCAGCGGCCAAAGCAGGTCTCAGGGCCGGGGATATCATCGTACAGATTGGTAACCAGGCGGTGAATGACACTGTAGCGCTCAGCGATGCCCTCTTGAATAAAAAACCTGGTGATAAGGTTGCTGTGGGAGTATACAGAGGAAATCAGCAGTTGACAGTGAACGCCACACTTGGTGAACTGGCTCCCCAGTAGGATAGTATAGACGCCATCGTAGCGCGATCTGAGGAACGCATGATGCTGAACTTGCCTGTTAATGAATGGCTTGAAATATTACGCTCGTTTTATGATCAGTATGGGTATAGTATTGTCTTTCTGGGTTCACTAGGTGAAAACACCGCATTCCTCGGCTTGCTTTTACCTGGAAACTCGCTTGTACTGTTAGGAGCGCTCTATGCGAAGCTAGGAACGCTCAATCTCGGCCTGGTGATCCTCTGGGCGACGTTGGGCACAATTATCGGCTACCATATTGATTTTCTGTTTGGACGCTTCGTGCTCTCTCATGCGGCTGCACGTTGGAGCACTAGCCGCCTGGGGCGGCGACTGCGCATAGCGGGACGGCTGCGCCTGGCGCGTATGTTCATCGCGAGACATGGCGGAAAAGCCATTATCATGTCGCATATTGTAGGGCATCTGCGTTCTTTTGTCGCAATTGGTGCCGGGATGACACATATGCCCTACAGGACCTTCCTTGTCTTCGAGGTGATTGCCGCCGTTTTGTGGAATACGCTGTACGCCTGTCTTGGCTACTTCGTTGCCATCGAGATTGATCAGCTGGCATTGATCATCCAGAGAACGGGCGGCATCATCCTTGTAGTGCTCCTGCTGCTCTTTATTGCCTGGCGTTTCTTTGGCCCCCGTATCAAGCAGGGAGTGAGAAGGAGGAAGCGACAGATGGCTCGTCAACAAAAAAAGGCAATGAGCATACATGGACAATAAAAATATGCGCAATTTGCTCAACGAGCAAATTGCGCATATTTTTATTGTCCATGTATGCTCATTGCGCTACCACTTGCAAGCAAGCTTTGATCTGCTCGACGTGATTGGCGAGGTGATCGGTAACAAATTCTTTGATGAACCAGGCAAGATCGCGGTCGCCGAATTTTGAGTGGTGGCCGGTCAATTCCAGATCGCAATCTCTGAGAGACTGTAGCACCTGATCGAGGTGGGCATAGCTGCCGGGGAGGTCGGCCCGAATCTGGTCCAGACTATCGCTGCGATGTTGACGGATAGCGCGCAGGCGCCCCTCGTGCTCGTGCGTGCGCCCGAAGCTCTGACCGGGAGAAGCGACAAGTTTTGCGATTTCGTCGCCCCAGTAGGGCATGACCTCGATGATGTGCGCCAGGTTTTCCATGATTGTCCACTCCCCCGGAGTAGGGGCTTGGTAAAGCTTAGTCGCATCTAACGATGCCAAAGGACCCTCGATAAGCTGATTCAACTCATCAACAGAACTGCGTACATGCTGCCGAATCTGTGCAACTGCCGGATTGTCAGTAGAAGTTGTCATAAATAATCCTCCTAGGTACTCCCTGCCAGCTCGTACACATCACTGAGGGAGAAAATAAGGAAATTTCATTAGTTCCAACCTTTCCTATTATATCCGATGGCGTAGTTCACAGGTTGCTGTAAAGAATCCCTTCAGGCTATGTTGTAAGTTTCAATGCCAGCGTAGACGTAGAATGAGCGAAGAGGGATCACCTTCACCACACTCCAAGTGTGGATTTTTCAATGCAAGTCTAGAAAAACGAGTTTTTCTAGACTTGCATTGAAACTCACAGGTGCAGCGGTGGGAAGATGCACAGGCCCTTCCGATGCTGAAGAATGCAGTATTGAATCGGTCGGCATGGAAGCCTTGCGTATCTTCCTCCAATCACGATTATGCGAGAATGCTACATTGGCGGGAGGTCTTGTCTTCGGTGTTAAAGCTTTCGAGGCGTTAACTGATCAGGTCGGCGAGACGATCAACCTGATCAAGTTCGGGAACGCAGGGCCAGCAGATCAGTTCATCCACGCCGACATCAGCATACGCCTGGATGACCCCTTTCACGGCCTCGGGCGTCGAAGGAATAGAGCTGGCGAACTGCTCAGCCATTGGTCCCAGGAACGCATAGTAGTGACGAATGTATTCTGCTGATCGCTCTGCGGCCTGTGGGCCTAGTCCCCAGTATGTTGCAGCGACAAAGCGAGGGGAACCTTCCCTTCCGGCCTCTTTCCAGGCCTGCTCGGCCAACTCATAGCCTTGACGGGCAGCCTCAGGCGGTACACCACCGGCAATATATCCATCGCCCCATCGACTCAGACGCTTGATTGCTTTGGGAGAGGCACCTCCAATCAGCACTTCTGGTCCACCCGGACGTGCAGGGGGCGGGCCTATCGGCCCAACCTCCTCGGAAAGGCTCGAACCAGCCCAGACCCGCTTCATCGTCTCTAGAGCTTCTTCCAGAAGCTTCCCACGCTCATGCAGCGAGGCTCCTGCCGCCACAAAGTCGTCGGCTCGGTTTCCGATTCCAAGCCCAAGCGTGAAGCGGCCTCCAGAGAGGGCATCCAGCGTTGCCGCCTGCTTGGCGAGAATGGCCACTTGGTGCAAAGGAGCAAGCAGAACGGTTGACATGACTCGGATGCGTTGCGTCACAGCTGCGGCTGCGGTTAATAAGGTCAGGGTATCATAGTTGGAATAGACCAGACGATCAATGCTTCCCAGACTGGAAAAAGGGCCGGCATCAGCCTTTCTCGCCCAATCCAGCAAAAGTTGTCCTTTCACTCCAGGAACAGTCCCTGGCAGACCTATACCAATATGCATCATTTTTCCTCACTTTCAAGAACGAGGCGACAATCGTTGGAAGCGCACAGCGCTTCCGTCAATAATCGTCTGATAGATCATGGTCCAAAAATCCTGAGCAGCGGTGCTGTTTTTCGGAGGTAGGTATATTCTACACGAAGTGTACTCCAGGCTCTGCACAAGATAGCTGTGCATTTTTGTCTGTGCTGAAAAAGGGACTGAGGGTCTAGAGGTATTGGTTGAGTGGCTCGGTTGAGCGACTGATACGGGAGTCAGTACACCGTTTTCATAGACGGATGAATCGGGAGATGTGGGTGCCTCGTGAGGTGAGACAAAAATGAGTGAGATGAAAGCGCGCGAGAAATATAAGTCATCCTGAAACGGAGAAAGGTAGAGCTTATCACCGATAAGCTCTACCTTCAGTCTGCTTAATCAGTTAGAAAACTGGTTCACCTGGCGAAGGAATTGTAATCACTGAGGTCCAGAAGGGCACGTGATGTTCAGCTGCGAAATTATGGATCACGACATTGCCTTCTGGCCGCAGCGAGAGCACGGCATTATTGATGGGATTACGGGCTTCCCATAATACACCGCCCAGATAATTCGGATTCCCGTTGCGCACAAAGGCTCCCCAATAGCTGATGATCTCCTGTGAGAGCCGCTGCTCAGAGGCATTGAGTGGTCGGGAATAATCGCCAAAGTATCCGGGCCAAACAAATTGGAGCTCGCCACTATGGTAAGCTCCCAGCGGGGCAGTAATGGTTGCTGGAGCTGGCTCGTTCTCAGCAGCAAACTCGAACTCGTAGACCGTTGCACGTGAATGCAGCATAATGCCTGCATTCACATAGGTCATGGAAGCAAAACCCTCGTCAGTGCGTTCGGCACTGATGGCAAAGAAAGGGTCGCTGTAGTTACTCAGCGGATACTCAGCTTCTACCTTAGCAGCTGAGCTACCGAAGAGGGAGTTCGCGAGCTGCTGATATCTCTGCACACTGAGGGGATATGTCCAGAAGTAAGCGATACGCGCTTCGTCGTGATTCATTCCCATCAGAACAGACACTTTATTCCATACCCCTTGTTCTATTGCTTGATAAGGCTGTAAAGGCAAAACGAACACGTCGGGATATGGATCTGAAAAGAAATTGGAGCCAGCTTGCAAGAGTTCATTTGTTGATTTGGAGGAGAGGCATGTGATCACTGTAGCCGTGTCCGTACAGCCGATCGCATTTGTAAAGGTTGTGGCCGAGGCTTCAGATGCTGCCAGCGTGTTTGTGACACAGGTGCCACTTTCGATAATGCCAGCACGAAAGAGGCCGCGTGCTGTTGGCGATGCCATCAGATCACAAACAGACATGCCGCCAGCAGACTCGCCAGCAATTGTCACCTTCTGCGGGTCGCCACCAAACGCTGTAATATTCTGGTTGGTCCAGCGCAGCGCTGCCTCCTGATCCAGCAAGCCGATATCCCCAACTGCCGGAAACCGCGATACCATTTGGGGTACGGCCAGAAAGCCGAAAACGCCAAGCCGGTAGTTAATGGTCACGACAATTTCATGGTTCTGGGATGCAAAGACACTGCCATCGAACTGGTTTCCGCTCCCATTAAGAAAGCCTCCTCCATGTATCCAGAAAAAAACAGGAAGTTTTGACCAGACGGAGACGTTGAGAGGCCGGTACACATTGAGATAGAGGCAGTCTTCATTTGTAGAGGTCGGACCATTGCTGCTGGCAAGTTGTGGACAGGCACTTTGCTTCTGCGTCGCATCCCGGATTCCCTGCCACGTCGATGGAGCAACTGGTACTTGCCAACGCAGCCGGCCAACGGGAGGAGCGGCGTAGGGAACGCCAAGAAATGCCTGGGAAGTCTGATTGGTGAGCCCTTTCAGCAACCCCTGTTGCGTTCGTACGATTGGATCTCCATTCCCCTGGGCAGCGGCGAAAGTAGGGAGTGATATCGTGTTCAACAGTATTGCAAATGCGATGGCTGCGGCGAGCCACAAACGTGGCAAAGTGAAGAAGCGAGACATCATTGTACATTCCCTTCATCTTTCTGGGCCTGAGCCCAAATGCTATCATCCTTGAAGTTCTACTGTAGAAGCGTCACAGTTTATCTGGGGATATCTGCAAAGAAGCCAGTGTTTGCCTCCTTTCTCTAAGGCTTTTCTGATTCTGGTAATGGGAAAAATTTTTTCGGCGGTTATGTGACGCGCTTCACACAACTCTAACTATACTGGATTTTGCAGATTGGCTTTTGTAATATCTTTTGTTTTCTGTAAAAATTCTAGAGTTGCTCTGATCGATATCGGGTGGGGGTCATGCCTGTGTATTTTTTAAAAATGACGGTCAGATAACTCTGGCTGGTAAAATGCAGGCGCAGGGCGACATCGACAATTGACAGGTTGGTGTACTTTAACAGGCGTTTTGCCTCATCAATCTTGCGTTCGTGGATATAGTCTGTGATCGATTGTGACTTTTCGCGCTTGAAGAGATGCGAGAGGTAGCCAGGATTGACATCGAGGGCCGATGCAATAGATTTTAAAGAGAGAGGATCTGCAATATGCTCATCAATATATCGGCGTGCCTTATTGACAAGATATGAATAGCGGCCAGAGTGTACTTGCTGCTTTAAATCCAGATACCTTTCGGCGCAGGTGAAGGTGAACTTCTGAATCTCATGTTGCGTTTGCAGCGTTTCAACTTCTTGAATAAGCATATCACTCAAAGAGAGGGATATATGCGAAGGTACACCCAGCCTGATCGCATTGCGTGCCAGCAGCGCAATAAATACAATGAGCATGTTCTTGGCTGAGCGAATAGGATCATCCTTCGCCAGATGAGGCACCGCATTCATCTTCCAGACCTTTTCAGACATCGAGGCTAGATAGGCCAGATACTCTTGCTTCGATAAGGTCTGGAAAGCCACAAAGAGGGCCTCTTCTATCTCAGGGGTCGAGTGGGCAACTTCGGGATGCCAATTTTGATACCAATTTTTATACGGCTCCTGGTAGAAATTGGGAGTGGTGTGAGAAAGTGAAGATGAATCATTGGGGCTTGTCGTAGGTATATAAGGTGCATGTATTAATTTTCGTAGTAAAATATGGAAATAGGGAATTTGAGCATAATCAATCAACGGAATCTGGTCGAAATATTCCTGGAGTGTATATTTGGCTTTAAAGGGTAACTTCTTATTCTGCACATACTGCTCGATTTGAGATTGATCAATCCTTGTGCAGAGCACGGGGCCAACAATGAAGAAGCCTCGTAGATCATTTGTGCTATTTACCTGCAAATATAAATAATACTCATAGTTATTGATTTTACAGAAAAAGTCCTGAGGGTATTGGAGAGCTGTCTGGAGGATCTTTTCTGGATAGGGATCTATAGGATATGGGTTGGTAGGTAGTTGAGAGGGACGAGAGTCTATGGGTGAGCCGTGCTGATCCAGATAGGCGATATTGATTCTTGTTGTGTGGTAAAAGGTTGTGAGTAGTTGCTGCAAATCAGTATGGTCGAGTTGGCCTTCTGAAGTGTAAAGCATTTTTACTTTCTCCAAACAAATTCATTTTCTCCCCATTATATCCGATTTGAGCATGTTTCCCTTCTACTGATCAGTAGAAATTATGAGATTCTATGTATGCGATGTATACAAAAGAGATTTAGCTCACAGCAACTACAGAAGTTTTTTGCTATTCTCATATTCTCAAAAGATGTCATTAACAAGGCGCTCGTTCAATAGCGCTCAAGCTTAGAGGGAGACACTATTCATGGATCAGGAATATTACATGTGCTTAGAACGATTAGAGGCCAGGATGAACCAGATGGAAACGATGATGCAGAGGTTGCTTATGCGCCTGGGCATTAACCCGGCAGAAGTTATGCCGCAGGAGCCGTCAGAAACCAGTGCTATACGCGAGGCTTTGCTATTGGGCGATAAAATTAGAGCTATCAAGCTCTACCGTTCTCTCTATGGTGTTGGTCTGAAAGAGGCCAAAGGTGCTATCGATGTGATGGAGAGAAATCTACGACGAGGATAGATAGGCCAGGGGGATGCCCATCTTGGAGGATTGCTGGTTATTTGTTACGCTCTCTTTGAGAAGTATTGAGAGAAAACCAGGCAGATCATGTGAGTTAACCAGTCACAAACCACTTTCGACGTGGCTTGTGGCTGGTTTTTCGTGGAAGATCTTTCTTCAGTATATAAAATGAAGAAGATGCTTTTAGAAGCTCCCTTTAAGCGTATTCCCAGTTCATAGCACGTAGCAAGCTTTGCAGCGCTTGAGATGCCTGGCGGAAGCGATCGGGGCCGCTGAATCCCTGGAATTGCCCGGCTGCCTTTAGATGCGGCTCAAGGGCGAAGAAGCCGTCGTAGCCATCCTGGCGCAAGCGCTGCAACAGTTCGGGCCAGTGAGCTTCTCCGTCGCCTGCCACCACGAGCGTGCCGTTGGCACTCACGTCTTTAACATGAACGTAGCCGAGCCAGGGACGAGTAGCCTCGTAGGCGTCAGGATAGGGGATTTGATCGCACTGGAGATAGTTGGCCGGGTCGAGAGCAGAGCGGAAATGAGGATCGTTGATGCTCTGCAAGAGATCGACGCAACGTGCAATTGTGTCGCCGTAGATGTCTTTCTCATTCTCGTGCACCAGGATGATCCCTGCCGCACGCGCTCGCGCCGTCATTTCGCGGAGACGCCTGACCACTTCATCGCGATAGGTGGCCGGGTTGGCTTTCCCGGTGCCTATCTCGTTGCTGGGTGGATAGAACGAGAAAATGCGAATATAGGTTGTGTTCAGCGCTCGTGCTACGGTAATGGCACGCTCAAAACGGTTAAGATACTCGTCAAAAGGGGTATCTATCGGAACCTTGCCAATGGGAGAGCCGATGGCCGCGACCTTGATGCCTTGCGATTCTAATATGTGCTTGACCTCGGCAACCTGCTGGTCTGAGAGATCAAGCACATTGACGCCCCAGGCCGAGCGTAAATCGATGTGGTGAATTCCTTCACTCAAGAGTACAGCCGCCTGTTCGTTTAGATCAGCAGAGATCTCATCGGCAAAAGCGGAGAGTCGAATCATGATAGGATAACCTCCTTATGGGTACGCGCAGACTCGTAGATGCCCAGAATAATCTCGACGGGACGACGCGCGCCGTTGCCATCCAGCAGTGGCGTGCCGTTCTCTTTGATGGCACGAATCATATCCGCGATTTGCATGGCGTGGGTTGATGCCTGGACGGCAGCAGGATCTTGCGCAGTAGCTCCCTCCTGACCTTCGGCAGCGATTTTAAATTTTTTCGGATCGGCACCGTAATCGCCGACCTGGTCTTCACCACTGGCAAAGTGCAGATAACCCAGGCGATCATTTTCAATGACGGCAGAACCTCTCTCACCGAAGATCTCGATACGGGTAGTGACACCTGGATAGGCACCTGTAGTTGCGGTAATCGTGCCAAGCGCACCGTTGGCGAAACGCAAAACGGCTGCCGCCACATCCTCGGTTTCCATACTATGGACGAGGGTGTCGGCGTAGGCGTAGATACTTTTGACTGGCCCCATCAGCCACTGGAGGAGATCGATAGAGTGGATGGACTGATTCATGAGCACGCCACCACCATCAAGTTCCCAGGTGCCGCGCCACGCACCGCTATCGTAGTACTTCTGCGAACGCCACCAGGGAATAGCGGCGTTGCCAAGTACTAAGCGACCAAAGGCGTTTTGCTCAACGAGCGCATGGACTTGCTGAGTAGCCGCGTCAAAGCGGTGCTGACTGATCACAGCTAACTTACGCCCGGTTTCTCGCTGTACGCGGAGCATCTCCTCGATGCGCTCACGCTTGATCTCTATCGGCTTCTCTACGATGACATGGCTGTCTGCGCGCATAATCTGGCAAGCGTGATCGCCATGCATCCCGCTTGGTGTACAGACATCGACGACATCGGGGTGCTCGCGTTCCAGCATCTCTTGAAGGCTGGTATAGGCTTTGACATTGTATTTCTGCGCCAGTTTCTCCGCCTTCTCTGGAACGTTATCAACTACGGCAATGAGTTGGGCGTCGGGCAGGCTCTCGATGGCCTTTGCATGAGTGGGGCCGATGACTCCACAGCCAACAATCCCAAAGCGTAGTTTCTCTGTCATCTCAGTTCTCTCCTTGCTAGATACTACTGTATTGTGTGGTTCTGATTACCGGGATGGAAAATCATTTCCTCATATCAAGGGAAATATTTCCTTGTAGTCTCAACTGGTTGTCCATTGCTCTTTCAGCACGGCTATAGCAGGATCAACCTGTGCAGCAAAATCGTCCCAGCGACACTCAATCGAGATACGGCGGTCGTAGCCCGCTTGATGAAGGGCTGAGAAGTAGGGACGGAAATTCTCGCCATGACGACCGGGAGCGCTGCGGCCCTCTAACTCGGCGACGTGGACGTGCGTGAGTAAGTGTCCCCACGATAAGATGGTCTCCGGGGCTTCCTTATTGCTTGCCATATGGTAGATGTCGGCCAGCAACTTCGCGCCCGAATCAGCAATACGCGAGACCAGCGCGCCGCTGATGGCAACAGTGTTGAACGTGTTCGTCTCCTCGTAGCGCAGTGGCTCCAGCACGATCTGGACACCATGCTCTCGCGCCCAGGTACTCCAGGTCGCCAGATGTTCTCCAATCTGGCTCTCGGCGGCAGCTTTATCGTAACCTGGTGGGCAGGCACGCGCTCCGCCACTACCGCAGACGATCACCTGGATACCTGCCTGTTCAGCACGTTGCAGTGCAGTTTTGACGTAGCGCTCTATGCGTGCTCTATCAATGCGCTGTGTCGGTGTGGCAACCAGTTTCAGTTCGGTTGGAATAAAGCTATTGGCAGCTTCAATGGGGATTGGCAACGTCCTTGCCTCACGCAGCGACTCTTCAAACTCCTCCTGTGAACGCTCAGGCATTAAAAAAGTCTGTACGTTCTCTTCAAGATAGTCGAAGGAAATATGTTGCAGCGTAGCAACCTTGCGAAACGAAGAGCAGACACCGAATCTCATTGTGTTTCCTCTCTAGACATGGCAGATAGGGGCCGGAATATCCTGGCTTCTATGGACTACACGTGCATACGCTATGTCCAGGATAAAGAGTTTCTTTGAGTTTGAAAGAAAACCTTATCTATGTGTAGGATACCATAATTGTGATGCATGTTGCCATCTCAAGCTATTTCTGTTGCATAGGTGTCACAACCGACAGCACTAATCCGTCTAGTGTGTGCATTTGTGTTGCAGGCAAACATCTATAGATAAACATAAGGAGTAAGTACAAATGGATTCGCAAATCTCGCAAACAGATGTCGTAGTGGTTGGTGGTGGGCTGGCGGGGCTAAGTGCTGCCTATTACCTGGCTCGTGCGGGTGTTAGTGTGACGCTTTTTGAGAAGGCTGCGAGCCTGGGTGGACGTGCAGCTACATTAAACTATGATGACTATCGTTTCAATCGTGGCATCCATGCTCTCTACACGGGGGGCGCGGCCTCCGAGGTCTTACAGGAACTTGGGGTTACATACAGCGGCCATAGCCCGAAAGGAGTCTTTTTATTGCTCCAGGGCAAACTGCATATGGCTCCTGTTGACCCGCTCACACTATTGCGCACTGATTTACTAAATATCGCCGATAAACTGGAACTCATGCGTCTGTTTACTACTATCCCGCGTCTTGATGCGCATGAACTGCGGTACATGAGCGTCCAGGAGTGGCTAGGGCACAACATCCGCCGTTCGCTAGTACACCAGCTTATGGAAGCACTCGCGCGCACATATGTCTATAGCGCCGCACTCGATATAGTCAGTGCAGAGGTGTTCATCGTGAAAATGCAGATTACTCTCAAACATCCTATCCACTATATCGATGGTGGTTGGCAGACCCTGGTTGATGAGCTACGTGAGAAGGCAGAGTTGGCAGGTACACTCATCGTGAGTGGTACGCGTGTCGAGGCTGTCGAACATGAGGGAGGCAGTGCACAGGGGGTACGCTTGCGTGATGGTCGTATTGTGGGGGCCTCAGCCGTTATCATTGCGACCAGTCCAAGGGATGCCGCGAAACTGGTAGATGAGGACGCTTATGCGCCGTTGCGTCAGGTGGTCAATGCCGTGATCCCCGCGCAAGTTGCCAGCCTGGATGTAGCTCTAAGCCGTCTGCCTGATGCACGCCACCCTGTTGTCCAGGATTTGGAGCGTCCACGCTTTCTGTCTGCGCAATCGCTTTTCTCGCGCATCGCCCCACAAGGAGGGGCACTGATCCATGCTTTTAAGCCACTCGATCCCACACGTCCTACAGATCCACGTGAGGACGAGCGTGATCTAGAGAATTTGCTCGATACCGTGCAGCAGGGCTGGCGTGATGTGCTGGTCAAACGCTACTACCTGCCGCGCATTGATGCCGCAGGTATGCTGCCTACCGCGACTGGTGGTGGTTACGCAGGACGACCGGGACCACAGGTACCTGGTCTTGCCAATCTCTATCTGGTGGGCGACTGGATTGGTGAAGGTTTTCTGGTTGATGCCAGCCTGGGGAGCGCGCGTCAGGTTGCACAACAGCTGCTCCGCAGTGGCTTGCTCCCAATGAAGAAAAAGATTGCTACAGGCTCACGAATGCAATAGAATAAGGATGAGAGTGTGCAGAAAGATGTGCCAAGGTTAGAGGATCTAGAGAAACATGCCAGAAGCTGCTGAGCATACATTCAACCAGTATCGGGTGTTACTTTTTTCAATTGCCTATCGGATGCTAGGAAGCGCTACAGATGCCGAAGATATTGTCCAGGAAGCCTTTTTACGCTGGTTGGAGGCCAGAGATGAGGCCGTGCAATCTCCTAGAGCCTATCTTTCGACTGTGGTTGTACGGCTCTGCATCGATCAGTTACGCTCTGCCAGAGTACAACGAGAACTCTATGTTGGTCCCTGGCTTCCAGAGCCTATTCTGACAGGCCAGCGCCAGGAACTGACCGAGACAGCTATTCTCGCTGAGTCACTCTCCTTTGCCTTTCTGGTCATGCTGGAGAACCTGGGACCGCTGGAGCGGGCAGTTTTTTTGCTGCGCGAAGTTTTCGACTACGATTATGCCGAAATTGCTGAGATCGTGGGCAAAAGCGAGGCCAACTGTCGCCAGATCCTACACCGTGCACATCAGCATCTGGGGCAGCGCCGTCCGCGCTTCGATGTCTCCCACGAGCAACAGGAACGTATTACCTCTCAATTTCTGCAAGCTACTACCAGCGGTGATATGCAGGGATTACTCAACTTGCTGGCCGACGATATTGTCTTCGCCGGAGATAGTAATGGTAAGGCCCAGATAGGGACCAAGCCCGTGCACGGACCGGACAAAGTGGCTCGTGGCATGCTGGATGGTTTGCGCCGAATGCCTTTCCTCAATTTGCAGTTGCGCTTTGAAGAGGTCAATGGACAGCGCGCGGTTGTGGGGTATCTAGACGATGGCCGTCCATATGTTGTCGTTCTCCTGAATATTGAAGGAGAACGTGTTCGGAGCGTCTATGTGGTCTTAAATCCAGATAAGCTGCGCTGGCTTGAAGGGATAAGAAACATATAAAAAATCATTCAATAACTCCGTGCTCGCTGCGAAGTGGTAGCCCTCCATTAACTGGTGAACGCCCCCAGCCTTCTTGCCTCAGCGAGAACCTGAGCCAAGACATACTTAGGAGGACGCCCACGTGGCCGCTTGGGCAGAGGGGGCTCAGCTTTGG
>Ga0070741_10008495_pt1 | contig 20575 bp, 16 predicted proteins | sample Coa_R1_4_FD_66440 | JGI IMG/M metagenome (GOLD analysis project Ga0070741, IMG submission 66440) | Surface soil microbial communities from Centralia Pennsylvania, which are recovering from an underground coalmine fire - Coalmine... | ecosystem: Environmental > Terrestrial > Soil > Unclassified ...
GGCGGCGTCGTCACCGCGCTCTGCGCCGACGTGGTCATCGACGGCTACATCCGCACCTGCAGCGGCGTCGTCAGCGGCGGCGCCGGCATCGGCGACAGTGGGGCGCCTGTCATGTTCAAGAATCTGCGCGGGCGATACTACGTCGCCGGCATCCTCTTCGGACTCACCGTCGACGGCACCGACGGTGTGTCTGGGCGCCAGTACTACTTCAGTACATGGCAATCCGTGAGCGACGACCTCGCCGGCTTCTCCGGCCTCGGTGTTCGCTAGTGGTTTGGCGCAAGGTTCGATAACGCGACATCCCAGAATGCCGGTGTGCGATCGTCCCACTCGGCGTACTCCTTCCTCGTGACAGCCGAACGCACGAGCATTCCGCCGAGGTAACGCACAGGCTCCGGCGGAAAGGCTCCCATCGGCTGATCGACGATGCCGGCCTCGCTCCACTCGTCGCGAATACCGAGCGCGAGACTCGCCAGCATCTTCGCGCCGAGGTAACTCGGCCCAACGCCATGACCGCTCCAGCCGACGCCGTGCACGATGTGCGGGCGCGACCGGCCGAGTCGGCCGATCAGCGGCAGCGCGTTAGGCGTTCGTTCGACGGCGCCGCTCCAATCATGAGTGATCTTGACCCCGCTCAGGGTTGGATAGGTCCGAGCGAAATCGCGCGCGACTTCCATCGCGCGCCACGGATCGCGGTCGAATCCGCGGCCAATGGTGCCGGCAAAGGCGAGCGCACCGCCGCCTTTGCCGAACACGATGCGACCGTCGCCCGTCGTGCGATAGTAATGAACGCGGAGCTGCGCATCGGTGATCGCGCTGCCATCGGTCCAGCCGATCGATCGGAGCCGCTCCGGGATCGGTTCGGTGGCGACGATGTCGCTCGACACGACGACCATCTTCCGCGCGAGCTCGCGGACACTGCTCGCCCACGCTCCGGTCGCCAACACCATCTTCTCGGCACGTACCCCATGCCCAGTGTCGGTCCTTATCTCGATCGGCTGATGTCGAGTGAATGCAGCTACGCGAGTGCCCTCATAGATGCGGACCCCACGAGAGAGTGCGGCACGCATAAGCCCGCGAGCCAGCGCCGCAGGGTGCACTGTAGCGTTGCTAGCCTCGATGATTCCCACTCGGTGCACAGAAGAGCCGGTGCGGCTCATGTCGACCTGGGCAAATGGAGAGACGCCAAGTCGTTCGCACGTGCGAAGCACGGTATCCCATGCCCCTTCCTGCGCCCGATTGGTCGCAGACCAGATCCACCCGCCCCGCGCGAAGTGGGCGTCGATCTGCTCGGCCACGCAGAACGCCGAGATCTCCTCGATCGCGCGCTCGGATGCGGCCGCCAGGCGGACACCCTCTGCCTCGCCACACAGCTGGACGAGGGTGTCGATCTTCGGCCACCACGTCAGCACAAACCCGCCATTCCGCCCGGACGCCCCGCCGCCGCAGATGCCCTGCTCGAGCACGACCACGTCGGTCGCCGGCGAGCGCTGCTTGATCTGGATCGCGGTCCAGAGCCCAACGTACCCGCCGCCGATGATCGCGATGTCGGCCCGCGTCGATTCGCGAAGCGGCTCAGCCGTTATCCCGTCCGGCATGACCTGCTCCAGCCAGAGAATTGACATAGGCCTAGGGGGTAGGGGTATATTGCGACATGCGACAGATCACCCTCCGAATCGGCGGCATGAGCTGCGGCCACTGCGAGCGCGCGGTCCGCGGCGCCCTGGCCGGGATCCCGGGCGTCGAGCTCGAGGCCGTCACGATCGGCTCCGCCACGCTGCGCTTCGACCCGGCGAAGACCAGCGTCGACCAGCTGGTGGCCGCGATCGACGACCTTGGCTACGAAGTGCTGGAGCCCGTGCCGTGACCACCGTGACGTTTCCGGTCTCCGGAATGACGTGTGCGGCCTGCTCGTCCCGCATCCAGCGCGCGCTGGAACGCGAGCAGGGCGTGGAGAACGCTCACGTCAATCTGCTCCTGGAGAACGCGACCGTCGAGTACGACCCGGCGAGCACGAGCCCGGCGAGGTTGCTCGCGGCCGTGCGGCGAACAGGCTATGGCGCCGATCTCCCGGTCGACGACCAGGCCGTCGCCACACGCAAAGCCGCGGTCAGCCTCGTGCTCGCGGCCGCGTCCATGTTCGTTCACTCGCGCTGGGCACTCCTCGCGATGGCGCTCGTGACGATCCTGTGGGCGGGACGCGAGATCTACGTCCGAGCCTGGGCCGCCGCGCGGCACGGGTCCACGGACATGAACACCCTGATCGCCATCGGCACCGGCGCGGCGTTCTGCTATTCGCTCTTTAGACCCGACGTCTACTACGAAGCCGTCATCGTCATCCTGGCATTCGTCCTGACGGGGAACGCGATCGAGGCACGAGCCAAGGCTCGTACGACCTCCGCGCTCCGGGCCCTCGCCAGCCTCGCGCCACGCACCGCTCGTGTCGTGCGAGACGACGCCGAGGTCGACATACCGATCGAGAATGTCCGATCCGGCGAGACCATCGTCGTGAGACCGGGCGAACGCCTGCCGGTCGATGGCGCCATCATCAGCGGGCGCACCGCGATCGATGAGTCCATGATGACCGGAGAGTCCGTCCCGCAAGCCAAGGCCGCCGGCGATCGCGTCATCGGCGGCACTTTGAACGGCGCCGGAACTATCCGGTATGAGGCTTCCACACTGGGTGCGGACAGCGTGCTCGCGCGTATCATCACCCTCGTCCGCTCCGCCCAATCGAGCCGCGCTCCGATGCAGCGGCTGGCCGACCGCGTCAGCGGCATCTTCGTGCCGACCGTCATCGGCCTCGCCATCCTGACATTTATCGTCTGGGCATTCATCGGGACTATCCCTCACGCGTTGACCGCGGCCGTCGCCGTTTTGATCATCGCTTGCCCATGCGCCATGGGGCTCGCGGTGCCTGCCGCCGTCATGGTTTCGACTGGGCGCGGCGCCGAGATGGGGTTGCTCATCAAAGGCGGCGAGGCGCTGCAGCGTGTGGCCGACGTTGATACGGTCGTCTTCGACAAGACGGGGACGATCACGGCCGGCCACATCACGCTGGCGAACGTCGGGAATCTTGATTCGGCATCACTGTCCCTGGCGGCATCACTCGAGTCGGCGAGCGAGCATCCGTTGGCTGGTGCCTTTGCCGAGTATGGGACCAGCACACCGTCGGATTTCATGTCGCATCCCGGCCAAGGTGTGACCGGCGTTGTCGATGGCCATACCGTGGTCGTCGGTAACACCAAATTGATGGCCGAACATGGCATTTCGACCGTTGACGATGCTGTTATTCATGTCGCGGTCGATGGCGTGCTCAAAGGTGGAGTCAGTGTTGCCGACCCGGTGAAGCCGACAGCCGAGAAAGCAGTCGGCGAATTGCGTGAGCTCGGCGCCGAAGTCGTGCTGCTTACCGGTGATACCAACGCGACCGCTCAGCTGGTGGCAAAACAGGTCGGAATAGATCGCGTGGTCGCAGGCGTGCTGCCGGATGGCAAGCTGAAAACGATAGAAGCGCTGAAAGCCGAAGGCCGGGTCGTCGCCATGGTCGGCGACGGCGTAAACGACGCGCCAGCACTCGCGCGCGCGGACGTCGGCATAGCGATGGGCACCGGGACCGACGTCGCCGCGGACGCCGCCGATGTCGTGATCATGCGCGGCGACCCGCGCGCGGTCCCTCAAGCGATCCGCCTCGCCCGCGCCACGATGCGCGTGATGAAGCAGAACCTCTTCTGGGCGTTTATCTATAACGCCATTGGCATCCCGATCGCGGCCAGCGGCCTCCTCAACCCGATGCTGGCCAGCGCCGCGATGGCCGCGAGCTCGATCAGCGTGGTCTCCAACAGCCTGCGGCTCCGCCGCGTGAGGGTCGACTGATGCCCGCGAAGAAAGCCGTGGCCGTGACACCCGGCACCACCGAACGGACGCTCAAACGCCTCCGCCGCATCGAGGGCCAGGTTCGTGGCCTGCAGAAGATGGTCGGCGAGGAGCGCTACTGCGCCGAGATCATGATGCAGATCTCGTCAGTGCAGGAGGCCCTGCGCTCCGTGGGTCGTGAGCTCATGCGCAATCACCTCGAGCACTGCGCGACGAAGGCCATTCGCGGGACGCCGGACGAAGCGTCCGCCATGTACGATGAGCTCATGGATCTCATCTACACGCACAATCGTTAGGTATACGCCCCCAGGATGTGGGCGCGGCTGATCAACCCGATGAGCCGCTCGGCCTGCACCACCGGAATCGCGGCCGCGCCGCGCACGCCCATCCGCCGCATCGCGCTCCGCAAGGATTCGTTGGGCCCCACCGTCTCGGTCTCCTGCGCGATGTCCGCGGCGAGCACCAAGGACCCGAGCGCACCCGCCGTCGTCGCCAACCGGCCGAGGTCGCCGATCGTGATGACGCCCACCACGTGATGCTCGGCGTCGACCACCGGGAAGACGGACTGCGTGCGGTTGTTGAGATGGGCGAGCGCATCGCCTAGGGACTCGGACTCTTGAATCACGGTCGGCGCCGGATCGTAGATGTCGCGGACGAACAGCGACTCGACATCGTGCTCGACGGACTCGCCCCGCCGGCGCAGCCATCCGCTATATAAGGAATCGGGCTCGAACCGCCGGGCGGCGAAATGCGCGATCACGACCGTGAGCATGAGTGGCAGGACGATCGCGTAATCATTCGTCATCTCGAACACGAGCAGGATGCCGGTGATCGGGGCATCCGTCGCGCCCGCGATCATGGCGCCCATGCCGACGACCGCGTACGCCTCGGGATGTAATCCCAGACTCGGGAAGAGCCGGGCCAGCAGCACACCAAACCCACCGCCGGTCGCCGCGCCAACATAGAGTGACGGCGTGAACACGCCGCCGGACCCGCCGCCGTTGAGTGTGATCGACGTCGCGACGATCCCACCGGCGCCGAGCGCCAGCAAGGTGTACCAGGGCAACCGGCCGAACATCTCGAGGTGGATGGCGAGGTGCCCGTAGCCGACCAACAGTCCGCCGGACACCCACACGAGCGCACCGACGATAATGCCGGCGATCCACGGCACGATGCCGGGCGGAAGACGCCGCTTCAGCGCTCCGAACGCGCGGTCGGCGGCGAAGTAGGTCCGCACGAACCCGACCGCGAACATGGCCGTGACGACGCCGAGCAGCGGGAAGAAGACCAGGACTTCGAGCGCCGATTCGTATCCGTATTGCGTCGGCATCGGAAACGCGGGGTGATTGCCAAACGCCGCCCGCGAGACCACCGCCGCCACGACACTGGCCACGACGACCGGCGAGAACGACGCGACCCCGAGCGACCCCAAGATCTCCTCGAGCGCGAAGAACGCGCCCGCGAGCGGCGCGTTGAACGCGGCGCTGATCGCCGCGCCGCACCCGCACGCGACGAACACCCGTACCCGTTCGGCCGTGAACTGGAATACCCGACCGAGCCCCGAGCCGATGGCGGCGCCGAGCACGACGACTGGGCCTTCGCTACCGGCCGACGCACCCGATCCGATGGTGACGGCGCTGGCCAGCGTCCGTGCGACCGCCACGCGGCTTGGGACGACGCCTCCCCGTTTTGCGACCGCGATTTGGACGTCGGGCACGTTCACGCCATCGTGCCCTTGGCCGAGGCGCCGCATGATCCACCACGCCACGAACAGGCCGGCGCCGGTGATCAGGGGGCGGTAGAGCAACGCACCGATGGTGGACAGGATCCCGGCCGTCGACCGATAGAACACCAGATACGACAGGTCGATCGCGCGGTAAAACCCGACCACGCCGAGCGCCGACAGCACGCCGATGATCACGGCGAAGCCGAGCAAGATCGTATGTTCGCTCAGCTGGCGTTGATTGAACCACTCGACGAATCGGCGCATGGAGTAAATGTATCGGTACCGATGTATCTTGAGCGCATGCGTGCGGAGAAGGAGCACCGGACGAACGGAGCGGAAGTCCGGGCCACGCTCGATGCGATCCGCCGGCTGGTACAGGGGATCCGGTCGCCATCGCGCCGCAACGAGACCGCGGCCGGGCTGACGGCGGCGGAGCTGTTCGTGCTGCACGCGCTCCGGGACGCACCCGCCCAATCGCTGAACGAGCTCGCGGCCCGCACCTATACCGATCAGAGTACCGCGTCACCGGTCGTCGAGCGCCTGCGCCGCCGCAACCTGGTGCGCCGCGAACGCTCGGCCGAGGACGCGCGCCGGGTCGTCATCGCCCTGACGACGGCGGGGCGCGCGGCCGTCGAGCGCGCGCCGGAGGCGCCCCAGAGCGCGATGATCGCCGCCCTGACCCGCTTGCCCGCGCGCGACCGCCGCGCGCTCGCCCGGGGTCTCACGCGACTCGTGACCGAGATGGGGTTGAGCCACGAGCGGGCCGGCATGCTCTTCGAGGACGCCTCGCCCTAGTGTACTTCCAACGCTTCTTCGAACCCAAGCTCGCCGCCGCGAGCTATTTGATCGGCGATCAAACGAGTCGCGAGGCGATCGTCGTCGATCCGATGCGCGACATCGATCAGTACATGGACGCCGCGGGCGCCATGGGTCTCACGATCATCGCCGTGACCGAGACCCACATTCACGCCGACTTTATCTCGGGCACGCGCGCGCTGGCCTCGCGAACGGGCGCCGAGGCGCTGCTGCCCGAGGCATTGTCGGACGGCCAACGCATTCTCGTCGGCAACGTCCGCCTCGATGTCATCCATACGCCGGGCCATACGCCGGAGCATGTGATCTTCGTCGTGACGGATACGGCCACCACGGACCATCCGTGGGGCGCGCTGACGGGCGACTTCGTGTTCGTGGGCGATGTCGGCCGACCCGACTTGCTCGAACGGGCCGTCAAAGTCCAGGGCGCGTCGGAGCGTGGCGCTCGCGCGCTCTTCGCGTCGTTGCGGCGGTTCCGCGAGGCAAATCTCCAGGATCTGCAGATCTGGCCCGGCCATGGAGCCGGCTCGGCATGCGGCAAGGCACTCGGCGCGATGCCCAGTACGACCCTTGGCTACGAGCTCGCGACGAACTGGGCGTTCAATACGGCCGATGAAGAGACGTTCGTCCGGGAGATCCTGAGCGGCCAGCCCGAGCCGCCGCGCTATTTCGCGATCATGAAGCGGGTGAACGGAGTGAACGGGGCCGGGGCGGATCGCGACGCGACGCTCGCGCGGCCGCCGCGCATGCCGGATGCCGCGCTCGGGCCGCTACTCGATGCGAAAGCGACCATCGTTGATCTCCGACGGGCGGAGGCCTTTGCGGCGGGGCACGTGCCGGGCACGATCAATGTGCCGCTGACGCGGGCCTTTCCGATGTGGGCGGGGTCGGTGCTGCCGTATGACGCGGACATCTATCTCATTGGCGACGACGAGCGCGCTACGATCGAAGCGACGCACGATCTCTTTCTGATCGGCCTCGATCGCGTCGCCGGTCGCTTCACGCGCCAGGTGATCGATCGCTGGCGCGAGGCGGGTGGCGCGATCGAGACCGTCGCGCAGATGGACCCGCGGAACGTCGCGGATTTGATGGCGACGGGTGGCGTGACGGTACTCGACGTCCGCGACGAGAGCGAGTGGGATACCGGGCATATCGCCGGAGCGATCCACCTGCCGCTCGCGACCCTCGCCGGGCGCCTCGATGAGGTGCCGCGCGGGAAACCGATCGTGGTGCATTGTCAGGCCGGGTCACGCTCGGCCATCGCGGCGAGTGTGCTGACGGCGGCCGGGATTCCGGACGTGCGGAACATGCCGGGTGGGATCAATGCATGGCCGGCTCGATCCCTGATACGATAAGGTCGAGCACCCCGATCGCCTCACGGTCCGCATCGCCCGGCGCATCGAGCGCGGATGTCGCGACGACCACGAGTTGTTGGCTCGGGACGATGTAGATGTATTGGCCTCGGAATCCCCAGGCGAGCCAGAACGTGTTCGTGAGCCACCAGAGGTAGCCGTAATTGAGACCGGTGGCGTCGCCGTATTGATTGTTCAGTCTTTCCCGTACCATCAATGATTTGCCGAGCCAATCTGATGGGACGATTTGTTGAGAGGCACTCCGGCCATTCTGTAAGACGAGCTGCCCGATCTTCGCGAGATCCCGTGTGCGAAGCTGGATCCCGGCGCCGCCATTGTTATAACCGCGATCATCAGTCTCCCACGCCACCGTGTCGATGCCCAGCGGTCGCAAGAGATGTTCGCGCGCATAATCTTGCTCGATCTCTTTCGTCGCGACACTGAGCCCTACGCCCAATAAGTGCACAGCGGCAGAGTTGTACGTGAACATCGTCCCCGGCGCATTGGCGAGTTGACGACCGAGGAGATACTCAACCTGGTCTGCTGCGCCTGCCCACAGGTTATAGTCGTTGGCCGTCCATTCATTCCACCGCCACCCACCGGTCATGGTCAAAAGATTCTCGACCGTGATGGCGGCTTCGTCCGATCGCATCGTCGCGATGCTCGGCGGAATGAGCTGATCCAATCGCTCGGTGATACCTGGTAGCTCGTTACGACTAATCGCGATTCCAACGAGCATCGACGTAATGCTTTTCGTGACCGAGCGGACATCGCTCAGACTATCGAGGGTCACCGGCGCGTGATAGTACTCGGCGATCAAATACCCGTTGCGCGCGACGAGGAGAGTGCGCAGACCGAGTGTGTTGGGCGCCCGCGCGAATGCGTTGGCCAGGGTCGCGCTATCGATGTGCTGCGACGTGGCTGATGCGGTGCGCCACCCGGCGGCCAGATCAATCGGCGGTGGCGCGCGACGCGGCGTCGTCGCGTCGCTACACGCGGCGAGCAGCGCGAGCGCGCATGCAGAGACCGAGAACGATCGCGACGGAAAGAATGACAAGAGAGGTCGAGACATGGAATGGGCGTGGCGTGAGCACCGCGACTCGTACCGTCGGATCACCGACGACGGTGAACGCTGCCCACTCGCCCGGCCGCGCGCCAGAGGCGCGACGCTCGAGCTTGGCGGCCCGGAGTGCCTCGGCCACCGGAAGTCCGCGCGCCAGCGCGGCATAGAACGCTTGCACGAATGCCACGGTCGTCTCGTCCTTGATCCGCCACTCCGTGGCAATGACACTCCGCGCCCCGGCCTCGAGGAACGGCGCCGTCAGCCCCTGGACCCCTTCGCCGTCGACGACCACGCCGCCGGCGGAGCGGCAGGCCGAGAGCACGATCAGGTCGGCGTGCAGGCGCAGGCCCGCCACATCGGACGGGGTGACGACCCCGGATTCGCCGGCGCTGGGTGACAGCATGAGCGCCGTGCGATCGGCGCTGCGATCATCGACGATCGCGTGCGTCGCGAAGTGGAGCACCGTGAACGAGTCGAGCGCGGCATGCTTGAGATACGCGGCGCTCGCCGAATCGCCAAGCCTTACCGTCGCGAGCCGCGCGAAGCTCGCGACCATTTGGGCTTCGCGACCCGATTCTGGCAGCCTTGGCAGATCCGTCGTGCTGACAGCGGACCTATACTCGGCAGCACCGGATTCGCCACCAGATTCGCTCGGACGACTGGCACGGGCGAATGCCGGATCGCCAAACGCCAGAATTCTCGGCACACGCGGTGTTTCGTGGCGGGCTCTCAACGCAAGCCATACCGCCGCCGAAGGCACGATGCTGATCGCTGAATGTTCAACGAGCGCGCGATCATCGGGTCCGATCAGCGCATCAAATGGGAGTCGATGCAATGGGCCATCGGGCACGATGATGATCTGTGTCGCTTCTGTCTTCAGTAACGCCGTTCCAAGTGTCCGCGCGAGTACTCCAGGATCTTGTCCCGCTTCCAGCAGCGCGACGAACCTGGCTATCGGCCCCGCTAACGAATCACCACCCGGCGCACCGTAGGCTCGGAGAGTATCACGTGTCACCGCGAATACAGTCGTGGGCGCGCCTCTGGCTCCAGTCACGAACTCGATGAGCGCTGTACTGGAATCCAATCCCCGCTCTACTTCGGTCGACGTCACTCGTGCGACAGAAGGCGAAGCCACCGCGGTGCCGGAGCTCAAAGCGGACAACTGCGCCAGATGATCCGCGAGATCGCGAGCCCGGCGTCGCTCGGCCAACGAAAACGCGTCAGACGCAAAACCGCCCAGAGCCAACGCATGGATGACCGTCGCGATGTGCATATCGCGATCGTTGACCTCCTGCGGCCCAGCCTGAAACACCAGCACCCGCATATCGCGATCCGTGAGCCGCGCACGCCAAGCGTCGATCTCATCCTCGGCCGCGGCCAACTCACGCTCGGCGTCGCGGAGGCGCTGGCCCTCCGCGTACGCCTCGGCGCGCAATACGCGCCCCTCATATCGCATCATATGCTCAGTCGTATCGCGCGTCGCGATGTACCGGTCGAGCAAGACCGCCGCGCGCACAGGCTGGCTGTCGGCGAGCGCGATCAACGCCCGTTCGCGATCGAGCCCGGCGATCCACTCGGAATGGTGGTTCGCCCTCGCGACCGCGACGGCCGAGTCGAGATCACGCGTGGCGCGAGCCCGATCACCGGCTCGCAAGTCGATCGAGGCCAGGCCGCGCTCGAAGTCGAACACCTGCGAGGTGTCGCCGACCGTCTTGTTGAACGCCGCCTCGCCCTCGTAGATCGCACGGGCCCGCGCGAGATCGCCCGTCGCGGTCGCGAGATCGCCTTCGTAGGCGAGAATCGCGTGCACGTTGCCCGAGTCGCCGATCGCGCGATACGTGGCCAGCGCCTGATCGAGATAGGCGGCGGCCGATGGATAATCGTTGAGCGCAAGCGCCACGGTACCAAGGATGCCAACCGCGCCGGCGATCACGAGGCCGTTGCCCGAGGCCAGCCCCTCGGCGTGCGCGGCCATGGCCCACCGGCGAAACGCGCCCATGTCGCCATTCTCGTGGTAGATCTCGGCGTGGCGGATCAACGTCACGCCGAGCTCCGACCGGTCGTGGGCCGCGCGCTGCATCTCTTCCACACGCCGGAGCACGATTTCGTTGGAATCCGACTGGGCGCCGATCTTGTACACGAGCGCCAGCGCCCGCCAGGCACGCGCCTCGGCGCGTGGGAGATGCGCCTCGCGTGCCAGTTGCACCGCCTGCTGAATGAGCCGTCGCGTGTCTGCCCGGCTGACGATGGCCGCGAGGGTCGCGCGGCGAAACGCGATTTCGGCCCGCAGCTCCAACTCATCGCGCGGCAGCAGTCGCTCGGCTGAGTCGAGGAGCGTGAACCCGACCGGGATGCCACCCGTGGCGGCTCGCAACATCGTGAGGCCGATCAGGGCTTCCGCTTTCGCCAGCGGATCGTGGGTTTCGCGGTCGGCCCGGACGAACGCCGACTCGGCCACGGGGACGAAATCGCGATCGACGCCGGCCCACCCACGCCCTAGGTCGGCATAGACGCCGCCGATAGCGGCGTAGAGTCTCTCGGCCTCCTCATAGTGGTACGTCAGCCTGGCGATGGTCGCGAGGCCGAGTTGGGACGAACGGGCGGCGCTGGCCGCGGCGCTGTCGCCTTCGACAGCGCGGCGGGCAGCCCGTACTGCCGCGCGGGGGTCTGGAAGCTGGAGTATCAGCGCCAGGCAACCTGCCAGAAACATGACGCTAACGTAACACGCCCTATCACTTATATACTGCTGTTGCCGTGGCTGATTCTCTCTCGCGGGCGCTCGATGATGTGGTGTCCCGTGCCGCCGCTGCCGTCCGGCAAGCGGGGTGGCGGTACGGTCTCTCTCCGGAAGAGGTCGATGAGGTCTTTCAGGACGTGCGGATCCGTCTCTGGAACGCCCGGGGGAGTGAGCAGATTTCGGATACCAGTACGTCGTATGTGTACAAGACCGCAACCAGTGCGGCGCTGGATCTGATACGCCGGCGTCGCGGCGGCCTGCCGACCGAGTCTCTCGACGTGGTGGACGCGCCGGCTCCGGCGCTCGATCCGGAGCAGTCGCTCGCCGCCGGGGAGCTCGGCCGCGCCGTGAATGCGGCGGTCGACACCATTCCGGCGTCGCGCCGGCCGGTGGTGCGTATGTACCTGATGGGCTATCCGCGCGAGGAGATCGCTGCGCTTATGGGCTGGACCGAAGCAAAGACACGCAACCTGCTCTACCGCGGTCTGGCTGACCTGCGGCAAGCACTGACCGCCCGCGGCATTGGGCCGCGTTTGACATGAGCGAAGCGAACGATTCCGAGCTACGCGATATATACAAGCGCGGCCTCACCAACCGCGCCGACCATCCGGCGCCCGAGGCGCTCATCGCGCTGGTCACGCAGACCGGCGGCGAGGACTCGCGCCTGGCCACGCTCGACCACGTGATGTCCTGCGTGTCGTGCAAGCAGGATTTCGAGCTGCTGCGCGCGATTCACGCGGCCGATCAGGCGAACGCCGGCGCGTCCACCCTCAAATCGCCGCGCCGCCTCCCTGTCCCGTGGCTCGCCGCGGCCGTCGTCGTCCTCGCCGCCGGCGCGCTCACGCTCACCCTGCTCAAGCCATCGCCGAATCCCGTGCGCGGCGCGCCGAGTGCGGACGTAACCCTTGTTGGCGATGCGAACGGCACGCTCGTCTGGCACGCGGTGCCTGACGTCGTACGCTACGAAGTCGAGATCGTCGACGCGTCCGGGCAGACCATCTTTCATTCGCGCGTCACGGATACGACGACCGCGTTGCCGGCGAACCTTCCAGCTGGGACGCTCAGTTGGTGGGTCCGAGCGACGCTGCGAGACGGCAGCGAGCGTCGCTCGGCGATCGTTCCGATTCGCTAGGCGGGCGATCCGCTAGGCCGGCCTAAAAGAGGCCTACGGCTAGTCCAAACGTCACCGGGATGACGTTGATTTGCTTGGCGCTCTTAATGAACCCGCCGTCTTTCGTGTAAACGTTCTGCACACGACCTTCGGCGAACGCGCTGACTCGCCCCATGACAACCGCCACGCCGGCGCCTGCGTCAACTCCGAAGTTGATTCTCGACATCGTCGACGAAGCAGATGTCGAAGTCGTGGTATCGGTTATCCCGCGAATATCGAACGCGCCGACGCCAGCCGTGATGTACGGCCGCACGGGGCCGCGCAACAAGTTGATCTGCAATCCGCCGACCCCGCTATAGATCTCGCGCGAGCCGGGCGTCGTCCCCAGCACATTCTGATAATCGAACTTCTGATAGCCGAAGTTAAATCGCAGCGCCAAAAAACCCGGCAGCTGGACCAGCGCGTAAGCCTGTCCATTCATACCGGTCTTGACGATGCTGCCACCGGTGGGACTGATGTTGTTGACCGGGATCGTGGCCCCGCCACCAATCCCCAGGCTCAAGATGTACGACGATGGCTGTTGTGCAATGCCACGGGAAGCGAATAGGACCGTGGCGCAAGCAATGAGTAGCCGGCGCATGAGAGTCTCCGTTGTTTGTCTTGGAGACGTCTCACGCGCGTCGCGATTCTCATTTCGTCAAAATCTTGAGGGCGGCGTACGCGTTGACGATGCCACCGGTCGACGACAACGACCCGAACGAAACTTTCGCCCCTTCACTCGACCCGGGCTTCACGACGCTCTGATTCGTGTAGCGCGTCGCCGACTCGAGAATGATGCGCTTGAGATCCGCCGCGGTGAGGTCGGGATAGTATGCTAACAGCAGCGCCGCGAGTCCCGTGACGACCGGCGCGGCCATGCTCGTGCCACTGTCCTTCTCGTATTTGTCGCCCGGCACCGTCGACAAAATGTCGACGCCCGGCGCGAAGACGTCGACTTGCTGTTGCCCGTAGTTGCTGAACGACGCGGCGAGGCTGTCCCCCGCTTGCCACGATGACGCGCCGACCTCGATCCAATTCCGCGCGTGTCCGCTGTCGGCATACGCGGGCGTGGGGAAGTTCGGATGCGTCGAGAGATCCTGGCCATCGTTGCCGGCCGCATGCACCATGAGCACGTTGTGCGCATCGGCATACCGAACCGCCTCGTCGACGGCGGGCTTCTCGGGCGAGTACCCCTTGCCGAAGCTCATGTTGATCACGCGCGCTCCGTGATCGACGGCGAACCGGATGGCATTCGCGATATCCTTGTCGCGCTCGTCGCCATCAGGCACCGCACGCACCATCATGATCTTCACGGCCCCTGAGTCGATACTGTGCACGATCCCCGTGACATGGGATCCGTGCTTCGCATCGGGACCCATCACGTTCGAGTTGCCATAGTCCGACTGATGCACGTCGGCATAATTGTCGCCGACGATCGGCCGCGGATCGAAATCCGTGTTGAGCTCGTACTTGAGTCGCGCCTCGATCTCGTCGAGCGCATCGGCGATCACTTCCTTCGTCGCGCCCCGCTGCGCCAACACGAGGTAGAGCTGCTTCGACCGCGCCGTCTCCTGGTCAGGCGGATTCAGCGCTTTCACATTGTCCTGTGTGAGCGGCGCGGAGCCGAGCTGCCGCTGTAACACCGCGGTCGCCTTATCGAGGGCGTCCGACACTTCGCGAATGCGCTCGACCTGCTGTTGAGCGTCCGCGCGGCGCTTCGTGAGATCGGAATCAAACGATGCACACTGCGACGCATACTGCGGCGGAGGCGTACCCTTTCGGCATCGCACGACGAGCCGCGTCAGCTCGTACGTGTCCCAGTGCACGTCCTTCCCGCCGGCGCCGCCCTGGTAATCCCACCCGAACCGATACGTGTCACTCGTCCAGAGCACGGACCGCAGATCTTTGTGCGCGGTATCGACACCGCCGTCGATGACCGCCACGGTCACGACCTGCTTCGGCGTTTTGCCCGCGAGCAACTCGGCCCGCGCCTTCGAGACGCTGATGCCCGGCACGTGATCGGCTGTCTCATCCATCAGTTGCCAGCCATCCGGCGCCGACGTGAGACCCGATGCGGGTGCCGTCGTCGGTGCTGGCGACGGAACCACCGGAGCCCGCGCGGGAGCGGGCGTGACGGATGGGGAGGACGGCCGGCAGGCCGCCGCGAGAGCGATGAGGACCAGCGGGAACCGACGCGGCATGGTCCCCAAATATACCCGCGCGCCAGTTACGGGCACCTCAAGCAGCCATCGCGCGCGGCAACGATAAAGTGAAGATCGAGCCAACACCGACTTCGCTTACCGCCGTGAGCTCACCGCCCATCGATCGCGCGAGCTCGCGGCTGATCGCCAACCCAAGTCCGGTGCCCTGCCCGACCGTCGTGCGATCGCTGCCGAGCTGAACGAACGGCTCGAAGACCGCCTCGAGTCGCTCGGCCGGAATCCCGACCCCCGTGTCGTGGACCGTGATCGCCACGGTCTGCGATTCGGGCTCCCAACCGAGCGTCACGCGACCACCGCGCGCCGTAAACTTGGTGGCGTTGCTCAAGAGATTGAGCAGAATCTGCTGCACCTTGTCGCGGTCCGCGTGAATCATCGTCGGCTCGGCGCCGATCGACGCCACGTCGAGCGTGAGCGCTTTCCCCAGCATCTGCGGCAGCACCAACGCGCGCACGTCATCCAAGACGCCCTGCACATCGAAGTCGGTCAGCGCCAACGGCACACGGCCCGCCTGCACTTTGGCGAAATCGAGCACCGCGTTAATGAGACCGAGCAGCAGCTCCTGCGCGCGCTTGATGCGACGCAGCGCCTCGGATTGACGCGGTTCGAGTGGGCCGTAGATGCCGTCGGCCATGAGCTGCGTGAAGCCGCCGATCGCGTTGAGCGGCGTCCGCAGCTCGTGGCTCATCGTCGCCAGAAACTCGCTCTTCGCGCGATTCGCCGATTCCGCCTGCGCTCGCGCGCGCTCGGCGTCCGCGCGCGACCACTCGAGCGCGGCCGCGGCGGCTTTGCGATCCGTGATATCGCGCAGGACGACGACGCTACCGAGGGCGGCGAGCGGTGTCGGCGCCCCCTCGGCCCGGTCGGCCCGAATGCGCGCGAGGCGGACGTCCACGGACACACGTCGGTCGCCGGGCGCGCGGAGTACCATATCGGCGTGCGAGATGACCGAGTGTCCGCCGAGGACTTGTTTCAGGCGCTCCTCGAGCGAGGCACCATCTTCATCGGGCACCACGTCGGCGACTTCGCCAAGTGGATGGCCGACGGCGCTCGCCGAGGTCCACCCGATGAGCTCCTCGGCGGCGCGATTGAGATAGGTCACGAACCCACGCGCGTCGGTGGTGATGACCGCGTCGCCGATGCTTCGGAGAGCGGTCGACGCCCACGTTTGACTGGCCTTGAGCGCGCGCTCCGCGCGGTGCAGTCGGACCGCCGTGCGAATCGTCGCCTCGAGCTGATCGGGCGCCAACGCGGTCTTGGGCAGAAAGTCGGTGGCGCCCGCCTTCATTAAAGCGGCGGCGATCTCGGGATCAGTCGGCCCCGTCAGCATGACGACGGGCACATCGAGTCCCAGTCGGCGCAGCTCGCGCAGCACCTCCAGGGCGCCGGTGAGCTGGTGGTCGAGCAGCACGCCGTCGAATGGGCGTGAGCGCAGCGTCGCGATCACGCCGTCGGCGCTCGTCAATTCCTCGGCGTCGGCCGTGAGGGTCATGCTGCTCAATGCGCGGCGAACCAACGCCCGATCTTCGTCGTCTGGGCTAATGAGCAGCAGTGAGAGCGCGCGCTCGCCGGGCGTCGACTGGCTCTCGCCAGCCCATACCGTTCCTCGTCCGGTCGTCGTCACGTCACGTGCCATACGAGCACAGCTATGCAAGAGGTGAACCCATGTTGCCTTTAAGTCTCACTGTCCCCAACCGCTCTAAACCGTACAATTGGTGAGACCTATGCGTTTTATGGCGATTGTCGGGCCGGCGCTACTCGTGTTAGCCGGTGGAATTGCCGCCTTAGCCAATGTACCGGTCGTTATCACCGCGCTATTCCTCACGGGAGGCGCGGGACTGGGCGTGTTTGTAACAGTCAGAATGACCCGCGAGATCGAACGTCGGTCGGCGGATCGGGATGCGACGAACGCTCAGATGCGTGAGGCTGCCGCGACGGCGGAGCAGGCGCGCGTCGCGCTGACGGCCGAGCGGCGGTTCTTGCGGCAAATCATTGATATCAACCCGAACTTCGTGTTCGCGAAGGACCGTCAGGGCCGGTTCACGCTCGTCAACCAGGCCGTGGCCGATGTCTACGGCGCCTCGATCGATGGGTGTATCGGCAAGGCCGACTCGGATTTCAACACCAACGAGGCGGAGGTCGAGTTTTTCCGTCGCGTTGACCGGCAGGTCCTCGAGTCCGGCCGCCCCGTGTTCATCGCGGAAGAGCCGATTACGGACGCGTCGGGGGCGATGCGTTGGCTGCAGACCGTGAAGTGCCCGATCATCGGTGACAGCGGCCGTCCCGAGCAGGTGCTCGGCGTTTCTACCGATATCACCGAGCGGAAGCGCATCGAGGTCCAGCTGCGCGCGGAGGGCGTCCGGGTGCGCGCGATGCAGCGTGTGACCGCGGGTTTGGCCGCCGCGGTGTCACCCGCGGAGGTCGCGCACATTGTCGCGTCGGAGGGTGCCAGCGTCGTCGGCGCGCAGTCGGGTACGGTCGGCATCCTGACCGAGGATCGGCGGTCGTTCGAGATCCTGGCCATGACCGGCGTGAGCGAGGCCACGATCCGCCAGTGGCGCGTGTTCCCCAACGTGCCCGGGTTGCCGTATCCGGACGTCGTGGCGACCGGCGAGCCGATCTTCATCACGAATCGCGACGACTATGTCGCGCGGTTCCCGGCGCTGGCCGGCACGCTGGCCGCGCACCCGGCGATGTCGGCGTTCGCGGTGTTGCCGCTGACCATTGATGGGCGCGTGATGGGCGGGCTGAGCTTTGATTTCAGCGCACCCCGTGGGTTCGATGACAATGATCGGGCGTTGTTGACCACGCTCGCGAGGCAGTGCGCGCAGGCGATCGAGCGCGCTCGACTCTATGACGCCGCGGAAGCCGCGCGGCATCGAGCGGACGAGGCTAATCAGGCGAAGTCCGCGTTCCTGGCGACTATGAGTCATGAGCTCCGGACGCCGCTCAACGCAATCGCCGGCTACGTCGATTTGCTGGCGATGGGGATTCGCGGGCCGATCACGGAGACGCAGCGGGAGGATCTGGAGCGGATTCGGCGAGCGGGCGACTACTTGATCGGGCTCATCACCGATGTCCTCAAGTTCGTGCAGCTCGAGAGCGCGACGGTGACCTATGCGCCCTCGGATCTGTCGGTGGCCGTGGCGATGACGAACGCGGCCGCGCTCATCGAACCGCAGGCCCGCGCCAAGGGCGTGGTTTTTTCTTCGTCGTGCTCATCCGACTGTCAGGTGCACGCGGATCCCGACAAAGTCCAGCAGGTGATCGTCAACCTGCTCTCCAATGCCGTGAAATTCACGCCGAGCGGCGGCACGGTCTCATTGTCCTCGGCGCTTCGCGGGTCGCTCATCGACATCATTGTCAGCGACACCGGCTCCGGCATCCCACAGGACAAGCTCGAAAAGATCTTTGAGCCGTTCGTGCAGATCGACAGTACGTCTCAGACCCGGAACGCCGGCGTCGGTCTCGGGCTGGCCATCAGCCGCGATCTCGCCCGCGGTATGGGTGGCGACCTCACCGCGACGTGCCCGGCGTCCACCTCCGGGTCCACGTTCATATTCTCGCTGCCGGCCTCGCGTTTTGCGTGAACCTCTCGCATTTCGCCTGTAGGGACAGAACTACACAAACATCCGGCGGCATTGTGGTATAACGAGTTAGCGAACTCGACCATTCGGCGTACCGATTGCCCACCTAACCTCGCAATCTCGTTAAGGATCCTTAAATGGTGCGCACTCGCTCGTACGCCAAGGCTCTCGTTCTCGTCAGCGCCGCCCTCTGGGCGTGCGGCGGCGATTCTACGCAACCCCTTGCTCCGTCGTCAGATGCGTCGGTGGCTGTACGCCCGGCCACATCGGCGACCCAGAGCAAGAACGTCGTTGGCAATCTGCTGACCGGCCTGCTCGGCGGCCAGCCGAATCTCTTCGTCTGCCAGGGCAACGGCGGCCCGTACAAGGGCTCCGGCACTGTCGGCATCTGGGGTGGCCAGATCCAGATCGGCCCTCACACGCTGAACGTCCCGCCGTTGGCGGTCTTGAAGCCGGTGACGATCACAGCGACCTCGGTCCCGGGTGATACGATCGGCGTCGTGTTCGGCCCCCAAGGCCAACAGTTCCTGCTGCCGCCGACGCTGTCGCTCGACTACTCGCACTGTCAGAACAAGCCGACCGGCCCGCTGTCGATCGACCTGGTCGACAACCTGCTGCAGACCGTGCTCGACCTGCTCCCGTCGCTCGATAAGGGTACCGGCAAAGTCACGGCGCCGATCTGGCACTTCTCGGTGTATGCCGCGGCGGAGGGTCGACGCTAGTCACTTCCCTTTTGGCCCAGGCCAAAGAACGGGAGCGCGCGGGGCGGCTGGACGCAGCCATCGACGACTATGCCGCCGTCGCCGCTGGCGCAGGGACCGATCGCGCGGACATCGAAGCGCGATGCGAGGCCCTGCGCCGGCACGCGGGGATCCGCCGGCGGCGCCAAGAATATGGCGCCGCTCTGGCGTTGTGTGAGCAGAGCTATCACACCGCGATGTCCGCCGATCTTGGCCTGGTCGCGGCGTACGCCCTCAATGGGATCGGCATCGTGCACATCGATCGCGGCGCGTGGGAAGCCGCGATGGATGCCTTCGAACGAGCCTTGACACTGGGCGGCCACCATCCGCCCCTCCGCGCGTTGGTCGAGGTCAATTGCGGTATCGTCGCCAACATCCAAGGCGACTTCACGACCGCGCTGAGCCGGTATCAGCGCGCGCTCGCGGCGTTTGAGGCCGCCGGCGATGACAATGGTTGCGCGGTCGCCAATCACAACCTCGGCATGATCAACGCCGATTTGCAGCGCTGGGAAGAAGCCGACGAGCACTTCGCGGCCGCCCTGGCCTTTGGAGAGAGAATCGGCGATCGACAGCTGCGCGCGAACGCGCTCCTGATGCGGACGGAGATCCACCTGCATCGCCAGCGGTACGAGGACGCGCGCCAGGGCGCCGAAGAGGCGCTGCGCATCTTCGACGAGCTGGGCGTCCGCCAAGGCCGTTCCGAGGCCTATCGATTCCTCGGCATGATGTACCGCGAGACGGGCGCGCCCGCGTTAGCCGAAGCGCGTCTGCGCTCCGCCATGAAGCTCGCGGTTGATGCCGGCACGAGTGTCGAAGAGGCCGAAGCGACGCGCGAGCTGGCGGTGCTGTATCAGCAGCTCAATCGCAATCAAGATGCGCTGAACTTGCTCAACACGTCGCACCGGCTCTTTCAACGCGCGGGCGCGCAGGCCGATCTCAAGGACGTCACGACCAAGGTCGCCGACCTCGAGCGCATCTACCTCGACCTCGTCGCGACCTGGGGCCGCTCGATCGAATCCGCGGACGGCTACACGCACGGTCACTGCGAACGCGTGGCGCAGTACGCGATGACCGTCGCGCAAAAACTCGGCCTCAACGAGTCCATGACCACGGCCGTGCGCGTCGGCGCGTACCTGCACGACGTCGGCAAGGTGCGCGTGCCGCACGAGATCTTGAACAAACCGGGCCGTCTCACGCCGGAAGAGCGCGAGATCATGGAGCAGCACACGATCTACGGGATCGAGCTGCTCGCGTCGATCGAATTCCCGTGGCCGGTGAAACCGATTATCCGCTCGCACCACGAGAAGGTCGA
>Ga0070741_10008496_pt1 | contig 20567 bp, 11 predicted proteins | sample Coa_R1_4_FD_66440 | JGI IMG/M metagenome (GOLD analysis project Ga0070741, IMG submission 66440) | Surface soil microbial communities from Centralia Pennsylvania, which are recovering from an underground coalmine fire - Coalmine... | ecosystem: Environmental > Terrestrial > Soil > Unclassified ...
GCACCCCCCGAGACGCTCGGACGAGAGATCGTCCTCGTCGCTGGCACGGACGTCGCCTACGTCCGATCCGATGGCCATGCGCAGCCCCAGCCGGATCTCGTCGCGGGCGCCAGCACCTACGCCGCGCGCGTCCTCGGGGTGACGATCCCTCCCGATCTCGCGCCCGCGCTCGAGCAGTACGCCGCGCAGCAGCTCGAGCGCATGGTCGAGGAGGGCCGCAGCGCGTGGGTCGCCACCACCGGGACGCAGCCGCGGGTCTATGGCCTCTCGCAGCTCGTGATCGACGTGGCGCAGCACGGGGCCGCGCTCGCTGCTGCGACGGCGCGCTCCGCCTCGCTCCGCGCGCGCATCTCGTCCGCTTTGGGCATGCTCTGGCCTGGTCCGGCCTGGGCACAGGGAGGCAGCGCGGCCGAGTGTCGCGAGATGGGATGGAAGGTCCTCGGCAATGCCTGTGTCCCGAAGCAGTGCACGGGCATCCCTGTCGGCTTTCGCGCCGGAGGAAGCGGGTCGGGCTGCGGCGGATTCCCGATCGGGCCGGTCGGCGCCCACGATCCCAATCACAAGGCCGGACCGCAGGGCGTGGGCGCCGCGCACGTCCGCTCGGACGCGGGGCCGTTCCCCTACGCCGTCTTCTTCGAAAACGTGGAGACAGCCACCGCGCCGGCCGAGGAAGTCGTCATCACCGACCAGCTCGACGGCGGCAGCCTCGACTTCGACACGTTCAGCCTCGGACCGATTGCCTTCGGCGACACCACGGTCGTCCCGCCGCCCGGGTCGAGCGCGTTCACGACTCACGTGGATCTCCGCCCGGCGCGGCACCTCCTGGTCGGCATCGATGCGCGCTTCGACAAGGCCACCGGGGTCGCCACGTGGCGGTTCCGCTCGCTCGATCCCGACACCCTCGAGCCGCCCGAGGATCCTCTCGCTGGCTTCCTGCCGCCGAACGTCCACCCGCCGGAGGGCGAGGGCAGCGTCACGTTCCTCGCCCCCCCGCGGCGCGACCTGCCGAGCGGCGCCGACGTGTGCAATCGGGCGGAGATCGTGTTCGACGCGAACGCACCGATCCCGACCGAGACGTGGTGCAACCGTCTCGACACGACGCCGCCGGTGAGCCGGGTCGAGCGCGCGGCGCGCGCGTGCTCGGGCGCGATCACGCTCCACTGGTCCGGCAGCGACGAGGGCGCCGGCGTCGCTGGCTACGATGTGCTCGTCAGCGCGGACGGCGGCGCGCCGGCCGTGTGGCTCGCCGACACGAGCGCGGAGACCGGCACCTTAGCGGGTGCGCCGGCCACGACGTACGCGTTCTCCACGGTGGCCCGCGACGCGGTCGGAAACGTCGAGCCGGCGCCGGCCACGCCCGACGTGGTGGTGCCGCCGCGCAGCGGCTGCTGCCGCCGCGACGCCGACTGCGACGACGGCAACCCGTGCAATGGCACGGAGACGTGCGACGGTGCTGGCACCTGCGTCGGCGGTGCGCCGCCTGTCTGCGACGATGACGGGGACCCGTGCACGGCCGACGCCTGCGTGCCGCCGCACGGCTGCGCCCACACCCGGGTCACCGCCTGCTCCACGGCCTGCGCCGCGGTCTGCCGAGACGACGACCCGTGCACGGCCGAGCACTGCGCCGGCGAGGGCTGCGAGCCAACGGACGTGGTCGGCATGGCGGGCGCGCGCTGCGTGTGCCAGCGACTGCCCACGGCCGCCTGCGCGGGCGAGTCCCTCCCGCGCCGGCTCACGAAGAAGATGGCCGCGGCCTGTCGCACACTCGAGCGCGCGGCCCGCGCGACGAAGATGAAGCCGCGGCGAAAGCTCCTCACCAAGGCCGTTCGGGGTTGGCGGGCAGCGGCGGCGGTCCTCGACGAGCGGGCGATCAGCAAGGCGCTGTCGCCGGGCTGCCGGGCGGCGCTCGGCGCGACATTTAAGGACGCGGCAGCGCGGGCCGCGCGGGCAGCAGGCCCGTGAGCTGGGTGCAGATCGTCCCTCGACCAGGAGCTCGGCCTGTGCCACGCACGCGTTCCGACGCGGTGCCCCTTCACGGATCAGGTCGTTGCCGACGTAGCTGAGCGGCTCGTAGACGCTCCGCAGCTTGCCCGCGTCCATCAGCCCCTTGATCTCCGCCAGCTTCTGGATGATGTCTTCACGCGACTGTTCGATGAGCAGCCGGTACGCGTTGATGAAGTTCGGGGCCCGGACCGCGCTCGACCGCGTCACGTTCGAGGTGCTGAAGAACGCCTTCGTGAACCTCGTCGACCAGATGTCGGAGCAGCTGCTCCGCACCTGCTACTCCTTCGTCATCTACTGCCGCGACTTCTCGAACTGCCTCTGCGACCGCGACGGGAACACCGTCATGCAGGGCAGCCAGGACGTCGCCGTCCACGTCGGCACGCTCCACTTCACGGCCAAGGCCGTCATCGCGCGCTTCGGCGGCGACATCCGCCCCGGCGACGTCTTCATCACGAACGACCCGTACGACGGCGGCACGCACTTCAACGACACCCGCATCATCCGCCCGGTCTTCTTCGACGGGGAGCTGGTCGCGTTCACGCAGTCGAACGGGCACTGGGCCGACGTCGGCGGGACGGTCCCGGGCTCCTTCGACATCAACGCCCGCGAGCACTTCGGCGAGGGGCTCCGCATCACGCCGATGAAGCTCTGGAAGGAGGGCGTCTTCCAGCAGGACCTGGCCGAGATGCTGGTGTCGAACTTCCGTGCGCCCGCCGACGCCATGGGCGACATGCAGGCGCAGGGCGAGGCGACGCGCCTCGGCGCCGCGCGGCTCACCGAGCTCATGCAGCGCTACGGGAAGGACGTCGTGCTGGCGGCGTTCGAGGAGGTGCAGGACTACGTCGAGCGCTTCACGCGCGCGAAGATCCGCGCCCTGCCGAAGGGCACCTGGGTCACCGAGGACTACATCGACCAGGATCCGAGCGGCGGCGAGGGGCTCATCCCGATCCGCGTCGCGATGACGGTCGAGGACGACCGGGTCCACTACGACTTCACCGGCACGCATCCCTACATCGGGTGCTTCCTCAATTCGACGAAGAGCGCCTCCTTCTCGGCCGTGATCGCGGGCACGAAGACGTTCTTCCCCGAGGTGCCGCTCAACTCGGGGTTCTACCGCGTGATCAGCGCCGAGTTCCCGGAGAACAGCGTCGTGAACGCGCCCTGGCCCGTCGCCGTCACCGGCTTCTGCTCCGGGAGCTACGAGAAGATCATGAACGCGATCTTCGAGCTCTGGTCCCGGCTCATGCCGGAGCGCGCGCTCGCGTGCTCGTTCAACCTCGAGTACCTCCTCGTCGGCGGCCACGACGCCCGCGACGCCGGCGACCGGTACTTCATGTGGTACGACTGGATGGCGGGCGGCTGGGGCGGCCGCGCGACGAAGGACGGCTCGAACGCCACCTCGCCCGTCTTCGGCGTCGGCCTCGCCGTCCAGTCGGTCGAGGCGCAGGAGCGGCTGAACCCCGTCCTCACGACGCACCACCGGATCGTCACCGACTCCGGCGGGCCGGGGAAGTTCCGCGGCGGCTGCGGCCTCGCGAAGGGCGGGACGCTCACGGAGGTCGACCGCGCCGTGATCTCCTACTGCTGCGACCGCGCGCGGTCCGTCACCTGGGGCATCGAGGGCGGGCTGCCGTCGAACCCGCACGGCGTCTACCTCGAGCGCGACGGCGAGACGCGCTTCCTCGGCGCCGTGTTCTCGAGCGTCCCCGTGCGCCGCGGCGACCGCTTCGACCGGCCGTCCGCCGGCGGCGGCGGGCTCGGTGACCCGCTCGACCGCGACCCCGCGCTCGTGCTGGAGGACGTGATCGACGGCTACGTGAGCGTCGAGGGCGCGCGGCGCGACTACGGCGTCGTCGTCGAGGCCGTCGACCCCGAGCTGGACGACTACCGCATCGACGCGGCGGCGACGGCGAGGGAGCGGCAGGCGATCCGGCGCGAGCGCGACGCGTGGCTCGCGACGGACCCGGAGGCCGTCGCCGCCCGCCTCCGCGCGGGCGAGATCGGTCCGCTCGAGGCGATCCGGCGCTACGGCGTCATCTGCGACTGGGGCACGGGGAGGCTGCTGCCGCGGACGACCGCGCAGTTCCGGGCGGCACTCGCGCGGCGGCGGACCGGCGCCGGGGGGTGAATCGGGGCTCGCGGCCTCCGGACCTCACGCCCGGCGCGCCGGTGGCCTCACGAAGAGCCGTCTGCATACGTCGGAGGCGGCTTTCCACGTCGGCCACCGCGTCGGCCCGTCGAGCTCGCGGATGGGCGGCTTCGGGATGTGGGTGGTCGGCACGCGCCCCCCGGGACGCCCCAGCGCCCGCGGCGGTGGACGAGCGCGGTCTTCGCCCGGGGCGCCGCTGCGGCTGAACTGCCCGGTGTCGTTCGGGGCTCGCCACGCCGCCTGGTCGGTGCGCAGCATCCGCAACCGCGCGGCGACGTCCGCGGTCTCGAGCCACCGCACGCGGCGCGCGGCCGCGCGCGGAGACGCGGAAGCCGTCGCACACCGCCGGGGCGCAGAGGAACGACCCGCCGCGAATGACACGCTCGCGGCCCGCGTCGGGCGCCGCCGCCTCAGACGACCTGCACCTCGCGCTGGTCGAACAGGTGCTGGAGCCAGAGCGAGGTGAGCTTCTCGGCCGCCGAGTTCTGCCGCAGGCGCTGGTGGAGGAAACGGAAGTCGACCACGTCGAGCGGCTGGTCCTGGGTCGCGCAGCTGAACGTGAACGACTCCCGGCCGGTCGCCGGGTCGGTGTGCCGCTGGAGGCACTGCGAGCACACCTCCTTCAGCATGCACTGCATCGGGGAGTTGATCGACCCGATCGCGACGTGATCGGGCCGGAGCACGTCGGCGAGGACGCCGTGGCGCGCCGCGCGAACGGCGTCCATCATCCGGTCCGATCCGATGCAGACGATGCGGTCGACGGCCGCGAGCGGCACGGCCGGCGGGCCGAGCCGCCCGTGCCCGTACGCGTCGAGCGCCTGGACGATGTTCCCGACGACGCTCCGGTCCTGCGGCCGGCGCGTCGCGATCGGCGGCCCTTCGTCGACGCTCCACACCACGACGTCGCACGCGTCCTCGATGTACCGGCGCTTGAAGAGATCGGCCGCGCGGTGGTAGCCGGCGAAGTAGACGACGCGGTTCCCGCGCGCCTTCATCGCGGCCGCGATCGAGAAGAGGACCGCGTTGCCGAGCCCGCCGCCGGCGAGGAGGACGGTCTCGCCCTCGGGGATCTCGGTCGGCGTGCCGGTCGGGCCCATGAGGACGATCTCCTCGCCCGGCTCGAGGATGCCGCAGAGGCGCGAGGAGCCCCCCATCTCGAGGACGACGAGCGAGATGAGGCCGCGCGCGGGATCCGTCCACGCGCCGGTGAGCGCGAGGCCTTCCATCGTGAGGCGGATCCCCTCCACGACGTCGGCCGTCGTCTCGTAGTTCTGCACGCGGAAGAACTGCCCGGGCCGGAAGTTCCGCGCGGCCATCGGCGCCCGCACGATGACCTCGACGATGCGGTCGCCGAGGCGGATCGCGTCGACGACGACCGCCCGGAGCCCGTCCTCGACCACCTCGGCGAAGCGCACCCACGCGTTCTCGCGCTCGGGCTGCTCCTCGGCCTCCTGCGCCGCCACCTCGCGCGCGAAGAGCCGCGCGATCTCCCGGTAGCCGTGCCGCACCGACGCCATAGCCTTCACGACGTTCCCGGCGAAGACCGGGTGCGCGTCGCCGTAGAAGGAGACGAAGCGGCCGCCTCGCGCGTACGAGGTGAAGAAGCCCGTCCCGCCGTCCGCCACGGGCTCCAGCCGGAACGTCCCGTCCTCCGCCTCGACCGCCCGGTGCATCGCGAAGCAGCCCGCGCGCTCGTCGAGCACGAACGTGCCGGGGTGCTCGCGCTCGTAGACGACGTTCGGGCTCGTCCCCGCGGCGACGATCGCCGTCCGCGCCGGGAACTCGACCGCCTCGCCCGTGTCGCGGAGCCTGCCGTCGACCGTCGCCATGCGCGTGCAGCGCACGGCGCGGAGATGCTCGTGCTCGTCCGTGAGGCACGCCGTCGGCTGCATGCACTCGACGAAGCCGATGCCCTCCTCGAGCGACTTCACGACCTCCTCGTGGTTCAGCCGATACGCGGGCGAGTCCTGGAGCCGGCGGCGGTAGAGGATCGTGACGCCGCCCCAGGCGCGGACGAGGCGCGCGAAGTCGGGCGGCCGGTCGGCGGCCGCGGCGGCGGCGCGCTCGGCGCGCACCATGCGGCCGTGGTCGAGCCACGTCCGCACGGTCGCCGTCTCCTCGGCGTCGAGCCCCGCCCAGATGGCCCCGTCGCCGATCCGGCGCGCGAGGTTCTCGAAGCGCTCGAGGTGCTTCTCCACCTGCGCCACGTAGTACGCCTGGAGCTCCGTCGCCGCGTCGATCGCCGTGAGCCCGCCGCCGATCACGACCGCCGGCAGCTCCACCTGGAGGTTCGTGAGCGAGTTGCGGCGGTACGCGCCCTGCCCCTGGAGCGCCATCAGGAAGTCGGACGCCATGCGGACGCCGCGCGCGAGGTTCCGCTCCATCGGCACGAGCGTCGGCCGGCCGGCGCCGGCGGTGATCGCGACGTGGTCGAAGCCGAGGCTCCAGGCGTCGTCGAGCGTGAGCGTGCCGCCGAAGCGGACGCCGTCGAGGAGCCGGAACTTCTTCCGGCGCATGAGGATCACGTAGTTGACGTCGAGGAAGTTCTTGTCCCAGCGGACGGTGATGCCGTACTCGGCGACGCCGCCGAAGCCGAGCGTCGGGCGCTCCGAGAGCGGGCCCATGATCTCGCGCGCGTCGCGGATCGGCCGCGGCACGCGGCGCTTCGCGCCGCGGAGCGCCACGTCGAGGGGCTCCACCTTGAGGCCCTCGATGCCGACGACGCCGAAGCCCTCGTTGAGAAGGTGGTGCGCGAGCGTGTAGCCCGCCGGCCCCATCCCGACGACGAGGACGTTCTTCCCGTTGTAGCGGAGCGGGTACGGGCGCCGGCCGTTCAGCGGGTTCCAGCGCGTGAGGAGGGACGCGATCTCGAAGCCGTACGGGAGGCCGAGGACCTCGGTCAGCACGCCCGTCTCGATCTGCGGGATGTCCACCGGGTCCTGCTTCTGGAAGATGCACGCCTTCATGCAGTCGTTGCAGATGCGGTGGCCGGTGCCGGCGAGCATCGGATTGTCGATCATGACGACCGCGAGGGCGCCGATCGCCTCGCCGTCGCGGTAGAGCGCGATCATCTCCGAGATCTTCTCGTCGAGCGGGCAGCCCTCGAGCGGGATGCCGAGCGGGTTCTTCTGCACGCTCCCGTCCTTCGTCCGGAGCCCCTTCCGGCACGAGTCGCGGCCGCGCTCGTGGCACGTGAGGCAGTAGTGCGATTCGCGGAGGTTCTCGCGCCGGCCGTAGCGCCCGTCGGTCAGGTCGAAGCCGTCGCGGTGGCGCCGCGTCGCGGGCGGCCCCATGAAGAGCTCGGGCAGCTCGGGCCGCGGGCGGACGCGCTCGACGAGCGCCTCGTGGTCGAGCTTCTGCGGCACGCGGAAGCACGTGAAGCGGGCGCGGCGCGCGGCGAGCGCCGGATGGAACGCGAGCGCCGTCACCCACGCCTCGACGGTCGCGAGCCGCGCGAGGGCGGCCGCGCGGGCGCTCGCGTCGCCGGCCGTGCCCACGGCCGCCTGGAGCTCGGTCGTGACGGTCGCGAGCTCGCGCTCCGGGTCGGCGCTGAGCGCCGGGTCGAGGGGCAGCGCCGCCACCGCCTCGCGGTACGCGAACTCGAGCTCGACGGGGTCCATGGCCGCGAGCGCCGCGGCCGTGGGCGGATGCTTCAGCACGCGCCGCTCGACGAACTCCCGCTTCCACGCGAAGACCGTCTCCTCGGCCGCGATGCGCGTGCGGAGCGCCCGGTACTCCTCCTCGATGCGGAAGAGCCGCGCGACGAACGTGCCGACGTGCGGCGCGACCCGGAGGAGGAGCTCGGACTCGCGCCGGGGCTCGAGGCCCTCGCCGCCCGCGGCGCGGTACGCCTCGAGCGCGTCGGCGAGCGCGGCGTCGGCCGTCCGGAGCCCGCGGAGGAAGGTCGCATCGAGCGCTTCGAGCCGGCGGACGCGGTTCAGGTCCGCGTACTTGAAGCCCGGAATGCCGAGCTGGAGGTTCCACGCCCGCGCTGCTTGCCGCGGGTTCTCGGGCAGGTGCCGCAACGCCATCCACGTCCCTCGTCGTCGTTTCGGTGAGCGGCCGATCCTGCCCGAAGCGGGCCGGTGCCGCCAGCGCCATCGTGAACGCGCGCGCCGATCGCGCGTGCGTCCGGACGCCCGCGCAGCCGAGCAACGACGTTCGCGAGACGCCCCGTCCGATCCGGCGCCTCGACGGCGACGAGCGTCGCGCCGAGCTCCCCGACCCGCACCGAGAGCGGGCGCCCGCCGCCGTGCAGCGTGCAGCACGCGCCACCTCCGCCCCCGCGCGCGCCCGCTCGAACGACGCGCGCTCGACGCTCGTGAGCCGTCGCTCCGCAAGCGCCCGCGGCGCGTCGATCCGCCGCGAGAGAACGTTCACGTATCCTGAACGCATGACACGCTTGCGCCGAGCCGCGCACTGTGGCCAGAGAGACGATGGCACGCGACGCGATGATGATGGCTGTCGGGTCCGTTTGCGCGGCCCCGTCCCGACCGGCCGCGGGGAAGCCCCCGCGACGGCTCCGCCGCGGCCGCACGCACGTCCCCGAGCCCGCAGACGAGACACCATGACGACCGTCGACGAGATCGCCCCCAAGACGTACCGGCTCTCGACCTACGTGCCGGAGATCCGCTTCCAGTTCGCGCAGTTCGTCGTCGACGACGACGAGCCCGTCCTCCTCCACACCGGCATGCGCGTCCTCTTCCCCCAGGTGCGCGACGCCGTCGCGCGCGTCCTCGACCCGGCGCGCGTCCGCTGGATCGGCTTCAGCCACTTCGAGGCGGACGAGTGCGGTGCGCTGAACGAGTGGCTCGCGCTCGCCCCGGCCGCGACACCCGTGTGCAGCGTCGTCGGCGCGCTCGTCAGCGTGAACGACTTCGCGCTCCGTCCCGCGCGCGGGATGCAGGACGGCGAGACGCTCGCCACGGGCGCCTGCCGCTTCCGCTTCCTCCGCACGCCGCACGTCCCGCACGGCTGGGAGGCGGGGCTCCTCTTCGAGGAGACCGGGCGCACCCTCTTCTGCTCGGACCTCTTCCACCAGAACGGCGACGTCGAGGCGACGACGACCGCCGACCTCGCCGGCCGCGCCCGCGACACGCTCGTCTCCTACGAAGGCGGCCCTTTCGCGCGCTACCTCCCCTACACCCCGTACACGGACGAGACTTTGCAGCGCCTCGCCGCCCTGGCACCCGCGCGAATCGCGCCCATGCACGGCTCGACGTTCATCGGCGACGGCGCGCGCGCACTCCGCGACCTCGCCGTCGTCTTCCGGGACGTGCTCGGACCTGCGAAGTGACGACGCGGCTTCTCCGCAGCTCAGGTGACGCGGTAGACCCTGTACTCGACGACCCGACCCGGGAGGAGCCGCCCCTCGCTCACGAAGAGCGACTGGCTGAGCCACGCGTAGCGCGGGTCGCCGCTCTCCATCCGCGGCGCGCTCCGGAGGTACTGATCGCCCCAGTCCGTGCCGGCCGTCTCGGTGGCGAGCGCCTGCTGCACCTTCGCGTTCATCTCGAGAAGCCCGAGGTACGCGAGGTAGATGAGCGCGCCGTCGTCCGTTCGCATCTGGATCCGGACGTCGAGCCGCCCGAAGCCGTCGGGCCCGACCAGGATCCAGTCACCGCCGCCGCCGAGCAGCGTCCCTTTGAGCCGCTTCCCCTCGAAGCTGCCGCCCGTGACCTCGACCGCGATTCGCCGTCCGAACGGCCCGGGGCCGATCTCGACGCCTTCCTTGAAAGTCGCGCGGTAGGTGAACTCGTATTCCAGGTTCATGCCGTCTCCTCGCTCGAATGCCGCAGCGCCGCGGCACCCCCGCGTAGGCCATGCGCCCGCGTGCGGTCAACCCCCGTGGCGCGGTTGGACTTCGCCGTTCGCATCGACCCGCTTCCTCGTCCGATGTCATCGCGGCTGCCGGCGGCCGCCGCGACGACGCGGACGCCGCAACCACCGACACGCGCCGTCGCGGCCCGCGCACGGCGCGCGCCGAAACGATCCAGGAGGACGCAGTGATGAGCAGGGAGTACCTCGCGCCGAAGGGCCTCGGGGCGCCGATCGAGCCGTACGGGCACGTGATCCGGTGCGGCAGCACGCTCTACCTCGCGGGCCAGGTCGCGTTCGACGAGAAGAACGAGATCGTCGGCGTCGGCGACCCGCGCGCGCAGGCCGAGCAGTGCTGGAAGAACATCGAGCTCGCCGTGACGGCGGCGGGCGGGACGATCGCGAACGTCGTCAAGATCGTCGTCTTCCTGAAGGACATCCGCCACGCGCCGCACGAGGTCGCCGTGCGCGAGCGGCTCTTCCCGAACGGCCGGTACCCCGTCTGCACGATGGTCCAGGTCGCGAACCTGGGTCTCGACGGGCTGCTCATGGAGATCGACGCGACCGCCGTCCTCGACTGACCCTCGTGACGCACGCGCTCCGCATCGACCGGGCGAGGCGGCTCGTCGAGCAGCCCGAGTCCGGCCATAACCGCTGGCACCCCGACGTCCCGCCCCGGCTCCACGTGGCGCCCGGCGAGACGGTCGTGCTCGAGACGCGCGACGCGCTCGACGGCCAGATCGGCCCGCGGACGACCAGCGCCGACCTCGCCGCGCTCGACCTCGCCGTCGTCCATCCGCTCACCGGTCCGGTCTTCGTCCGCGGCGCCGAGCCCGGCGATCTCCTCGAGGTGGAGATCCTCGAGGTGGCGCCCGACCGCTTCGGCTTCACGTGCATCGTCCCGGGCTTCGGCTTCCTCCGCGAGCACTTCCCGACGCCGTTCCTCGTCCGCTGGACGATCGCGGGCGGCTCGGCCGTCTCGCCCGACCTCCCGGGCGTGCGCGTGCCCGGCGCGCCGTTCATGGGCGTCATGGGCGTCGCGCCGTCGCCGACGCTCCTCGAGGCGACGATCGCGCGCGAGGCGGAGCTCCTCGGGCGCGGCGGCATGGTGCAGCCGCCGTCCCCGGCGAGCGCCGTCCCGGCGACGGAGCCCGTCGCGAGCCGCGGGCTCCGGACGATCCCGCCACGCGAGGGCGGCGGCAACGTCGACATCAAGCAGCTGACGGCCGGCGCGACCCTCCTCCTGCCCGTCGACGTCCCCGGCGCCCTCTTCTCCGCGGGCGACGCGCACTTCGCGCAGGGCGACTGCGAGTCGTGCGGCACCGCGATCGAGATGCAGGCGACGCTCACGGTGCGGTTCGGGCTCCGCCGCGGCGAAGCCGCGCGGCGCGGGATCCGGCGCCCGCAGTTCGTCCGCCACCACGCGTTCGCCGACCCCGCGATTGCCCTCCCCCGCCGCTTCTTCGCGACGACCGGCATGCCGCTCCGCGCCGACGGCCGGAACGAGTCCGAGGACCTGACGCTCGCCGCGACGGACGCGCTCCTCCAGATGATCGACCACCTCGTGCACGAGCGCGGCTTCACGCGCGAGCAGGCCTACGTGCTGACGAGCGTCGCCGTCGACCTGCGCGTGAGCCAGCTCGTCGACGTGCCGAACGTCCTCGTCTCCGCCCTCCTCCCCCTCGACGTCCTCGCGGACTGAGCGATGCCGACCGGTGGGGCCGCCGTCCTCGACGCGCTCGCCACGGCGGGCGTCACGCACGTCTTCGGCATCCCGGGCGTGCACAGCCTGCCGGTCTACGACGCGCTCCCCGACCGCGACCTCCCGCGCCACGTCCTCGTCCGCCACGAGCAGGCGGCGGGCTTCATGGCCGACGGCTACGCGCGCGCGAGCGGGCGGCCGGGCGTCTGCCTCCTCGCCTCCGGCCCCGGCGCCACGAACGCGATCACGGCCGTCGCGGAGGCGTGGCTCGACTCGTCGCCGGTCGTCGTCGTCGCCGCCGGGATCCCGAGCGGTGCCCGCGGGCGCGACGGGCTGCACGAGATCGAGCAGGCGGCCACGTACGCGCCGATCACGAAGTGGCGCGCGCGCGTCGAGCGCCCCGAGGCGATCGGGCCGACGCTGTGGCGCGCGCTCCGGGAGGCGACGACGGGGCGGCCGCGGCCCGTGTACGTCGAGCTTCCCTTCGACGTGCTCGCGGGCACGTTCGCCGCCGAGGACGCCGCGGCCGGCGGCGAGCCGCCCCCCGCGCCCGCGCCAGAGCCGGCGGCGATCGACGCGGCCGTCCGCCTCCTCACCCGCGCCGAGCGGCCGCTCGTCGTCGCGGGCGGCGGCGCCGTCGGCGCGGCGGCGGAGATCGCGGCGCTCGCGGAGCGTCTCGCGGCGCCCGTCGTGACGACGATGATGGGGCGCGGCGTCGTCGCCGACGACCATCCGCTCTCCGGCGGCTTCGCGCAGGACCTCCCCGCGGCGTCCCTCCTCGCGGAGGCGGACGTCGTCTACGCCGCGGGCTGCCGGTTCTCGGACAGCTCCTTCTGGCACGGCCGCACGGGCGTCTTCCGGATTCCCGGCCGGCTCGTCCACGTGGACGTCGACGCGCGCGAGATCGGGAAGATCCAGGCGGTGGCATGCGGCATCGTCGGCGACGCGCGCGCCGTCACGGCGGCGCTCTGCGCCCGGCTGTCCGCCGCCGACGCCGCGCGGCGCGCCGCGGTGGCACGGCGGCTCGACGCGCTCGCGCGCGCGCGAGCGGACGCGCTCCCGGTCTCGCGCCCCGGGCGGCTCGGGCCGTCCGCGGCGATGCGGGAGCTCGTCGCCGCCGCGCCGCCGGAGACGCTCTTCGCGTGCGACGCCGGCAACAACACGTGGTGGGCGCAGCTCTTCTGCCGCGTGCGCGCGCCGCGGAGCCTCCTCGCGCCCGCCGGCAACTGGACGATGGGCTTCGCCGTGCCCGCCGCGATCGGCGCGAAGGTCGCGCGCCCGGACCGCCCGGTGGTCGCGATCGTCGGCGACGGCGGCTTCCAGATGACGAGCCAGGAGCTCGCGACGGCGGCGGCGAGCGGCGTCGCCGTCGCGGTCGTCGTGCTGAACGACGGCTGCCATGGCGCGATCCGCAACTACCAGCGCTGGGTGTACGGCGGGCGCTTCGCGGCGATCGACGTCGCGGGACCCGACCTCGCCGCGCTCGCGTCCGCGCTCGGCGTGCGCGGGACGCGGATCGAGCGCCCCGGCGAGCTCGCCGACGCCGTCGCGGCGGCGCTCGACACGGGGCTCCCCGCGCTCTTCGACGTCCGCATCGACGCGGAGGAGGAGATCCCGGCGTGGCTCCTCGACCGCTTCTACCGCAGCTGAGTTGAAACTCGATGACGGGACGGTGATAGGAAAGCACGTTCCGCACGTCAGCAGGAGGACAGGGACCGATGGACTTCGCACTCACCGAAGAGCAACGCCGGCTGCAGGCCAGCTGCCGGGAGCTCGCGGCGGACTTCGCCAAGCGCGCCGCCGAGCACGACCGCGACGCGTCGCCGCCCAGGGAGAACTACGACGCGCTCCGCAAGGCGGGCATCAACGCGCTCACCATCCCGAAGGAGTTCGGCGGCCAGGGCGGCGGGCTCCTCGGCTACGCGATCGCCGCCGAGGAGATCGCCCAGGGCGACGCGGCGACGGCGCTCTCCTACAACATGCATCACGCGAACATGGCCGCGATCTTCTTCGAGTCGCCGGTGGCCCGGGAGACGAAGCAGCGCATCGCCGACCTCGTCATCAAGGAGGGGAAGCTCACCGCCGACTCGGTCTCCGAGCCCGGCACGACGTCGCTCGTGCCGACGAGCTACGCGTGCTCGTGCCAGGCGAAGCGCGTGCCGGGCGGGATCGAGCTGAACGGCCGGAAGGCCTTCGTGTCGATGTTCGAGTCCGCCGACTACACGCTCATGTTCGCGCATCCCGAGTGGGACCCGAACCCCGAGGCGGGCATCGGCTTCCTCCTGCCCGCGAAGTCGCCCGGGATCCGGGTCGAGCGGGTGTGGGACACGCTCGGCATGCGCGCGACGCGGAGCGACACGGTCATCCTCGAGAAGTGCTTCGTCCCGCAGGAGTTCGTGCTCGAGGAGTTCTACGTCCCGAGCATCTGGGGATGGCTCCAGGACAACGAGCCGATCTTCAACATCCCGTACACGGCGGTCTACCTGGGCGTCGGCGTCGCCGCGCTGAAGGCCGCGATCGCAACGGTGAGCAAGCGCGTCCCGAAGGGATTCAAGCAGTCGCTCGCCTACCACCCCGACGTCCGCCGGCGGATCGCGCTCATGGCCTGCCAGCTCGACGCCGCGCGCTGGGTGCTCCGCTACGCCGCCTGGCGCGTCGACACCGAGGGGCAGAACCCCGAGACGGTCACGCTCTACCTGAAGGCGAAGTATCTCGTCGGCGAGGCGACCGCGGCCGCCACCCGCTCCGCGCTCGAGATGGGCGGCGCGCACGCGATCTTCAAGGGTCAGCCGATCGAACGCCTCTTCCGCGACGGGGCGACGGCGAGCATGCAGCACCCGCCGTCGGACCTCTGCCTCTCGCAGGTGAGCATCCACGAGCTCGGCCTCGACCGCGAGCAGATCCGGCCGTGGCTCGAGCCCGGGTGGGACTGAGCGCGACGGCCACGACGGCGCACGGCGCGGCGACGGGCGCCGCGGCGAACGGGAGGTGACGATGGCGATCCGCGTGCCGGACGGGTCCGAGCTGCGGCGACTCGCCGCGGTCCACGGGTTCGCGGTCGACGCGGAGGAGGAGGCGGCGTTCCGCGACCTCCTGCCCGCGCTGCTGGACGCGCTGGGCTCGCTCGATCCCGACGCGCCGGCGCCCGCCGCCGGCGGCGCGCGCCGGATGGGCGGCCGCCCAGCGCCGGCCGAGGACCCGCTGAATGCGATCGTCCGCCGCTGCGCCGTCGTCGGCACCGGCACCGGGCCCCTCGCGGGCAGGCGCGTCGCCGTGAAGGACAACGTGTCGATCGCGGGCGTGCCGATGACGTGCGGCTCGCGCCTCCTCGCCGGGCACGTGCCGCGCGTCGACGCGACCGTCGTCACGCGGCTCCTCGACGCGGGCGCCGAGATCGTGGCCGTGACGAACATGGACGACTTCGCCTTCGCCGGCTCCGGGGAGACGAGCGCGTACGGGCCCACGCTCAACCCGCACGACGCCGGCCGCCTCGCCGGCGGCTCGTCGGCCGGCTCGGCCGCGGCCCTCTTCTACGACGACGTCGACCTCGCGATCGGCGGCGACCAGGGCGGCTCGATCCGCATCCCGGCGGCGTGGTGCGGCGCCGTCGGGCTCAAGCCGACGCACGGCCTCGTCCCGTACACGGGCATCGTCGGCCTCGATGCGACGATCGACCACGCGGGACCGATGGGCCGGTCCGTCGCCGACGTCGCGCTCCTCCTCGAGGTGATCGCCGGCAAGGACCCGCTCGACCCGCGGCAGGGGGAGGTGCGGACGGCGGCGTACGCCGAGGCGGTTGGCCGCGGCGTGCGCGGCCTCCGGATCGGCGTGCTGCGCGAGGGCTTCGGCGCGGACGGCGCGGAAGCCGACGTCGAGGCGGCGGTCCGCGCCGCGGTCGAGGCGCTCGCCCGCGCCGGGGCCGTCGTCCGCGACGTCTCGGTCCCCGCGCACCGGACGAGCGGCGCCATCTCGTGGGCGATCGTCGGCGAAGGCACGCTCGCGACGCTCGAGGCGCACGGCATCGCCTACGGCGCCACGGGCTTCCACGACGTCGACCTCGCCCGGGCGCTCGCTGCGGCGCCGCGCGACGCGCTCCCCCCGACCGCGAAGCTCGCCCTCCTGCTCGGCGCCCTCGCGCGCCGCGCGTACGGCGGCCGCCTGTACGCGACGGCGCAGAACGCGCGGCGCACCTTGAAGGCGCGGTACGACGCGGTGCTGCGCGAGGTCGACGTCCTCGCCATGCCGACGACGCCCATGAAGGCGCTCCGCCGCGACGCGGGCGACGGCGGCGTGCACGCGCTCGTCACGCGGGGATGGAGCATGCTCGCGAACACGGCGCCCTTCGATGCGACGGGTCATCCGGCGCTCAGCGTGCCGTGCGGCACCTCGGACGGTCTCCCCGTCGGCCTCATGCTCGTCGGGCGCGACTGGGAGGAGGCGACGCTCCTCGCGGCCGGGGAATGCGCGACGGCGGCGGTCGATCCCGGCGCCGCGACGCGCGTGGGGAAGGCGGCGCGAGCGCACCCCGCGGATGCCCGTTGACTTCGGGAGCGATCTCCCGCACGAGGAGCACGTGAAGTTCGGACTCAACTACGCCATCTACAAGGGCCCCGGCGTCACCGCCGGGGAGATGTTCCACGAAACCGTCGAGGAGGTCGTGCTCGCCGAGTCGCTCGGCTTCGACTGCGCGCTCGTGAGCGAGCACCACTTCGTCGACAACGACATGTTCCCGAGCCCGGTCGTCGCGCTCGCGTACCTCGCCGCGAAGACGTCGAGGATCCGCGTGGGCGGCGGCGTCTTCCTCCTGCCGCTCTACGACCCGCTCCGGCTCGCCGAGGACACCGCGGTGCTCGACGTGATCTCGCGCGGCCGGTTCATCCTCGGCATCGGGCAGGGCTACCGGCCCGAGGAGTTCCAGGCGTTCGGCCGGCGGCTCGCCGACCGGCCCTCGCTCATGCGCGAGGGCGTCCGGCTCGTCCGCCGCCTCTGGACGGAGCCGAGCGTCACGCACGAGGGCAAGCACTTCCGGGTGAAGGACGTGTGCCTCACGCCGAAGCCGGTCCAGCCGTCGCCGCCCGTCTGGGTGGCGGCGAAGAAGCGGAAGGCGGTCGAGCTGGCGGCGGAGATCGGCGACGGCTGGTACGCGGACCCGATCACGCCGATCTCGATCATCAAGGAGAACAAGGCGCACTGGACCGCGGCGCTTCGCGCGCACGGCAAGGACCCGGCGCGGCAGACGTTCGCGTACTACCGCGAGTTCTTCGTCGGCGCCGACGACGACTCGGCGTGGAAGATCGGCGGCGAGAACGGCGTCATGGGCGAGTACGAGATGTACTCGAGCTTCGGCCACCTGGTGGACGACGACGGGCGGCCGCTGCCGGCGAACCAGCGCGAGGGGCTCGTCGAGCTCGCGAAGCGCCGAACCACGGTCGGCGGCCCCGAGCGCTGCCGTGCCGACCTCGAGATGATCCGCGAGACACTCGCCCCCACGCACGTCGTACTGAAGACCCGCTGGGGCGGCGTCCCGCACGCGGAGGCGATGCGCTCGATCCGCCGCGCCGGCGAGCAGGTGATCCCGCAGTTCGCGGATGCTTGAGTCAGGAGAGCCATGAAGTACGTCGGACAGTCCCTTCCCTCGATCACGAACCCGAAGCTCGCGACCGGCCACGGGCAGTTCACGGCCGACGTCGACCTGCCCGGGATGTGCTGGATGGCCGTCCTCCGGAGCCCGTACGCGCACGCGCGCATCGCGTCCATCGACACGAGCGCGGCGAAGGCGCTGCCGGGCGTCGTCGCGGTCGTCACCGGGCGCGACCTCGTCCCGCTCGGGCCGATCCCGGCGACGGCGAACCCCGCCGCGTACGGCGGCAAGGCGCGCGACAACTGGGCGCTCGCGCCGGACCGCGTCGGCTTCGTCGGCGAGGCCGTCGCGGCGGTCGTCGCCGAGGACCGCTACACCGCGCACGCGGCGCTCCAGCACATCGCCGTCGAGTGGGAGGAGCTGCCCGTCGTGCACGACGCCGAGGAGGCGCTCCGCCCCGGCTCGCCGCTCGTCGAGCCCGCCTGGGGCGACAACGTGATGCTCACGCGCCACTTCGTGACGGGCGACGCCGCCCGCGCGCTCGGCGAGGCCGACGGCGTCGTGCGCGGGCGCGTGAAGGCCCACCGCTACGTCGCCGCGCCGCTCGAGCCGCGCGCGTTCGCCGCGAGCTACGACCCCTACGACGACTTCCTCACCTTCTGGGCGTCGACGCAGATGCCGCACACGCTCCGCTCGCTGCTCGCGAAGCAGCTCGGGATGCCGGAGACGAACGTCCGCGTGATCCAGCCGAACGTCGGCGGCGGCTTCGGGCTGAAGGGCCCGCTCTCGCCGGAGGAGATCCTCGTCGGCTGGCTCGCGAAGACGCTCGGCCGCCCGGTGCGCTGGGTGGAGGAGCGAACCGAGCACTTCCTCGCCGCCGGCCACAGCCGCGAGACGATCCTCGACTTCGAGGCGGGCTACAGGAAGGATGGCCGCCTCTCCGGCCTCCGCGTGCGTGTGGTCGCCGACGTCGGCGCGCCGCGCGCCACCTACGGCTGGGCGCAGTCCTTCGTGACCGCGTACTCGATCCCCACCGGCTACAAGGTGCCCGACTGCTCGATCGAGCTGTTCACCGTCGTCACGAACAAGTGCCCGTGGACGGGCTACCGCGCGTTCGGGAAGGAGGCGGCGTCGTACCTCCTCGAGCGCGTGATGGACCGGATCGCGGACGCGACGGGCGTCGACCGGATCGACGTGCGGCTCAAGAACTTCATCCCGCCGGAGGAATTCCCCTACGCGCAGGTCTCGGGCGCGATCCTCGACAGCGGCAACTACGCGAAGGCGATGCGCCGGGTGGTCGAGATGGTCGACATGCCTGCGTTCCGCAAGGAGCAGGCGGAGGCGCGCCGCCAGGGGCGGCGCCTCGGCGTCGGCTTCAGCTTCGCGCTCACGCCCGAGGGCTGCGCGCTCCCGAACTCGGCCCTCCTCCAGGGCTATGACGGGACGACGGTCCGGATCACGCCGTCCGGGACGGTCACCGTGCTGACGGGCGTCACGTCGCCCGGGAGCGGGAACGAGACCGGGATCGCGCAGATCGTCGCCGACACGCTCGGCGTGCGCCTGAAGGACATCCGCGTCGTGCAGGGCGACACCGACAAGTGCCCGTTCGGCCTCGGCAACTACAGCTCGCGGAGCCTCATGATGGGCGGCTCGGCGGCGAAGATGGCGGCGACCGATCTCCGCGAGAAGATGCTCACGGTGGCGGCGAAGTCGCTCGAGGTCACGCCGGCGGACCTCGACGCCGAGGACGGGACGATCTTCGTGAAGGGCGCGCCGACGCGGAAGATCCCGATCGCCGAGGTCGCGCGCATCGTGTACCAGAACGCGCACGGCAAGGAGGCCTCGGACGTCGAGCCCGGCCTCGAGGCGACGCGCTACTACCGGATCGAGAACGTCTACCACCAGCCCGAGACGCAGGGCCGCTTCAGCTCGTACCCCACCTGGCCGTACGAGGCGTGCGCGGCGATCGTCGAGGTCGACCCGGACACCGGGCTCGTGAAGGTGCTCAGGTACCTGACCGTCCACGACTGCGGCACGGTCGTGAACCCGCTCCTCGTCGACGCGAACCTGCACGGCGGCATCGCGCAGGGCATCGGCGCCGCGCTCTACGAGAACATGGTCTACGACCAGGCGGGGCAGCTCCAGACGACGACCTTCATGGACTACACGCTGCCGACGGCCCTCGAGGTGCCGGCGATGGTGCTCGACCACCAGGAGACGCCGACGCCGTTCACGCCCCTCGGCACGAAGGGCGCCGGCGAGTCGGGGATCTCGGGGCCGCTCAGCGCGATCGCGAGCGCGATCGAGGACGCGTTCCCCGAGGCGAAGCTCGCGCTCATGGAGACGCCCCTCTCACCGGCGCGGATCTGGCAGGCCGTGCGGAACGCGTCGTCGCACTGACGCGGCGGCGGTAGGACGCCTCGCGGGGAAGGCCGCGCTCGTCACGGGCGCGGCGCAGGACATCGGCGAGGCCGTCGCCCGCTGCCTCGCCGCGGAGGGGGCCGCGGTCGTCGTCACCCGGAGGAGCGCGGCCGCGTCCCACTTCGCGAGGGGCTTGTCCGCGAGCAGACGGTTGTCGCCGAGGAAGCGGCTAACCTGCTCGCGCGCGCTGTCCTTGTGGATGCACCCAAGCTCGCGCTCGATGGTGATGGAAAGCATTCCGCAGGTCCGAGAGGTCACGCCAGAAGCGCCCGAGACTCCGCTGCGCGTCGGTCAGGCTCGTTCCGAGATCCTGATCTTGCGCAAGCGTGGCGAGCGAGCCAAGCGCGGTTGCTGCCGCCCGTCGCGCCGAATGGTAGTCGAGCCACGACTGCTGCCTCCCCATCTGGAGGAGCGCGCGCGACACGGTCCACTCATTCATCAGGCCGAGAGCGACCGCAATGCTTCCGCGGCCGAGCAGGTCGTCCACGAGCGCGGCCTGGCGCGTCAGCTCCGAGGAGTTCAGCTCAACCTGCTTCTTCCAACCCTGGGCGCTGAACTGGCCGGAAAAAGCGAAACGGGCCAACTCCTCATCGAGACACCGCCACAGCTCTTCGTCGAGGAGCGCACCACGGGCGGCGATCGCCTTCCTGAATGGCTTCCGGCGCTCCGCACGAAAGCGCGCGCTTGCCTGGCCAAGCTCCAAGGGTAGTCCCGCTTCACGCGCCTCCGAGATCTCGCCCAGCTCCTTCGCCAAGGCCCGCGCGACCTGGTCGCCGCCATCATCGATCAATCGGGCGAGGCCGGAGGCATCGCCAGCGTCTCCGAAGACGCGGAGCGCGTAGATCCAGTCCGGCAGCACGAGCAACGCCCGGAGATCCAGGAAGGGGCTCGTC
>Ga0070741_10008497_pt1 | contig 20566 bp, 15 predicted proteins | sample Coa_R1_4_FD_66440 | JGI IMG/M metagenome (GOLD analysis project Ga0070741, IMG submission 66440) | Surface soil microbial communities from Centralia Pennsylvania, which are recovering from an underground coalmine fire - Coalmine... | ecosystem: Environmental > Terrestrial > Soil > Unclassified ...
TGGCGCTCGCCTTCGGCCTGCTGATCGTGTTCCTGGTGGTGGGCGGCTCGCTCTGGATCATGAGCAATCTCAACCAGAACATGCAGCCGATGGACCAGATCATGCAGATGCAGCGGTGAGGTGTGATCGCTCAATCGATCATGGCTTTGCCCGCGCCAGCGCGTGCTGTCGAATTTGTGGGACCGATGAGCACCGCCGTCGCGCCGGCTTAATGGGCGCTTAATGCTTTTGCGCGACAGATAGGCCACCAGCGCGAAATGACATTGTAGCAGAAATGCGGCTCCGTCCCCGGGGAGGGGAATGGCATGGGACTGCTCATCGCTGGCCTGCTCGCTGGTATCCTGATTGGCTTTGCCTGGCTTGCCCCGTCGGGCCACCTGGAGGGATGCACCTTCCAGTGGCAGGGATGTTTCGATCAGGCAAGCACGGCGCCACCGTTCCGGGCAGCGGCGCTCAGACCGGTTCCTCGGATGGGTGAAACCAACTCCGACGTCGACTCGCCGGCGGCGCAGAAGCTTGTCGCACATTCAACCGCCAAACACCGGTCGGCGCGGGCGCACCACAGGGTCGCGCTCGCCAAGGCGGCGGTACAACCGGGAACGGTCGGCGCCTCCGCATCCGAACGTCAGGCGGCGGAAAGGCCGGATCCGGTGCTGGAGAGGGCAAAGCTCTCCGTCGCTGCCAAAATGGAGAACCCGGCCTCAGCCGAGTTCGGCGACATGGATCACGCCTTCAGAAAAAACACGCTGGGGCGGGCGACAGACACCATTTGCGGCCACGTCCATGGGAAGACTGCATCAGGCGGAAACACCGGAGAGAGGCCATTTCTCTATCTTGTGAAGGAAGATGATGCATACGTTGTCGATGGCAAGCCTGACTCGGCTGCAGCGATCGCCTACCGGAATATCTGCAATTAGAGCCTGATCCGGCGGCGCGGCTATTCGCGTTTCGCGCCGGAGCAAATCCTGCGGAAAGAATTTCCGCACCAGCAAGCAAGACCTGTCTTGGCAAGCCGCCGGGCATCTTTGGCCGTGGACGGGCGGCAAGGCGTTACGATCGTAGGTTTTCAACCGGGGTAGTCCAGCGCTGATCTGCAGATTCGCTTCTTGCGAAGGAGCGATCGAGCTCAGCAATTTCTGTGGTTGGGAGTAGCAATGGACGATATCGTCAATTCGGCAGGACGGCTCGACGGAACGCTGCAATTGCCGGCGCTTCTGCTGATCGAGCCGCTTACCCTGACACGGACCTGCATTCTCAATATTCTCAGGCGCGAGTTGATTGGATTCGACATCCTCGACATCGCGACGACCGACGACCTCGATTGCACTTCGGGACGCGACATCCGCCTTGTCGCGCTTGGCATTGGAGACAGGTCTGTCGTCGATGCCTCCGTCGAGGACGATCTCGCGTTGCTGGTGGATTACTGCTCCGCCGCGTCTGTCGCGCTGCTGTCAAATCGCGACGATGAAGCCACCGCGCTCGCGGCGATGCATCGCGGAGTTCGCGGCTTCTTCCCGAGTTCGCTCCCGGTCGAGGTTGTCGTGGCCGGCTTGCGTCTTGTGCTCGCCGGAGGCGTCTACAGGCCTCTTCCGATCCTCGGACGGGCAGCGACCGGCGATGTGGGACCGCCGTGTTCGCGTGTGGCGGCATCGACTTGCCTGGACAACCGAGCTGAGAAGGGCGCGACGGAGAGGAGCGTGGGCGACTTCACGCCACGCGAGCAACAGGTGCTCGCGGAGCTGGAGCTTGGCCTGCCAAACAAGGTGATTGCAGCCAAGCTCAGGCTTTCTGAAAACACCATCAAGATGCACGTTCAGCACATCATGCGAAAATGTGCCGCGCGCAACCGCACCCAGGCGGTTCTCCGCTGGAGCGGCCGGTTGCCGGGCAGGGCTCGCAATAGCGACACCGTCTCGTCACCGTCGTGACGTGAAGGCTCAGTCCTCCCGGAAAGCCGTGTGGAAGCTATCGATCAGGGGGCGCAATGCGTAAAGCGCCACGGTGGTGTGTCCCGTCGTGATGAAGACCTGCGCCGGCATTCCGGAGATGATCTTGATGTGCTGCTCCGTGATCCGCGGGTCCTCGACGCGAATTTTTGCCGAGTAATAGGGCTGGTCGGTGCGCTTGTCGAGAAGCCGATCGGCGGACACCTGCATCACCGTGCCCTCAAGCCGCGGCACGCGGCGCTGATTGTAGGGAAGCAGGTGCACCGCCGCCTTCAGGCCTGGATAGACCACGTCGATGTCCTCCGGCTTGAGGCGCGCGACCACGATCAGGCGGTCCTGGCGGGGCACCAGGTCGAGCAGCGGTGCGCCGGGCGCAATCACGCCCCCGGGCGTATGAACCCGGAGTTCGGTGACCACGCCATCCTCGGGCGCCTTGATCTCGGTTCGGGACAGCTGATCCTCGGCGGCCACCAGCTTCTCGCGCAGGTGAAATTTCTGGTTCTGCGCTTCGCGCAGCGACTGGGCGACATCATTTTGCCTGTCGCTTTCGAGCTTGTAGCGCGTCGCATTGGACTCGTTGATGACCTGTTGGGCGCGCGAAATCTGCGCCGCCAGTTCGCCTCTGCGCCCCTCGATATCGGCCATTTCCCGTTGCAGGTTGAGAAGACGAGGCCGCCGCTCGAGGCCTTTTTCGACAAGGGTCGCGACCATATCCAGTTCCTCGCTGACGATGGCCGAGCGCTGCGCGGCGGCGGCCGCTTGCGCCCTCAGCCCCTCAATCTCCTCCATGATCTCGGATTTCTTCTGGTTGATGATCGCAAGTTGCGATTCGAACACCTCGTGTCGCGTTGCATAGATCGTTCGCTGCGCGGACAGGAGGGCCGCGGCCGGAGCGTTCTGCTCCGCTATTGCCTGCAGTTCGCTTGGAAAGGTGACGCGATCGCGCTCTTGCTGTTCGGCGAGCAGCCGTGCCTCGCGTGCCATGGCGTCCCACAGCTGGGCCCTCAGGCTCTCGACCTCGGCGCTGGCCCTGGTGTCATCAAGCGCGATCAGGGGCTGTCCGCTGTGCACGACGTCGCCATCTGAGACGAGGATGGCCCTGACGATGCCGCCCTCGAGATGCTGGATGGTCTTCTTGCTGGATTCCGACTCGACGACCCCGGACGCGATTGCGGCGCTCTCGAGCGGCGCGAAGCTTGACCAGGTGCCGAGCCCCAAGACAAAGCAGAGCACCAGGAGATTGCCGGTCAGCGTGAGGCCGCGAAGCGCGCTGCGCGGGGAAGCCGGTGTCGGCGGCGAGCACCAGGGGAAGCCGAGCGGTTCAAAATCGTCGATAGCCGTGATCGCCATCCCGAAGCGGCGCTCGGGCCCTGGATCAGGCGAGGGCGCCTGCGCAAGCTCCGCCTCGGGCGTCATGGAACGGACAGCTCCGGCGGCGCATCGGTGACCGCTTGCGGATGATCCGGGGACGTGACCTGTGACAGCACTTCTGTCGCGACTGGTGATGTCACTTGGGGCCGGCTGAGATGCTGTTCGAAAATCTGCTCGCTCGGGCCGAACGCCTGCAGCATGCCGCCCTGCATGATGGCGATCTTGTCGGTGGCGGCGAGGATGCCCATCCGGTGGGTGATGATCACCACCGTGGTGTTGGCGAGCTTCAACTGTCCGATGGCATCGAGCAGAACGCGCTCACCGACATAGTCGAGGCTCGCGTTCGGCTCGTCGAGCACCACAAGGCGTGGGTCGCCGAAGAACGCCCGGGCAAGACCCAGACGTTGGCGATAGCCGCGCGAAAAGCCCGCCCCACCGTTCGAAACGGGAGTGTCATACGCCTCGGGCAGGCTCATGATGGACTCGTGGATCCCCGCAAGCCGTGCCGCTTCGGCGAGTTTGTCAGGGTCGGTGTCATCGAGCCTGCCGATATTGTCCCTGATCGTGTCGCCGAACAGATTGATGTCCTGCGGCAGGTACCCAAGGTAACGGCCGCCCAGCCCCTGGCGCAAAACCGAGATGTCGACATCGTCGAGCAGGACGTGCCCATGCGTGGGCGACGATATTCCGGCAATGATCTGGCCAAGCACCGACTTGCCCGAGCCGGACGGGCCGATGATGCCCACACATTCGCCTGGCGCGAGCGAGAACGAAATGTCCTTGAGCAGGAAATGGCCGCTCTGCCGCAATTCCAGGCCAACAGCGTCAATGATGAGCTCGCCGCGCGGTCGGTCCGGACGAATGCCAGTATCTTCCGCAAGCGAGGAATTGGCCGCCAGCATGGCGCCGAGCCGCCGATAGGCGCCATGCGCCGTCGTCAGGGCTCGCCAGGCGGCGACCGTGCCGTCGACCGGGGCAATCGCGCGGCCGAATAGCAGTGATGCCGCAAAAATAATGGCGGGGTTGCTGCCGTGATCAAGCACGAGCCATGCGGCCGCGCCCATGATCAGGACTTGCGCCAGCGCGCGGATCGGTTTGGACACGAGCATGATGGTTTCGGACCGCTGCTGGGCGAAATCCTGCTCGTTTCGCGCTTCGTGCGCGGCCCGCTGAATGAGGCGCGCGGTCCCTTGGAACGTTCCCGTGGCGCGGATCATGTGAATATTGGCCGCCGCAGTCATGAGCCGGCTGTAGCCCCTCGACAATGCGGCACCGGATTTTGCCAACGCCTCTTCGGTCAGCAGTTCCTTGGCGAGCGTCAGTGCGAACGAGAACGCCACGCTGGCCGCCGTGATCAGCCCCAGCAGGGGATGGATGAGAAAGAGGACAACGACAAACAGAGGTGCCCATAGCGCGTCAAACAGCATCGGGCAGGCGCCAGAGTCCATGAACTGCCGTAGCAGCGTGAGGTCCCGGTGAGCCTCCGCGACCCGCGAGGGATCGCCGCGGAAGGCACATTCCAGCGATGTCGATAGCACGCTCGGTCGAAGCCGGTCCTCGAGCCACGCGCCAAGCCGGCCAAGCGCGGCCCGGCGCAACGCGTCGAGCATTCCGCCGATCATAACGGTGAACGCCACGATCAACGTCAGCAACATCAGCGTGGGGCCGCTGCGGCTCGACAAGACCCGATCGTAGATCTGCAGCAGGTAGATTGAGGGAGCAAAGAGCAGCAGATTGTAGCTGCAGCTATAGGCCAGGACCAGTGCAAGCGGGCCTGCGCAGGCCCGCACAGCCGCTTGCAGCGGCGTCTGCGGGGATGCTGCGATGAGCAACCGGAAGGACGGCATCGGCATGTCGTCACCGTTTGGGAGTTTGCCGCCGCAATCAGAGACCGGCGACGTCGGCCGCCGGTCTCCGCCGCCCACGGACGCGCGTCAGATGGAGCTGTCGAAGCTGATGTCCACGTTGCCGCCCAGCGCCGCATTTCCGCTACCGCCGTTGCCGCCGACGCCGGCCATGACTTCCTGATGCATGTCCGCCATCAGGGAGTTCGTCTGGGTCGCCGTCGTGTTGGCATGGACGGTGGAGGTGTCGTATCCGCTGCTCGAGGTCTGATCTCCATTGGAATTGGCAGTTCCGCCGTGAGCCTTCGCGAACCAGTCGGCCTTGCCATTGGCGCTGGCGTCCCAGCTGGCCTTCTGGTGAACGTGGTCGCCGGTATTCGCCGAGACGCTGCCGCCCGTCGAAGTATTGGAGGGATCGAAGCTGAGCACGGGCTGATTGACGACGTATCCCTTGAAGCTGCCGTCGCCGCCATTCCCGGCGCTGTTGCCGCCGGTGTCTATCGCCTTGAAGTGGATCGAGTCGGAAACGTTGATCGATGGTTTTGAGTAGGTCATGAGAGCCTCCGTGTTGTGTTCGCGGGTCTCCACGAGGTGGAGATGATCGACTTGCGCGCCGAGTTTGGTCTGCACGCGGCTGAATGGGATAGATGCCAAATGTAATGGCGTGCGGTTCGGTGGGCACACCCGAAAGACTACATGAGCATGCGCCACGCCCGCGCGCATCGGCCGCGCGCCAACGCCCGATGGGATGCCGCGCCGGGGCCTGACATCCGTGCATCCGTTGGGCGTTATACGACTAGATGGAGATCCGACAGGAGGTGCGCGGCGACATCGCCGCCCAACGCCAGGTTGCCGTTGCCGCCATCGCCGCCGATCCCGGCCATCTGGGTCGCGCTCTGGTCGATATGCACGTTGTTGACCTGGTTGGCCTCGGCCGTCGCGTGGGGCCCCGCAATCGCAATGTTGATCGGCGCATAGATCGCGACGCTGACATCGACGAGGCTGCCCGAAAAATGGCCGCTGCCGCCATTGCCGGCGCCGTTGGCGCTGGTCGCGATCGCGTCGGAGCCGCCGCTCGACCCGGACAGATGGATACCGCTGCCACCGCCGATCGCCAGATTGCCGCTGCCGCCATTGCCGCCAATACCGGCGGTCTGCAAGGACGACTGATCCAGATTCACATTGTTGGTCTGGCCGGCATAGGCGCTGGAATTATAACCCGCCACCGCGATATTCACCGGATCGTAGAGTGCGAAGGATGCATGGACCAGCCCGCCATAGGCGTGGCCATCGCCTCCATTGCCGGCCTGGTTGCCGCCGCTCTGAATCATCTCCCAGCCCGACGACGAACCCGATCCGAGCAGCGACAGGTCGCCTCCGATGGCGGCATTGCCGTTGCCGCCGTTGCCGCCGACGCCTGCGATCTGAATGGCCGATTGATCGATCTGCACTGTATTCGATTGAGAAGCCTCGGCCGTTCCACCGGGGCCGGCCTCCGCGATGTTGATCGGATGATAGATGACGATGGGCGCGTCCAGCAGCGTTCCGGAAAAGCTGCCCTGGCCGCCATTGCCGGCGCCGTTGCCTCCCGTCGCGATCAGTTCGGGACCGGAAGCGGAAAGGGCGGCACTTCCGCCCACCGCGACATTGCCGTCGCCACCATTGCCGCCGATGCCGGCCATCTGCAGCGCGGACTGATTGAAGCTCGCATTGTTGGTCTGGTCGGCCAGCGCCGTGGAATCGTATCCCGCTGACACCGTCATGTTGATCGGCTCGTAGACGATCATCGAGGCATGAATGATGCCGCCATAGAAATAGCCGTCGCCGCCATTGCCGGCCGTATTGGCTCCGCTATCGATTGCGCTCGCGCCTGGCCCGGCGATGCTTGAGGCTGAGGCAGGCTCGACGGCGTAAACGTTGCCGGCCGCCGCCTCATTGCCGTTTCCGCCGTGACCGCCGACGCCCGCCATCTGAAAGGCATGCTGATCAATCTGGACGGCGTTGGACTGGTACGCGTCAGCGCGGCCGTGCCCGGCTGCGTGCGCGGTATCAACCGGACTGAAGAACATGGCTGGAGCGTTGATCGCCTCACCGGCAAAGAAGCCGCCGCCACCGTCGCCTGCGCTGTCGTCGCCAGTGTCGATCGCGGAAGGGAGCAAGGCGTCCGGCCTTCCGGGGGCATGCATGCCATGGCCATCATGCCCGTGATGGGGCTGATGATGCAGCCGGATGCCATCCGACAGCTCCCACAAATTCATGGTCGCTCTCCTGGTCGAGAATCGCGACCCCGCGGGTGTCGCCGGTCCGTTCCGACCTGAGAACGAAATCTCCTCCTCGGCCCGCGAAAAGCCGAGTCGTCAATTCAGGTGTAGACTTTGGGGTGAGCGAGATCATATCGGCTACACCCGTTTCGATGCAGTGGTTCGGTCACAGCTGCGCCGATCTGGGTCTCGCCTCAGGCGCCGCATGGCTTTGGCCCAGCTTATCCGTCACTTGCCCTTGCTTGCGCGGCAGTTGAACGCGCGGCGGAAGCCGGCGGCCTTTGCGTCGTCCTCGGAGCAGAACCAGCGGTCGGGTTGGGTGCCGGCATAGCTGAGGCAGCCCTGCAGATGGTAGATGCCGACATTGCCGGTCAGGCGGGCGCGCACGGCGAACTTGCCCTTGATACTGCAGTTCGGCGGCATCGCCAGATCCGTCGGAAACAGCACATTCCGGATCTCGGCATCGCGATCAGCGCGGCAGGATGCGCCCAACAGCGGGCCGTCCTTCTTGCCCATGCGGAAATCCTGCGGCAGGGCGAAGCAGCCCTTCCACAGGCCGAGATTGCTCCCCTTTGCTGCGGCCGCATCGTCCTTGAGATGCAGCTTCGCGGCGGGCTCGACGCTCACGGCAAGACCCTTCTGCACCAGCTGCCGATTGAGGCTTTCGGTTTCGCCATCGACCCGGCAGATGCCGAGATGACGGTTTCTGAACGTCTTGTCCGGACCGAGATCGTCGCAATGAACATTGCGGCCGCCGATCAGCTTCGTCAGCTGTTCGCGCGCGTCGAGGCCGCAGGCGAAGGGGTCGGCATGGTCGTCGATGCACACCTGGTCGAGTTCGGGTGCATCAGCGCCGTCGAGACGGTAGGCGACATCGCCGAGTTGGATGGTGTCGCCGTCCCTGATCACGACACTCGCCGCCTGCGCAGGGCCGGGAAACGGCACAGGCGACAAAACAAGAACGATAGCTGAGGCCAGCGAAAGCAGATGCAGCAGGTTCAATCGTTGCATGTGTCACACTAATCAAAAAGGGATGCAGGCACGGCGTCCTACCATGCTTGCATTGTCACAAAAATTGACGGCTTGCACGCGCGCCCTGCATGGATGCCCCCGGTTTCGGTCGCTTTACTCGATCCCCGGACTGATCCTATCGTCGATCCTGTCGCTGGCGACTGCGGTTGCCGCGCCAGCGGTGCGTCGATCGCCATCGAAATCGGCGACGGCTTTCTGAGGGGGTGAAATGCCAAAACACGATCCTGTCGACGTGCTCATCATCGGCGCCGGTGCCTCCGGCGCCGCGGTCGCCTGGAGCCTCGCCGACACCAGGATGCACATCCTTTGCCTGGAGCAGGGCGGCTGGATGAAGCCGTCGGAATATCCGTCCACCGGGCGGGACTGGGAGGCGCGCTTCTATGGCGACTATTCGCCGAGCCCGAATATCCGCGCGCGAGTGGAAGACTATCCGATCAACGACGACAACTCGCCGATCAAGGTGGTCAACTTCAACGGCGTCGGCGGCTCGACCGTGATGTATACGGCGCATTGGCCGCGCTTGCACCCCTCCGATTTCCGGGTCAAGACGCTCGACGGCGTCGCCGACGACTGGCCGATCGACTACGACACGCTGGCGCCGTTCTTTGCCGAGAACGACCGCATGATGGGCGTCTCGGGTCTCGCCGGCGATCCGGCTTTTCCGCCGACGGCGCCGCCGATGCCGCCGCTGCCGCTCGGCAAATCCGGCACGCTGTTTGCGAAGGCGATGAACCAGCTCGGCTGGCACTGGTGGCCGTCGGACACCACGGTTGCGACCACCGATTATGAGGGCAGGGCGCGCTGCATCAATCTTGGCCATTGCACGCCGGGTTGCGCGCAGGGCGCCAAAGCCTCCACTGACATCACCTATTGGCCGCTGGCGCTGCGCGCCGGCGTGGAATTGCGCACGCATTGCCGGGTGCGGGAAATCCTCACCAACGAGCATGGCATGGCCTCGGGCGTGGTCTATTACGACCAGGATGGCGTCGAGCAATTCCAGCCGGCCGAGGTCGTCATCATCGCCTGCAACGGCATCGGCACGCCGCGCCTTCTGCTCAACTCGGTCTCCGGCCGTTTCCCCAACGGGCTCGCCAATTCCTCCGGCCTCGTCGGCAAGAACCTGATGTTTCACCCTTACGCGCAGGTCTATGGCTATGTGGAGGAGGAGACCGATGCCAACCGCGCGCCGCCGACCTGCCTCTGGAGCAAGGAGTTTTACGAGACGGATTTGTCTCGCGGCTTCGTGCGCGGCTACGCCATCCAGTTCGGCCGAGGCGCGGGCCCCGTATTCGAGGCCGTGATGAGCGAGGCCAAGGGGGTCCTGCCCTGGGGCGCCGATCATCATCGCGTGTTCCGCAAGCTCAACGGCCATCGTCTCGCGCTGTCGGCGATCTGCGAGGATTTGCCGGAGGAGCATAACCGGGTGACGCTCGATCCCGTGCTGAAGGACAGTCACGGCATTCCGGCGCCGCGGGTCGACTACACCATCGGCGAGAACTCGAGGAAGATGATGGAGCACGGCCTCGCGCGCGCCAGGGAGATCCTGGCCGCAGCTGGGGCGAGCGACATCTGCCTCAACAGCCCGATCCCCTATGGCGGCTGGCATCTGCTCGGCACCGCGCGGATGGGCACCGACCCCGAGCGTTCGGTGGTGAACGAATGGGGCCGCGCGCATGACGTGAAGAATCTTTTCATCGTCGACGGCAGCGTGTTCGTGACCTCGGGCGGCGTCAACCCGACCTCCACCATCCAGGCGATCGCGCTCTATGTCGCCGATCAGATGAAGCAGCGTCTGGCCAATTTGTTCGATTGAGGCGGCAATGAACAGCATCAATACACCTGCAGACACCGAGACGGGCCTCACGCCGGCGCAGCGCGACGACCTGCGCACGATCGCCGGGATGATGATTCCCGAAAGCGCGGAGTACAGGGTGCCCGGCGCCGACGATCAGCGGATCCAGGCCGACATCGTCGCAACGCTTGGCCGCGACACCGGCCGCGTGCGCGCGGCACTCGATCACGTCGCGCGGCTCGCGGGAAAGCCGCTGGCCGCGCTCGATGCGGCGACGCGTGAGGCGGTGGTGCGCGAATTTCGTGCAAGCGGCGGCGTGGCGGCGGCGACGCTCGCGCGTGTCATCCTGCAGTGTTATTATCGCGACGACCGCGTGCTCAAGTCCCTGAATTTGGAACTGCGGCCGCCATTTCCGTTGGGCCACACGCTGGAGCAGGGCGATTGGTCGCTGCTCGATCCGGTCAAGGCGCGTCCATCGATGTGGCGCAGGGCGCCATGAGCGAATTGCATTCTCTTTGATACGGAATTCTTTACGAATCTGTCTAAAGAAGCCCAGGAGATACAAGACGTATAGTTCGGGCTGAGGACACGATGATTGACAATGATGGTCACCCGCCGCTGCGGCGAGGTGATGCCGCGTCGGCTGCGCAACGCCGACACGCCGGCATGACGCGCCGCTCGCTGCTTGCAACCGCTGCGCTCCTGATCTCCACCTCCGGGGTTCGCGCGAGGGTTGTCACAAAAGTGTTGCCGTGGCAGCCGAACCAGGCTTACCCGGTGACGCCGGTCGTGCCCGGCGGCTATTTGTTCTTCACCGCGGCTGAAGCCGCCATTGTCGATGCCTTTGCCGAGCGGCTGATCCCGACCGACGAGCTCGGCGTTGGCGCCAAGGATGCCGGCGTCACCACTTTCATCGACCGGCAGCTGACCGGCCCCTATGGCGGCCACGACTGGCTCTATATGCAAGGGCCGTTCGCGGAGAAGCCGCTGCCGAGCCAGGGCTTGCAGTCGCCGCTGACCCCGCGCCAGCAATATCGGCAAGGTCTCGCCGCGTTGGAGGCCTATTGCAAGAAGACATACAGCGGCCGCGGCTTTGTCGAGCTCAACGAGGATGAGCAGATCAGGCTGATCGGCGCCATGGAAAAAAGCGAGGTCAAGTTCGAGGATTTCTCTAGCCGCATGCTGTTCGCGGCGATCTATGCCAACACCATCGAGGGCTACTTCGCCGACCCGATCTATGGCGGCAATCGCGACATGGTCGGCTGGAAGCTCGTCGGCTTTCCCGGTACGCGCTACGACTATCGCGACGTGATGGCAAAGCCAAACCAGGCCTACACACTGCCGCCGGTGGCGTTGCAGGGCCGTCCCGCCTGGGGAGGGAAGTGATGGCTCGCCGTCTTCCCCGCAAGGATGTCGTCATCGTCGGTCTCGGCTGGACCGGATCGATCCTGGCCTATGAGCTCGCGCGCACCGGCCTCGAGGTGGTCGCAATCGAGCGCGGTCCCTGGCGCGATACCGCAACGGATTTCAACATCGGCACCGCGCCTGATGAATTGCGATACGGCGTGCGTCACGACGTCTTCCTGCGCCCCACGCAGGAAACGCTGACCATGCGCAACAACCCGTCGCAGACGGCGCTGCCGATCCGCAAATGGGGCAGCTTCCTGCCCGGCAATGGCGTCGGCGGCGCGGGCGTGCACTGGAACGGCCAGACCTGGCGCTTCCTGCCCAACGACTTCCGCATCCGCAGCCACATGATCGAGCGCTACGGTGAGAACATCCTGCCCGAAGGCAATCACATCCAGGACTGGCCGGTCTCCTATGACGAGCTCGAGCCTTATTACGACAAGTTCGAGAAGGTGCTCGGCATTTCCGGCAAGGCCGGCAATCTCAGGGGCGAGATCCAGGCCGGCGGCAATCCGTTCGAGGGCCAGCGCGCGAGCGAATATCCGACGCCGCCGATGACGCAAGGCTACGCGCAAAGCCTGTTCACCAAGGCCGCAAGCGGCATGGGCCTGCATCCGTTCCCGCGGCCGTCGGCGAACATCTCGGCCGCCTACACCAATCCGTATGGCTGCACCATGGCGCCCTGCACCTATTGCGGTTTCTGCGAGCGCTTCGGCTGCGCCAATTATTCAAAAGCCTCGCCGCAGACCTGCGTGCTGCCGGCGCTGGTCCGCGAGCCGACCTTCGAGGCCCGCACTGAATGCGAGGTGACCAAGGTCAATCTGGCGGGCGACGGCAAGACGGCGACCGGCGTCACCTATGTCGATGCGCAAGGTGAGGAGTGGGAGCAGCCGGCCGATCTCGTGCTGGTCTGCGCCTTCTCACTCTTCAACGTCCGCCTTCTGCTGCTGTCCGGCATCGGCAAGCCCTACGATGCGGCCAAGGACGAAGGCGTGGTCGGCCGCAACTACGCCTACCAGACCGGCTCCGGCGCGACCGGCTTCTTCGACGAGGCCAGGTTCAACCCGTTCGCCGCGGCTGGCTCGCTCGGCGTGGCGCTCGACGATTACAACAGCGACAATTTCGATCACGGCCCGCACGGCTTTGTCGGCGGCGCCAGCATCACCTCGGCCTATACCAACGGCCGGCCGATCCTCTATCACCCGACCCCGCCGGGTACGCCGACCTGGGGCAAGGCCTGGAAGAAGGCCGTGCACGAGACCTACCAGAAGGTCACCAATGTCGGCGCCCAGGGCAGTGTGATGAGCTACCGCAACAACTATCTCGACCTCGATCCGACCTACAAGGATCCGCTGGGACGGCCGCTGTTGCGCATGACCTTCGATTATCAGGACAATGAGCGCAAGATGGCGAACTGGATGGCCGAGCGCTGCAACGAGATCGTCAAGGCCATGGGGGCCAACAAGACGCAGGTCAATCACCTCAATGGCCCGTGGTCCGTGGTGCCGTATCAGACCACGCACAACACCGGCGGCGCGGTGATGGGGAGCGATCCCAACACCTCCGTGCTCAACCGCTATCTGCAGTCCTGGGACGTGCAGAATGTATTCGTGATGGGCGCCTCGGCCTTCCCGCAGAATGCCGGCTACAACCCGACCGGCACCGTGGGCGCGCTGACCTATTGGGCGCTGGACGCGATCCTCGATTATCTGAAGTCGCCGCGCGCGCTGGTGCAGCGATGAGGAATATCATGAGCATCAAGCGCGCAGCCTGGCTGCTGCTCACGCTGCCGCTGTTTGCAATGGGGCGCGCATCCGCCGATCCCGACAATTATGTCAAGATCATCAGAGGCAAGGCGCTGGTGACCGCAGGGGATTGCGCCGCCTGCCACACGGCGCCCGGCGGCGAGCCGTTCGCCGGCGGACTGTCGCTGCAGACGCCATTCGGCGCGATCATGACGCCGAACCTCACGCCTGATGGCACGACCGGCATCGGCAGCTGGTCCGCGGACGATTTCGCCCGCGCCATGCATGAGGGCCGGCGTCCCGATGGCGGCCATCTCTTTCCGGCGTTTCCCTACACCTATTACACCAGGGTGAGGCGCGCCGATCTCGACGCGATCTACGCTTATCTGCGCGCGCTGCCGCCGGTGACCAACCAGGTGAACCGCAGCACGCTGCCGTTCCCCTTCAACATCCGCGCCTCGATGATCGGCTGGAACGCGCTGTTCTTCACGCCGGCCACCTTCGTGGACGATCCGAAGCGCTCGGACGTGTTCAACCGCGGCGCCTATCTGGTGGAGGGCCTCGGCCATTGCGGCGCCTGCCACACCCCGTTCAACGCCTTCGGCGCCGCCAAATCAGGCAAATATCTGCAAGGGAACCAGATCGACTACTGGACCGCGCCCAACATCACCAATGACGACCATGCCGGCCTCGGCAAGTGGTCGGTCGACGATATCGTGCAGTACCTGAAGACCGGCCAGACCGCGACCACGCTCGCCTCCGGCCCGATGAAGGACGTCATCGAGAACTCGACCTCCAAGATGACCGACACCGATCTCAAGGCGATCGCGGTTTACCTGAAGGAGCGTGGTGCGGCCGGCCCGGCTGCACCGACGCCGCTGCCGGCGTCCGATGCGCGCATGGTGGCGGGGCAGGCGATCTATACCGACACCTGCTCGGCCTGCCACACCAACGATGGCGGCGGCATCGCGCACATCTTCCCGAAACTCGCCGGCAGTGTCATCGCGACGCAGGACGATCCGTCCTCGCTGATCCGCATCATCATCGCGGGCGGCCGCTCGGCCGTGACCGACGCACGGCCGACCTCGCCGGCCATGCCCTCGCTCGGCTTCCGCCTGAATGACGACCAGGTCGCAGCCGTCGTGACCTATGTCCGCAACGCCTGGGGCAACGCCGCCGCGCCGGTCACAGCCGACACGGTCAAGCAGCTGCGCCACGACGTGACGGCGGCGGGGGAGTAAAGTCGCTCTCCCTCGCCCCGCCCTTCGCGGGGAGAGGGTCGGGGTGAGGGGGCTGCTTCCACGAGCACGATTCGCGGAGAGTCCCCCCTCACCCGCAACGCATCTTTCGATGCGTTGCGGCCTCTCCCCGCGCACGGGGAGAGGCGAAACCGCACTCGTGGATCTACTTTCCAGACCAAACACGGCCCTAGCCACTCGGGCAGGCAATCTTGCGCAACGGCTGGCTGGTGACCATCTGACATGGCCTCAAAGGAACTCGCCATGTTGGATTTCACTTCCGATATCGCCGACGACGTCCTGTCGCCGGACACTGCACGGCCAAGCGCGTCGGAGCCGTCGCCGGTCAACGACCAGGCGCTGCTCGACGCCTATTCCAATGCTGTCATCGACGTCACCGACCGGGTCGGCCCGGCCGTGGTGCGCGTCGAGACCGGCCCGAAAGTGCTGGGGGCGCGCGAGCGCGGTGGGCTCGGCTCGGGCATCGTGATCTCGCCCGACGGCCTCGTGCTGACCAACAGCCATGTCGTCGGCACCTCCAAGGAGATCCGCCTGCGCGACACCGAAGGCTTTGTCACCGATGCCCATGTGCTCGGCGTCGATCCCGACACCGACCTGGCGCTGCTGCGCGCCGACGGCGCGCGCGAGACGCGTTACGCCTCGCTCGGCAATTCCAAGACGCTCAGGCGCGGCCAGCTCGTGGTCGCCATCGGCAATCCGCTCGGCTTCGAATCGACGGTCACCGCGGGCGTGGTGTCCGCGCTCGGCCGCTCGATCCGCTCGGTCTCGGGCCGCACCATCGAGGACGTGATCCAGACCGACGCCGCGCTCAACCCCGGCAATTCCGGCGGACCACTGGTGTCCTCGCAGGCCGAGGTGATCGGCATCAACACCGCGATCATCAATGGCGCGCAGGGCATCTGCTTTGCGGTCGCGAGCAACACCGCGCAATTCGTGCTGTCGGAGATCATCCGCCACGGCTATGTCCGGCGCGCCTATATCGGCGTCTCCGGTCAAACCGCGCCGATCCCGCGCCGCCATGCGGTCGCCGCCGGCGTCGAGCACAAGATGGGCGCGCTCTTGATGCAGATCGAGCCTGACGGGCCGGCTGCGAAGGCGGGGTTGCTACCCGGCGACGTGGTGATCCGGCTCGACGGCGTCGACATCAACGGCGTCGACGACCTGATCCGTGTGCTCGACCGCGACCGCATCGGCAAGACGCTCGCAATGGACGTGCTGCGGCTGGGGCGCCTGCGCGCGATCGACATTCATCCGGTGGAGCGCAGGCGGGAAGGGCGGTGATGCTGCTGTCTTCCCGCGCACTCGCCACCTCTCTCTTCGGGAGAGGTGGCGTCCCACGACCAGCAGCTTGGCCCTGGTTTCGCTACGCAGCGCGTACTTGACCTGGCTCAACGCCATCTCCTGCATCATCGCTATCGTTCCATCGGCTGCGGGCGGTGATGGAGATGGCCGATGGACGAGAGGCTCAAACAAAAGATCCAGACCATTCTGGATCAACACCACACGATGCGGATTGCGACATTGCGTCCGGACGGTTGGCCGCAGGTGACGACCGTCGGTTATGCGAATGAAGGCTTCTCGATCTATTTCCTCTGCGGTCCGGACAGCCAGAAGGCCGCAAACCTGGCGCGCGACAACCGGGTTTCACTCGCCATCGATGACGACACTCCTCAGGTGATGGAGATCACCGGATTGTCGATGGCCGCACGGGCGCATGTGGTGGACGATCTGGCGGAAGGCGAGAAGGCGTTGCGCCTGCTCTGGCAACGCTATCCCGAACAGAAGGTGCTGCCGGGGCCGCTGCCGACGCCAGCAGACGTTCGCATTTTCAAGCTGATGCCTGAGGTGATCTCGCTGATCGATTACACCAAGGGCTTTGGTCACACCGATCTCGTGGCTTGCTGATCACGGGCGCTGTTCGCTCGCATAGCAGCCATCCGCAAACTGCCCGTCGTGCCAATCTGCCGCAGGGGGCTTATCTTGCAATTTCGGCAAATCGGAAGCATCCTCTGCGCCATCCCGCCTCAACCAGGAGGGGCGCATCGCGATCGTCACGACGTGCGAGGCGGGGATGCGGTGGACGTGGCGGCGCTGACTGACGAGCGCGCTGGGCCGCGGACGAGCGAAATCGTGTGGTCCTGGCGCCCCAAAGGCTGGCGTCAAGTTGGCCGCGATGCCGGCGCATCGCGGCCGACGAGGGTGGCAATCGGCAAGGTTCACCCAGGAGAGCGCGTATAAGCCGTAAACCACTGCGCAGGGAAGGCCGGTGTGACTCCGCCTGTACCTGTGGCTTCGCGCTTTCGCGCAATCTTTTCGCGCGAAGGCCCATGGGTGCATGCGGGCACCCGGTCTTCCCTGCGCCCTCCGTTTCCTGGAGGGTGAAACGAGATGCAAACCCCGGGCGAAACCCGCCGCGGGAAGGATGACGTGTGCTTTCCTCCTTCTGTGGAGAAACTGGCGCGGATTTTCTTCCTTCTCCCCTTGTGGGAGAAGGTGGCGCGGACGCCAGTCCGCGACGGATGAGGGGTCTCTATCCGCGAATACGTCAGGCTAAGATGAGAGAGATTTCTCCGCGGAGACAAACCCCTCACCCGAGCGCGCCCGCGTCTGCCAGCGGAGTTGTCCTCTCCCACAAGGGGCGAGGGCACGACAATCAGCAGCGCTCCAGTTCATTCCGCGGCCGCCGCGAAGCCCGCGTTGTCCAGCTCCGCCTCAAGCCGCGTCTGCTCCGCTATCGCTTTCCTGACGTTCTCTTCCTTGATATGCCCGTAGCCGCGGATGATCTCAGGCACGCGCGCAAGTTTCGCGAGCAGCGGTATCTGCTCGCCCCGCAAGCGGCCAATCCGCTGCTCGATCATTACAACATAATCCTCGACCAGCCTGCGTTCGGCCTTCCGCTCCGTCGTGCGGCCGAACGGATCGAGCGCGGTGCCGCGCAAGAACTTCAAGCGTGCGAGCAGACGGAACGCGTGGAGCATCCAGCCGCCATATTCCTGCTTCTGCAGATGCCCGGTGACCTTGTCGCTGCGGGCGAAGATCGGCGGGGCGAGATGGAATTTGAGCTGGAAGTCGCCGTCGAACTTGTCGGCGAGCTTCTTCGCGAAAGCGCCGTCCGTATAGAGCCGCGCGACCTCGTACTCATCCTTGTAGGCCATCAGCTTGAACAGGTTCTTCGCCACCGCTTCGGTCAGCTCGGTCGAAGCAGGCGAGGCCGCCGTCTCCGCCTTGCGCACTCTGGCGACCGCCGCACGATAGCGGTCCGCGTAGGCCTGGTCTTGATACGCGGTGAGAAACGTCGCGCGCGTCTCGATGACCTCGTCCAGCGAGCGCACCGGCTGCGCGGCGCGGGCACGGAACTGGATCACGCTGCGGACGCGGGCCATGTCGTGCGCCGCGAGCCGGCCCCAGGTAAAGGCCTGTTTGTTCATCTCGACCGCAGCGCCATTGATCTCGATGGCCCGCATCAGGGCGTCGAGCGACAGCGGGATCGCGCCCTTCTGGAACGCGAAGCCCAACATGAAGGGATTGGTGGCGATGCTGTCACCCATCAAGGTCGCGGCGATGCCGGTGGCGTCGATGATGTCGAGATTGCGCTCGCCGACGGCATCGCGCAGCGCGGTCTGCATCGCGCCCATCTCGAAATCGATGTCGGGGTTCTGCACGAAGCTCGCGGTCGGCTGCAGATCGGCATTGACGAAGGCTTTTGTGACCCCGCGTTCGACCCGGCTCAGCGCCGTCGCGCCCGTGGAAACCACGATGTCGCAGCCGAGGATCAAATCGGCGCCGCCGGTGGTGATGCGCACGGCCGCGATGTCCTCCGGCGCCGGCGCGATCCGGACATGGCTCATCACCGCGCCGTTCTTCTGCGAAAGCCCGGTGAAATCGAGTGCCGAGCAGCCGCGGCCATCGACATGGGCGGCCATGCCGAGCAAGGCGCCGATGGTAATGACCCCGGTGCCGCCGATGCCAGTGACCAGAATGTTGTAGGGCGCCTCCAGCGCGGGCGGCGCCGGCAGCGGCAGGTCGGCGAACAGCTGGCTGCCGTCGACAGCGGAGGTCTCCACGCGCTTCAGCTTGCCGCCATGCACGGTGACAAAGCTGGGACAAAAGCCCTCGACGCAGGAATAATCCTTGTTGCAGTTGGACTGGTCGATCTGCCGCTTGCGGCCGAACTCGGTGTCGAGTGGCTGCACCGAGACGCAGTTGGACGCGACCGAGCAGTCACCGCAGCCTTCGCAGACGAGATCGTTGATGAAGACACGCTTGGGCGGGTCGGGATAGAGCCCGCGCTTGCGGCGGCGGCGCTTCTCGGCCGCACATGTCTGGTCGTAAATCAGGACGGTGAGGCCGGGGGTCTCGCGCAGCTCGCGCTGCAGCTGGTCCATCTCGCGGCGATGGTGCACGGTGGCGCCGGCGGGGAAGTAGCCGGTCGGTGGATATTTGCCGGGATCGTCGGAGACGATGGCGAGGCGCTTCACGCCCTCCGCCCAGACCTGGTGGGCAATCTGGGCGACGGTGAAGCTGCCCTCGGCCGGCTGGCCGCCGGTCATGGCGACGGCGTCGTTATAGAGGATCTTGTAGGTGATGTTGACGCCAGATGCCGCCGCGGCGCGCAACGCCAGCAGGCCGGAATGGGTGTAGGTGCCGTCGCCGAGATTCTGGAAGATGTGCTGCTCGCTGGTGAAGGGCGCCTGGCCGATCCAGTTGGCGCCTTCGCCGCCCATCTGCGTGATGGTCGCGGTGCGCCGCGCCGGCACATAGAGCGCCATGCCGTGACAGCCGATGCCGGCCATGGCGCGGCTGCCTTCGGGCACTTTGGTCGAGGTGTTGTGCGGGCAGCCCGAGCAGAAATAGGGCGTCCGCTGCAGCGTGACCGGCGCCTTAGCCGTGACGGGATGCTCGAACGCCTCGAGGCGTGCCAGCCGCTGCTCCAGCACCGGGCTGTTATGGCCGAGCCGGCGCAGCCGCGCCACCAGCGCAGACGCCACGATGGTCGGCGTCAGCTCACCCTCGCTCGGCAGCAGCCGGTTGCCGGCCTCGTCAAGCTTGCCGACCACGCTTGGCCGATTCCAGGCGTCCATATTATAGAGAATGCGCTTGAGCTGGTCCTCGATGAAGCCGCGCTTCTCCTCGACAACAAGCACATCCTGCAGCCCTTCGGCAAAGCGCCTGGCGCCTTGCTCTTCCAGCGGCCAGGTCAGCGCGACCTTGTAGATGCGAAGGCCCATCGCCTGCGCATCGCGCTCGCTGATGCCGAGATCGGCCAGCGCCTGGCGCAGATCGAGATAGGCCTTGCCTGTCGTGATGATGCCAAGCCGCGCGGGCTTGGACTCCAGCACGATCCTGTCGAGCTTGTTGGCGCGCACGAAAGCCGCGACCGCGGCCATCTTCGGCCCGAACAGCCGCGCCTCCTGCTCCAGCGGCGGGTCGGGCCAGCGGATGTTCAATCCCCCGGGTGGCATCTCGAAGTCGGTGGGCGTCACGATGTTGATGCGCTCGGGATCGCTGTAGACCGAAGCCGAGCTCTCCACCGTCTCGCCGATCGCCTTGAAGCCGATCCAGCAGCCGGAGTAGCGCGACAGCGCAAAACCGTACAGACCGAGGTCGAGATAGTCCTGCAAGGTCGAGGGGTTGATCACCGGGATCAGCGCGGCCGCAAACACCTGCTCGCTCTGATGCGCCAATGTCGAGGACTGGCAGCCATGATCGTCTCCGGCGAGCGCCAGCACGCCGCCATGGCGCGAGGTGCCGGCGGAATTGGCGTGCTTGAGCGCATCGACCGACCGGTCAACGCCCGGACCCTTGCCGTACCAGATGCCGAACACGCCATCGACCTTGGCGCCCGGGAACAGCCCGACCTGCTGGCTGCCCCACACGGCGGTCGCCGCAAGATCCTCGTTGAGGCCGGG
>Ga0070741_10008498_pt1 | contig 20566 bp, 20 predicted proteins | sample Coa_R1_4_FD_66440 | JGI IMG/M metagenome (GOLD analysis project Ga0070741, IMG submission 66440) | Surface soil microbial communities from Centralia Pennsylvania, which are recovering from an underground coalmine fire - Coalmine... | ecosystem: Environmental > Terrestrial > Soil > Unclassified ...
GGTGCGCCCAATTCCATGCGCGTGCATTGCCGCGTTGGTTACTACGCCCGCTAGCGCCTCTCAGCATCCGGAAAGTAAAACCAACTCTGGCGCACATTGACGCTTGAGGGTGCCTGAGGGGAGCGTTAGCATAATTCTCGAGTGGTGGGGTAGCAAGACCTGGTGGAACTAGCTCGATCGGTGAAACCGCCCCACTACTACCTTCTCTTAAGCGCGAGCTTTTCTTAGCCGCCACCTTTCTGAAACATTGCGCGGTTCATTCTGGTACAGCCCGGGTTCTAGTTACCGGCAGGGGAGCTTCCGCAGCGGTTGACGCATCTCAAATTGAGCGCATATTATCTTCGTTTGGCCCAAACGTAATGGAAGGCTCTGGGGAACCCGAAACTTGAGGGTTCGCGGCGATTTTTCATGGATAAAAAGAAGCTGGATTATTTCCGAAAACGGTTGGAAACGCGGCAGCAAGAGCTTCGCCGCACAGTCACCCGCAATCAGCAGGACGGTCGCAGCGCCGATGAAGATACCGCGCAAGACATCGCCGACCGCGCTGCAAGCTCGTACAACAAGGAATTCCTCTTCTCCCAGAGCAACAACGACCGCCAGCTCTTGCAGATGGTCGAAGGCGCTTTGGATCGCATGCGCCAGGGCGTATTCGGCGAATGCATCTCCTGCGGCAAAGAGATTAACCCCAAGCGCCTGGACGCTGTGCCCTGGACCCGTCACTGCATCGAATGCCAGGAGAAGTTAGAACAGGGCGTGCTCGAAGAGACGCAGCACTAGTCGTGGGATGTTCATCGCGGCAAGGGAGCTTTTGCTTTAGCTCCCTCCCACTGGCGGGCAAATCTCCAGGTCTCAGCGTCTCCTCTTTTGACCTTCCCGAATACCCCCTGATAAACTGAACATTCGTCAGCCCTTCATCTTGATAATCTCGCAACCAGAAGGAAGTTGTGCGCGCAGAAACCCGACATAGCCTCAAAGAAGACCGCTTTCGTGTCTCCACCCTGCAGGCCGCCGAGAGGACTGCCCATTGGACGGTTGAGCACAGAACCAGCCTAATGGTGGCGCTGGCCATCGTGCTGGTTGTGGTCGCAGCCGGGTTCGGAACCTGGTCTTATTTGACCAAGCAGGATCAGCGAGCCAGCATAGAACTGGGCCAGGCCACGCGGATCATGGAAGCGCCCATTCGCCCCGCAGGGGCGCCAGCGCAGCCAGACGCGCCCACCAGTTATGCATCGCTGCAGGAGCGCTCGGCCGCCGCGCAAAAGGAACTGCAATCTATTGTCGACAAGTATCCCCATACCCATACGGCCGATATCGCGCGCTATATGCTGGGCGTGACCTCGACGGAGCTGGGCAACAACGCGCAGGCGGAGAAATATCTTTCCGAGGTCGCGTCGATCCACAATAAAGATCTGGCGGCGCTGGCCAACTTCGCCCTGGCCGCGGTGTATCGCAAGGAAGGGAAAGACGCACAGGCCATTGCCCTTTACAAACAGTTGATCGACAAGCCTGCGCAAACCGTGGGTAAGATTACGGCGCAGATGGAATTGGCATCCCTGTATCAATCGAAGCAGCAAATCGTCGACGCCAAAAACATTTATCAGCAGATCCAAAAGGACAATCCCGCCACCGAAGCAGCCTCTCTGGCCAGTCAGAAACTGGCGCAACTGAAGTAGCCTTTCGTCCCCCGTGGCTCGCTCCTCAACTCCTCGCGCCACCGTAGTAGTATTTGGATACGCCCTCGTCTCGCCGAATTTTCCGCCAGTGACCGGCACTCATTCCACGCTGTATTTATCTCGCAGGAGCAACGCAACATGGCGCACAAAAAACATCGCAACAAGTGTTTTCATCCCTCCGTCATAGAACCCTTCCGCGTAGTCCCACTCCGGCCCGAAGCTGACGTCACCCCCTCCGCGGCGCCGCAGGCGCAACTTACGTACCGCAACGGCCCCCTGATCTCGCAAGTGGAGGTCTTCGCTCTTTATTGGGGCGCGGCATGGGGGAAGTCTCCAGGCAGCGATCTCCAGACGAAAATCAATCAATTTTTTACGGATATCTTGTCCAGCGCGCTCATCGACCAGCTCAGTGAATACAGCGTCGCCGGATATTCGATCGGGCACGGAACCTTCACCGGATCGGCCCACATCACGACGCCGAGTCCTGGCAGTTCCGTCGATGACAGTGCCATTCAGAAAATGCTGGAGGATCAGATCGCAAACAATTCCGCGCTTCCCCAGCCCGGCCCCAACACTCTCTACTTCATCTTTCTGGCCACTGGAACCACAGTCACCCAGGGCGGCAGCGCGTCTTGCCAGGCATTCTGCGGATACCATGACGCGACTACAAAAAATGTTTTCTATGCAGTTATGCCCTATCCCGATTGCCAGGGTTGCACCGGGAGCATGGATGTTTTCACTGCCCTGACGGTCACAAGCTCCCACGAACTCTGCGAGGCCATTACTGATCCGCTGCCAGGCCAGGGCTGGTACGACGACAACAATGGCGAAATCGGCGACATTTGCGCCTGGAAGACCAGGAAGGTAGGCTCCTACACGGTGCAGCAGGAGTGGTCGAACCGGGCCGGGGCTTGCGTTTGAGTGCGTGGCTTCTTCAGCCACATAACACGTCCACGCGTGCTGAACGCTGAAGGCTTAAAACAGGAGCTTCCGCATTTCCACTTTCCGGTTCTTTTCGCTACCATTGTCAGCTTCACACAAAGAACTGGGGCCTACATGGCTGACATCACTCTGCAAGTCAATGGCAGCGAGCGCAAGCTTAGTGTCTCTCCCAACACGCCGCTGCTGTGGGTTTTGCGCGACAACCTGGAACTCACCGGCACCAAGTTCGGCTGCGGCGCCGGACTTTGCGGCGCCTGTACCGTGCACGTGGACGGAGCGCCCCTGCGCTCGTGCTCCACGCCGGTTTCACAAGTCAACGGCAAAAACATCGTGACCATTGAAGGCCTGGGCGCAAACGGACTACACGCGCTGCAGCAGGCCTGGATCGCTGAAGACGTGCCTCAGTGCGGATATTGCCAAAGCGGTCAAATCATGACCGCAGCCGCCCTGCTGGCCAGGACGCCGCGTCCCTCCGATGACGACATCACTCAGGCCATGACCGGCAATATTTGCCGCTGCGGTACCTATGACCGCATACGCCGCGCCATACATCGGGCTGCCGGGGGTGGACAATGAGCCCGATCTCGCGACGCGACTTCCTGGCGACGGGCGTGGCGGCCGGAGCCGGACTGGTTGTCGGCTTCTACCTGCCACATAAAAATGGCGAACGCTCCGGCGCGTTCTCTCCCAACGCCTACCTGACCATCACGCCGGACGATCAAGTGACGGTGGTGGTCGCGCGCTCTGAGATGGGCCAGGGTGTGCGCACCGCTTTGCCCATGATCCTGGCGGAAGAACTCGAAGCCGACTGGAAGAAAATTTCCGTTGAGCAGGCGGGCGCCAGCACTCTATTCGGCGACCAGACGACCGGTGGCAGCGCCAGCGTTCGCACCACCTGGGATCCCATGCGCAAGGCGGGAGCCGCCGCGAGAGAAATGCTGATCAGCGCCGCGGCGCTGGAGTGGGGCGTCGGGCGCGGCAGTTGCAAAGCGGAGAATGGCTTCGTGACTCATGCCGCTTCGAACCGCCGTCTCAGCTACGGACAGCTTTGCGGGCGTGCCGCCAATCTCCCGGTCCCCACCGACATTCCGCTGAAGCAAAAAGATTACAAGCTGGTGGGTACCCGCATGCCGCGTATCGATACGCCGGCCAAGGTCAACGGTCAGGCGCAGTACGGTATCGACTTCCGCGTTCCAGGAATGAAGTACGCGGTCATTGCGCGCTGTCCGATAATCGGCGGCAAAGTCTCCAGCTTTGACGATGCCGAGACGAAAAAATCTTCAGGCGTCAGCTACGTCGGCAAACTGGGCGATTCGTCTGTCGCAGTCGTTGCCGATACCACCTGGAACGCGCTCGAAGGCCGCCGCGTGCTCAGCGTCACCTGGGATGAAGGTCCGGACAAAGACCTGACCTCCGCCGCGATTGTGTCCGGCCTGAAGCAGGCGGCTGGCAATAAGGCCGCGATACTCTACAGCACGGGCGATGTTGGCAAAGCACACGGTCGCAAAATCAGTGCGGAATATCAGCTTCCGTTCATGGCGCATGCGCCTCTCGAACCCGGCAACTCCGTGGCCCATTTCCAAGGCGCGAGATGTGAAATCTGGTCGCCTACCCAGGTTCCGCAGGATGTTCGCGATTCGGCCGCGCAGGCCCTCGGGCTCGATTCCGACCAGGTGAAGGTGAATATCACATTGCTGGGCGGCGGCTTCGGACGCCGCCTGGAGCACGACTATGCCGTCGAAGCCGCGCTGCTGTCGAAAGCCATCGGCGCGCCGGTCAAGGTGCAATGGACGCGCGAAGATGACATGCGAAATTCCACCTACCGTCCCGCCAGCTATCACCAGCTCAGCGCGGCGCTGGACAGTGCCGGATGGCCTGTGGCGTTCTCTCATCGCATCGTCGCTCCGTCGATCAACGGCCAGAAGGGCGCGCAGCTTGACGGCGGCGTGGATCCCGACCTGAAAGACGAAGCGGCTCTCGTCTATTCGTTTCCTAATGCGCAACTGGACTACGTCGTCACCGAGACTCCGGTTCCCCTGGGCTGGATGCGTTCGGTGTACGCGCTGCAAGCGGCCTTTGCCAGTGAGAGCTTTATCGATGAGCTGGCAGCGGCGGCGGGCAAAGATCCTCTCGAATACCGGCTGCGCCTGCTCGCGAAAGACGACGACATCAAGTATTTCGACGCGACCTGGCGCACCGCTCGCATGCGCGGCGTCCTGCAACTCGCGGCAGACAAAGCGGGATGGGACAAGCCGCTGCCATCGGGGCAATTCCACGGCCTCGCGTGCTTCGGATGTTTCAGTACTTATGCCGCCAACGTGGTCGAGATCTCGATGGAGAACAATCGCCCGCGCGTGCATCGGGTGGTCACCGCGGTTGATTGCGGTCAGGTCATCAATCCCAATATTCTCGAGCAGCAAATCCACAGCGCCGTCATCTACGGTCTGACTAATGCCCTGCGCGCGCAGATCACCATCGACAAGGGCCGCGTAGTGCAAGGCAATTTCGACGACTACGAACCCATCCGCATTAACGAAGCGCCCAACATCGAAGGTTATTACGTGCAGAACTCGGAACCGCCCAGCGGCATCGGGGAGCCTCCCGTCCCGCCATTGGCGCCGGCCATTGGCAACGCCATTTACTCCGCCACGAAAAAGAGAGTCAGGGCCCTGCCCTTCGCGTGACTATCGTGAACCGAACCATGCATCTGCTGCGCTCTTCTGCGCCATGCATTTTTGTTGTGTGCCTTGCTGCGATCGCCTCCGCACAATCGCTTGCGCCGGGCCGGGCGTCGACTGTTCCTGCCTCGCGCCTCGCCCGCCTGCGCCATGGAATCAACGCCAGTGAATGGTTTGCACAGGTATCGGATCCGAAGGGATACACCAAAGAGCACTTTCTCACTCACACCACCGCCCGCGACATCGCGCTGATTAAGCAGATGGGCTTTGACCACGTCCGGCTCAGCGTCAATCCTCAGCCCATGTGGACGCGCGGTCATGCCGATGATCTTCCTCCCGAGTACATGTCATACCTGGACGCCGCGGTTCACATGATCCTCGACCAGGGACTCAGCGTCGTGATCGACGTTCATCCGGAAACCGACTTCAAGGCGCGGCTCGCCAAGGATGCGGATTTCGTGGAGCAGTTCGCGGACTTCTGGCGAGGGCTGGCCGCACACTACTCCAGCCTGGATCCGGAGCATGTCTTTTTTGAAGCGCTGAACGAACCGGAGATAACCGACCGATACCGCTGGTATGGCATGCAAGCCAAGCTGGCCACGGCCATTCGCGAAGGAGCGCCGCAAAACACCATCATCGCCAGCGGGGCAAAATATTCCGCTAATGACGAGTTGCTCTTTCTCGAACCACTGGCCGACGGCAATGTTATTTACAACTTCCATTTTTACGAGCCGCATGTGTTCACTCACCAGGGCGCAACCTGGGGCGTGGACTTCTGGCATCACGAGCATGGCCTGGGATACCCGTCGAATCGCCAGTCGGCTGAGAAAGTCGCGGCAGAGCTTCCCGAGGAAATGAACCGGCTCTATGTCATGCGCTACGGCATGGAGCACTGGGATGCCGACCGCATCGACATGGAAATTTCCGCGGTTGCGGAGTGGGCGAAGCGCCGCGGGGTTTCCCTGGTGTGCAATGAATTCGGCGTGTACCGCAAGACTGCCGATCCGCAGGACCGCGCCCGCTGGGTCTCCGACGTGCGTAGCGCGCTCGAACGCCACGGCGTCGGCTGGGCCATGTGGGACTATAGCGGAGGCTTCGGCGTGGTGACCAAGGCAAACGGCCAAGCCACACCGGATGACGTCACGCTGAAAGCGTTAGGGCTGAAGTAGGGGAAGCCCACGTTTCCCGCCGGACAACGCACGGGCCAGGGCATCACTCGTGAAGAACCCGGCAGGAGCAGCTTCGGCCCTGCCGAATCGCGATTTCAACAATTGCGCCTTTAGCCTGTGCGGGACACCAATCCGCATCACAAAGGGCCACGCCCTAAGCCACGAAAAATTTTCGCAACACCCCGACCAGCCGTTCCACATCCTGCTCAGAGTTGTACACGTGCGGAGTTATGCGCAACGAACTCCCTCGAACGCTGATGTACATGTTTTCCTTGGCTAACTCCTGCGTCAGGTTCTTCCGCAACGGCGCGCTCGAGCGCAAACACAGGTAATGCGGAGCGCGAAACTGATCTGGAGGCGCGCTCATCCCCAACTCTTGCGTCTGCACGATAATCTTGCGTGTGAGCCCGGCTATGCTCTGCGAAATTTCCTTCACGCCCCACGCCAGGATCTGCTCCAGAGCACGAATCACCGCCGGAACCAGCGCAAAATTCGAGCGCTCGCCCATGTCGAAGTGCCGTGCGCCGGGCTCGTAGCCATCGGAATAGAGGATCAAACTGGAGAAATCGCGCGAGTTGTCGCGCAGGATCCAGTTTTCTTCCAGGGGAAAGCCCTGCTGCCGTTTCGGCGAAACGTACATCACACCCGTCGTGTATGGGCTCAGCAGCCACTTATATGCCGCCGCGACCGCGAAATCCGGCTGCACCTTCTTTATGTCAAAGGGATACGCTCCCAGCGACTGCGTGAGGTCAAGTACCAGTGCGGTCCCGTGGGCGCGGCAGGATTCGCCAATCTTTTCCAGGTCGAGCAGGCCGCCGCTCGTCCAGTGCGTGTGCGGAAGCGCCGCAATCGCCACTCCGTCCTTGATTTCGCGCAGCACCGCCGAGGTCCAGTCGTGGTCTTCAGGCCAGCGCACGGGTACGATCCGCGCATCTTTTTCTTGCGCCAGCCGTTTCCAGGGATAGAAATTCGACGGGAACTGCTCATCCAGAACGACGACGCTCTCACCGCGTCCGACGGGCAAATTCCGCGCCGCCGTCGAGAGTCCATAACTGGCCGACGGCACAATGGCAATGTCGTTCGCCGAAGCATGAAACAGCTTCGCAGCCAGGGCGCGCAGGTCTTCATCCTGGTTGAAGAAATCCTCGGCCGTGACTTCCCACGGACGCGCCTTGCGCTCCATGCCCGCCTTTCCCGCCTCCACCACCGAGTGCATCAGCGGAGACATGTAGGCGCAGTTAAGATAGGTAATTCCCTCAGGGATGTCGAAGAGATCGCGTTGGCAAGGGATCATGGAGGTTCAAGGATATCGCACAACTTCACCGCATTTATAAGCGCTTACACTGACGCCAGCTACGCCTGCCGGAATCGTGCATGGATGTCTAGTCAATAGAAGAAATCGCGGCTTTGGCAAACTGAGACTTCGCCCCCGTTCCTTGACACTCCTTCCTCCCAGCCTTTATTCTCAAGTATTGCTCCCTGTTGAACTTACGCCTCTGGGGCGTACTTCCGCGGCCTTCGCGGTTCGAGGTTCGGGGGCGCGGAGCTCGAGATGTTTATTGAGATTGAAGAATTAGAACTCCATCCGGTTGATTTCCGAGAGGAGTTCGGTCCCGGGGTCATCGATTTCGGACCCGACATCCAGCAGAAAACCGCGCTCAAGAGCAATGGCCGGGCGCAACTGGTGGAAGAACTCGAAGGCCGCCACAAGCGGATCGAGGATATCCGTCTGCAAGGCGATCTTTCCACCAGCCTTGAGCTGCTGTGTGCGCGCTGCCTGGAGCCGGTGACCCACAACCTGAAGCGAAGCTTCGATCTGCTGTACCGCCCGCAGGGTGTGGACGCCGGCAAAGAGGAAATTTCGGTGACCACGGCGGAGGCCGAGGTCAGCTACTACAAGGGTGACGGCCTGTGGCTCGAAGATGCGTTGCGCGAGCAGGTTTTGTTAGCCCTGCCGCTGAAGGTGATCTGCCGCGAGGATTGCAAAGGGCTGTGCCCGCACTGCGGCAAGAACCTGAACGCCGAGCAGTGTTCCTGCGCCGAACCTCTCGAGGATCCGCGCTGGTCGGCGCTGAAGAAGATTCGCGAAGAATTGGATCGCTAGCAAATTTAAAACTCCTGGCGACACAGGCCCGGGGTTCACGAGGAATTCTTATGGCAAATCCGAAACGGCGCCACTCTCAGCGGCGCACATCCACACGGCGCGCCCACGACGCGCTGACCAGCCGCTCGCTTTCCGAGTGCCCCAACTGTCACGAGCAGAAGCTTCCTCACCGCGCCTGCCCGAAGTGCGGCTACTACAAGGGTCGCGAAGTGGTTGAAGTGGAAGAATCGAAATAGTCCAACCGACACGATTCCATGCCAAGTGTCATAGCCCTGGATGCGATGGGGTCGGACCGCGCGCCCAAGCCGGAAATTGAGGGCGCCATCCATGCGGCCCGGCACTATGGCGTCTCGGTGTGCCTGGTCGGTCCCGAGGCGCAGCTCAAGGCGGAACTCAAGCGCCATCCTTTTGCCGCCCGGCTGCCCATCCACATCGCGCATGCCAGCGAAATTATCACCATGCAGGACAAGGCCGCGCAGGCGGTGCGCGCCAAGCGCGACTCCACTATGCGGGTGGGCTTGCGCCTGGTGCGCGACGGCAAAGCTGCCGGCTTTGTAACCGCCGGCAATACCGGAGCCGCGATGGCAACGGCCAAGATGGTGTTCGGCGCCATCCCCGGCGTCGATCGTCCGGCGCTGGCGGCCGTCTTCCCTACGGCGCTGGGCACGGCGGCCATTCTGCTCGACGTCGGCGCCAACGTCGATTGCAAGCCCGAGCACCTGGAGCAGTTCGCGGTCATGGGCGAAATCTACTTTCGCAGCATGTTCGGGACGGAACGCCCGCGGGTTGGCCTGCTTTCCATCGGTGAAGAAGAATCCAAGGGCAACGAACTCACCCGGGAAGCGTTTCAGCTGCTGAAGAAATTGCCGCTGAACTTTGTCGGCAACGTGGAAGGCCGTGACATCTACAACGGGCAAGTCGACGTGATCGTCGCCGATGGCTTCGTCGGCAACGTGGCGCTGAAGACTTCCGAAGGTGTGGCCAACCTGGTGCGCTTCGTGCTGAAGGAAACTCTGAAGGCCACGATCACGCGGCAAGTTGGCGCCTTGCTTTCGCGCAGCGCCTTCACCGACTTCAAGAAGCGTCTTGACCACACCGAGTATGGCGGGGCGCCGCTGCTGGGCGTCAAGGGCGTGTGCTTTATCACGCACGGATCATCGAACGCCAATGCCATCAAGAACGCGGTGCGGGTCGCGGCCGAATTTTCCGAGCGCCAGATCAATGCCGCCATCGAAAAGGAACTGGCGGGACTGCGGGCTTCCGTCGCGGTCACCAGCTAGCGGTGCTCTTACAACCTGACTTCACCTGACTTCCAGCGCTGCAAGGACCGAACCGAATGAACGAAAACGGACCGATCGCATTCCTCTTCCCCGGCCAGGGATCGCAAGCCGTGGGCATGGGCAAAGAACTGATTGAGCGCTACCCGGCCGCGAAACAAACGTTCGCGGAAGCCGACGATGCTCTCGGCTACAGCCTCTCGACACTCTGCTTCGAAGGTCCGGAAGAGAAGCTGCGCCTGACCGAGATCACGCAACCCGCGATTCTCACCGCTTCCGTCGCCGCGTGTCGCGTCTTGCAAGAACGGGGATTCAAGCCTGACTTCGTGGCCGGACACAGCCTGGGTGAATATTCCGCGCACGTGGCCGCGGGAACGCTCGCCTTTGCCGATGTGGTCCGCACCGTGCGCAATCGCGGCCAGTACATGCAGGAAGCAGTTCCGGTGGGCGTGGGTGCGATGGCTGCGATTCTTGGGTTGGCGCCCGACGCAGTCGCCGCCGTCTGCCGCGATGCCGCCCAGGGCGAGGTCTGCGAACCCGCCAACATCAACTCTCCCGAGCAGATCGTGATTTCCGGCAATACCAGCGCGGTCGAGCGCGCGGCCAAACTGGCGGAAGAACGCGGCGCCAAGCGCGCCAAGATTCTGCCCGTCAGCGCGCCCTTCCATTGTTCGCTGATGAAGCCGGCACAAGATCGCCTGGGAGAGGACTTGCGTGCACTGTCGTTTGCGGCTCCCGCGTTCCCCGTCATCTGCAACTTCGAAGCTCAAGCCGTGACCGACGGCGAGCGCAGCCGTGAAGCCCTCATCCACCAGGTCACCGGATCCGTGAAGTGGGATGAATCCATGCGCCGCTTGATTGACCAGGGCGTGCGCACGTTCGTTGAGGTTGGCCCCGGGAAGGTGCTCTGCGGACTGATGCGCCAGATTGATCGCAGCAAAACTTGCCGGAACGTGGAAGACGAAGCCTCATTGCAGAAAACGATTGAGCACTTTGCCGCGGCCAAGGCGAGTTGAACGGCTGGAATCGATCACAAAGGCGAGAATGTCAGCGTCTTGTCTGACTTCTGCACCCACACGCGCGCGTGCTCGGCCCGGTCATTCACAATCACTTCCACGATGACCCCGCTGCCCCCGCCTTTCGGAGCGCCCGACGCGTAGATCTTGTACGACTTGATCAGTCCCCATTCCCCGCCCGGCCCCCAATCGCGATAAAACTCGTTGAACGGGTATTGCTTGTACCTGTCGGGGTGCTGCTTCCACTGTGGATCGTGCATCCAGACGCCGTATGCGCCTTCGTAGTCCTGCTTCTGGAGATCGCTGAAGAAGTGATCGACTACGCGCTCTTCCGGCCAGTTGCGAAACGACCACGCCACCCAGAGCAGGATCAGGATTGCGACAATTACCGTGGCGATGCGGTTGCGGCGGCGCCTAGCCGCGCGCTCGTCGTACTCTTTGGCATCGAGCAGCGTCATCGCATCTAGCATAACGGATGCGAGCCAGATTCAGAAAGTAAGGCAGGTGCAACCGCGTTGTGCTGCAGTCTTCGAGCGTCTCGCGTGAGCGATCGTGCCGGGCTACAGTGTCCTCTTGAACAGCGGAATGGCAATTCCCAACGTCACGACCGCGAATATCGAGAGATAAATCAGGTCCGGCCAGATCGCCACAAGTCCCGCCTCCTTCAGCAACAACGCCTTGAAGCCGTGCACCGCGTAGCTGAACGGATCGGCAATCGCAATCGCCTGCAGCCAGCGCGGGAATGCCTGGATGGGATAGATCGATCCACTGGGAAAGAACAGAAGCGTATTCAGGATGCCAAAAATCGCGCGCGGAACCAGCGGATCCTCGATGCGAACCATCAACAGGAACATCATGGTGTTGAACGCAATCGAAGTCAGCACGATCATGCCCAGCAGCCCGACAACCGTGAGCGGATTCCAGATTGTGCTTACGCCGGCCAGTAACGAGCCGATGATGGTGATCACCACCCCGGTCAGCACCGCCTTGATCGCTCCGGCAACGTTCAGCCCGAAGACCAGCTCAGTCTTCGTGATGGGCGTAACCAGGTAACCCTCGTGCACACCGCGAGCTTTGTCATCGATGTACAACATGCCGCCGCCGATCATGACGGAGACGAACATGGCCAGCGTGATCGATCCGGGTAACAGGTATTTCATGTACTCGATGTAGGGATACAGTTCGACAATCTCCAGCGCGGTCTGCTGCAGGATACGCGGCGACACCGTGGGCTGATTGAGCGCGTTGGTCAGGTCCGCCAGTTCACTTTCCAGCGTCGAGCTCATGAAATTGTCGCTGTTGTCGACCACCAGCGCGATGCGAGGATGATTCTCCTCGTACACGCGACGGGAGTATTGTGGCGGAATGATGACCGCGCCCTGAATTTTGCCGTTGCGCACGTCCTCCATGGCCTTGCGGTCGCTGTCGTAATAAATGGGCTCGAAAGTCCGCATATTAGCGCGCACCGAATCAAAAGCTTCGCGGATGCGCACCGCCTGCGTGCCGCCATCCTGATCGACGACGCCCAGCTTGGCGTCGCGAATCTTCCCTCCGAACGCGTTGCCCAGCACGATCAACTGCACCAGCGGGAAAATCATCGACGCCAGCATGAGAGTGGGGGAGCGGAAGAACTTCCGCATCTCGCGTTCCACCAGCGCAAGCATGCGATTCATGGCTGCAACCCCGGCCGTTGCGGCATGACAAAACCGTAGGCCTTCACCAGCTCATCGCGGAGCTGGCGCCCGGTGTAGTGAACGAACACGTCGTCGAGCGTGGTGTTCTGAACCGAAAGCGTCTTGACCGGCACATCCGCCGCGACCGCCATTTCCACCAGCTCGGTGGTAGTGCGCGAGCCGTTGCTGGTCAGCACGCGGTACATGCCTGCGCCTTCAGGCTGCACGGACGTGACCGCGGTCAGCGTGCGCAGGCGCTGTTCCCAATCGGCAGGTGGATGCTCGAACTGCGCCTCGATGACATTCGATCCCGGAACGCTCGCCTTCAGCGCTGCCGGGGTATCGAGCGCCACCAGCTTGCCGTGGTCTACGATGGCTATGCGATCGCAGAGCCGGTCCGCCTCGTCCATGTAGTGCGTGGTGATCAAAATGGTGAGCTGGCGATGCGCCTTGATGTTGGTCAGCATTTCCCAGACGGCGACGCGCGAAACCGGGTCGAGACCGGTCGTCGGCTCGTCAAGAAAGAAAATTCGCGGGCTATGCACCAGTCCGCGCGCGATCTCCAGCCGACGCCGCATGCCGCCCGATAGGGTTTTCGTCTGCGCATCGCGCCACTTGGTGAGATCCACCAGTTCCAGCAGTTCGTCGATATTCTTTCTTCGCGTTCGGGCGGGAACGTCATAGAGCTTGGCGTAAATATTCAGGTTCTCGTCGACCGTAAGATCGAGATCGCTGGTCAGCGCCTGCGGGATCACGCCAATGGCCCGGCGCACCGCATCGGGATCGCTGCTCACATCGTGCCCCACGATTCGCGCCGCCCCCGCGGTGATCGGAATCAGCGTGGTCATCATGCGAATCAGGGTTGATTTGCCCGCGCCATTCGGACCGAGCAGTCCGAAGATTTCGCCCTCCTTCACCGCAAAGGACACATCGTCCACCGCCGTGAAGTCGCCGTATTTTTTCACGATGTGCTCGACTTTAATGGCGTTGCCGTTCGTCGCCGGTCGCGTGGGCGACGCTTCAGCCATTACGCCCGGTCCTGCCGGTTTTTTGTCGTTGCTACTCATGGCTGCTCCGCGGCGACCTGGCGATCGGCTTTGCCGCTGATCTGGCCCGGCGAGACCAGCACATCCGCGGTCATCCCGGGCACGTACGCGCCTTTTGGATTCTCCAGGCGCACTTTCAGCACGATGGTCTTAATGTCCCGCTTGCGGCGGCTGACGTCGCGCTGGGTGGCAAAATCCGCTTCCGCTGCCTTGAAAAAAACTTTTCCGCGCGTCACCGTGCCTCCGGGCAACTGAATGCGCAGCCCGTCGCCGAGTCCGATGTGATCGGCATAGGTTTCGGGAATCGCCGCTCGCACCCAGGTGTCGTTGAGATCGATGATGGTCACGATCGGACTGCCGGGGTTGAGCACTTCTCCTTCACGCGCCGCGCGCACGGAAACCACTCCTGTGACGGGAGCGTAAATCTTGGTGTATCCCAGGCGGACTTCCGCTTCCTTGAGCTGTGCTTCGGCATTGGCGAGTTGACCGCGCGTGGAAGCGACCGTGCTCTGGGCCGCGTGCGCCTGGTGGGTATTGGCGATCGCCATATTCAGGTCCGCCTGGGCGGCGCTCACCTGGTCTTTCCACGACTGCACCACCGCCTGCTGGGCGGAAAGGTTAGTCTCGGCCTGCACCCGGTCCTGCTCCGACGCGACTCCCTGCTTGGCCAGCGCGATGATTCGCCGGCTGTCGCTTTCCGTGCGCTGCAGCGTGGCTTCCGCCTGCAGCAGTTGCGCGCGCGCCGACTGCAAACGCGCTTGAGCATTCTCGACGGTGCTGGACGTCGATCCCTGTGTAGCCTGGCGGGTGGCTTCGGTCTCGGCCACCTTGTATTTCAGGCTGTCGATCATGGCCGCGGCCGCTCGCTCCTGCGCTTCCAGCTCCGAGGGATCGATCACCGCGATCAAATCGCCCTGCTTGACCGGTGTGCCCTCGTCGACCAGCAACTTCTGGATCCTTCCCTGGATCTGGGGGCTGACGATTACCTGATTGGAGTCCACCGTCCCGATCAGGATCAAATCCCGGTTACGCGGCGTCGAGAAGAAGTAGTAGCCCACCGAGATCAGGAATACGATGCCCAGCACGATGAAAAACCTGTTTCGCGGGCTCACTTGCGCTCTCCTTCGGCACGGAACAGCGCGGTGGAAATGAAGTCGATCACGGCAGCGCGGCGTTCCGCGATTCGTTCCGGCGAAAGCGGGTTCACCCGCATCATCATCTGCATAACCGGAGCACTGGCAAAATATTGAACGATCATCGCGATCATCGAGGGAATGAAATGCACCGGGTCCACGGGACGAAACTCGCCTTTGTCAATGCCCTCCGTCAGCACTTCCTTCAAGCGATTAAAGATGGGACGGAAGTATTGGTTGACCAGGTGCTCCATGTGGCCCTGCTTCTGGCCGGCCTGCATCATCTCGCGCTGCACCAGCCGGGGATAAAGCGGGTTGTTGGCAAGAAAATCAAAATAGGCGCACACGTAGGCGAGAATTTTTTCCCTCGGCGTAGTCTCACTGCCGAGCGCGCCGAAGACCCGCTCGCGCAGCCCGGTGAAAACCTGGTCGAGAACCGCGCCGTAGAGCGTTTCCTTGTCCTGAAAGTAGTAGTAGAGAAGCGCCTTATTGACCCCGGCCGCGTGGGCGATGGCGTCGGTGCGAGCCCCGGCAACACCATGCTCAGCGAACTCCTTAACCGCCGCGCGCAGAATCGCGGCACGGCTCTCTTCCGGTTGGCCCCGCGTGCCGAGGCGAGGCTTGGCGGCAGTAGTGGTTTTCATGCCGGGCTCCTTAATTAACCAGTTAGTTAGATTAGCACGAAAGGAAAAAAGACGCACCAGGTTTTTGTCCCGTAGAGTCTTACAATGCCGGAACTTGAGCCGGGATCTGAAATCACGAGGTCAGGGCGATTGTGGGCAAAGCCGGTGCGGGCACATGTAAGGAACTGAATCTATCCTCCATATCTAAAAGATATAGTCCCAAAAACGGCCAGCCCCGAGCGGACATTGCCAAAGGTCGGCTTGGACATATTCTTATTCCGTCCCGCATTCGCAATACGATGGCGCACACGCGACGATCGAAGCCATCGATGAGGAAAGTTATCGGGCTGGAGACGCTCGTCGCTTAAATCGGCTCTCGGCGTAAAAGCGTTAGCTGCCGGCTAATCGGCAGATCTGCGGAACTTTGCAACAGCACTACTCCGCTATCGGTACTCGCAGCGGCTTACCCGCGCTGACCGGCAGCCTTGAAACGTCATGCAACGCTTTCTCCAGAATACGTTCCGAGCACGATTGCGTCACGATTTTTACCTGGCTGGCATCGTGACCATTCCTGGCCCAGGTGGCGGCGGCGCGCTGCACTGCGATACCGTTTCGCTCCAGAATTCCCGAGATTGGTCCGATGGCACTCGGTTCATGCACAGGGAAGCGCAAATAATTATGGCTGCTGTGGTCTGGAGTCGTCGTGGAAAGCTGGCGACTTGTAATGGGCATTCGCATAGTCTTGTTGCAGGCGATATCCACGATATCGGAGAGCACGGCGCTGGCGGTCGGCAGCGAACCCGCGCCCTTGCCGAAGAAAAGCATTTCACCAACCGCATCGCCGCGCACCAGCACCGCGTTGTTCTCGTTACGTACGCCGGAGAGCTGATGACTGGCGCGCAGCAGCGCCGGCCCGACGCGCAGCGCTACCGCTCCGTCGATCATTTCCGCGGCCGCGACGTGGCGAATCACGCAGCCCAGTTCACGCGCGGTGCGCAGATCGTCAGCGGTGATCTGGCGAATGCCGTCCACCTGCATGGCTTCCGCCGGCACTTGCCCATCGAAAGCGAGTTCTGCCAGGATCTTCAGTTTCTGCGCGGCGTCATGGCCATCGATATCGAGCGTTGGATCGGCCTCGGCAAAGCCCTTTTTCTGCGCATCCTGCAACGCCTCGGGAAATTCCGCGCGATCTTCTTCCATGCGTGTCAGGATGTAATTGCAGGTGCCGTTGAGAATTCCGGCGAGACTCTGGATCTGATTGCCCACCAGCCCGTTCTTCAAGGCACGAATAATGGGAATGCCGCCGCACACGCTGGCTTCGAAGCCGAAGCGTACTTTATGTTGCGCAGCGGCGCGCAGCAGGTTGAAACCGTCGGCGGCGAGCAGGGCCTTGTTAGCAGTGACCACGTGCTTGCGACCGGCCAGCGCGTCATGGATAAAGCTGCGCGCGGGCTCCATCCCTCCAACCAGCTCGACGACCATGTCGCAGCCGTTCTGCAGAACTTTTTCCGGCCTGGTTGTGATCAGCGCGCGGTCGACGCCTGGCCGCGGCTTATCGGCGTCGCGCACCAGGATCCGGGAAATCTTCAGGTCCACCCCGGAGCGTTCGCGGAGCAGATCGCGGGTGCGGTTGACCAGTTCGACCAGTCCGCTGCCGACCGTTCCACAACCCAGCAGTCCGATGCTCAGCTGCTTCTTCGACATGGTCGTAAACCGCCCTTCTCTGCCGGCGACCCGCCTGCGATGGAGGGCACCAGCAGCACTTCATCCCCATCCTGGAAGGCGTAGCCCGGGCCTCCCAGAAAACGGATGTCTTCCTCGTTGACATAGACATTCAGGAAGCGCCGGACCTGGCCCGCTTCATCGCGCAGATGCGGCTTCAGGTCGGGAAACTTCTGGTCCAATGTCGAGAACAGTTCGTTCAGATTGGCGGCTGAACATGTAATTCGGTCGGTGCCGGATGTGTGCCGGCGCAAGGCTGTAGGAATCTGCACTGTAATCGTCATTTAGACCTCCACCGTTTCTTGAATTTCGTACGACCTCTGCAAGATTTTTTCGAACTCCGCGAACTTGGGCGGGATGGGCACCGCGGTCTGGTACTTATCGGCAAGGACATCGGTAGTTTTCAGGCCGTTGCCGGTGATGCAAAGAACCGTGGTTTCATCCGGAGATATGCGGCCCTGCTGGTACAGCTTGCGGGCGCAGGCAACGGTCACGCCGCCGGCAGTCTCGGTGAAGACGCCTTCGCTCTCGGCCAGCAATTGAATCCCGTCGACGATTTCTGGATCGGACGCGTCTTCCGACCAGCCGCCGCTCTGGGTAATGGCCTGAATCGCATAATGCCCGTCAGATGGATTGCCGATCGCGAGCGAGCGCGCGATGGTGTTGGGCTTCTGCGGATCGATCTCCTGATTGCCTGCCTTGACGGCGGTGGAGATCGGCGAACATCCGGTGGCTTGCGCGCCAAAGAATTTTACCGGCTTTGGCTCAACCAGGCCGAGCCTGGCGAGTTCATCAAAGGCCTTCTTTACCTTGGTGATCAGGGATCCGCCCGCCATGGGCACGACCACGTTATCGGGCAAACGCCATCCGAGTTGTTCCGCGATCTCGAATCCCACGGTCTTCGATCCCTCCGCGTAATAGGGACGCAAATTCACGTTCACAAATCCCCAGTTGTGCTCGTCGGCAATTTGCGAGCACAGCCGGTTCACCTGGTCATAACTGCCGCTGATGCGGACCAGCTTCGCACCAAACACCTGCGTGCCCAGGATCTTTGCCGGCTCGAGATCGGCGGGGACGAAGATCCATGCCTTGAATCCTTCGCGCGCCGCCTGCGCTGCCACCGCGTTCGCCAGGTTGCCGGTCGACGAACAAGAAACCGTGTGGAAACCGAAAGCCCGCGCATTCGCCAATGCCACCGCCACCACGCGATCCTTAAAGCTCAGGGTCGGCAAGCAAACCGCATCATTCTTGATGCATAGCCGGTTTGCGCCTATTTTTTGGGCTAAGTGAGGAGCGCTGAGGAGTGGCGTGAAGCCTACCGGCAGAGGGGGATGGTAATTCGCCGGCAGAGGCAGCAACTCCGCGTAGCGCCACATGTTCGGTGGGCGTTGGGCAATTCGCTCGCGGGTAAGATGTACCGCCTCATAGTCGTAAACAACTTCCAGGGGAGAGAAACAGTCTTCACAGATGGAGCGCGGCTGGTTTCCCCAGGTTTTGCCGCATTCCCGGCATCGCAGTTCGTATCCGATCATCAGCGTACCCTTGCCGCAGGTAGCTGAGGACGAGCCCTCTCGGAAAAGAGGACCCGTATAAACGGAAACCTCTTTTCCGGAAAGTGAAGGAAAAGAGGCTACGGTATGCGAATCAGCTGCGCATGCCGAATCTCATGTTCCCCGTTTCCGGGAGAGAGTTGGCACCAGCGATGGGGATAGATGATCCCGACCCGGTTGCCGTGGCGTCACAGGGCTCGTCCCTCAGCCACTCTGCATGAAATTCAGGTCTGCCCCGAAGGGCAAACTTGTGGTTGATAGGATACGGCGGAGAGGAGGGGGTGTCAAGGAAGCGGGGCAAGGATCCAGAACGCTGCGACGCACAAACCTCTCCGCACAGGTGACTGCGTTTGCGGCCGCTATCTACCGGCTGTACTGGTTCTTCTTCTTATCCTCGTGGCGCTCCAGGCCGAGTTGAATGAGTTTCTCGATCAGTTGGGGATAGGGGAGGCCGGAGGCGGCCCACAGCTTGGGATACATACTGATAGACGTGAAGCCGGGCATGGTATTGATTTCGTTTAAAAAGATCTTGCGCGTTTTCGGGTCCATCAGGAAATCGACGCGAGCGAGTCCCGAGCAATCGACCGCCTGAAAAGCTTTGATCGCGAGCTCCTGCACTTTCCTGGTTTCGGCCCTGGTCAGCTTGGCCGGAATCACCAGCTGCGAGCCTTCCTCGAGATATTTCGCGGTGTAGTCGTAGAACTCCTTGACGGGGACAATCTCCCCCGGCACCGAGGCTTGCGGTTTGTCGTTGCCCAGGACCGAGCATTCGATCTCGCGCGCTTTCTGCGTTTTTCCACCCACGCCTTCTTCGACCACGATCTTGCGGTCGAATTTCGAAGCTTCGTAAATAGCCGGGCCGAGTTCTTTAGAGTTGTGAGCCTTGGAGATTCCCACGGACGAGCCAAGATTGGCAGGTTTCACAAACACCGGATACTTCAGGTTCTTCTCCACCCGCTTCTGGGTTTTCTTGTGATCGGCCTCCCAGTCGCTGCGCAGAAAGGTGACGTGCTTGACGATGGGCAGTCCGGCGGCACGAAACAGCGATTTCATGATGTCCTTGTCCATGCCCGCGGCGGAGCCGAGCACGCCCGCGCCGACGTAGGCTATGTCGGCGAGCTCGAGCAATCCCTGGATGGTGCCGTCCTCGCCGAAGGTGCCATGCAGCACGGGAAAAATCACGTCGACATTGATGGCGCGGTCGCTGGCGCGGCGGGCGAGCGCGGCGGCAGTCTGGAATGGCACCAGGCCTGGCTCGCGGTGAACGGGTTCGGGAGGCACCACCACCGCCTCCCCGTTTTCCAATACCGCGGCGCCGGGAGTCGCTTCCGGATCGCCTGCCCGCAAATGCCGCTCTTCGTGCGGCTTTCCATGAAGCAGGCGCTCGGCATGTTCGGCGGTAAGCCAGCGGCCGTCCTTGGTGATGCCGATGGGTACGACTTCAAACTTGTTCTTATCGATGGCGTTGAGGACGGATGCGGCAGAGAGCAGCGACACTTCATGCTCGCCGCTGCGTCCCCCGAACAGAATGCCGACGCGAAGCTTTTTCATCACGTTTCAGTGTGGACGGGAGGAACGCGCGTCGTCAATTTCTGAAGTGGTTCGGAGAGCGGAGGGGCTCGGCAGTTTATGATGCGGGCCAATGCGAGCTATGCCCCTGGGATTGAAGCCCAAATTGTCAGGTATTGTTCGACGCGGCTGAAAGTCGTGTCTCCCTTTGGCAATGGCGACCCGCTCCCGCGATTCGCGTCGCCCGGACGATGGTGTTATTACCGCGCGTCTCCCGGTGCAGGTTTCTTTTCCGCTATTGCAAGCGAGAGCCCCCGCATTGGCAGGGTCATTTCTTTTGGTTAGAAATTCCCCACCGGCAATGCGCGATCTTTTGCCGTGCGGGGAACATTACGAGCTTGCCGGTTTTGCTGAAGTCGGCGGACGCGCGCTCTCCGGGCAGGCCGCCGTC
>Ga0070741_10008499_pt1 | contig 20566 bp, 23 predicted proteins | sample Coa_R1_4_FD_66440 | JGI IMG/M metagenome (GOLD analysis project Ga0070741, IMG submission 66440) | Surface soil microbial communities from Centralia Pennsylvania, which are recovering from an underground coalmine fire - Coalmine... | ecosystem: Environmental > Terrestrial > Soil > Unclassified ...
AATCGCTGTATCCGTCGTATTTGAACCGGGACATGAGCTGCAACCACGCGAATTCCGTTCGCGAGCGCTCCATGTCCCATTCCATGATGTCACCGAGCACGTCAAGCGCAAGGTCCTGGTTCATGTACCACTCCGGCTAAGCCGAAAGGTTAACATGCTGCCCGACGGCTCCGTGCTTTTCAGATACCATCGTGTTGCCTGACTATTCCGAAATCCTGCGGGTGCGAGATTCCAACACCGGTCCGGTGCTGAAGAAACGTGATGGGCGCTGAGCGAATAGGGTGTCCCAAGCAATGCAAAATCGTTGCCGGGCCACCCTCCTAGGTCTCCAATGCAAAGGAGGGCGGGAGCTCGAGATACTGCCTCCCCTGCAAGATGGTCAAGCAATCGGACTTTCGTAATCCCTGGTGCGAGGAGGTCAACGGAGTGGGCTGACCGCAAACAGGTAATTCCGTGAGCGAATGTGTCCGCGGTGAGGTCGCAGACGAGGTTATACACTCGGTCCGTATAGGCCGGTGAGGTGCTGATTACGGTTACCTGATACGGCTTGCAGTCCAGTTGGGCGAGGTTTTTGAGCGCCGAAGATGATTCAAGCCGCTCCCCAATCGTCTGTATGAGAACTGCCTCTGGAAACGTGGCTGGAGGAATATCGTTGACATCGAGCGTTGCGATCTCAGCTCCGTTGTGATACGCGATAATGACCTGCCGCCACCACGTCGACCCAATGCAATCGCGCAGGGCCGTCCGCACTGATTTTCCGCGGCCGGTTGCAACACCGATGTGAGCGCCGGCGCGCAGGAGCGACTCAAGAGGACCTGCAATGTTCGAGGGCAACGTCGTATAGCGAAACTTGTCATCACAGACGGTTCCATCATAGTCAAGCACGAGCGCCTCGAATGTGGCGGTTTCAAGCTTCTCAACAAACGTATCGTAGGCTTCGTTCCATCGTTCTGCTTCTTCTCGAGACAGCAATTCCATCGGAAGACCCGCCTTGCGTTCGATGGCCGTCTTTCGATGAATTGTCGCAGCGCTTGCCTGTTTGGCCCACGCGTTGAGGTGGTAGATCCGCCGACCAAAATCCGGGACGCCGGGTCTACCAGGATCGATCTCATGCGCGTCTCCGATGAATCCCGAGATATATAGAGATGCGACGAGCGCCTCAAGAGCAGCGTTGTCGCCTTTCGATGCGATACGGATTGGCGCTACCGCTACCTCGTCCGGCAAGAGGGCGAGTGTGCGCTCGGCAACTCGGCTGTCCTCCTTTGTCATGAACGCGATCACGCCCGTATCGGCGCCCTTCTTGGCGAGCCAATGGTGCCTACCATGGGCAAAGTTTCTGTAGTCGCTCAGTTGTACTGCCGCGAGGGCGGCCTCACTACACTTGGACTCCAAATCGAAGGCTGCCGGCATTGACGCCGCGCCCCCATGCAACACCAGCAGGTAGGGACGCCTCACGGCGAGCAGACATGTCTCACGAAGGGCCTCCACCCATTGGTCGAGTCCGTTTGAAGCATGTAGCAGTTCCTCAAGGTTCGCCGGGATGCCCGTCCGTAGCAGTTGGGAATAGGAACGGGAGACGATGGTAGCTAACGCCAGAAGGGAGTTCGTTGCGACGAAACCATCTCGAAGCTGAAGCGGGGCTTCGGCGCATCGCACAAACTCGTACTCGGCACACAGTTGCGCAAGTGGCGAATCCTCGGACAGACAGAGGACGGTCAAGAACGCCGGTTCGTGCTGAATCATCCGACGGCACACGCCCAAAACGTCCGGGTTGCTACCCCCGGCACTGAGAATCAGAGCGGATATAGTGCGCATATTGGGCAAGTCAGCCGCCTGCAACGGCGTGACCGCCACTCCAAGCTGGCCGGTCGATCTCTGGTGGCACCATGCCGCATGCACTGCGGCGGAGAATGATCCTCCCGATCCTATCGCCACAAGCGGCAGTAACGATCCGTCCCGAACTCCTCGCTCGAAACGAGAAACGTCTACCTGATTTGCCCACCCGTACGTTGCCGGCAGATGCGTTAGCTCCGACCAGTATGGTTTACCCAATTCGTCCTCGTTTATTCAATTGTTTTGTCTCCTGTTCCATCATATCTCCCTAGAGAAACAAGGCTGCAACCTCATGAAACGCTAGGCGTTGGCTGATTTTGAAGAGTTCACGCCTCGGGCTGAACCGCCCCGGTTGCCAGTCTATCACATAAAGCGAAGAAAAAGCGAAAATAGTAATACGTCTTGACCTGAGAAGGGGCGTTGTAAGGCAGTGGTCTATATGTGTGTCATCATGCTGGATTCGTGGAGAGCCCTGGCGAATCGGCGAATCGGTCGGTGGGCGTTGATCAATTGGTCCGATCATCATCTCACTACCCTCCGACGTGTTTAGGCTGACTGGTGGTCAGCACGCTACGTGTCGGCGTCTTGTTTCCGGACAATGCGTGCCCATTGTGTGCAGCCGCAAAGCGGCCCCGGGCCGTTTCCCCAGCTTTCGGCATAGCTCCCGATATAACGCCCAGTGCGATGCATCGGGTCGCAACCAGAAGGAGAAGCGATGAGTGAAAATAGAAAACACAATTGCGAGTGCGCACCTGCTTAGCGTCAGTGCGCCGCCATCTTTTTGAAACGATGGCTTGAGAGTAATTTACTCCAGCACCACAGGATAATAGGTCCAATCCCATGGCGGCCGCCGAACCCCAATGAAGTAACGCCCCGGCGGGTACTGGGAAAGGTCCACCTTCGTCGTCAATGCCGTCACCCCGTCGCGGATGACCGCGTCGCCGGTCAACGACAGAAGCGGGTGATCCGCGTCCTTCAGCAATTGCACCTCGTACGTGCCGCCCTTACTGCCGAAAGGTAGCCGGATGGTCAGTTCTTCCGGTTCGCGGCCGAGGAGTATCGGTTTGGTCTCCTGCTTTCCTTCGTCGGACCGCGTCATCGCCCGCCCCTCCAGGTCGACGACGCGCGGGCGGAACACCCGTGCTGTGGTCTGCGGAGTCCGCCGCTTGGGCAAAGGCGTGCGGCTTGCGAAGAATATCCCGAAGCCCATTGCAACGAGCGCCGTTACAGCGACCGCCCAGGCGATCCGGACCCTTGCCGCTTTCGCCCGGCTCTTGCTTTCCGCCCGATATGCCAAAAACTCGCGATAACATTCGGAACAGTGAGTCAGGTGCTGCCAATTCGGGTCGCCTTCGAAATTGTCGTCGAGCGGACGAGTGGCGAATTCCTCCAAGACAGCGTTCCCCGGACATCCCTTCCGATCCGGGTTCGGAAAGTCATTCAGGATGGAGTCTTGAAGCTGCTTCTTAAGCCTTTCAAATCGGGCGTCGGCAGACTCTTCAGGCGGCATCAGTCCATGCCATTATGGCACTGAATGTATTGAGTCTACACGCGATGCGCGCGAATTCTCACCATGAGATTCCGGCAGCGCGTGCCGCCTTTCGCATGCCCCGGTAGAACCGCTGCGAAAGTGTATTTCGGGATTTCCCGAAGCGGCCAATCAGTTCGTTGGAATCTGCGTCCCTCAACATCATCTGGGCCATTTCGCGGACATCGTGCAGCCCCTGCCGCTCCAGCTCTTCCATCAGCCGGTCGAGTGTCTCCCTTGCTTCGTAATCGGCGGCGAGATCGAATTTGTCCTGTAAGGCATCAACGGTCGACGCGAAGAGCTCAACATCGGTCTTTCTGCGTGCCCGCCGGCCACCAGCGCGGAGATCTTCCGCATACCAGTGCGCCCGTTTTAAAATCCGAAGGCTCGGCTCATTGCCCAAGTCGCCGCGATGAGTCCGCCAGACAGAGTGGACAGCGTGTTCTGTGATTTCCGATACATGCCAGACGTCGAGAAGGACTCGATCAGCGATCTTCCGGAGCCGATCGGCGACCGGTACGACGCCCAGCTCGAACCACCTCGGATCGATTAAGGCTCCATCGCAGTCCACCTCGTCGATGCAGATCGGGACAACGGAACCCGCCGCTTTCTCGTTGTAATCGAAAGGAATCGTGATCACTGGTATACCCTTGCAGCCTGCGGTGGGAGACTCGCTTACCCGCTGTCACGTCCGCTTTTTTCGGCGGCATACAGTGAGAAGGTTATCCCCTCTTGCAGAGCACTATAACACAGCCACTGGCGCAGTCAACCACGAAACCAGCCCGTGCTCAAGACGAGCAACATGTTCGACTCGAATCGAAGTTGAGGCGTGAATTCGGCGACGTCGTCCTGAATTTACTGGCCGACGACCGGACCGAAGATATCGTTCTCAATCCCGACTCCACGCTATGGGCCAAGCGAATTAGCGAGGGCTTTGTGTGTGTGGGCGAGATGTCGCCGGCCCAGGCGGCTAGTGCTCTGAACACTATCGCCGCGTGGAAGGGAACCGTGATGAATCACGAACACCCAGTCCTGGAAACAGAACTTCCGTTGGATGGCAGTCGGTTTGAAGGCATCGTTTCGCCGATTGTCCGTCGGCCGGTATTTGCGATCCGGGCGCGCCCGAAGAGAATTTTCACATTAGACGACTACGAACGTAGCGGAATTCTGACGAACAATCAGGACCCGCTGAACAAATCCCGGCGCCAGGCGGTTTTCAGCGAGACGGTTCATGGGTTGAGCCATTCCGAAGTTATCCGCGCTGCCGTCACAGGGAAACGGAACATTCTCACAGTGGGCGCCACCGGATCTGGAAAGACGACGTTCGTCAACGCCATTCTCGACGTCATGGCCGAGGTAGCGCCGCACGACCGCGTGATCTCGATCGAGGACACGACTGAACTCCAGTGCTCGGTCCCGAACTACGTGGACCTCCTTGCCGTGGGTAAAGTTTCGATGCTGGATTGCCTTCGCGCCTGCATGCGACTAAAGCCGACCCGCATCGTCGTTGGCGAGGTTCGGGGTGCTGAGGCTCACACGATGTTGAAAGCCTGGAATACAGGGCATCCCGGCGGCGCGGCCACCGTGCATGCCAACGACGCCATTAGTGGTTTGATCCGGCTGGAAAGCCTTGTCGCTGAAGCGACGAGCGCTCCGCAGCAAGGGTTGATAGCAGAGGCTGTGGATGTAGTCGTTTTTATTGATCAGGAGCCCACGCTTCCCGCCGGGCGCAAGGTCAGAGAGGTTGCCCTCGTTACCGGGTATCGGGATGGACGATATCAGGTCGAGTATGTCTAAAAACACCTGGAGGTCTTTTGAGCAGATATGAAATTCAACAATAACAGTCGAAACGTTCTTCAAGCCATGCGAGTGCGGGCTTTTGCTTTGTTCGCGCTAGGATACGCATTTGCGGCTCGTGCCCAGGGTGCCTCGTCAGGGTCACTGCCCTGGGAGAAGCCCATGACGGCGATCGCGACATCGCTGACTGGACCGGTGGCATATGCTATCGGATTGATCGGCATCGCAATCGCCGGCGGCGCCATGCTGTGGGGTGGGGAACTGACCGAGTTCGGGCGCCGTGCCTGTATGATCGGATTGGTTGTCTCAGTCCTGGTGTTTGCGGCGCCGCTACTATCCAGCGCTTTTGGCGTCTCGGCGGCGGTGATCTAACCATGGTCCACGGCGACAGCCCAAGGGAAGCGATCATCCATCAGTCTGCCAACCGGCCAAACCTCCTGCTGGGAGCAGATCGCGAACTTGCTCTCATCACTATCATGGTCGCCGCGGGCCTCGCGTTCAGTCTGGCGACATGGTGGGGGGTGGGAGTTGCCGTGGCCTTTTGGATCAGCGCGATCGGCGTGCTGCAGCGCATGGCCAAGGCCGATCCTCTCCTGCGACAGGTCTACTTTCGCCACATTCGTTATGCAGCCTTCTATCCGTCCAAAAGCGGACTCTATGCGCGCAGCCCGGAGACGCCAGCGAACTGGAGGTAAGCCTTCACACCATGCAAATAACGGAGCATCGGATGACGGCGCGTGGGTTGGCGGACTTACTGTTGCCGTTCGCCATCATTCAAGATGGCGTTCTGCTCCAGCAGGATGGGTCGCTTCTCGCCGGGTGGTCCTTCCGTGGGCCGGATATGCACTCCGCCACTCACGCCGAGATGGACGCACTCACAAAAAGGTTGAACTCGGTCCTGCGGTTGGGTAGCGGCTGGATGGTCCACGCGGATCTTATACGCTCGCGCGCGCCCGGGTACCCCGGACCGGGCGCCTTTCCTAGCGCGGTGACACGGATCATCGATGAAGAGCGCCGGCGCCAATTTATGGAGGAAGGGGCGCACTTCGAAAGTGAGCACTTTCTGACACTGACCTATCTGCCGCCGCTCGAAAACGAAGAACGTGTCAGAGGTTGGATGTTCGAGGGGCAAGCCGGCCGCAGTGGCGGAGTCGCCAGCCAGATTCTCGATCGGTTTCGGGCACGCGTGGAGCTGTTCGAGAACGTGTTCGGCGCATTGTTTCGAGTCGAGCGGCTCCGCCGGCTCGATTTCACTGATGAGCATGGGTTCCCGCAATCGCACGATCAGCTGTTACGTTATCTCCGGCGGTGCATCACCGGCGATGACCACCCATTCGCGCTTCCAGACATTCCGGCATATTTGAACGAACTGCTTGCCGCGCAGGACTTCTCCGGCGGGATCGAGCCGCGGATTGGTGACAAGCACATCCGGGTGATCGCCCTCGACGGCTTTCCGAAAACCAGTTATCCCGGCATTCTCGGCGAGATCGATTCCCTTCCGATGGAGTATCGGTGGAGCACACGTGCGATCTTCCTTGATGCCGAGGAAGCCAGAGGTATCCTCGACCGAACGAGAAGGAAATGGCGATCCAAGACGCGAGGTTTCAAGGATCAGGTCCTCCGAAGCAATTCAGGCGCTGTCAATCTCTACGCCCAGCAGATGGGAGATGATGCGGAGCAAGCAATGGCCGTGGCCGCCTCGGGTGATGTCCAGTTCGCCGAGTACGCCAGCAACATCATTGTGCTTGACGACAACGCGGATCGTCTGCAAGAAAACACGCGCCTGGTGATGAAGAAAATTCAGAACCTGGGCTTCTCCTGTCGGCTTGAAACGGTAAACGCAATCGAGGCCTGGAGGGGCAGCCTGCCAGGAGACGGATATCGAAACGTTCGCCGGGTCCTCCTGCATAGTTTAAATTTGGCCGATCTGCTGCCAATCACCTCAGTGTGGGCTGGTCGCCGCGAAAATCCGTCAGCGCTGATGCCGAAGAATAGTCCGCCGCTCCTCTACGCGGCAACAACGGGTGCAACGCCCTTCCGTGTGAACCTGCATGTTTCAGACTTGGGGCACACTCTGATGTGCGGGCCATCCGGCGCCGGTAAGTCAACCGCTCTCGGTTTGATTGCCGCACAGTGGTTCCGTTACACGCGTGCACAGGTGTTCGCCTTCGACAAAGGGTACTCGCTATTCGTGTTGACGAAGGCGGCTCGCGGCGAATTTTACGATCTTGCCGGTGAAAATACCGCCCTCGCGTTTTGCCCTTTGCGAGAAATTGATGGCGATGCGGACCTCACGTGGGCAATTTCCTGGCTTGAGGACCTCTGCACACTGAACGGTCTATCAGTTACTCCGAAACACCGGAATGCGCTGACGGAGGCCCTGCTGCAGTTGAGGCTGTCCCCGTCGCGAACGCTTACGGAGTTGAGCGCAAACGTCCAGGATCTCGACGTCCGCGATGCTCTCCAGTTCTACACATTGTCGGGCCCGCTCGGCCAACTCCTCGATGCCGATGCAGATGTGCTCGGTACGGGCCGTTTTCTGACTTTCGAGACCGAGAATCTACTCCAATTAGACGATAAGGCGGTCATCCCAGTCCTCCTGTACCTTTTTCGGAGAATCGAAAAGCGGTTGGATGGCGCACCAACGCTCGTTTCCCTGGACGAAGCGTGGGCCTATCTTCGCAATGAAGTCTTCCGGGAACGGCTCCGCGATTGGCTGAAGACTCTTCGACGGATGAACGGTGTCGTCCTTCTGGCAACGCAGAACCTGAGCGACATCTGCAACTCCCAGATCAGCGACGTGATTTTGGAGATGTGCCCGACGAAAATTCTGCTGCCTAATAGCGAGGCGAAGAACCCGGCTTCGAAGGAGTTCTATGAACGCGTCGGACTGAACTCAAGGGAACTGGAGATTCTGCAGGCGAGCATCCCGAAACAGCACTATTACATCATTTCGCCGCTCGGGCGGCGGCTCATTTCGTTGGGCTTGAACAATGTGGCCCTCTCGTTCGTGGGCGTCAACGGCAGAGAAGAGCGACAGATCGTTGAGGACTTGATCGAGGAATTTCCGATTTCCTGGCAGAGCGAGTGGCTTCGTGTACGCGGGGAGGCGCTAGGAGATTCGCGCCTTCAACGCTGGGCGGAGTATTACGAGCAGGTCCAGCAGGATCTGGAAGGGAGAGAGAAATGCGCAAGTACGTCATAGCGTTAGCAATCATTGTTGTGCTGATGTGGGATCCCCCACGGAGAACGGAAGCCGGCGCTTTCGCCACAGAGTATACGCAGGTCCTCAATCACGCCCAACTTCTTATGCAGTATCTCCGCCAGGCGGAACAACTAGCGGAAGCTATCAAGCAAACCGCGGACATGACGAAGAACAGCCGCATTCTGCCTGGCCAGACGTTCGGTCCAATCTCGGCAGACCTGAATGCGCTGTCAAACATCGTCCGTGGTGGAATGGCGCTGTCGTACTCACTGGCAAACCTGGATGCCACCTTCCGCACACGATTCCCGGGATATGGCTATGGCGGACCTACATACTATGCAAATTACCGCACATGGTCGCAGACGTCTCTGGACACTACTCGCGCCACACTGCGAGCCGCGGGCCTACAAAGCAGCCAACTCGAAAGTGAACAGGCCGTTTTGAGCAGCTTGCGAGCCATGGCCCAAAGCACAGATGGGAGGTTGAAAGCGCTTCAGGTCATGGGCCAGATTTGTGAGCAACTGGTACAGCAGCTAATGAAATTGCGGGCGCTGATGTTGGCGGATATGTCGAGCAAGCAGAGCTATCAAGCCGCAACGATTCAGAAGCAGGCGGCCACCGAAGCTGCGTCGGAACGCTTTTTCACCTGGACGCCAACAGGCTCAGACGGAGCGACGTTCCAAGCCGGATGGAAGTAACGGCAGGTTTGGATGAAGAACCGAATTCTCACCTTCAGAGTTTCCTGGGAAGTAGCGGTATATCTGGCCATTTTTATGGTGCTGAGTGTTCATATCGTGTCCGCACAGGTCAAGGCTCCGAGTGCGATTCTCAATCAATACCGCGGCCAGCGAACCAATTGGTTCACCATGGTCTTCCCCTACGCCAACACACTTTTCGGCGTGCTGGCCGTTATCGAGTTTGCCTGGAGTGCGGCGGTTATGTTACTGGAAAAGGCCGATATGCAGTCGTGGACCTCGGCGCTCGTTCGCAAGCTGATGTGGTTGGGCGCCTTCTACGCGCTTCTAATTAACGGGCGATTCTGGATTCCAGCGATAATCGATAGCTTTGAGACAATCGGGCAGCGCGCATCCGGAACGGGCGCCCTATCGCCGAGTGACGTCTTCTCGCGGGGTCTCGATCTTGCCGGCGCGCTGATGGTCAGTTCAAGTTCATCGGGGTTTCTCACCGGGATCGCAACATCGTTAGCCATGATCTTCACCGCGATAGTCACGGCTCTAGCGTTTATCGCGATCACTGTGCAGTTCGTCGTCGCAGTGGTCGAGAGCTACATTATCGTTGCCGCAGGTTTCATTTTTCTGGGATTCGGTGGCTCGCGTTGGACAGCACCCTACGTTGAGCGATACATCGCTCTTGGGGTGGCCAATGGAGTCAAAATAATGCTCCTGTACCTTCTGGTGGGGACTGGGATGAGTTTGTCGACAGACTGGATGGCCCAAGCTCAGAAGATATCGACCAACGCCAGCCCCGTCACGTCTGCCCTGGAAGTCATGGGAGCATCGATCATTTTCATGATGCTCTGTTGGCAAATCCCGAAGCTCTTTGCCGCTGTACTCGGTGGATCGCCCGCACTCACTGGCGGCGACCTCATCGGCGCTGGCGCCTTCCTTGCTGGGGGAGCGGTCGCCGTTGGTTCGCTGGCGTTTGGTGCAGGCGCCGCCGCAGCGGGCGGTGCGAGCGCGGCGGCGGGTGGTGCCGCGGCGGGTGGCAGTGGAGCGGCGGCCGGTGGTGGCGGTGCGTCGCCTTCCATGCTGGCTTCAGCGGGGTCTGCCGCCGGCAGTGGCCGGACCGTCAGCCCGCCGAACGTCCCATCAGGTGGAGCTGCTGCACCGGTGTCGAGTCCAGTCGGCACTATCGCGTCAGACAACGCTTCATCAGCATCCGGGTCTGATGTTGCGGCCGAGATTTCCGGTTCCAGCCCCCCACAGCCCCGTGCATCTGCACTGTCTGCCGCTGCCAGGCGGCTTCGTGGGTTCAAGCGAGGCAGGGGCGCCCGACTTCCATCGGATGCGGGCCCACACGCATCGCCGCCCAGGATGAATCTCGATCATCACGAATAATTAGGAGGGACTGGCACTTGGCTACTCTAGCGCCGAAGCTTCAGGTCCGACGCTTCTTTCAGGACGCAAAACTCGCAGACGACAAACGGCCGAAACAAGCCGAATCCACCAATCCTTACCTGGCTGCCCGACGTGAATGGGATGAGCGTTATGGTCATCTTATTTCTCGCGAACGCAACTGGCGCAGGATGGCCCTGCTCTGTGGCCTGACAACACTGTTGGCAATTGGCGGAATCGTGCGCCTGTCTGTCCGATCTCGGGTTGTGCCGTTCGTAGTGGCGATCGACTCGCTCGGCCGTGCTGTCGCGTCTGGGCCGGCCGAACAGGTGACGGCCATGGATGATCGCATCAAGCGCGCCACGCTCTTCAGCTGGGTCGAGGACCTGAGGCTGGTCACTACGGACGGAGTCGCCCAGAGAAAGGCTATAGAGCGCGTGTATGCCCACATCGCGAGCGGGTCGCAGGCGCAAACGTTCGTCAGTGAGTTCTATCGGGGCGATCCGCCGCAGACGCGGGCGGCGTCCGAAACCGCAAGCGTGGAGATCAGGTCCGTGCTGCCTACCAGCGACCGCACACTCGAAGTCGAATGGACCGAGACGACGCGGGATTTGTACGGGACAGTAAAAAGTCGTGATCACTGGAAGGCCGCATTCACCATTGCGGTGAATCCTCCTACCGATGAGAGGATGGTCCGGATCAATCCCATGGGTTTGTACGTCACGAACGTGAGTTGGGGAAAAGTTCTTTAGAGAGGAGCAGTTCATGCATGTCATTTTCTTGATGATCTTTTGGTTCGGCGGGGTTCTATGTGCGCAATCAGATCCCACAGTGGTTCAGGCGAAGCGCGTACCGCCAGGTAAGGCGGGGTCGAGTGACCACAAAAACGTTCTCGACCAGTACGATTTCGGCGCTCAGGTAGTCACTCTTCAGGCGGACCCACATGCTACACCTAGCAGCTCGCCGAATGGTTCACATTCCAGTGCAGTGCAACCTGCCATAGGCGTTCCGAGCGACTTCAAACCAAAAACGGACGTCCAGCTTACGCAAACCGCCAAGGAAGCGGTGCAGATGAGCGAGACGTGGATGGCTGAGCATAATCAGATCGCCGCCGGACGAGACGGTAGGGTTCTTTATTCTTACGGAGCCGGACTTCCTACGATGGTTTGCGCACCGTTGCGTGTATGCATCATCGAACTGCAGGCTGGGGAGAAGCTGGTCGGTGAACCAAATATCGGAGATTCGGTGCGCTGGAATCTTTCGCCGGCATCCTACGGCAACGGCGAGTCGGCGACGTCAGTGATAGTGCTCAAGCCCCAGACTGCAGGGCTTGACACCAACCTCTTGATCACTACGGACCGCCGAGCATATTACTTACGTTTGCTTTCAAAGCCTGAGGACTACGTGGCGCGGGTTGCGTTTGCATATCCCGGCGACGACGAAAACGAGCGCAAGTGGCGGATTCAAGTAGAACAGCAGAAAGAGCAGCAGAGGAAGACCACGCGGATAGCGGAGTTGCCGGCCAATGCCGTTGAATCCATGCATTTCAGCTATCGAATCAAGGGTGGCGACGATGTCACGCGACCAGTTCGAGTCTTTGACGACGGAAAGAAGACGTATATCCAGATGAACCCGGCCGTCAAGAATCGCGAGGCGCCGGTGCTAGTCATAGTCGGCCCGGACGGCAAGCAGGAGATGGTCAACTATCGGGTGAAGGAAGATCTTTATATTGTCGATCGTCTTTTCGAACGAGCGGCACTCATCCTCGGTAGCGGGAAAAAGGCGCGAAAGGTTGAGATACAACGTGACGGAAAAAGCTAAAACCCATCCGGAGCCAGCGCCTGACATTCGTCGCGAAGAATCGCCCAGCGGGTTGGACCTCAATCCTCGACCACCGAGAGCGGCGAGGGTGAGTAAGCGTGCTGCCGGCGTAGTGATCGCCCTCGCAGCCATAATCCTCGGGCTCTTTGCATACGGAGGCTATCAGCGTCGTCAGCGTCAAGTCGCCGCTTTGGCAGACAGAGGTGCGTCTCGTGGTGTCTCGCCGGCGACTGCCGCGGGCGCCGAGATTTCCAAAACAGTGCCGTCTGGAATGTTAATGGCAACGCCGCTCGACAATGGTACATTGCAGCCGCCGGATGAACTTCAACCCGCACAACAGGTCGCGCTTAACTCGGGCGCTCCTCAACGTGGTCCAGCAAACGTCCCGCCACCCTTGACGTCGCAACCGAACCCTGAACCTACGCCGGAACAGCGACGGCTCATCGCCGCGTTCGAGGCGGAACGGCAGGCTATGCTAGCGCCGACAACTCTTCGTGCAGGGTTCGGCCGGCAGAATGGAGGTGGTACAGCCGGTTCCCTTTTGGCCGGCGTCACACAGCAAGCAGCGGAACAAACAGGCGAGATCGGCAGCTTGATCCGGGCGTTAACTTCGGTCGCCAATCGCGACGGATCCCAAACTGTTGGAAGCCGCGCCGGCGGTGACGCCGATCGTGATCAGAACACGGAAGGTCAAAAGGAAGCTTTCTTGGCAAAAGCCCGATCCAGCCAGTCTGCTGACTATCTCAAGTCGATCCGAACTCCGCCACTGTCGCCATACGAAATCAAGGCTGGCTGGGAAATCCCTGCGGTCCTGGAACAGGCCCTCAATTCAGACCTGCCCGGCGAGTTAAAGGCGCTCGTGAGTTCAAATGTTTACGACACCGCCACCGGGCGTTATCTCTTGATTCCACAAGGATCCAGGTTAGTGGGCACCTATGATTCCCGAATCGGGTATGGACAGGAGGGGGCCCAGGTAGTTTGGGACCGGGTGATCTATCCTGATGGTTCGTCCCTGGATTTAAGCGGAATGATCGGACAAGATGTGCACGGGGTGGCTGGTTTTCGCGACAAAGTCGACCACCACTATAGGCGCCTCGTTGGCTTCGCTGTTCTGACCAGCATGTTTGCAGTGGCATCGGATCTGGCTCAGTCAAGGAACCGATCTTTGCTCACATACCCGTCATCGGGCGAGATTGCCAGTGCGGCGGTTGGTCGTGAGGTATCGGAGGTCGGCGCCCAGATCACCAGGCGGAACCTAAACGTCCAGCCGACCATCAAAGTGCCAATCGGCTACCGCTTTAACGTCCGCGTCAATCGCGATATTCTCTTCGACGCGCCATACGTCACGCAACCAGCTAGAAACTGATGGATTGATTTGCAGGGACCCTGATGGCGGAATGAGGACTAGAGGAGCGGCTCGCAGCTTTGCTCACGCTGAATATTACGCGGTTTCGTGACCCTAGGTTAGCTCGCGAGATTTCTGCTTCATCGCTGCGTTTTCGAGGTGCACGACGCCATCGGGGGCCGAAGCGTCGCTGCATTCGGCGGCGAACGCGCGTCCGATATCGTCCTGATCGATCGTGCCGAACGGTCCGGGAACGAGACGCCCCAACCATTCAACATAGCTCGGCGTGTGAACATTACCTGCGATTATGCCGGGGCGGAAGATCGCGAGACGTTTGAAACCTACCCCTCAAACTGTTTCTTCTTTCAACCCTATGACTCGCGCGTAGCGAATCCTGCTCTTCGCTGTGCTTCCCACGGCCGATAGCAGCGCGAATCGAGCAATACCGCCGTCGTGGCAGCCACGGGCGAAACCGCCGACGCCCCCGAGTTCGAGGGCTGCGTGCTCCGTCCTGCCCCGTGCCGCCGATGATCAAGACGCGAAGCACCATGTTCCCTGAATAGTAACCCCGACGGCTGGTATGAGGGCGCAAACGGAAGCGGACATTGCGTCAGCCATGCTCTGCTGTTGGACATCGAACCTCGAACACCCGCGCTACGTACCAGGCTCGCGGAGTGGCTCGATACCGCTGACGCGTACGTCACTGGCTTGGCTTGTGTCATTCGGTCGGCGAGCAGTCACGCAACACCCCGGCACGCCGGCCAGCAGGATGTCCAAATCATGACCAGGTGTGCCGGATTTTGGCGCGCACTCCCATCCCCTGACTCGGAGCGATGTGGATCAGCACGTGCTGCCGCCCGCGAATCGCGTTCGTCCACAGCTTCAAGGGTGTGGGCGTCCCCTGTCAGGCGATAGCGCTCTTGCGCTAGATAGCGGGTTGTGATGGTCTTATGGTTTCTCCTTTGTCCCTCGGGGCGGTTTCTTTTCAGGAGATATTCACAAATCCACAAACAAGCGGAGGCCTGCTACTGGTGCTTGTACAGGACATATAGGTATATGCGCCCCTAGATTGCCGACTGATCGCCCCCAGATTACCGAGAAAACGCACGAGCAGCGCCCCCTCCTTGCCGTGGAAAACTCAATTCTCCACAGGCGCCCCTAGATTGCCGACGACTCTGCGTTCCGCTTCACGGTTCGCACCAAGCGCCCCCAGATTGCCGATCGTAAACTGATGAAGCTCACGCTGGAGGATCGCGGCGGTGCTTGTGGCCGTCACAAGGCCGCTGTCGAGCGGCGTACAGGGCAGAGGGACACATGGAAAGCACAACGGATGTCCTAACGATCAAGGAGGTAGCGGAAATCCTGCGCTGTTCAAAAGGGCACGTGCAAAACGTTATGGTGGGTCGGATTCCTGGCGTGCCGAAGCTGGCGCATCTCTGCGTCGGTCGGCGCAAGCTGATCCGGAAGGAGTGGCTCCAGCAGTGGATGGAAGCCCACAAAACCAGCTAGTATGCAGGGATATCAGGATTTGCCGCTATGGACGCAGGAAAGAGAAAAACGAATGCGTCGAAAGCGATTCCAACAAGGCAGCTTGAAGCCTCGGAAACGGAATGGGAAGAACTACTGGTATGCGCAGTGGAGAGAGGAGGGAAAGCCCAAGTCTAAGGAATTGGGCCTTTGTTCTAAGATGAATCGGATCGAAGCGGAAGCGTTGCTCACGCAGATCCTCCAGCCTGTCAATGCGGGCGTGGAGGAAGAGCACCGGAGCGACTTCACGTTCGAACAATTCGTCCAAACGGTCTACCTGCCAGTTTGCAAGCGAAGGTGGAAAGCGTCCACGACTATGGTGGAGGTGAACCGGCTGGAATATCACTTGGTCCGGCCCTTGGGTCCAAAGAGAATGCAGGCAATCTCCCGAGAAGAGATGCAGGCGCTCCTGGATGCCGAGGCCGGGAAATCGGGACAGAGCATGGTGAGTCATCTCCGGTTCCGTTTGAGATCCATTTTCGAACTCGCGATGAGTGAAGGCGTGGTGGATCGAAACCCAGCCGTGGCCCTGTTTACGCCGCGGCAATGCCAACCCGGGCGTGAGCGGTTAGTGTTAAGCCCGGAACAGGCGGCTCTGATGATTGGGGTGTTGGATCTCCGAGAAAAGGTGATCGCTCGTTTGGCAACCTGGGAAGGAATGCGACCTGGGGAGATTCTGGCACTTCAGATCGGGGATCAGGATGATAACTCGGTCTGGGTGCGGCGCCGTGTGTACAAAGGGGATCTGGACGTGCCCAAGACTAAGCGGTCGAGTCGACGGGTCGCTCTCAGTCAAGGGACACTCCTGTTGTTGACGGAGTGGCGGTCGCGCTTTCTGGCGGCCAACCCTGATACCTGGCTGTTCCCGTCGGAAACCGGCGTACCATTGCGCCGGGACAACCTCTGGCGCAGGAGCATGGAGCCAAAGTTGAAGAAGGTGGGATTGGCGTGGGCAACGTTCCAGGTGATGCGGCGAACCTTCGCAACCCTGTCGAAGCAGGCCGGTGTGGACGCCCACACCCGGTCGGCGCAGATGGGCAATACGGTGGACGTCAACGAGAACGAATACGCTGTCGCGAGTTTCGAGGAGAAGCTGGCGGCGGTGCGCAAGTTGGAATCAGCCGTCGTTCAGTGACGGCGGCGCGGGGAGTACTCGAATCATGAGGCTTTTCGAAATGAGGCTACGCGAGGCGATTTCAGATTTGGCCGGAGGGTGCCGCTAACACCCTCCAGCCGGCTCCGCGAGGTGATCGGGGAGCTTAATGCAGTAATCGCAGTAATGCTGAGATGATGGCTAACTTCCAAGTTATTGAAAAGATGGAGCGGGAGACGGGGTTCGAACCCGCGACGTCCAGCTTGGGAAGCTGGCATTCTTCAGAAGAACATTTCAGAGGGGGTATTGATGCAAACGGTACAGTTTCAATCCAAGAAAACGATCGAAGAACTTCGGCAGTCGCCGTATCACCAGCAGCTCGGCCGTAACGTCTGCGCCGCGTTTATTGCGCAGCAGCAAGGCACTAGGATCGACACGGCCTACAGAAAGATCGAGGAGCCCATTGGCGATCTCTGGTTGTTGGCAGCCGAGATCATTCGTCAGCTGTGCTTCGAGGGTGCTGGGGGAATTGCGCCTTCCGACCCGGTGGACATCGCGGCGAACAAGCTTATTCAGTAGTCGTCGACCGATTCGCTCAGAGGACCTGGATACCAGCCCAGCGGACGTGACGAACACACGGAGGGGAGGATTTTGTGGCGATTGAATTCAACACCGACACCATCGCCGACGCAGTAGCACATCGGCTCCGAGATAACGGCATCTTAATACCGCGCCTTCTCACGCTGGATCAGGCCGCGACGTACTTGGGATTGACCAAGGACGCGCTGAAAGCCAAGGTGCACATGGGGCGCATCCCGACGGTGGACCTGGATAAAAAGCTCCGATTCGATCGCCAGGACCTGGATCGAATCATCGAGCAGAGCAAACGGAGCGCATAGCCATGTCCCGGAAGCGATCAACCCTGGGCCATGGATCGATTTACCTGAGGAACGGTTGGTGGTGGTGCAACTATGTCGCAGGAGGCGTACGGTGCCGCGAGTCGTGCAAAACGAAGGACCGCGACGAGGCCCTGGCGTTCCTACATCGCCGTCAAGGCAAACTCGCGAGCGGTGAGTTCCTAACGCCCGATCGGGTGAGAATTCGCGATCTGTTTCAACTCCTGCTCGAGGACTACGACGTACGCGGCGTCGCCCAAGCCTACATCGCGACGCTGAAGATCAACTCGATCATCAATCCAGCCATTGGTGACATCAAGGCTGCGAAGCTGACGAGTTCGCAGATCAAGCAGTACATTCAGCAGCGACTGAAGAAGGTCAAACCCGGCACCGTCAACCGCGAGCTGGGCCTTCTGCACCGCGCCTTTCAACTCGGGTACCAACAAGACCCGCCACTCGTCGGCCGGGTGCCGTTCTTTCCGAAACTGACCGAGAGCGAACCGCGAAAGGGATTCTTGAAGCCGGAACACTACAGAAACCTTCTGGCTGGGCTTCCGGAGGAGCTGAAGCTGCTCTTCGTCATCGCTTACCACGTCGGCCTGCGAAAAGGTGCCCTGCTCAGGATCAAGTGGGAGCAGGTCGATCTCGCTTCTTCGTGCATCTGGATGGAAGGCCGGAAGGCGAATCGCAAGCCGGAACCCGTCGCAGTGCCCATCTACGGCGACATGCGCCCGTACCTGGAAGTTCAACCGCGGACCTCCGAATACCTGTTCGCCCGCGGCTCAGCACCGATCAGGGACTTTCGGAGGAGTTGGGACGTGGCCTGCCAGACCGCAGGCGTGCCCGGACTCCTGTTCCACGATCTCCGCAGAACGGCCGTGCGGAACCTCCGACGGGCAGGAGTTGCCGAGTCCGTGATCATGAAGATCACCGGCCACCGGACCCGCGGCGTCTTCGAACGCTACAACATCACCGACCAAAGCGACACCCTAGAGGCCGGGCGGCTGGCCGAGGAGTTCCTGAACCAGGCTCACGCACAAAACTCGTCACAAACGGCGTCACAAAGCAAAGGGAGGCCAAACTGAATGGTGCGGGACACAAGAATGCCCAGAAATGACAAAAGCCGCTGTATCAAGCTGATACAGCGGCCTCAAACTTGGTGCGGAGAGGGGGACTTGAACCCCCACGAGATTGCTCCCGCTAGCACCTCAAGCTAGTGCGTCTGCCAATTCCGCCACCTCCGCATCAGGGTGCTACGTCAGTTCAGATGTATCTGCTTTCTAAGTCTACCTCACATGTAGTCCAGTTTGAACCTTGCGAGCTTGAAAAACGAGAACCCCAATATGCGCCTCAATCATTACCCCTGCAACCAGAACTATCGGTTCAATGACCAACGACTGCGATCGTAAGTTGACGCACCTGCGTTTGCCCATCTCCACCTCCGCTCGGGCAAAAAGCTATTTTTTCGGCGCACTGGGCGCAGGCGCGGCGGGCGCCGGGTTCTGAGGCGGCTTGGAAGTGTTTGCCGGAGCCGACTGCTTCGTCTTGTCGAGCACAGTATTTCCGACAGACGACCCGGCATTCCTGGTCGCTAAAATCGAAAGTGAAAGCGATGTAATCATGAAGACCACGGCTGAAACGGTAGTGGCCTTCGACAAAAGGGTTGCCGAACCGCGCGGGCCGAACGCGGTTTGCGATCCCATACCGCCGAAAGCGCCGGCAAGATCTGCCGCTTTTCCGCTTTGGAGAAGGACGACGATGATCAGGAAGACGCAGACCAAAACATGGATAATGGTGAGAAGAATCAACATGCTGAATTTCTAGTATAGAAAATGGCTGTCTTGTGGTCAACGCGGGCGTTCACGGGTGGCCGGACTTGGCGGACGCGGCGTACGTCATTGAATCGTTGGAAATCAAGTGCGGCGGCAGAGGTGGCGCGACATCCAGCGGCACAAGTTTGACATGAGTTGAACGCTTTGCTTAAATTAAAAGAAAGTTGCTCCTCAGTAGCTCAACGGTAGAGCATTCGGCTGTTAACCGAAGGGTTGTAGGTTCGAATCCTACCTGAGGAGCCAATTCCTGTCCGTCCGTAGTTTTCCTCCCCACTCGTTAACGCCGAAGCCATTCGTGTGCCCGCACGAAGCCTCCGGAGTTGCGCAGGTCCTGCCAACAACTTGCACGCTCCACTTCTCGACCGCCAGCGAACCGGAGAGCGTCGGTGAGTCCGCCGGTGAGTGGTCGGCGCCATTCTCTGGCCAAACCTCTCCAATGCTCGGGAGAGGCGTTTCGGTTATTTAACGGCTTCAGAATCTTGGCGGGGCGGTGTGCACAGTTTTCCGAATTCCTGCGTATGTTTACAGTGGGAGAGCGCTGATCGCCTCCCAATTCACCAGACAGCGGAACGACCGCAAGGCGGACTGCGCTGTGGGTGCCGGAGGCCGGCCACGATAAGCCGGCGCCGGCGCTCACAGCTCCAGCGGCGTTCCGGCATCCACGGCCTGCTCCCCAGCGGTTTGGCGACGCTGGGGAGCACGGACCCTTGGACGAGACGAGCCGATCATTTGAAGACGATCTGAAGACCATCGCCGCGATCCTCACCGCTGGCTACCTCCGGTGCCGCGAACGCCGGCGCCGCGAACTTTCCCTTGATAGTGCCGAAGCTTCGAGCCCTCATGGACACGAGGTTACACCGATACGACCGTTTCCTTCTATGAGCAGGGAGCGGTTCACTTCTCGTTCTGGCTGGCCAAACGACGCATCAGTCTCTCACAAATCAAAGAGAGCCACTTCACCGACTTCTTATCACACCATCTTCCGATGTGCGCGTGCCGGTTCGTCGGCGTGCGGCAGCGGAATACGGTTCGGGCCGGGCTCGGCCACTTCGCTGCGATCCTATGAAGCGCTGGCTATTCTCGCCTCCTCTCTGCGTAGCTATTTCCGTTTTCTCTGGCTTCACGGCAGGTGTAAGGAAGACCTCGTTCTTGCCGTTCCAGCATCTGCAAGCCGGCGGCTGGCGCCTCTACCGCCGGCGCTCACGGACGAAGAGATCGCACGTCTGCTCTCGGTTTTCGATCGCCGTACCGGCGCGGGTCGGCGCGACTACGCCATCACACGTTGTTTACTGGACCTCGGCCTTCGCTCTCGTGAAGTTGCCCGGCTTCGCCTTGAGGACGTGGACTGGCGCAAGGGCATACTGCGTATCGTCGGCTCGAAGTCCCGCCGCGATGACGAACTGCCTTTGACCGCGGCGATCGGTGCTGCGATTGCAGCGTACATCCGTCGAGACCGGCCCAAGACAACTTCGCGAGAGGTATTTCTTCGGCTCCGCGCTCCTGTCGGGCAACCAATGACGCGCTCCACGATAGGGAACCTGATTCTTCGGGCAGCCGCCCGGGCTGGGATGGAATCAGCGGTAACCGGGCCACGGATTTTACGGCATACAGCCG
>Ga0070741_10008500_pt1 | contig 20561 bp, 15 predicted proteins | sample Coa_R1_4_FD_66440 | JGI IMG/M metagenome (GOLD analysis project Ga0070741, IMG submission 66440) | Surface soil microbial communities from Centralia Pennsylvania, which are recovering from an underground coalmine fire - Coalmine... | ecosystem: Environmental > Terrestrial > Soil > Unclassified ...
ATCATTTTCATGCTTTGATCCAGATTCACAGCGTCTAAGCACTATTTATCCTTCAGAGTGTGCTTGCCGCAATTTCAAATCCCGTAGAGGGAGAGAAGCGCAGACAAAAAGAGAAAATAAATAGGTTCATTAAAGGATAGTTTTATGAACCTATCTGTGGTACAATAAGAAAAGAGACAAAAACCACACCTGGAGGGACCCATGACACGCGCGCTGATACGACCAGATGACGATCAGACTCTTTCTTTCCGTGAGAAAACGCACCAGATTCAGCAATTTATGGGCTTCAATCAAACCCTGCTCGCCGGCCACCTGTCGTTGTCTTCCCAGAAAATTTATGCTCACGACTTTTATCACTATCTCACCTTTGCACAAACCAGACAGGTCGCCCTCGACCATGCCACCTTCGCCCAGTGGCGCACCTATCTCTCCACGCAAACCACCATCTCCCCCCACACGATTAATCGCATGCTCAGTGCGGTCAAACGCATGATGGAAATGGCCGAGGAACAGGGCTTTGTTCCAGAAGGAACGGCGGAACGATTTAAACGGGTACGAGGGGTAAAAGCGGTCGCACTCAAAGAGCGATTACGTCCGAATAACCGCATCAAAATCGAGCCAGAGGAGATACGGCAGATGACCAATGAGCCGGATCTGGAGCGGCTCATTGGGCTGCGCGACCTGGCAATTTTACATACTTTCGCCGGTAGCGGCTTACGCGTCTCCGATCTGCGCCAGATGCGGCAGGAGCATATCAAACGGCGCGGGAAAGGCTATTTTATCGAGGTGCGCGGCAAAAATGAGGCTGAGTACGATACCGTTCCCCTCACCCGGGAAGCCTATGCTGCCATTATGGACTGGTTGACCAATAGACCCGTCTCCTCCCCGTACATCTTTACAGGCTTTGCCGGACGCGGTGAACGCCGCTTGACCGACCAGCCGCTTTCCAGCCGCGGTGTCTGGCTGATCATCAAAGGCTATGCGCGACGCGTCGGCCTGCCCGAAGTAAAACCCCACGACCTGCGACGTTTCGTCGGCACGCAGCTCGCTAAAACCAATCCTCGCCTGGCCCAGAAGGTGCTGCGTCATAAAAGTATCGAGACGACTTACAAGTATTACGTGCTTGATGAGATTGAGCCGGGCGCGACCGATGGGTTGTATTAAGTCACATCATCGCTTTCTTGCGCTGAGTTGCTCAGGAGTCAAAAATTCGACGGACACACTATCCTTTTTTTTCAAAGATTTGCCAAATATTCTATACATTTGCACATGCTTCTGCTAAAATATTTGTCGATCCATAACGAATGCCCCTGTGACTGGCCAACGTTGGGGACATCAAACAAAACGGACTGGAACGTCGTTGGGAGATAAACGATGAATGGCAAGAACAAGTTTTCTCGCTTTCGTCATCGTTTGCAACAATCCCCACAATGACTTCTCAGCATTCTTGATAGAGATAGCAGAAAAGGAGATGAAGATATGTTCTGTCAATTGCAATGCTCAAATATTGGGAAATATCGATGTGGAACGTGCGGAAAACTTGTTTGCGAGCAACATGTGCATATGGAGCGCGCTTTACGTCCACGTTATGAAGGCTCCCCCGATCATATCAGCCAGATTGATTATATCGAAACAATCCAGTGTGTTGCATGCTATCAGCAGCAGCGAGAAGAGACTATCGCGCATAATTATCAATTGCTTGCTGCTAAGCAAGAAAAGGAAGCAAAGGAAAGTAAAGGCTGTTATACAGCTCTTATTGGTGGCGCTGCGGTCATTCTAGGTATCATTATTGACATTGCTTCAGGAGGCGGTAGCGTAGGTGGCTCCATTTTCTTTCTTCTCCTCGTAGGAGGGTTACTCACAGGGATTATCGGCGTCATAATATTCTTGTCAAGTTCTGACTGAGTGCGGCATTGTTCCATGTTTGAGGGCCAGATCCTCGTAGGACATTTACCAGGTACTACAAAGATGCAACCTGCATATCCCCAAACTCCTGCAAGATCGGCTTGAGGCGGGCGCAGAGCGTAGCATCCCACTCCTCTATCTCAGCAATCAGACAACGTGTTGCCGCAGCCAGGGCGCGGCGCAGTTCTGCTTCGTCGAGAGAGCGGACAAGCGTATCTATGAGCGGATCGGTGATGGAGGCGGGGAGAAGATCGATGCCACGTCCGTGGAAGGCGTTTTCCCCCTTGCGCAGACAGGCCAGGGCGAGGATGTGATCGCGGATGCTGCCGATCCAGTATTCGGCTCGCCAGGGCTTATGGCGCTCAATGCTCGAACGAGCGTGCAGAACGTGATGCCAGCTCAGCCCGATGAGAGATGCAGCATCCGGCTGCGGCTGCGATGTACGCTCTAGCTGCCGGGCTGTGCCAAACAGTGTACGAAAGTTCGGGCCGCGCGCGCCGAAGTCTGCTTCAGGCGTTACCGACAGGTCGATCTCCAGGCCGTCGGGGAGAAGCAACACACGGTAGATGCTTGGTCCAGAACGCAGATCAAAGTGATTGAGCACGCCAAACTCTTTCTCAAGTATCTCCGTCCAATCATCAAGGACAGCCTCAATCGCGCTATTGGTTGCGATCCCGAAGGTGATGTCGATATCGGACCAGCGATCTTCAGCTCCGGCGGCGAGAGAGCCGATGATCGCTCCTCCCGTGGTTCGCTGGTCGGACTGGGCCATTGCTAAAACGTAGTTACGCACATAGTCGCGGCGCTCTGCGGTAAACATGGTAATCTCCAGTCTCCTCACGACTTCACTTCTGCGAGCTGCTCTCATGCGCTATGCAGACGCGAGGGGCATAAGCTGTATTGCCCTCGCGTCGCACTTCAGAAAGCCTGTTTAGAGTATCCCATCCCATACACGGCGTTCAGCCGCCTGGGGATCGTCGATGACCTGACATTCATCGTTGAAGATCATGGTGGCGCGGCGTCCGGTATCATAGCCGGGCCATTGCTGGGCGCCAGGGACGTTCGGATCGCCGGTTCGCGCGAAAGCAATCCAGGCTGCGTGCATTTTATCCGCCAACGGCTGACGGGTCGGCCCCTCGCCGGTGAACGCGGGCACTCCGGGCCTATCGAGATTGTTCCAGGCGAACGGTATTTCCAGAGCGTGGCAGGAGCCCAAACGACCGTCAAATGCTGGCGTACGCCAGTCGAAACGGTACATCCACACAGGCGTACCTCGCTTTGCCAGACACTCGGCAAGCCGGATCGCAGGGATGCGGAATGTGCGATCCGTGAGGATATCCACCCACGCCTCGTCAGGTGAAGCGCCTGGATGAGCTGCGGCATAGGTGGCGAGGACGTTGGATGAGGCATCGCCAAAAGTCTTCTTCAGGTCAGCTTCGTCGAGGACGCCCTGCTGGGGATTCATGGCGGTAAATAATTTCATCTCATCGCGGTTGCTGCCAATAAGTACGGAAACTCCGCTGGCAGAGCCATTGGCAAGGGCATCGAGAGGGCGGGTTGGCAGAGAGACTTCATCAATGACTGGACGTAGAGCGAGCGCCCCTCGTCTCCTGTTCGAGAATTTTGCCTGAATATCAAGCACCGTGGCAACAGGAAGATCCGCCAGGGCTGCGATGTCGTCAGTGCCAGCATGTGCTAAAAATTCACGGGCAACCTTCGTGGCGATTTCCCGATCAGGCACCCCGTGGCTGGCTCCGCTCTGCAAGATGGCCTTATGGAACAAGCCTTGAGCGGCAGGCATCGCCAGCAAGACGCCAACGCTCATCGCACCGGCTGACTCACCCGCAATCGTCACATTCCCGGGATCGCCCCCGAACGCTGCGATATTGTCGCGTACCCATTGCAGGGCGGCAACCTGGTCAAGCAGCCCATAGTTGCCTGACGCGTAACGCTCACCGGCTATATCGCCCAGATAGAGGAAGCCCAACGCTCCCAGACGATAATTGAGGGTGACCACAACAATGTCGCCTTGAGTGGCAAAAGAGGTGCCATCGTACCAGGGAGTTGAGCCTGAGCCACCCACAAAGCCTCCGCCATGAATCCAGACGAACACGGGCCGTTTCTTGCCATCCGCCCCAGGGGACCAGACGTTGAGATAAAGGCAGTCCTCTCCCTGCGGGATGTCAGTGGAGCCACTACCAAAAAGGGCGCTCAGCGGAGCACTGATCTGGGGAGCAATACGGCCAAACCTGGTCGCATCGCGAACGTCGGTCCAGGGCTCCGGCGGCTGGGGCGGTTGGAAACGGAGCGGTCCGAGAGGAGGTTGAGCAAACGGTATCCCTTTCCATACAGTGACGGTATCACGAGAGGTCCCTCGCACTTTCCCATAGCGAGTCTCCACAACAGCGTCAGACATAGGTCGTCGGTCTCCTTCTTTGCGCTAAGTGCTGCCTAACAATATCCACATCTTGCTTTGGAATTCATTATGTCACAAAAAAGATGGAATATTACTCGTCTGATCCTGATGGAGGAAAATGAGTGGGAATGGAAGTAAGTTCCCTGACTGCTTTACTGATTCCCCTCGTAACGCCCTCAAAAGCTTCATCCTGATTCGACCAACTGGTAATTGGCTTCCCGTTGATCGGAAGCATTTGGAGTCTCGCAAATGGCGCTCCTTCGCAAGAAACTGGTCGTAAGAGGATCGGAATAACGCGTGCCTCGCCGCTTTTGTGACGTTCCATAGCGCGCTGCATCTCGATGCTGTAACAATAGTCCGAGGCCATGAAGTCTGGACTGACGAGCAAGAGAATGATCTGGGCAGCATTCAGGTGCATATCTATCTGATCTCTCCATTCCATACCTGCGCTTATCTCGCGGTCGTACCATACATTTATAAGGCCATGATGCTTCAATAAGCTCAAATGTTTCTCAAGCTCTTCCAGGAGCAAAGCATCCTCTTGAGCGTAAGAAAAAAAGAGGGTGAGGGCCGACCCTGCTTGCTGCGAGGGTGCGAATGGCAGAATAGCATCTTCCTTGCTGGCGGAGGTATATGCAGGCAGGAGAGCCTGACCCTCGCTCCAATCAATGCCTTGAGGAGTCAGATAAAAAGACTCAAAGACCCGTGTCCCCAAATAACTCCTTTTGACAGTAATGTAACCTCTTTCCTCTAGATATACTATTTCCACACGAAGGTCATCCCATGCTATAGCTATGTGAGCCAGTAATTCCTCTTTACTGAGTGACTGAAGGGGATCTCTAGCGGGTTTCTCGGAGAGAATGCGCAGGATCTGCTGGCGTTGCTGTATTGTCATGGTTATCTGCTCCTGGCATAAACTGACGCGCTGATTAGCGCGAAATTTCTCCTCCATAGATACTATTCACTATTTGCCAAATAAAATAATCTAGCCAGGCTCGTAAGTTCTTGCAATCGGCTGCTTTGTCAAAAATTTGTATCAACCGAGAACGTAACGCTGGTGATCTCAACATAATCTCGTCTCTTATAAAGTACCAACCGTTTTGCCCGATGACATCGCCAATAGTTTCGCCTGGCTCCTTTATCTGAACTTGTAGGCGGAAGCCATCTTTTGCTTGCTGTTCTTCAAGGAAGTCATCTACTTCATTAGGATAACGCACACGCAGGCGTGACAGAAAAGTTTGAACCATCTGATCCACCTCGACATTGCCACTATGGAAAAACATTGCCAATACATCCAGGGCGACCAGTGGCTTTTGTAGTTCAATACCGACATGAACTAATTCGGTCGAGAGGAGCAGATCAAAAAATGGAATGCGGTCTTGTGAAAGAGCTGTCCGTATCCGCACTTCAAGCCACTCTGTTCTGGCTGTGCCTGTTCTTTGATATTGGTATAAACTGTAAGGCCCTAAATATGCTGCCTCTGGCGCTTTCGCGAAGCGGGTAAGAAGAGCCTGGGGATATTTTCTATAGTACTGGTGATTTGTTTCGAGTGTATAGACAAAAAAGTCAAATATCTGGTCTATCATGGGATCTTGATCTAAGACACACTCCAATGCTTTCGTAACGTTGTTCAGGTGGGGATTCGCCATACTACTTCTCGCCTCTTCAAACATCCTTTTGAGAAAAGGTAAAAACGTATGAGGAGAGTGACATGCATGTGTTACGAGCCCTATGACAGCGACTAAGACGGGCAGTTCGCTGTTAATCTTGATGACTTCGAGGTAATCAAGCTGCATTTGCTCCTCAGAGTAGTTTCCTTGTAAATCAAGGTATTGAACCAGATTTCTATAGAGTGATTTTTCGGCGGCCCCTAGCTGAAAAAACTTCTCCAGCCCTCTATAGGTAACGGGGCTATAATCGGGAAGACTATCCATGATCCTAAAAGCAACTCTATATACAAATGATATAAGCTGCCTACGTACAAATATGCGCATAACGCTTTCTTTATCCCGGATACGCAACAACCTGGCAATGATCCCGCTCCAAAGCGTTTGGAGCTTTGCAAGGATAGATTTATCTTGATAGTGATCAAAAAAGATGACAGCAGACAACCCCAGAGCAGATTCAAGTGCGAGCACATTTGGCAAAAAGCCGTGAACCGCCTGCCTCGCAAGTTCCTCCAATATGACAAAGCCCCCTGCTTGATCGCGCTGCCAGAGAGCATAGCTATAGCGCATCGTTGCCGCTCTCAGTGACTGATCCTCGTGAAGTGCTCCCCTTTGTAATACCCAGCGAATACCCACATTACTGGCAACCTCTATGGCGATTCTTCCCGCATTACGTGAGACTATATTGGATGTTTGGAACGATTTTCCCAATAACCATCGTCCCTTACGCCACTCGGTTGCTTTCTTTTCCTGAGGTATCAACTTTTTGAGAATCTCCTCAACCGTTTCTTGGCTATCTGAACCGAGCTGGGTAAGGACGCTCACCATCATCTCTTTTACGCGTTGCTGGGTGGTTCTACAAAGCTTCAGGATCGTTTCAGAACTCGGTTTCCTCGCCTCTTGCACCAGGGCATTTTTGACAGCACCCCACAAAAAGGGAGTGTGGATAATTTCTTCGATCAAGCTCAAGAAGAAAGTATAGCGGTCTCTTTGAGCTTCACTAAGACTTACTATCCTCTTCCCGACGAAATACTCATAGAACCGCTCATACTTAAAGGAGATTTTTTGCTCGATCCCCTGCCTTTGCACCACCAGAATATCAGCATCTATCAGGTGCCTGAATGACAGGTTGGCTACTTGTCCATCGCTGAGTACCTGCTCACTAAATACGGACGTGTAGAGCGTCTCGCCTGCCGCGTCAAGGTCCGCCGTTGTAATCACATTGCGATAGTGTTCCTCCCTCACCATCAGGGGGACGAGCTGTTTCTCTAGCAATCTCAAAGCCTCTTCCGGTAACAGAGCGTTTACATACTGCTCTATCAGCATGGTGACCTTCAAATCATGGGGAAGCGTTTGTCCTCTGTAGGTTTTTGCTACTAACCAGAGATTCAATGGATCTCTTAATGCCTCGCGTAACTCGTTTGATAAGTGGTCGTAGGAGGTTTGCAACTCAAAAGCTTCCTGATACCTGCCATATGCTTCGGGGAGTTCCTGACGCGAGAATGATTCCATGCGTTCGGAGTAGCTAAATAGTTCCAATTCGACACCCAGCGTTTTCGTGTCTTGCTCCTGATAGTAGAGGGCCTCTGCCAGCTTGACTCCTCGCTTGATGGTCTGCCACGTCTCCGGTCGGGAGGTAAAGATAATTTTTAGCCAGGGCCAGGGACCCTGCGCTAACGCGTCTAGCTGTTTGAGTAACTCCTTCGCCTGCGGATTCTCATTCACTGCGTCTATGCATAAGATGACTGATCGTTCCTCTATGCCATCAATTTTCGCTATCTCATGCCAGATCTGTTGTATTTGTCGTCCAGAGAGAAGCAGTCGATCACTGACATCCTGGCTGATGATCCTGGTGATAGATAATGCGACATCCAGATTGGCTCCATCATACATCAGCACACACGCATCACGGCGTGATCGGCGCAATTCCTCGCCTAATGCGAGCAGAAAGTTGCTTTTTCCCACACCGGACTTTCCCACCAGGACAAAACATCGCTTCTCAGGATCATGTAAAAATAGCTCAAGTTTCTGGCGTGCTTTGTCTCGCTGTAAATAAAGTTCTTTCTGGTATTTCCTCTGCACCGTTGCCATCCGCCGCCGAGTAATATCTTCGCAAATATCACATAACTGTATCCAGGTCAGTTTTTCAGCTCTCTGGCGCTGGCGTTTTGCCTCTGTAATTGTGTCGTAAATGAGCGTCACGAACTCCTGGACACGTTGATGATCCACACTTGTTTGACCAGACAGCACTAAAAGATATTGGAGCTGTTCGTAAACCAGGCGGTCAAAAATCCCCGTATCTGTTGCAACGATCTCGTTTTTCTTGAGTTCCCCTTCCCAAAATACCAATAATGGATGCAGAAGAAGGAAATCATCTCCCCTCGCGCGGAGATAAAACCAACCAGGGTTAAGCTTCCTTACTTTGGGGCGAGGCAGGTGGCCTCTGAAAAGGTCAAGTCCTTTATATATTTCGAAGCTATAGAACAGATCATCTAGGTCAAGCACTCGGATGAGCTCATACTGCTCAAAGAACGAGAGGTTATGCAGGATCTGCTGAAGATGCTCCCTCAGCTCTGCAGCTCGTATCTTCCAGCCTGATTCATCCTGGGGCAACAAACGTCTCATCTGCGCCTCTACCGCAGCCTGTGTCAAACGACGAAACGCAAGATTTACTTCATCTCGTCTTTTATGGGGGAAAGTTGAGATGTCCCAGTAAAAATCATACAGCTCCGGGATGAAAAATAAGTCTCGTTTGCCCTCGTAAGCTTTCAAGGCAGTAAAAAGTATTTCTTCCCAGGCATCAAGCGTTAAGTGGGGAAATTTCTGTAGCAGCAATCCGTCAAGATACGGATCGCTGACACTTTCTCTATCTCGGATAAGATACTGGCTCACTAGAATAATGGTCAGAGTACGAAGAATAAGATTGTAAATGTGTATCGCTAGCTCCCCTTGCTCTTGTGGCTGCTGGGCTTTTAAGAGCTTCTGGTAGTGTATCGCGATGTAGTGTGGCATATTTGCAAGAATAAATGTATCGAACGTTGCTTCGCTCATCACATACTCTCTTTTCCCACAATAGAAATGCAAAGCTATAATCTGTATTGAAAAACCTTCTTTAGTATACTAGAGCTGAATTGAAATTACTAGAGGAAATAGCTCTTCTGAGAAGTTCATCATGTATGAACAGATGAACAAGACTCGCGGTCCCTCTGCACTCCTCCGTTACCTATCAGTCGCAAATTATTATCAAGACTATAAGAAAACCATGCAGAGACAGAGAGAAAACGTTGGAAGAAGGAGAAATATGAACATGTGGCACGCTCCCCAAGAAAACGCTCTTTGTTTCAAGACTATTTGGCGGGGCTCTGTATAGTGGAAGTGGATGGAAACACTTACTGTAACGTGCAGATGCAGGAGATCCCAGAAGCCAGGATGGCTGCACACACAGACGTGTGCTTCGACTCGCACTCTTGCAGAGGTCTTGCCAGACCGCGCTGGTGCGAAACAGACTCATGTGCTTTCAGGATGTGTGTTGATATTTATAAGGCAGAGGGGCTTTTGTCCCGACATTCCATTACATTCACATGTTGAGGAGTAAGACATTATTATGAAGACCAGTTCGACCGATAAGCAGCACATTGTTGTCGGAAAAGACGAGCTTATTCACCAGGTGGCCGCCCGTGCAGGTTTGAACCTGAAGGAGACCAGCAAGGTGATTGACGCCTTCACAGAGGTCGTGCGCGAAGGTGTGGCTCAGGGTCACGAGGTTCGCTTAATGGGTTTTGGTACCTGGAATTTGCGCGAGGTCGCGCCGCGAAGGGTGAAATCCATTCGTGGCGGCAATCAGATTACCATTCCGGCCAGAAAGCGTGTTGGTTTCTCGGTGGGAGCCGTGCTCTCTCAAGCCGCGCTAGGCCCGGATGCGATCAATAACAACAAACTGGTGAATACGAAGAAATCTGCAGAGACGAAGCAGAGCCGCCATAACGGATCGAAAAACGTATAGCCTCCCCCCTCTTTTTAACCGTTGCATTGGTCCTATGGCCCCAGGTGTTGCAGAAATTGCAGCACCTGGGGGCGCTCTGAAGGTAACAGCGGGCGAAATCCCCCCTGCGCGTTGATAAACACGATACGCGACCCCTGAAGATTGATGATCATATCCGGCAAGTGGTCATGATTCACATCCACAAAGCTCAGCGTAACGGGCACGAGAGCATCATTGGGGCCATATAATTGCGGACCAACATAGATATGGGTATGGGCAGCATCGCCGCCTGATATCTCAATGACTTCAATATGGCGGTTGAGATTGATCGCGATAAAATGGCTGGGAATACCAGATTGCTCATTATGCCCTACCCAGGCGTCGGTCTGGAATGTTCTTGGACGTCCATAGCGCATATCATCCAGCATGGTACCGAACCAGCCAAACGCAGCGCTCAAGGTTACCCATAGCGTCATCATCGCCAGCATGCCGAGACCAAGATAGAGCAAAGGATGGGCCTGCGGCCATGTCTGCTTTGACAAGGAGATTTTTGGACGGAGCGGGCGCGGCGGCGTTTTTGGCGCTTTGGCGGCATGGGCTGGCCGTTTCCCTCCAGGTTGCGTCTGCTTTGTGACGGAGCCGGTAGTTACACGCTGCCATTCAGCGATTTCATCGGCCACATCCGGGAGGCGCGGGCGCGATGCCCGTTGCGCGACGGGTTGAGGTCCGGCAGCGGTCTCTCCCCTCTTCCCCGTGGGAACGCTCTCGCCAATCGGGCGATGGCGCAAAATGCTCTTAGGTGTTATACGATCAGTTGCTTCCAGTACTGGCATGGTGGTCTCTCCTCTCCTCGTGGACTCAAGCTTTTTTCCTCTGGACGATGCCGGTGTACGCCCGACGAAGAAGAAATAGCTCCTTTCAGTCGGAGGCATTTTTGCAGGTGTGTTACCTAGTATACCACGAATTAGAACATTTTTTCTATACTCAGGAATGCAAAAATAAAAGGATCAGGAAAAACAAGGAAACAGACAAAATACTAATCAGGTTGTCTCAACGTCAGGATAGTTGCTACAAGTCCTTGTAAGTCGTGGCCAGGGTCGAAGTACTTGGAAACGTTCCGCACTCCAACGCTCCCACAATGAATTGGGAAGCTACAGCCGCTAGCTCCGCTACGGAGCGCAGAGTCGAAGTGCTACGAAAACGCCTTTTTGCGCAGCCGTTGCGTCTCTTCTGCCTGGGCTTGTTCGAGCGCAGAGTCGAAGTGCTACGAAAACGCCTTTTTGAGAGGAGCATCCCCTCTCACTTTGAGCTTGATCTTAGTATACCATGAGGGTGTCGGAGATGCTATGTGTCTATAGGATATTTTCCCGGGCCAAAATTTTTTGCAGATCATCGGGCAGAGGGGCTGTGAATTCGAGGGCTTTGCCTGTGGTGGGATGAGTGAATTTTAGCTGGTACGCGTGCAAAAACTGCCGCTGTAAAGGCAATTGGAGCTGCGAATGACGGCTGCCATAGACCGGATCGCCGACGACGGGGTGTCCTATAGCCTTGAGATGAACGCGAATCTGGTGGGTGCGTCCGGTTTCCAACTGCAAAAGCAGCAGCGTATGCCGAGCGTACCGTTGCTGGACGCGAAAGTGCGTGCGTGCTTCCCGCCCCTCCTGTGCCGTGATCGTCATTTGCTGGCGATGACGCGGATCGCGGCCAATGGGGGCATCGATGCTTCCCTGATCGAGCGAAACGAGGCCCTCGACCAGAGCCAGATAACGTTTCTCCACCTGATGACGCTGCATCTGTTCGATCATCGCGGCCTGCGTACGTAGGTTTTTTGCCACAATGAGCAGCCCTGACGTATCTTTATCCAGACGATGCACGATTCCAGGCCGTATCTCTGCTGCGACCTGGCGAAGCTCTGGATAGCGTGCCAGCAACGCATTGACCAGCGTGTCATCATGATGCCCGGCTGCAGGATGCACCACCATCCCGGCCTCTTTGTCAATTACCAGCAAATTATCATCCTCGTACACGATATGCAGCGGTAGTTGCTGTGGTTTGACATCTTGAGAGATCATTGCAGGTCCTGTCCGCAGCAATCGCACTTCATCATTGAGCCTGAGCAGATAGCCGACCTTCGCCGCGCGCCTGTTCACCAGCACGGCCCCTTCGGCGATAAGCTGCTGTCCTGCTGTGCGTGAGATGTCGCTCAGCACAGACACAAGGAAGCGATCAAGCCGCATCCCGACCTGCTCTGGTTCGATATGCCAGACGTGCTTTGCCTCAGAAGAGAGTTCATTAGAGTGATGCATCTTGCTCCGTGGGGCGGATCGTTCCGCTTTTTGAAGGTGGTGTGGATGATCCTGTTGTCCCCTGTTCTTTACTGCCCTCCTCTTTCTGGCGCAATCCACTGAAGAGCACCAGAATAAAGAGGAGAAATACCCCTACAGAGATGCAGGCATCGGCCACGTTAAAAATGGCGAAGTAGAAGCCGATCTCAGGAATGCGGAAGGAGATGAAATCAACGACGTAGCCAGCGTTATGCGCTCTATCGATCAGGTTTCCTATAGCTCCGCCGATGATCAGGCCAAAAACAAGTTTATACACCAGCGGCCCAGAATTGAGCATACGCAGATACAGGTACGCAACGACGCCTATTGCCGCTGCGATCAGGACGGCTAGAAGTAGATTGCCAGCCAGGAGACTAAAAGCAGCTCCGCGATTCTGGATATATTCAATAACCAGGTAATGGCCAAGCAGAGGAATAGGTGGCTTGCTTTCTGGCGGGCTCAAGTGTTCCACCACCAGAGATTTTGTCCATTGATCGAGCGTGATAACAAGCATAACGGTCAGCAATGCTAATGTATCATATATACGCGCTCGCCTGAATGTCACGATGTTATCTTCCTTTTTTTCTATGACACGACTTATGTTCTGTGCTATTTTGCTGTGTGCTCATATAGAGCGACATGGGAATATTACCATAGATCGGATACATTGTACCCGATCCGTCGTCAGTTGAAAAGCGTTTCAGCGTATCGTATGTGTTTGTTCAGTTGATATCCGCGTCATACAATTCTTCCCGGCTGAGATTTCTGCGTTCCAGTTTTTCCTCGTCTTTAATGCATCGTGCAGCCCAGGGGATTGCTTCCAGGCGCTTTTCTGGGATGGGCTGTCCGCAATCCACACAGGTGCCATAGGTGCCTTCCTCGATACGCTTCAAGGCCCGCTGCACCATTGTGAGCAACGCCTGCTCGTTCACGAGAACGGATTGTTCCTGGTTCATCTCCAGAAAATCGACTGCCGTCTCTTCAAAGTCCTGTGGCCCTTCGCTGGCCTCGATGGGATCGACGGGCGTGGGATGCGCCTCAGTCAGGCCGGCAATCTGTTCCTGCAGTTCTGCCTGTTTCTCTCTTAGCCGTTGTTTCATTTGCTGTATATCAATAGCCATGATGGTCCTACCTTCCTCTAAGCAATTTATCCATGAAGAATACACGTTAGTGGTGGTTATTTGGTCTCATTTGGCAGCAGCCGTATCACGGATGTGTCTCAAAGCACCATGCCGAGTTCCGCAAGGCGCGAGAATAAGTTTTTGCAGCATGCCGAACGAGAGCAGGAGTAGATGCGTTTGTTACATTTGTCATCCTTTTTTGATACTGTATAATAAGAAATCATTGCGGAATCGGCGTATGACCATTCTCTTTGATGGCCCGTATTATCATTAGGGAGCGAAGCTGATGCCCAGAGTTGGCACTCAAAGGCCCGGCAAAAAAATCAGCAATGCTATCTCCTATAGCCTGCTCGACTAAAATGAGCAAACACGCAATCGTACAGCTAAGGATATCATGTATGGCAGCAGCACATATTCCATCACACTCTGAACGTGACCCAGGCCAGCCCGTGCCCTCGCTCTTTAGCGAGTTCGACTTACACCTGTTCGGGCAGGGAAAGCATTATTTTCTCTATGAAAAAATGGGAGCCCATCCTCGTACCGTCAACGGAGTATCTGGCACCAATTTTGCCGTCTGGGCCCCCCACGCCCAGGAGATCTCGGTAATAGGTGACTTCAACGGCTGGGAGCGTGGGAAAAACTCGATGTACTTGCGCCATCATGATCTAGGCGTCTGGGAATGTTTCATTCCAGGAGTACAGACCGGCACGCTTTATAAGTATGCGCTTTCCTCGAAATCCGGTCATTACCTGGCAGAGAAGACGGACCCGTACGGATTTGCCTTTGAACTGCGGCCAAACACTGCCAGCGTTGTCACCGATATTCAGCGTCACCAGTGGCAAGATGAGGCATGGATACAGCAACGCGCCGAACGGCAAGCCCTGACAGAGCCAATAGCCATCTATGAGGTCCATCCCGGCTCGTGGCGACATATGCTTGAACGGCAGAGGGAGGATATGCCAGGGGAGCCGCGCTTCCCGACCTATCGCGAGCTTGCTCACATGCTGGCGGCCTATGTCAAAGAGATGGGATTTACCCATGTCGAGCTGCTCCCCATCACAGAGTATCCCTATGATGGCTCCTGGGGGTATCAGGTAACCGGGTATTATGCCCCAACCAGTCGTTTTGGGACGCCGGAAGATTTCCAGTACTTTGTTGATTACTTGCATCAGCAGGGCATTGGCGTACTGCTCGACTGGGTGCCCTCGCACTTCCCTAAGGATGGCTTTGCTTTAAGCTACTTTGATGGCACGCATCTCTACGAATACGCGGACCCCCGCAAGGGTGAGCATAAAGAGTGGGGGACCTACATTTTTGACTATGGGCGCAGCGAGGTGCGCAACTTCCTCATCGCCAACGCGCTATTCTGGCTGCGTGAATACCATATTGACGGCCTGCGGGTGGATGCGGTGGCCTCAATGCTCTATCTCGATTATATGCGCCCTTCCGGTGCGTGGGTGGCGAATCAGCATGGGGGACGAGAGCACCTGGAGGCGGTTGCTTTCCTGCGACAGTTAAACGAGGCCGTCTACGCTGAGGTCCCAGGAACGGTGACTATCGCCGAGGAATCAACGGCCTGGCCTCTGGTAACCCGCCCCACCTACGTTGGAGGATTGGGATTTACCTTCAAATGGAATATGGGCTGGATGCATGATATGCTAGAGTATATGCATCTCGATCCCATCTACCGGCGCTACTATCAGAACAATATCACCTTTTCCCTGATGTACGCCTTCTCCGAGAATTTCGTCCTGCCGCTCTCTCATGACGAGGTGGTCCACATCAAAGGGTCGTTGATCAACAAGATGCCGGGCGACCTGTGGCAGCGTTTTGCCAACCTGCGGGCCTTCTTTGGCTATATGTGGGGACATCCAGGGAAGAAGCTGCTTTTTATGGGCGACGAATTTGGGCAGTGGAGCGAGTGGAATTTTGCCCAGAGCCTCGACTGGCACCTGCTGGAGTCCCCTAGCGATCCCCACCACGCCCAACTGCACACATTTGTGAGCGATCTCAATCAGCTCTATCGACGTGAGCCTGCGCTTAGCGTCCGCGATTATGACCCGGAGGGCTTCTCCTGGATCGATTGCCATGATGCGGATAACAGCGTGGTCTCTTTTCTACGCCGCGGCGAGCGAGAAGAGGACACGCTGGTGTTTGTCTGTAATTTCACCCCCGTCCCCCGTCACGGCTATCGACTGGGGGTACCTTACGCGGGAGAGTATTATGAAGTGTGCAATAGCGATGATCTACGCTATGGAGGAAGCGGCGTGCGCAATCTGCAAAAGATGCCCAGCGGCCCCATGTTCTGGCAGTCCTGCCCCCATTCTATTCTCTTGACATTACCGCCGCTGAGCACCGTTATTCTAAAATGGCATTTCCCTACAATAGAGGAACAAGAGGAATTCAAAAATGAATAAAAAGTTTTCTAACGGACGCCCGATGAGCAATCGCAATTTGAGAACAGCGAAATCGACCCCTCGGTCCCGCGCTCCCGGCCAGCAGGCGCGACCGGTGACCGAGGATGAGCGCCTGCTGCGCCGCCCAACTCAGCCCTTGATCAGTCCCAGCGAGCCCGTTCCCCATGAGCGCGTGCAGGAAGAACGGCATGCCCTTGATCGCGCTCTGAACTTCGATTTTACGCTCACGGACCCGTGGCGCGTGTTCCGCATTATGAGTGAATTTGTGAATGGCTTCGATGCCCTCTCTCATATTCCGCCATCCGTGGCGATTTTTGGCTCGGCGCGCATCCAACCAGACCACCCATCTTATCTGGCGGCAGAGGAAACGGCCCGGATGCTGGCACGATCCGGCTTTGGCATTATCACAGGCGGCGGCCCTGGTATCATGGAGGCAGCCAACAAGGGAGCGCAGGAAGGTGGCTCCATCTCTATCGGCTGTAACATTGAGCTCCCTTTTGAGCAGCATCTCAATCCCTATATTGATATCGCCCTCGATTTCAATTACTTCTTTGTGCGCAAAACCATGTTTATTAAATATGCAGAGGGCTTCGTCATTTTCCCAGGAGGGTTCGGCACGATGGATGAGCTTTTTGAGGCGCTCACGCTCATTCAGACGAAAAAGGTCAGCCACTTCCCCGTGATTCTTTACGATTCGAAGTTCTGGGGAGGAATGGTCAACTGGATCAACGATGCCATGGTTGAGATGGGAACGGTCAATGCAGAGGATGCCGCGCTTTTATGCATGTCAGATGACCCGCTGGAAATTTGTAAGATCGTGACGGAATCTTACCAGGAAAGCTATCAGCAGGATCGCCTCCAGCCCTTCCGCTATGGCGAGCAAATGATCCGCTGATAAGTCACATGCGTTTAGTTAAGAGCAACAAAAAAGGCTGAGCATGTTGAGGTTGCATGCTCAGCCAACCAGGAATGAGGGGTTACGGACTATTGAGGCGGCAGGCATTCCTCAGATTGTCCCACTCCAGTTGGACCTCATAAGGATGGCCATTCATGGTGGTATCCCCATTGGCAGCGGTGGTGGAGCTGAACTGGAAGTTGCACTTGTCGCCAATTTCCTGGCCGCTCGAATCGAACCAGGCATTGAGCAAGGGATCGGTCACGGCCTCCGCTAACTCGTGAGAAGTCACATTGATGGTGCTATCGGCATCAATGTTATTATTCGGAGTTCTGGGAACGCCGCAGCCGTTGAGGCTGGTCCCGGTATACGGAAGAAACGCGTAGAGCGTGTTGCTACCAAAGAAGCTATGATAGCCACAGAAGGTCGTGAAGGTACACTGCGACTGTGACGTATCAAAGCATTCGTTCTCATTCTTCGCGGTGAAGACCATGAAGAGGTTGTTGATCGAGGACGTCCAACCATTGACGCTCTGAGCATGGGAGACTTCGGCCTGGACATCAGAGTCGAACATGGGATTGCTCGGATAGGCACGCGTATCTACAAACGTTCCAGCAAGTCTGCCTGTCGAGGGAGCTCCTCCGCCCGACTGGGTATACTGCTTGAGGATCGTGTAGTACGTGGTTCCATGCACATCACCCAGGAAGCGCTGGATCAGGCTGTTATAGCCAGAGCTCACGGTTGAACCGGTGGGCTCCCAGAAAATAGCAAAAATGTTTGCCGTTCCGGTTATGACCTGTCCACCATTGTAGACGAGGTTAGAGGCCAGAGGCGCGGCGGCCTGTGATCTGACCCCTTTTGCCCCGTTGATCTGCATGATATGTCCCCCGCCAATGGTGGCAGCACTCGCGTTGAATGAGCTCGCAAACATCATGGCTAGCATAATGAAGCTCGCTAAGGGGAGAAGGGCAAGCATGCGTATGCGTTTCAAGAATGGCACCTACTTTCAGTCTGCTAAGGAAACTACGGCTCCATTGCCGCCTGGCAGGCAGACCTCAAAGACTTCGTTCAAACCTCTGCTTTCACTTCATCCAGCATGGTTTCCCAAAAAGTCCCTGCATACCAGTTGCTTATAACTGTACCATTCTCTCCTTCATTGCTAATTCATTCTGTTTTTTACAGATGAAGTGTATACATAAGTCTTTTGCAGGTGAAATAAACGGGCCTTCCTTCCATCAGTGAAGCCTGTATAAGACGGATCTTCTCTAAGAGTTTCTAAAAATAATTCTGCCTCGATGCACTAGATGGTTGCACCTAAAATCCAGGGCGAGAACTCCTCTTCGCCAATATCCTGCTCCTCGCTCTTGCTCTTCTTGCCACTGGCTACAGCAATGACCTCTTCGAGGATCTGCATCCCCACCTCCTGCGTACTCACGCCGTTAAGCACCACACTCGCATTAATATCCATATCCTGCTGCATTTTCTCGTAGAGTTCGTTATTGGTGGCAACTTTGATCGATGGGGCAGGCTTGAAGCCGAAGGCGGAGCCGCGCCCGGTAGTAAAGACAACGACGTTTGAGCCACCTGCAACCTGGCCTGTGACCGATACGGGATCGTAGCCGGGCGTGTCCATGACGACCAGGCCGCGTTCGCTGATTGGCTCGGCGTAGCGATAAATGGCGTTAAGCGTAGTGGAACCCCCTTTGGCGACTGCGCCGAGCGATTTCTCATAGATGGTGGTTAATCCTCCCAGCTTGTTACCCGGCGTGGGGTTATTATCCAGTTCCATGTCGTTCATCGCTGTGTAGCGTTCCCACCAGCGGAGACGCTCGATAAATTGCTCGCCCACCTCGCGATTTCGCGCTCGTCGCAGCAACAGATGTTCCGCGCCATAAATCTCTGGCGTCTCGCTCAGTACTGCGGTTCCACCCTGGCGTACCAGTTCATCGACGCAGTAACCGAGGCTGGGGTTCGCTGTAATTCCGCTCCAGCCATCGCTACCGCCACATTGTAAGGCCAGCGTAATTTCTGAGATAGGAACAGGTTCGCGCCGGACATCGTTCACCTCTGGCAGCAGTTCGCCAATCACGCGGGCCGCTTCCTCGACCGTCCCGGCCACCCCGGAGCTTTCCTGGATGGTCAGGAAAAGGGGAGCTTTCCAGGAGTGCTGCCCGTTATGCAGTTCCATTGAGTGTATCATATCCTGTACCTGATTGCTCTCACAGCCCAGTCCCACCAGGATGTATGCCCCGACATTCGGATGCACAGCCATACCAGCAAGCACGCGCTGCAATTGCATGATCGGCGCGCTGCCATGCCGCATCCCGCAGCCGCTTTTATGGGTCAGGCCGATCACTCCATCGATGTTAGGATAATGACGCAGGATCTCGGGGCCAAAGCGGCGCTGGATGTGGCGCACAGTGCTGGCGGAGCAATTGACGGTACTGATGATGGCGATATAGTTGCGCGTTCCCGCTTTCCCATCCGGTCGTTTGTATCCCATAAAGGTCCGCCGTTGATCGACAGGGACATACTCGATGGGACGTACATCGACGCCATATTCGTATTCCTGCTTGAGTTCGCCCACTGCCAGATTGTGGCTATGTACATGCGAACCCGCCTGAATAGGTCGAGTGGCAAAGCCGATAATCGAGCCGTAGCGCCGCAAGGGTTGACCCTGCTCAATATCCCGCAAAGCAACTTTATGGCCCGAAGGGATGCGCTGGATGACGGTGACCAGCCCTCCAGGGGTATGGAAAACAACGCCTCGGTTAAGAGGGACGCGCGCTATGGCGACATCATCATTGGGATGCAGGAGCACCGCCACGGCTGAAAGAGGAAGCGGCTCTCCTCCAGGAGAAATTCCTTGCGTAATCTGGATGTTGGCGGGCTGTCTGATTGGAATATCCATCATGTTACCTTTTTTCTTTTGCACAGTTGTACGTAAGGCGATAAATCGCGCAGGTCGCGCTGAAGCGGGACCCTACGGGAACGCACTAAATACGCCGCCAAAGGGGGTGAGCGAGCCGTCGGACCTGAAGGTGAAGGGGTGAGGTGCGCTCATTACTTCGACATAGCTGCCGGAGCGCAAATGATCCAGGCAGGCAACGCTGGCCAGGATATATTCGAGCCGGAGGGTGTTCTCGATCCGTGCCAGGAGCGCCATTGTGGGATCGGGATGACCGCAGGAGCGCAGGGCAGCCGCCACGGCTTCACGGTCAGTCTCTAATACCATCGGGATCTTGGCTGATTCCATCGCAATCACTCCGGCGGTCAGGCTATTGATGTACATCGCCTGCGTATCAGCCTTGTTGATGACGTGCGCGGTCGTAAAGTCGGCCAGCCCCAGGCCGATGGCGTTGCCGTGCGATTCCTCGGTCAGATCATGGACAGTGACATTGGTGATCTTTGCAGCAGTGGCTTTCTGTTGAGCAGTGCAACGCATGCGACCAATGATATTGGTATCCATGCCCGCACCACTGATATTTTTGCCCATTTTGTCGATGACGAGTACATCTAACGAATCCCAGGGCAAACGCGGCATCATCGCTTTGGCATGTTCCAACAAGGCGCGCTCCGGCTCATTGCCGATCCCCTCCGCCGGGACCACCGCGATTTCTGCCACTTCGTCAGAGGCATTTTCGACTATCGCCAGCCCAAAAAGAATGGCAGAGCGAGCGACCGCGAACTTTGCCGCTTCGGCGGTATAGCGGCTCAATCCCTCGACCCCCCACGAGTGAATGGTCAAAGCTCCTGCATGCTTGCCCAGACCGATGGCGACCATTTTTGAGAGGCCGCTTTCGATAGGAGCTTCAAAGTCGGTATGAGGCTTGA
>Ga0070741_10008501_pt1 | contig 20561 bp, 10 predicted proteins | sample Coa_R1_4_FD_66440 | JGI IMG/M metagenome (GOLD analysis project Ga0070741, IMG submission 66440) | Surface soil microbial communities from Centralia Pennsylvania, which are recovering from an underground coalmine fire - Coalmine... | ecosystem: Environmental > Terrestrial > Soil > Unclassified ...
GGTGCAGAATGCCCGGCGCACACTCACGCTGATTGTCACCATACTTGCGGTTCTACTGGCGGGCATTGCGTACCTGGTACGGCTCTATGGAATCGGCGCCACACGGCCCGGACAGGCCGGATTTCAGAGCGTGCTTTCACAGCTCACCGCAGCGGTCGCCGGCCGAGGTCCGTTTTATTTCGTGACGATTGGTTCGATTCTTGCCGTGTTATGCCTGTCGGCCAACACATCATTCGCAGATTTTCCCCGGCTATGCCGCGCCGCGGCGGTTGACGGCTATCTGCCGCGCTCGTTTGCCAATCGCGGCCGGAGGCTGATTTATTCCGAAGGCGTCTGGATCTTGTCGGTGCTTGCCGCCGGCTTGCTCATACTGTTCGGGGGCGTCACGAACCGGCTTATTCCGCTGTTTGCAATCGGCGCTTTCCTGGCGTTCACGCTTTCACAAGCGGGTATGGTGGCCCATTGGCGGCGGAGCGGCGGCCCGCGAGCGAAAACCAGCATGGCGATCAACCTTACCGGGGCCATCGCTACTGGAGCGACGGTTGTCGTAGTCCTTGCGGCGAAGTTTGTCGAAGGCGCATGGGTGGTCGCGTTCCTGGTGCTTGGTTTAATCCTGCTGATGACTTCTGTGCGCCGCCATTATGATCGCGTCGAGAAGGAGACTGCGCCCGCCAGACACTTCCTTTCCGCGAAGCTGAAGCCGCCGCTCGTAGTCGTGCCGATGGAGAACTGGGATTCGGTTGCCCAGAAAGCGTTGCGTTTCGCCCTGACGATATCTGATGAGGTCCAGGTGATTCACGTGGAATGCGAAAGCACCGAGGAGCTCCGGCGCGAGTGGCAGCCCGAAGTGGAACAACCGGCTCGCATGCACGGCACGACGGCCCCGGAGCTGGTGATCCTGAAATCGCCGTATCGCTACGTCATTCAGCCGATTCTCGACTATGTGCTGATGCTGGAAGAGGAGCGGAAGGACCGCATCATTGCGGTCGTGATTCCCGGGCTGGTGGAGCGTCGATGGTACCACTATTTTCTGCACAATCAGCGCGGCGAGGTATTATCGGCGCTCTTGCTCGTCAAAGGCGACCGCCGAATCACAATCGTGAATGTTCCTTGGTATCTTGAAGCCTGAGCGCCGTTGCGCCGGCTCTCACTGGACATTTGCCCAAATTGGTGAGGACCAGGCCATAGCGATGCGTTCCCGAACGAGGCGCCGCTGTCTCAGGCGCACGTAGTAGATCGCCTTGCCTGGCGAGGGCCGGTCTTCAAACTGCAGCTCGACGCTTTCGCGGGCCGGAGAAGCTTCGTGCACGATGTGAAAACCCTTCTCTCCTTCGATGTTGCGCAGCAGTTCGATTGAGTCGATAACGTCAGTACCCAGAGCGCGGATCTGAACCTTTACCGCACCACGTATATTCACGTGCTGGCCCATATCGGTGCCATTGATACGAAAATCGAGCACGATCCGAACACCGGTGGTGCCGTAAGTCCTGCGGTTATAAAGCGCGTCAAAGATGCCTTCCCGCGTCAAGGAGCGGCTGCGTACGGCGGCAATGCCATACGCAGGCTGGCCGGGGTGGGCGCGATGGTCGTCACTGGAGGCAATCGTGCTGAGTTCGAAGCCCTCGATCCAGGCCCTTTGCGCGGACATGCCTCGCCGGATCGTCACGCTCGGGTTCGTGAAAAGGCTTTGTTCGAAGGCGAGCGGGTGCTGGGGATCATAAGATTCACTCAACCCATGCGCCGAGTAGATTTCGAAATTCCGGCGGAGCTCCGGGTCGTCGGCGTCCTCCCAGTCCACCGGGTCGGGCATCTTCATTGTGTGGTGAGGAATCGTGAGGGCCTCGCGCGCTTTGAGCGCCTTCCACAGCTCCGGTAATGTCAGGTTATCGGGACTCAGCAGAGGACCGGGCTTGCCTCGAAAGTAAACATTGTGATGTCCGAAAGGCGCATAGAACGAGGCTTCATACGCGTGCAGAGTGACGAAGTCTCCAGGCGCGTAAAAACGCTCCGCCAGCCCAGAGTAGGCCGGCCAGTCTGCGGCTGTGAGCGCTTGCGCGTCCGAGTGATCGGTCATCGCATAAAAGTCGAGGCCTGAAATATGACGCGCATACTCGTAAGCTTTTTCACCGGCGCCGAGGCCGTCAGCTTTGCTGAATTGCGTGTGAGAATGGAGGTCGCCCCAATAGAGCATCTCCTCCGGCATTGTGCTGCTCACTTCAATGGGATTGCTCAGGGCCTCTAGGCTGCGGCCGGATTCGAACGCTTCTATCCGAAGCACTCCGGCGCTGCGCGGCGTAAACTGAATCTCGGCCCATCCTTTCTGCGCGGCCATTTCGACTGTGGCGGGAAGGTCCGCCTGCCCTGTTCTCAATTTCAGTGCGACCTTGCCGCTAAAGCCGCGCGCCGGATTGGCGAACTGATCGAGTACAGCGATGTGCAGAATTGCGGGGCGACCGATTACCGCTTCTGATGACGCGGTCAGAAGCATTTCCGAAGCCGGACCGGGAATGCACGCGAGCGTTGGCTTCTGCGTGTGCAGACGAAATTGGCCTCGGCCTTCCGTATCCACGGCAACCAATATCGGTTGAGGCGCGGTGGTTATTAGCCCGGCGCGCAAGCCCGGGCTTCCCTGCGATGTATCGCCGTAGACCACCGCCAGTGTGTCGCCATCCCGCAATTCTCCTTTCAGCAGAATCACGCGCGTTACAAACGCATAATAGCCCGCAAGGTGGCTCAGGTTGCTCACGCGGTTTCCCTTCACGAGAGTCTCGTTGCTCTCCAGTTCTACAATCGTTTTAAGTTCCACGCCGGAGCGCGACGCACGAGCCCTGACGTAGTGCGGCGCCGAAGGATCGGTAGCCTGGAGGCGGTTGGCTGAGGATCGAATGCCGGCATGCCAGGCAGCGGGCAGCTCCACCCGCAAGCCTCCTCCCGTCTTGATGGCTTCCATTCCCACCCGGTAAGCCACAGTCCACGTGCCAAACTGTCCGGCAACGCCGTAATCGGGTGAGACACTGAGTGTTCCGGAACTGATCGGGTCGGCCATGAGCGCCGGGTTTGGCGGCGCATCGCGCGTGTTCACGGCTTGCGGGACTTGGAAGGCGCGAATGCTCACTCCGAGCAGCAGCAGGAATGCGGCCACAAGGATTGGTCTGGTTGGAATCGGCCGATGTTGTGTCATTGCAGAGGGCGTCTGAGTCGAGGCCCTCTTGATTCTTGCAAATCTCCCGCGGAAATATACTGAATAGTTGGTTTGGCTAACGCTCGTCATCCAAGCGGTCTGACGAAGCTACCGTGCGCAGATACAAGGACAATTCATGAAGATTGTTGTGTTGGACGGCTATACCTTGAATCCCGGAGATCTTTCCTGGGATTCGCTTCGCAAGCTGGGCGCTGTAACCATTCATGACCGTACCCCGGAACATCTCGTGGTGGAACGGGCTGCGGACGCCGAGGTCGTGCTGACGAACAAGACACCGCTTTCCGCCTCGACATTAAAACAGTTGCCGCGGCTCGAATATATCGGGGTGCTTGCCACGGGTTACAACATCGTTGATGTAGCCGAAGCCGGACGGATCGGTATCACAGTCACCAACATCCCGACCTACGGAACGGCTTCCGTAGCGCAGTTCGCCATCGCGCTCCTGCTCGAACTGTGTCATCACGTGGGGCTGCATGCGGATGCCGTTAGGCGCGGGGAGTGGTCTCGCAGCCCGGATTGGTCATTCTGGCGGACGCCGCTGGTCGAGCTTGCCGGTAAAACGATGGGCATCATCGGATTCGGGCGGATCGGACGGCAAACGGCGGCGATTGCAGCGGCGCTGGGCATGCAGGTGCTCGCTCATGATACTGTGATGCCCGACGCTCCCCAATCGCCGGCCTGGCGCTGGGCGGACCTGGACGAACTCCTGCAAACGTCCGATGTCATCAGCCTGCACTGCCCTTTATTTCCGGAAACACAGGGCATGATCAACACCCGGCGGCTTGGGCAGATGAAGAAAAGCGCGCTGCTCATCAACACATCGAGAGGGCCGCTGATTATAGATTCGGATCTTGCCGACGCCCTCAACGCGGGTGTGATTGCGGGGGCCGCCCTGGATGTACTCTCGGTTGAGCCGCCGGCCGAGTCAAACCCGCTGCTCTCCGCGCGAAATTGCATCGTCACACCGCATATGGCATGGGCTACGCGCGAAGCCCGGGCGCGGCTGCTCGATAGCGCGGTAGAGAATCTACGCGCTTTCCTCGAGCGAAAGCCTCAGAATACCGTTTCGGCGCATTCATAACATCGGATTCCGGCAGTTATCCTGGACTTTTATACATGCTCACCATGCGGAGCCGTGCAAGTTCTATCTGTCAATTCTTCATTTTGCTCGGATTTGCGAGTTGTTTCTCGACTTCCGGCTTATGCGCTCAGGGCGAACCTGGCGGGCCGAAGCCTGAACCGGATGTTCTCATTCTTGTGAATGGAGAAAAATTGATCGGACATTTTGTGCGCTCTAATGCAACTAGCGTTACATTTAAGAGCGAAATGGCCGGCCAGATTACCGTTGATTGGGCCAAGGTGAAAGAATTGCATTCGGCGCAGCGGCTGGCCGTTATCGAAAAAAATGTCAAGCTCGGCAAACATGAGTCCACGACTTCGATCCCCCAGGGAATAGTCAGTATGGCCGACCAGACACTGAATGTGCAGGTGCCCGGCGCGCCTACTCCGGTCGAAATTCCCGTGGCGAATACGGACCATGTTATCGACGAGACTACATTCGAAAGAGTGGCGCTGTACACGCCAGGACCTTTTGAAGCCTGGAAAGGCACCGTGACCGGTGGTCTCAACCTGGTCTCCGCCACACAGCAGAACCGGAGCTTCAATGGCGCCGTAAACCTGGTACGCGCCGTACCCTCGGAAGAATGGTTGGCGGCGAGGCATCGGACCACGGTCAACTTCAACGGCTCTTACGGCATCCTGACCCAACCCGCAACGCCGAATGTGAAGACCGAAATCTATCATGCCAATGTGGAGCACGATGAGTATTTTACGTCCCGTCTTTATGCATTCGGAGATATCGCGTACGACCACAACTTTTCCCAAGGTCTCGATCTCCAGCAGGATTACGGCGCCGGCATCGGATGGACGGTGGTCAAGACGCCAAGCCGGGAGCTCGATGTGAAGGGTAGTGTCAATTACGTCAAGCAGCAGTTCCAGAATGCAGACGTAAGCCCTAATGGAACTCCAATTCTAGTGGAGAATCAGAATCTGATCGCTTCGACTTTTGCCCAAACTATGAGGCGCACGTTTGCACACAACGTGATCTTTTCGCAGCAGTTTTCTGTGACGGCCACATGGAACAACTTGAACGCCTATGCCGCGGCCGGGAACGCAACGCTGACAATGCCGGTCTACAAGCGGATTCACTTTACGGTCGGCATGTTGGACACATTTATAAACAATCCGCCGCCCGGGTTCCGGAAGAACTCCTTTCAACTAACTACCGGCCTGACCTACGCTTTGCAATAGCCGGGGTTGCTCAGCGGAAATCACAGCAAGGTTCCGCGAAGGATGAAGCTGGCCACAGTGAAGTAGATAATCAGCCCACTGACGTCCACGAGCGTAGCCACGAACGGCGCCGATGCGCTCGCAGGATCGAGACCGCAGCGCCGCAGCAGGAATGGCAACATGGAACCGGCTATTGTGCCGAACAAGACCACGCCCACGAGGCTGCATCCGATTGTCAAGGCGACGACGAGATAGTGCGGTCCGTAGGTGCCCCGGACTGTCTGCCATAGCAAAATCCGTGAAATGCCAATTACGCCGAGGATGGCGCCCAGCGCGAGTCCGGTAGCCACTTCACGGCTGATGACCCGCCACCAGTCTCTCATCCGAAGCTCGCCCAATGCCATGGCGCGAATGACGAGAGTCGTAGCCTGCGATCCGGAATTGCCTCCGCTACTGATGATCAGCGGGAGGAAGAGCGCGAGCACCACAGCTCGCGCGATCTCGTCGGAATAATAGCCCATCGCGGTGGCGGTCAGCATCTCGCCCACAAACAATATGGCAAGCCAGCCTGCCCGCTTCCGCACCATCTGCGCGAACGTCACTTCGAGATAAGGGCCCTCCAGGGCCTCCATACCGCCGATCTTCTGGATATCTTCGCCGGCCTCCTGCTGCACGACATTTGCGAGATCCGCGCTGCTGACAATACCGATCATGCGGCCGTCGTGGCCTAAAACCGGGACTGCGAGCAGGCGGCGCTTGGCCAGCAGTTGGGCCACGGCCTCTTTGTCTGCATCCTCCGGCACGAACACGTAATCTGTACGCATTACATCCCGTACTTTTTTGGATCTCTCGGCGGACAGCAGCTCCCGGAAAGAGATCACACCCAGCAGATGTTGGGAATCGTCGAGCGCATAGGCGTAGTAAATCATCTCGACCTGTTCGGCCTGGCGGCGGATTTCGGCGATGGCTTCGTCGATAGTCATATCCGGAGACACGGTCACGTATCCGGAGTGCATCAATCCGCCGGCTTCATCCTCGGGATAGGCGCCCGGGGCTCGTCCGGCGCGGCTCGGTGATGCGATCACCGTCACCTCCAGATCCCGCGCTTCCTGCACCACGCGGTCCGTGAACTCCAGGCCGGGAAACCAGCGTTTGGGCGGATCGGCGCTGCGGCAGATGAAGATCTGGGTCGCGCCGTTTTCATGCGCATAGTCCACAAGGGCTCGCGCGCGGTCCTTGGCCTGTAGCACCGTGGCGGGAACATGGAGGGTCTCGGCAAACCGCAGGTGGCGTTCGATAGCCTGCCGCTGGCTGGCCGGCAGAGCGGAAAACTCCGGCGCGGAGTGCACGCACACGGCGATGCAGCCGGCATGGAGATAGTCTGCTACCCGCCGCGCCCGCCGCAACAACATCGCCGTCGCGGCATCGGCCGTGATGTTGACAAGAATGCGCTCCGCGCGCCCTTCAGGCTCCCCCCCGTGTTCCCCCTGCCGGGCTTCCAGCGCTTGCGCGGTCTGGCGAATTGCGAGTTCGCGCAAGGCCACCAGCGTCGGTTCCTGAAAGAGGCTCTGAGCTTTGCCGGCGGCGGCTGCAGGGGAATAGATTGCGCCCCGCTCCAAGCGGTGCACCAGGGCGCGCGGTGTAACATCTACAATCACAACTTCATCAGCCTGCTGGAAGACCCAGTCAGGAACGGTTTCCCGGATCCGTAGTCCGGTAATTTGCCATATCTGATCGCTCAGGCTGGCCAGATCGTGCACGTTCATCGTCGTAAGGACGTCGATGCCGGCGTCGCGCAGAGCTTCGACGTCCTGCCAGCGCTTCTGGCGCGGCGAACCGGGCGCATTGGAATGCGCCAGCTCATCGACAACGCAGATCTCCGGCCGCCGGCGGATAATCGCATCGACATCCATCTCCTCGGCAGCTCCGCCCCGGCGCGCGATGCGCAACGGGTGGACCTGCTCCAGACCATCCGATAATTTGACAATGTCTCCGCGGCCGTGCGCTGCGAGAAACCCGAGCACGACATCCCCGCCACGAGCCTTTAGCTCCCGTGCGTCCTCGAGCATTTGAAACGTCTTGCCAACGCCGGCGGCGTAGCCGAAGTAGATCTTGAGACGTCCTCGACGTGTTTCGAGAGCCATGATGACCGATTGAGCCTAATGTGGGAAGATCCGCACGTCCATCTCTCGTGCGGCGCGGACCAGCCGGTTGACGGGGTTTCCGAACAGCCGGGTGTGCCAATTTCTCTTGACGCTGTGGCCCACAAAGATCTGTGTCACGCCGTGCGAGCGCGCATATTGAACGATCGTCTCGATCGGATCTTTGCCGTCCAGCACATCGACACATGCGCCGGCTGCCTGCGCCTTGCCTGCGGCTTCCTGTAAGGCGGTTTTGTCCTTGGCGGAAAGATTCGGTTGTGTCACATAGACGGCCAGCACGTCGCAGTGGAATCGCGCGGCGTTGCGCCTCGCGACAGCGAGCATGCGTTCCGCATTCGCGCGCGGCGTCAGACAGACCAGGAACCGCTCATGCGTTCCTCGTAGCGTCTCCATACCATGCGACTGTGCATAACGCTGGAGGCCCGAGTCGATCACATCGGCCGAGAGAAGGAGAGCCATTTCTCTGAGGGCCGCCAGTCCCGGTTTGGCCGAATCGCTGGGCGCGTCGACCACCACGATCTCGTCGGCTGTGTTCAGGAATGCTCGCGGGATTGTCGGAGCAACCCGTTTGCCGGTTATCTTTTCTACGGCTTCCCGCTGGTCATCGATGTATTGCAGGTTCACTGAGCCGACCACGGTGATACCGGCCGACAGCAGCTCCTCGACATCTTCCCAGCGATGAGCATTCCGGCTTGGCTGGGGATTGTCATATGCCAGTCCATCAACCAGGCAAATCTGCGGATGCCGCCGCAGAATCGCCTCCACATCCATTACAGGCGTCCCGTCAATGTGCAGCATCGGCACGATTTCGAGCGTGTCCAGCAATCTCTGGATCTCGCTGGGGATCGTTGGCTGCAATGCGCCTGCAACCACGTCCTGGCCGCGCTCCTTCCGCCGCCTTCCCTCGTCGAACATGCGGAAGGATTTTCCCACTCCCGAAGCGTAGCCGAGAAAAACCTTCAGCCGCCCTCGACGAATATCTGTTCCTGTTGTGTTGGCCCCAGGCATTCCTTGCGATTGTATCGCCGGCAAGGTGCGGCTGGCAGGTTGTGTGTGCGGAGCCTGTCAGGAAGTGCGGCGGAGGCGCCACTCGCCGCACGCTCGCGGCGCCAGGTTCTGAACCGTTTGCTCCAGGCCCCAGCGGACGTGATCGCGCATTGCTTTTTCGGCCGCATCGGGATCGCCGCCGCATAATACAGCCGTCAGCTCACGGTGAAATCGCGGAGGCAGTGCGCGTCGATGCGCGGCGACATCATACAGCCAATTAAAGATCAAAACCTGGTTCTTCTCTATGGCCTCCCGCAGAGCTCCGCAGCGTCCGTATTCAGCGACGCGCATGTGGAAGCTGAAATGATAGCTGTGGACCTGGTACATGAACTCCGGGTCCGCGTGGCCGGTCGCGGCCTGGTTGAAGAGCACATCCGTATGCTCGGCCATGCGCTGGAGTTCCTGCCGCTCCTGGGGCGTGGCCTGCTCGGCGAACAGCCGCGCCGATTGACACTCCAGCGCTTCCCGCACCACGTAACGCTCCCGCACGTCCTGGAGCGACGGAACGCGCACTCGCGTCCCAACGCGCGGTTTGCTCTCCACCAGACCTTCGTTTTCCAGGCGCTGTAGCGCCTCGGAGACCGGCAGCAGGCTCATGCCGAACTCGGTCGCAAGCTTGCGGCGCGAAAGTACCGCACCCAACGCGAGCTCACCCCGCAAAATCTGCTCCCGGATCCGGGAATAAGCTTGTTCGGATAAGCTTCCTGCGGCGAGTAGCGCTTCCTGGCCAGCACTCCGTGGTGCAGCTAATTGCTTCGGAATGTTACTGATCCTCTACCGTAACGTTGGCATAGTCACGGACGGTATGTCAATCGTTTACGCCGGAATTGAAATATTAGTTTGTCTTTTTGCGGCGAGCTTCGAAATTGGCAAGCGCGCGGTTCGCATCGGCCGTCCTGCCAAGCTGCCGGTAGAATCCGGCGAGCACGTATTGGATGCGGCCTTCAGGGTCCTCCGGAGCGGCTTCAAGCACAGACACAGCGCGGACTACCTGGTGGCTGCCGGATAGAGATCGGGCCAGCAGAATGCGGAGTTGGATATCGGCCGGGTTTGCCCGGACCGCTCTCTCCAGGTGTGGAATGGCGGCCTGAGCCTGCTCGATATTCAGATAAGTCTCGCCCAAAAGAGCTTGCGCGCGTGGATTATAAGGATCTCGTTCGAGCGCCTTCTGGAGTGGGTCGATCGCTTCAGCGAAACGGTTCTGCTTGGCTTTAATTCGGGCGTACTCAATCCACGGCTGGGCATCAGGCGGATTGCTCGCAACCGCCCTGCCAAATTCGCGTTCCGCCTCCGTATCGCTGCCGCCCTGCTCCGCAACAAGTCCCTGCATCATCGCCACGAGATAGGAATCGGGAGCAAGCGCCACCAGCCGCGCGATCGAACGGTTGGCCAGCCGCATAAGGACCCGCGAAGATAAATAGATCATGCGTGCGTCGAAACCGGGCGCAGAGCGGGCGGCCGCCAGCGCCGCGGTCGCGCCTTCGAAGTCGCCTTGCGTTTCCTGGCAACTTGCGTTTTCTAAAGACGCGCCGGCTGTCGTCCTGGCCCGCATTGCCGCAGACCGCGCGGTGCAAGGCTTCGTGACCGGTGCGAGAGCAGCTTCGGAATCCGGCGCCGTGGGATCGAGCTTTTTCGCCTCGCGAAGCGCCGACTCCGCTGCTTCACGTTCGCCTTTCTGGGCGTGCCCTTCCGCCGAAAGCAGCCACAGATAATATTTCCCCTTGGGCTCGCTTTCGAGCTTTCCCGCGTACTCGCGCGCGATCGCCAGGTACGACTCGCCGAGCCGATAATACAACTCGCCGCGCTCCGGTTGAAGCCGGATCTGCTCGAGGTACCGCCGCGCCGCGGCAAAATAGTTCCCGCGCGCGAATTCTGCTCCCGCCAGAAAAAAGCGAACTTCCCGATCGTCGGGACGAAGCTTCAAATAGGTTTGCAGAGCACTATACGCCTTCTCGTATTGCGCCGTATTGAAATACGCGATGCCCCGAAACAGATGCGCCGGAGCAAGTGTCGCATCGTGCTGAAGCGCAGAATTGAAAAACCGTAGCGCTTCGTTGTAGTTTTTTTGAAGCTGATACATTAGTCCAAGATTCAGCTCGACCGGGCCCCACCCTGGACGAATTCGCAAAATCCCCTGATATGCTTCGATAGCGCGCTGGAGATCCCCGGAAGCCTGCGCCGAACGGGCACGTTCGGCAAACTCCTGAATGCGCGCCTCGGCTCTCGCATCGGGTTCCTGACCCCGAACGAGAACGGCGGGCGCCGCCAGCAACCATACAAACGTCAGAAATGTAGTCGCAGTGATAACTGCACCTGCCTTCCGCTCTTTCGGGCACTCGAGACCTGTCCGAACTGCGGCGTATCTGCGAGATAAACGGGCGTTCCGAACGTTGTGTTGTTCACGAGGTTGAAGAACTCGCCGCGCAGCTCGATTCGCCTGGCCTCCGTAAATGGAAATTGTTTGTAAATCGAAAAATCCCAATTCTTCAAGCCATCGGCGCGCATGATATTTCTCCCAGCATTACCTGCGGTGAACGGAGCCGGCACCGCGAAGGCGGCGGTATTGAACCAGCGCTGCGGCGTTCTCTTCTCGATCTGGTTCGGATCGCCCACCAGGTTCGGAAATGCGGTAAGGCGGCCGGGAATCGATCCGATATTCTCATTATCGGAGCTGAGGAGGGGTGAAATCGGGAAGCCATTGTCGAAAGAAATAATTCCAGCCACCGCCCAGTTTGATACAACTGCATTTACGGCGCGGTTCGACGTTTTCCCCGGGATCTCGTAAATATAGCTGAGCACAAAGCGATGAGTAAGATCGAAACCCGCCGGTCCCTTCAACCGCTGATAATTAAACCGCGTCGGGCTGGCGAATGGATAACCCTGGTTCACTAACGAATCGACATAATCCAGGTTCTTCGCCCACGTGTAATTAGCGGCAAAACTGAGACCCTTCGAAAAGCGTTTTTCTAACTTCAGGCTCAAAGCGTCGTAGAAAGATGGGAATGCGTTGAAGCCATTGTTTACATAAAGCGGGAAGTCCGGGTGCGCCTGCCGGGCGGAAATTGGTCCGGGCCCGGGTACCATCGCGGTGTTATCCACAATTTGTCCGCCCAGCTTCAAACCGTGCGAGCCGAAGTAGGCCGCTTCGGTCATCAGCGAAGGGGTCAAGGTGCGCTGCAGCGAGAAGGTCCATTCTTGCACGTAGGGAGTCCGCGAGGTCGATTTCCAAACGTTCAGGCACTGCTGGCATCCCAGGGGCGTCCTCGAGCCGGAGGCCTGGCCCGGAAACGGGTTCTGCAAGAACGCATTTGGAATTCCGGTATTGAGATTGGAAACTGTTTGTGGAAAAGCGAACGGCCAGTTGCCGCGGTTGCCCTGCTGTGTTTGGGCATAGTTGACTCCGAAGCTGTCGAAAAAGATGCCGTAGGAAGTGCGGACCACCGTCTTGTCATTAAGCTGGTACGCTATGCCGACTCGCGGCTGAAAATTGTTCCGGTCCGGGTCGATTCCGCCTCGCCGGATGTTGGCCGGCTCATTAGTAATTGGATTGGTGATGTCCCAGACATATTTTCCAAGCTCCCAGATGTAAGTGCCGCTGCCATGATTATTCAACATAGGGCTGCTGTAGTCGTACCGCAAGCCGATGTTAAGAGTGAGCTTGGAAGTTGCGCGGAAGTTATCCTGCACATATAGGGAATAGTTATTGCCGTGCATGTCGCCTTCCGTGCTTCCGATTACCCGGCCCGCGGATTCAGGTGTGCCGAGCATGAACGAAGCCAATCCGAATCCCGAATCCGGAGACACAAAGTCCGAAGTCTGTGTCCGGGTGAAGCTCACCTGTGTGCCGGTCTGATTGTTCGTTTTGAATTGCGTGTGCAGGATCGCGCCGCCGAACTCGAACGTGTGCCGTCCCGTGATCTTGTGCGCATCCCCGATCCAGGACAGAACGTACTGCGGCCCGTAGTATCCGAACCCTTGCGAAAGCTGCGGGTAATTAGGGATAAGAATCGGCGGAATCACCTCGCGTCCGTCAATTGCTGGAAAACCTTCGAGCGTTCCGGCTTTGCGCGCAAGCTGCTGATCGCCGATGGTTTGATTTTGCGAATTGATTCTGGTCAATCCGAATCGCCCGGTTATTAGAAATGTGGGACTAAATGTGTGCGTGTGACTTACAGCGATGTTCGTCGTCCGCACAACGCCCTCGGAGGGCAGCGCCGGGAGGCTGAAGGAACGAGTCGGATTCCGGCCGTCCGTATATCGTACGAAAAAGCTGTCTTTAGCACCGAACTGGTGGTCGACGCGGCCGCTCCACTGGTCGCCATCCTGTAACGACGGCGCGGAAGTGAGGAAGTTCCGACCGGGTATCACATTCGGCGCCAGGTTGGGACTCGGGTACAAAGCTTTAGCGATGGTCACCGCCGCGGGGTTCAGAAGATTGGCCGGTATCTGATTATTCGGGAATGGCTGCCGGGTTTGCTTGCCATCGGGCCCGGTCGTCGTGGTGTACGGGTTATAAATCACCGGATCACCTGCAAAATTGCCGCTCAATTCCGCGGGCGTGGGAACCAGTTGAATGATATCGGCGCTGCGCCGCACCCTAAGTCCTTCGTAATATCCAAAGAAATACCAGCCCTTGTCCTTCGACAGGAGTTTGGGGACGACCAAGGGACCGCCGACCGCCGCACCAAACTGATTCCAACGGTACGGGCTCACGCGCGGGCTGAAAAAGCTTTTCGCATCCAGGCTGGTGTTTCGAAATGACTCCCAAGCGTCACCATGCAAGGCGTTCGTGCCCGACTTGGTCACCACATTGATGTTCGCGCCGGATGCATGGCCGTAAGCGCCCGAGCTCATGCCCGATTCGATCTTCATCTCGGCGATTGCTTCGGGCGGCGGGGAAATGGGAATTGCGTTGAAGAGGGGCTCATTGTTGCCTACGCCATCCAGCGTGAAATTGTTATCGCGCTGGCGCTGTCCGTAGACCGAAGGATTGATCGCGGTCTGCGTCGCGCTGAGGTTGGTTGAATCAGGCGGTCCGAGAGGCGTTACACCCGGCGCGATCAAAATCAGATTAGTGAAATTCCGGCCAAGCGTCGGGAGTTCGTTGAGCTGTTTGGTCTCAACCGCCGTTCCTACAGTGGCGGTGGTGGTTTGCAGCAAAGGCGGAGCTTCCACCACTGTGACTTGTTGCGTGGCTCCCGCTACGTTCAACACCACATTTAACGTACTGGACTGCCCTGAAGAGAGCGGAATGTCGGTACGGGTCTCGTTGGTGAATCCCTGCGCTTGCACGGTTAACCGGTAGGTGCCCGGAGGAATTGCCGGGATGACATACTCCCCGGAGACCCCGGTGCGCGCCCGCCGGGAATATTTCTGGAGCTCGCTTTCCAACGAAACCTCCGCGTTCGGGACGCTGGACCCGCTCGCATCCGTAACAACCCCGCTCAAAGTGGCGGTGCCCACTTGAGCCATCAGGGCCCCCGCACCGACCGATATCAAAAGCAATAACGAAAGACTGAGACGCCGTACTCTGCGAGCCATCACGCACTCCTTTCTGGGTCAAAGCCGGGGATGGTCAGGAAATCTTTGCTATGTCAGTTATGGACCAAAGCAATTGTCATGTCAAGCGCATTTCTTCGCCAAAATCAAACGCGGTACGTCGTCCAGCGCTGCTGGCATCCCGGACCGCGCCTCACGTGGAAGAGGCCGCGGGCAGGCTCTGCGATATAGCCGGAAACTGAGACCATGTTCCGCGCGCCGTGACGGCAGATCGCCCCCGGAGAGCCGCTATGGTCGGCCATCAGATCTTTGAGAGTGTCGACCGTGATATGTCCCCACCGCTGCTTGGTAAGTTTCCGCGCGCGCTCCAGGCGCGGTACCGAGTCCGGCAGAAAGCCGGTTTCGAACCGCGCGAACGAGTCCGTCAGGTAGTGGTTGGTATGCAGAACGCGGTCTCGCGGAACATCTTTGAAAATCTGCACGCCTTCAGGGCGGACCTCGATATCGGCGATCGCGCCCATACTGTCAGCCATTACCAGGTTCGCCGCCGAGCAGACGCGATTGCGCTGGAACAAGGAGATGCAATCAGCGACGGTACGCTGTTCGAGGATTGCGCGGCGAAGTGGATAAAACGGCAGCCCAGGAGTCCACCGAAAATCGTACAGCGCATTTGTGAAATGGCAGACGCCATGGCGGTTCATGCCGGCATAGCCTAGCTGGCCCGCAAATGTGAACATCACCGCCGGCGGACGGCCGTCATGCGGACGCACACTCAGGATGATGGCTACGTCCTCATAGCCGGGCTCCAGGTCCTGGTTCTGTCCGGCGAGGGGCTTTCCATCGGCAGTGGCCTCGCCGGTGAAGGCGAAGCAGGTGCAGCCTCCATCCCAGCGCTGCGCGGCCTCGGCCCGCACCTGGCACAAAATCGCCTCCGGCATCGAAATCCCGGCGCCGTCCGCGAGACCCATGATCTCTTCGCAATACGCGGAGCTCAACCGTTCGATATACGGCAGAAAACGGACGGCATTGGCGCAGAGCTGATGCCGGGAAACTCCTGTTAGCTTTTCGATCCACTCGATATACCGGCGCACAAGAGGCGCGGCTTTCCGGCCATGCTCGAATCCCATCTCATATGCGCTGCCGCTGACCGCGATGAACGGAAAGCTGTCCGCCATAACCTTTGGGCTTGACGTAACCCAGAGGAAAGTAATATATCAGATTCGATCCGACTACGCCTGTTAGGCATCGAAAGGGGCACAGAATGGCACGGTTGTACGCTGCCGTCGCGGCTTTGCTGCTTGCAAGCGCCGCCACGGGGCAGGTGGGCACAGCTACGTTGAGCGGAAGTGTGGTAGACAGCAGCGGGGCCGCAATTCCCGGCGCGTCGGTGGCGCTCGAAAGCACGCAACAACAATTCAGCCGGAGCGTGGTGACTGATGCGATGGGCCAGTACGTAATGCCGGCGCTTCCGCCGGGGCGGTACAAGCTGCGGGTTACGGCTTCGGGATTCCGCGAAGAGAACATCGCCGAGTTTCCGCTCTCGACAGGTCAGGCGAGCACCTTAAATGTGACGCTCGGTCTGGCTACCGCAACCGAGCAGGTGACTGTGACCGAGGCGCCTCCGCTGCTGCAAACGACGACCGCGACCGTGGGTGCCGTGGTGGCCCGTTCGCAGATCACGCAACTGCCCCTGCTGGGACGAAACTTTACTTCTCTGCTACAGGTCATGCCTGGCGTTTCAACCGCTCCGACGCCGCGCGGCGGTCCATTCAGCGTCGGCGGCACCGGAAATAACCCTGCCGTATTCGGCCAACGCTGGAGAAACAACAACTATACGCTCGATGGAGTTTCGAACAACGAGCCGTTGTTCAACGGCATTCCGATGCTGCCGCCTCCCGAGGCGCTCTCGGAAATGAAGATGGAATCCGGTATGAGTTCCGGCGCATACGGGCATGCATCGGGAGCGAACATCAACCTGGTCACGAAGTCTGGGGCCAATACGCTGCACGGCGACGCGTGGGAGTACTTCCGAAACAACGTGCTGGACGCGCGTAGCTTTTTCCTGCCGCAGTTGGGACCGTTCCGCTGGAACCAGTTTGGCGGCGCGCTGGGTGGGCCGCTCGCGATTCCGAAAATTCTGCCGAAAGAGAAGGGCTGGTACTTCTTCGGGTACTACGAAGGCATCCGCATCCGGCGCGCGGCCAACACGGTTGCGCTGGTGCCGACCGCCGAACAACTGGACGGAAACTTCGCGGGCGATCCGCCGATCTTCGATCCGTATACCACCACGGTCAACGCCGCGGGAACAAAAACCCGGCAGCCGTTTCCGAATAACCGGATTCCTTCGAACCTGATCAACCCGGCCGCAAAGCTGATCGGCAGCACGCTCTATCCCCGGCCAAACCTGGCGCCTGGTGTGATTCCGGGCAGCAACTATTTCAACCCAGGCTCGTCACGCCAGGACGGAGATCAATGGAGCGGGCGCGTGGACCATCAATTCGGAAAGTCCGATAGCTTTTTTGCGCGCTATTCGGATGCGCGCAATCCGCAGCAGACGATCGGAATTCCCACGCTGCCTTCCCAGCGGACCGTGCGCGCGACGAACATCGCGGTCAGCGACACCCATATTTTCAGCCCGACATTCCTGATCACAGGCCGCTTTGGAATGCAGCGTCTGAACTATGGCGACTTCACGGGCGGCGATCTGACCGTAGCGAGCCGTGCCGGCACGCTCGACGCATTCCCCGCATTCGCCGGATACGAAGTCATTCCGCCGGTTTCGATCACGGGCTATCCCGGGCTCAGCCAGGGCGTTGCGTATTACGGGCCGCAATACATTCTTTCCTGGATTGCCGACGGGCATAAGATGGCAGGCAAGCACGATCTGCAATTCGGCGGCAACGTCATGCGGACCACGTTCAAGACCAATAACATGTCCGGCATCAGCGAGCAGTTCACCTCCGTGCCCACGTCGAATTTCATTCCAGGGACGGGATTCGCGCTTGCCTCGTTCTTACTGGGAACCCCCGAATCGGCCGGACGCGTCATCGGGAATACAGAGGGAGATATGTTCGGCAATACATATTCCCTCTATTTGCAGGACAATTGGCACATCCTGCCCCGCCTCACGCTCAATCTGGGGCTGCGCTACGATTACGCGAGCCCGATGATTAACCGCCATGGGAGCGGCACGTTCGTTTGGGAGACCGGGGCATATCTTTGGAATCAGACAAATCCGATCACCGGCGCTCCGGCGAACACATCGGCCGGAGTCATCGATCCCGACCGCAATAATTTCCAGCCGCGTATCGGCCTCGCCTATGAGCTGAATTCGAGGACCGTGCTGCGTGCCTCCTATGGGATCTTCTATGACACCTTCGGCATCAACTACGCGCAGACGCAGCAAGGAAACCGCGGTAACTGGCCGTTCGCATTTCCGCAGACAGTCTCCGGCCTGAACACCGGAATTCCGAACGCGTTTCTACAGAATCCGTTTCCGGGTCAGGCAGCGGGCTCGCCGACGCCACTTGGGTGCTTGCAGTGCCTCAACGTGTGGCACGATACGTCGCGCACGCCGTATGTGCAGCAGTGGTCCTTTTCCTTCCAACGGCAGTTGAGCACGAACCTCAAGGCTGAAGCGATCTACTTCGGCTCGCACGGTGTGAAGATCAGTTCGCAGGTGATCGACAACTCCGCGCTGGTGCCCGGCTCCGGACCAGTAGCCCAGCGGCAGCGCTGGCCACAGTTCCCACTCTACGTGAATAACGGTTACAACGGTTACAGCTCGTTTTACAATGGACTGAGTCTGAGCCTGGAACGGCGTTTCGCCGGAGGACTACTGATTTCGGCCAATTACACGTGGTCGAAAACGATTAACTATGTCGACGAACTGTCCGACAATGTTCAGCAGTTCGGTTCGCTGCCTACGCGCACAAACGTAAAGTACTGGCGCGGCGTCGCGGGCTGGGATGTCCCGCATAACTTCTCATTGAACTATATCTACGATCTTCCATTTCGAACCGGAAACAAAGTAGCTGATTTCGTTGCGGCTAACTGGGAGCTTTCCGGTATTGTTTCCTTGTCTTCGGGGCTGCCCTTCAGTGTGTTTGTCGTTTCCGATGTCGCGAATATTGGCGCCGTGCCCGGCCGCGCGAGCCAGTTCGCGCAGCTTGTGGGCGATCCCAATGCGATTGACCGGCGAACACCTCAGCGCTGGTTCAACACGGACGCATTTCGCGTGCCTGCCTCTTACACATTCGGCAACGCAGGACGCAATATTCTGCGCGCGGACGGTCTGGCAAACTGGAACTTCGCACTCAGCAAACGATGGCCGTTTCGTGAGAGCCGTAGTCTGGAACTGCGTGGCGAATTCTTCAATCTGCTGAACCAGACCACGTTCGGGTACCCCACGTTTGTTGTGGACAACCCGCAATTCGGAAAAGTGTCGTCCACGCGAAATTCCGGCCGTTCCGTGCAGCTTGGCCTGAAGATTCACTTTTGAGTGCGCTGGGGAGACAGGCCGATCATTTCCTGCCCCACACCTGTGGTACCGTAGTCGATGCTAGCGGTTGTCCCGATTTTAGTGAGAGGACATGAAAAGGGAACCCGGTGTAAGTCCGGGACTGCCCCGCAGCGGTAAGCAGGAACGAAAGCCGTGACACAGCACTGGCTCTTTAAAGAGCTGGGAAGCTACGGCGAGTAGGTTCAGTAACTCTGCCTGTAAGTCCGAAGACCTGCCGATAGCGCGTGCCTTTAACAGGCGCGGAACTCATACCAGCCTTCGGGGAGGGAGGCAACATGAGGCTATCTTCGCTTCCGCAGATTCTAATACCGGCGCTTGCGTTTTTGGCGCCTTCCTTCGCGGCGACGCTTCACGGCACCGTTACGGACGCTTCTGGTCAGCCGGTTTTTCATTCGCGCGTGCGGGTCTTTTCGCGCGACCGGCAGGAACAGGTCAGCACGTACACTGACGAACTGGGACGGTACAGAATCGAGTCGATCGCCGGCGGCGATTACTTGGTGCAAGCCGACTCGCAGGATTTGGCCCGCTCTGCTGCCAGGCTGCTTACGATTCAGGCTTCCGACTCGGCGGGGCTGGACTTTACGCTGGGTTTGGCGGAAGTGCGAACCGAGATCGTCGTTACGGCGACAGGCGCCGCGCAGTCTACCGACGAGATCGCCAAATCCGTGGACTCGGTGTATGCAGCGGATATGGCCAGGAATGCGGAGTTTTCCGCAACCGAAGCGCTGCGATCATTACCGGGCATGCGCATTCAGACGCTCGGCGGTCCCGGCGCTTTCACGCGCATCATGAGCCGCGGGCTGCGGCCGCAGGACACGGCCGTCACGATCGACGGTTTGCGTTTTCGCGATGCCGCCACCACGCAAGGCGATGCCACGCCGTTTCTCGAGGACCTGGTTCTGGTCAACACGGAACGCATTGAAGTGCTGCGCGGCACTGGATCGTCGATATATGGAAGCAACGCCATCGGCGGCGTAGTGAACCTGGTTACCGATACCGGCGGCGGACCCTTGCATGGAGACGTGAAGGCGGAAGGTGGGGGATTGGGCATGATGCGAGGCCTGGCCCGATTGGCTGGGGGATCCGCGGCCGGCCGGCTAAACTTCAGCGCCGGGGTGCAGCACATGAACGTCCTCAGCGGGCGTGACGGCAACGATCGATACCGCACGACCAGCGGCCAAGGATCATTACAGTGGCGGCCCGGCTCCACCACATCCTTGTCCGGTCATCTATGGGCAGCCGACAGCTTCAGCCAGCTCAATAGCCCACCCTATGCCGCCCCGGCCGGCAACCTGCCCCCGCGCGGCGCGATCAGGGCCATTCCGGTTTCCTTGGATGTGCAGCATCGGATCGAAGCCGGACTCCCTTTCTCATATGGCAACGCAAATTTCGTGCCGGACCTGAACGACCCCGATAGCAGCCGGTCGGCTCGCTTTCTGTCCGGAGCCGTCATCTTCAACCATCAGCTCACGCCGCATGTTTCGTATTGCCTGAGCTATCACAAGGTCCTCACGCGGCGCTGGTTTGATGACGGCCCGGCCGGCACGCAGTTTCCTCCGCCTTTCAGCGTTTCGGACCGCATTCACGGCGGCACCGATACGGTTACGGCGCAGACCGCCATGCAACTGGCTTCATGGAACCAGTTCTCTGCCGGCTATGAGTTCGAGCGCGAGACGTACAACAGCACACATCTCGACTTTGCCCCGGCGTCACTGGCGCAGGACTATTTCACCGCCGCCGGGCAGAAAGATCACAGCGTTTTCTTTAACGATCAGTTCCGTCTCATCGAGAGCCGGTTGCAGATAGGGATTTCAGGCCGGATACAACGGTTTGCGCTGCC
>Ga0070741_10008502_pt1 | contig 20561 bp, 20 predicted proteins | sample Coa_R1_4_FD_66440 | JGI IMG/M metagenome (GOLD analysis project Ga0070741, IMG submission 66440) | Surface soil microbial communities from Centralia Pennsylvania, which are recovering from an underground coalmine fire - Coalmine... | ecosystem: Environmental > Terrestrial > Soil > Unclassified ...
GCGGGTCCAGCCGGGTGGACCATCAACTTCTTCGTTTGAGATAGAATCGTGCGATCTGTTCAGCTCTGTTCATTGAGGAGCGGGTATGACCAGGCGCGAACTCATCTGGCAGGCGGCGCGCGCGGGCGGATACTCGGCGGCATTCGTACTCATGCGCGCGATGGGGTTGCTGGCTGAACCCGCGGGATCGTCCACATCATTTCAACTGCCACCGGGTGTGGGCAGGGGAAACAAAGTCATCGTACTGGGGGCGGGAATCGCGGGGCTGGTAGCCGCCTGGGAGTTGCGCAAGGCGGGTTTCGATTGCGTGCTTCTTGAAGCGCGCCAGCGGCCGGGCGGACGTAACTGGAGCGTACGGCGGGGATCGAAAATCGAGTTCACGGATGGCACGGTTCAGCAGTGCACCTTCGATGAAGGGCTTTATCTGAACGCCGGCCCCGCCCGGATCCCCTCCATTCACCAGACGATGCTTGGCTATTGCCGTGAGCTGGGAGTGGCCATGGAGGTGGAGGTGAACGTCTCGCGGAGCGCGCTGCTGGAGAGCGATTCGGTATTCTCGGGCCGGCCAATCGAACAACGCCAAGCGATCAACGACATGCGCGGGCAAGTAGCGGAACTGCTGGCCAAGGCGATTCGCAAGGGGTCGCTGGACGAGGAGATCAGCGCAGACGATCGGGAAGGAATGCTTGCCTTCCTGCGGAGTTTCGGTGATTTGCGGCCGGACTACCGATACGCAGGATCGAGCCGGGCCGGTTTAAAACAACTTCCCGGCGCGGGAGATGTTGACGAAACAAGGCGCGAGCCGCTGCCGTTATCCGCCTTGCTGGATGCCTCGTTCTGGCGCGGCCTGGCGCAGGAAGAGACCTTCGACCAGCAAGCCACCATGCTACAACCCGTCGGCGGTATGGACCGTATTCCCTACGCGTTCGCGGAGCGCCTGGGGAAGACAATCAAATTCGGCTGTCCGGTAAAGGAGATTCGGAAGACGGAGAACGGTGTGCGTGTGGTGTACGCGGAACGCGGCGCCACGCGAAGTCTGGAAGCTGCGTACTGCGTTTGCACGCTCCCCATAACGGTGCTTCAGTCCGTCCAGCACGATTTGTCGGTCGCGGTGAGTGCCGCCATCGCCCAGGTCACGTATGCGGCGGCTTTCAAGATCGCCTGGGAGTCTCGACGGTTTTGGGAACTGGACGCGAATATCTATGGGGGCATTTCGTGGTTGGCGCAGGGACCAATCAGTGTCGAGAATTCGACGCTCGCGAATCTGTGGTATCCGAGCGGCGGACTTTTGTCGGAGAAGGGAATCCTGGTTGCGGGCTACGGCACGGAGGCCGGGGCGTTTGCCGCGCTTCCCGGAATCGAAGCCAAGTTTGCTGTGTCCCGGGCGGCGGTGGAAAAGGTGCATCCGGGGCACGGCAAAGAGCTCACGAAGCCGGTTTACGTTTCGTGGCAGAAGATTCCGTATAGCCGAGGTTCGTGGATCCGGGGCGATGGGTACTTCGATGGTCCTTACCAGCAGTTCCTGCAGCCGGATGGCCGGATCTATTTTGCCGGGGACTTCTGCAGTCACTTGACCGTGTGGCAGGAAGGAGCGGCGCTCGCGGCGCAACGAGCAGCGCGAATGATTGTGGAGCGGGTTCAGGCAGGCTGACCGCTGGGAGCGCTCCGGGAAATTGACGATCAGCATTGCCGGGGATAAGATCATCTCTGAACCGAACCGAGAATTGAGGCTCAATGAAATATGCATCGTTATCACTGGGGCGACTGGCTGGGATGTCGCTTCTATCAGCAAGCCTGTGGGCACAGGGAGCGGGGTATCCGATCACGGTAGTCCCGCCGGGAAAGGGGCCATATGAATTCCCGCAGGGGTACCAAACGCCTTGGGACAAGATCCAGATTTTCGTGACGGAAAAGATGTCGCCGAATCTCTATATTCTGCACGGTTCGGAGGGGCTTGACCCGGCACATCCCGAGGCGTCCGGCGGGAGGGTCGCCGTGCTATTTGGTCCCGACGGCATTCTGATGGTGGATACCGGGAACAAACCGGTAGCCGAAAAAACGCTGAAGGCGGTCCGCTCATTCACGAATGCGCCCATCAAGATCGTCGTCAATTCGCATATCCATGGCGACCATACCGGTGGTAATGAATTCTTCGGGAAGCAGGGGGCATTGATCTTCGCGCAGGAGAATTTGCGCGAGGAAATGCTGAGCCCGCCGGGGCGGGGCAACGGAGCGCCCGCGCCCGATCCGGCTGGCGTTCCGACTGCTACGTATCGGTACGGCACGCCGGGAGTTCCAGCGGTCACAATCCAGATGGACGGCGAGACGGTAGACTTTATCCCGATGATGCCCTCTCATACCGCCGGCGATACGATCGTCCGCTTCCGCAACGCCAACGCGATCTACATCGAAGATTTCTACCGTAACTTCGGCTATCCTTTTGCCGACCAGGCCAATGGCGGCTCAATCAAGGGCATGATCGAAGCGATCGATCTGATCGGCAAGATGGCCGGACCGGACACGACCCTGATCCCCGGCCATGGCACGCTCGTCAAGAAGAAGGACCTGCTCGGGTACCGCGCCATGCTGGTCGACATTCTGGCGAAGGTGCAGAAGCTTCGCGATGAAGGCAAGTCCTTGGATGACGTTCTGGCCGCGAACCTGACTGCGCCCTACGATGCGAAGACAGAGGGCGATACGAAGCAGAGCAAGGACCGGTTCATCACCGAAGTCTACGACGAGGTGAAGGACTTTCCGCCCGTCGTCAACGGGGAGCGGAGAATGCCGAGGCGGGCGACGCCCGGGAGATAGTAAACGCTGCCTCGTTGCGATCGGCAGTCATGAGATTCACAGGGAAAGTTGTATTGGTGGCCGGCGGCACGGGAGGATTGGGGCGCGCGGTGAGTCTGGGTTTCCTAAGCGAAGGCGCCGAGCTGATTGTTACCTATCGAAGCGACCAGGAATTTGCAGATTTGAGGAGTGCGGCTGGCGGAAATGCGTCCAGGATTAGAGGACGCGAAGCCGACGTCACTGATGGCGTTTCGGTGCAAAAACTCATCGAAGGAATTCTCATGGAGACCGGGCGGCTGGATGTTCTGGTGAACACCGTGGGTGGTTACGTTGGCGGCATACCGTTGTGGGAACTGGATACCAGCGTGTTCGATCGGATGCTGACGCTGAATCTCCGATCGGGTTTTTTGTTGTCGCGCGCGGCGGCGAAAGCAATGCGGCAGCGGGGAGAAGGGGTCATAGTCAATATTGCATCGAAAGCCGCGCTCGATCAGGAAGCTGGCAGTGCGGCTTACGCCGCATCGAAAGCCGCGGCTGTAGCCATGATGAATTCCCTCGCAGCCGATCTGAAGGGTAGCGGTGTGCGTGTGAATTCGATCCTGCCGAGCATCATCGATACGGAAGTCAATCGGAAAGCTATGCCTGGCGGAGACTTTGCGAAGTGGCCGAAAGCCGAGGACATCACGCGCGTGATCCTGTTTCTGTGCAGTGACGATGCCAGAGTCATTCACGGAGCAGCTATCCCGGTTTATGGGAACAGCTGAGAGAATGGGTGGGCCGGGCACGCGCCGGGCCTCACCGGGCCCAGGCCGGCTACGAGTCGATTGAGAGCGGCTCGCCAATGTATACTCGTAGGGATTCCGGGGATGAGGCGGGTTTATGTCTCTGTTTGCGAACCCAGCGGCGCGTCAGGTTGTGGCGGTGCTGGGCATGGCCTTATTGGCGACATCGCCGGCGGCCGGGTTCGATAGCTATTGGCATGAGCAATGCGTTCAGCGAGTTGGCGAGCAATTCGGGTTCACCACAAGTGCGTGGAAGATCATGCAACTCGGCAACTTCTCGGCGGACTTTTTCGGCCCGGTCTCGGAAGCCGCAGCGAAAAGCGCGAGCGCCGGCGAGTTGGCCGCGTTGGAGCAGGCAAACGATCCTCAGGTCCGTGGCGCGGCTGTGTTCCTGCACTTCGACGACCTGAACAGCGACTTCCAGAGCAATTCGAATTTTGATTATTTCTTCACTCGCTTGCTTCAGAGTACGCAGAAGCTGATCGCCGGTTTCAATCGGCTTGCCGTCGATGATCGAACGCGCAATGCCCTCACGCTGGTTACCTTGGGGGCGTCACTTCATGCGGTGCAGGATTTTTATAGCCATTCGAACTGGATTCATCATGACTTTGACAAAACCGATGTGAAGACAGTGGCCCTGCAGGCCGAGGGCCTCCGGGCGCCAACGTGGTTTGAATTCCGGGAGAAGCACAGTGATACGGACCAGTGGCCCTTCCAGGTGCAATCCGGGATCTACCCGCCGCCGGCGGGCGTGCGGAACTCTCATACGCACATGAATCACGACAATTCGCGGCTCATGTACCTCGAGTCGGAAAACCCCGGCGAGCCGCTACGGTCGCAAGCCGAATATCACGCCGCCGGGCCAGTCCCGGCCCGCGGGGATGACGATTCCGATTTCGCGCATCAGCAACTTGCCGTGAACACGGCAATCGCGGCAAGCATTGAGTGGGTCGCCCGGGTGGAAACGAATTCTGATGCCAAGAAGGCGATCGAGTCAGCAATGCGTTGGGACCTGAAGAAGGGGGATCCCCGCCTGGCCAAGGAGCTGGAAGCGGGATTACTGAGCGAGATGGCGCTCTCCTGTGCCGCGGGAAAGTGGGACGGTGATAGCCCGCCTGGAGAGCGCGGCTTGCTCTGCCGTTCCGTGCTGGAGCGCAAGGCGGCATCGGCCGACGCCACGGGCTCGAAGCTGGAATCTGAGATCATCGGCTTGGCGGCAAGTTTTCTCATGCCCGTGGCGCTCCGGTTCACTGGGATTTTCTGGGACGTACACAGCCGATACCACATTCTGGAGCATCTGGCTGAAGACATCGGCTCCGATTCGGGCCACTACAAGTTTGCGAAGAAATGAGGAGTGCTGTGAGATCGGAGGATGGTTGCGCCTTCGTCAGCGCAATCAGCGGAAGAGCGGCTCCATGAGAGTCGCCAGCAATTGGGGGTCGAGCGGCGCGCTTCGAGCGTATCGCCAGTCGTAGAAACGCCAGCCGGAACTTTCTTCATTGACACAGTAGAACAGCGATTGGTTGCGAATTTCGAAGCGGTCCAGCATCTTCTGGTTGAATGTTCGGACTTCGCCTTCAAGCACGTACGGAACGAGAAACTTGTCCGTAGAAAAAGACTGGGCGGTAGACTGGAACGCGATCTGCAGTTCGCGGCCCTGAGAGCCGATACGGATGAGGTTCACGTCGGAGTCGCGGAACATCTGCGCGGTAAACGCAGGCGGAGAGAGTTCCACGGGTGAGAGCGAGAGAGTACGATTCACTGACGCAACAAATGCCGCGCAAATTTCGTGAAGCTCGCCAGCCCCGCGCCGACGCAAGTCGGCCACGTTTTGCTCATTAACCAATAAACGCTCAGCTTTGCGGGAAGCATCGATTTGCTTGGCGAGCCGGGCAATTGCATCGTCCTGGGACATGAGTTGGGAATTCCTATTGTAAAGCCGGACAGCGGTTGTTGGATCGCGGTTTACGTCTTTAAGTAAACTCCGATCATTCCGCGAGATCGCCACTCCTCGGCAGTTCTCGGCGGATTACCCCCGGCTTGCGGCTCGTGGAAGCAGACTCGATCCCCGTACCGCTCTCGAAGTTGGCCAATCCATTCCTCGTCGGACAAGTCTTCGACAGTTTCCGGAGGATAGCGAACATTACCGAGCCATTTCATCGCGCGAGCTCCCTCAATCGGTCGGCGCTACCGGCGGCATGCAGGAGAAAGGGCGCCCCGAATGCGCCGATGGAGTGAGTTGCTCGATGACCGGAACAGAGAGGCCGCCGCGTGGCAGATCGTAAGGCACCAGGATCGTGTGGCGTTTCCAAAATCTCTTCGCTAGCGCCCGGACGCGCCACAAAGCGTCGAAGGCGGACCAGCGGTCCGTCGCGGGCGAGGCCGTCCGCCCCACAAACGTCAAGACACAGGTTCCGCGTTCAGTCTATCGAAACTGATCGGGCCGGCGCTTCAAAGTCGGACGCTCGTCCTGGTCGGTCTTTTGCTTGTCGTCGCCGCTGCTCTCGTCGACCGGACCGTTGCCGGTTCCGGGGGCACGCCGCAGACGCGGGCGGTTCGAGTCCTTATCCGTGTCGACCTTGCGGCGGTTATGCAGCATCGCCAGGCGGCCTTTGACGTCATTGAACTCGGACGTATTCACGACGTACTCCGGCTTCGCCACGAGGATCTTTTGAATTTCTTCTTGCGCGGCTTTAATCCGATCATCCGTCATGGGATGGGTGGAGAAGACCTTGGATACCGAACCGGGCTTCTTTTTCTCCATCGACTGAATTTTTTCGAAGAAGTCCACAAAGGAGGTGGGGTCGTAACCGCTCTTGTATAAATACTGCAGCCCCAGAAAATCGGCCTCTCGCTCCATGCCGCGGGAGAATTGGAGGAAACCCAATGGAATCGCCATACCCATCCCCTGCTGGATGGCATACCCGGTCCAGCCATAAGGAAGGGCGATGGAGGCAGCAATCATTCCGATCTGCGCAATTTCTCCGCGGGTCGCTTGCCGGGTCCCGTGCCGTGCCGCCACGTGCGCGATTTCGTGAGCCATGACGCCGGCCAGTTCGGATTCGCTGTCGGCTTTCAGAATGAGGCCGGAATTCACAAAGAAGAATCCGCCCGGCAACGCAAAGGCGTTGACCTCCTCCGTGTCGAGCACCTTGATGGTAAACGGCACCTTGGCATCGGAATTCCGAACCAAGTTTTGTCCAAGCCGGCTGACGTACTCCGCGATGATCGGATCATCGATGACCTTGGCCTGGCGTTCGACTTCCTGGGCCAGTTGTTTGCCGAGGGCAATCTCTTTCTCGAGTGAGTAGAAATTGATGCCTTTGCCGACGTCGCGGTTGCCAATCTCGTCGGGATCTTGTTTCTTGTCTTTCGCGGCAGCTCCGCCGCACAGCAGGCCCAGAGTGGATAAAGCAATGACAGGGAATACTAAAGTGTGTTTCATGCAGTCGACCCCGACTCAAAGGTCAGGCGCCCCCTATCCGCAGTTTACTGCTTCCCGAGCAGAAAGGACAGGCATTTCTAGCCACCGGCGGGCTCCAGGAGACAGACGGACCGGGGGGCACGGTCAGCCGGACCGGCGTGACCTGACGCCTAACACGCTGCTGAAAAAGGATTATTAGCCGCCGATGAACGCTGATGAACGCGGATAAATCATTTGCTTTGAATCGGCGCTTATCCGCGCCTCTGGGGCCGATCGGGCCTATCCAGTCGTTCTATTGATTCGTTAGGAACAGGACATTCACAGAATTTGGATTGGCCGAGACATACCCGAAAGCCAGTGCGGCGTTTGCGCTGGCCGCGGTGCCGGCGGGTGCTGACCCGGAGCCGATTACTTCAGCTATCAAAACGATCCTGGCTGGATATGCCAGCAAAGGCGTTCCGCCGGAGTTAGTCGAGGCGTCTCGAAAAGGCGAAATCGCCGGCGCCGAGTTTCAGCGCAATTCGATTTCGGAGCTCGCCGCGACCTGGTCGCAGGCCCTCGCCGCCGAGGGCCGGAATTCGCCGTCGGACCTCGTCGAGGCTATGAAGAAGGTCACGGTCGATGACGTCAACCGGGTTGCGAAGACTTATCTTTCCCTGGACAACGCAATCGTTGCCACGCTGAAGCCCTCGCCTTCCGGCGAGCCTGTTTCCGGCAAAGGCTTTGGCGGCGCCGAGGTGACGACGGCTGCGCCTACGAAACCCGTGACCTTACCGGATTGGGCGGAAGTGGCCGTCAAGTCGTTGAAATTACCGAAGGCGACCACCCATCCTGCCGAGATGACGCTCTCCAACGGCTTACGACTGATCGTCCAGACCGAAAAGGCAAGCCCGACAGTCACCGTGATCGGTTCGGTGAAACGCGAACCGGTATTAGAGACGCCGCCCGGGAAGGACGGCGTGGATCGCGTCCTCGATGAACTGTTTTCCTACGGCACGGCGACGCGGGATCGCCTGGCGTTTCAGAAAGCCGTGGATGACATCGCAGCGTCGGAGAACGGCGGAGCCAACTTCAACCTGAAAGTGCTCAAGCAATATTTCGCTAATGGCGTGGAATTGCTGGCGGACAATGAACTCCACCCGGCTCTTCCCGCGGAGGCTTTCCAGGTTGTGCGCAATCAAACGGCGCAGCTTGTAAAGGGTACGCTGGCAAGTCCGGGTTACCGGACGCGTCGCGCGCTCGAGACTGCGCTGCTTCCGAAGAATGACCCCGCGCTTCGGGAAGTAACGCCCAATTCCGTTTCCGCCCTCACCCTCCAGGACGTGAAGGACTACTATGCGAGGGTATTTCGTCCCGACATGACAACCATCGCGGTGATTGGCGATATCACGCCAGAGGAGGCGCGCCCCGTAATCGAGAAATGGTTCGGCGCCTGGCGGGTCAATGCGCCGAAGCCCGCGGTAACGCTTCCGGCGGTCCCGCCAAATCAGCCGGCTGCCGTCAATGTGCCGGATCCCACTCAGATGCAAGACTCCGTCGAGCTCTCCCAAGAAATTGAGTTGAATCGTTTCAGCCCCGATTACTATGCGCTGCAACTCGGCGATCATGTGTTGGGCGGAGGGTTCTATGCCACCCGCCTCTACCGTGATCTTCGCGAGAAGGCCGGCTACGTTTACAACGTCGATAACGCGTTGCGCGCTTCGGAGACTCGAGCCAGCTACTCGGTGGCTTACGGGTGCGATCCGGAGAATGTTTCCAAGGCGCGCGTGTTAGTCGAGCAGGAGTTGGCGGCCATGCGCACTACCGACGTGAGCGCGGCCGAACTTCAGCAGGCCAAAGCATTGCTGCTGCGTCAGATCACTTTGAGTGAATCGAGCGAAGATGCCGTCGCGGGAGGGTTTGTCGCGCGATCCCTGGTGGGGTTGCCACTCGATGAACCCTTTCGTGCCGCGGAGCGTTACTTTACTCTTTCGGCCGATGATGTTCGCGCGGCATTTGAAAAGTGGATCCGCCCGGATGGATTTGTTCAAGTGGTTCGCGGGCCGGCTCCCAAATAAAGGCGTGTCGCAGCCGAAACGCGCGCGGGGCCCTGGGCCCGCCGGCACATGCGCATACGAAGGACGCGGGACGAGGCCGTCCCGCGCGGACCAGGCGGTCCGCCCCACTGGTAACGAACTCTCGGCGACACGCCACTAGAGGTTGGTACGCAGGCCCAGGCGCAGAACCGTATTGTTTTCAAAGATACACAGGAGGATGGAACTACCGCCAGGGTTTTTGCGTATCGATGGGGGAAAGCCAACTCTATGACAGCTACAACCAGCCCCCAGTTGGGTCAAATCCACGCGCTGCTCGCGGACAACGGTTACGAAGTTTCCGAGCCGGCGCCCGACACCTTGCGGATTCAAGAAGTGCAGAGCGGGATCTCGATCCAGGCAGTGCTCCAGGGCGAAATCCTGTTCTTTTCGCTCACCTGCACGGCGGTTCCTCGATCGGCGATCACACCGGAGGTGATGAGCCGGATGCTGGCCGCGGAAAACGGAATTTCCACATCACATTTTCAGCTGTATGAAGCGGGCGGCGGCAAAGTCGCCGTGACGCTGAACAATTTCTGTAAATTGCAGGAAATGGGAGCGGAAGACGAGGACGATATCCTTTCCTGCGTGCATTTCCTGTTGGCGGATGTGTTGAGCGCGCGGCGCCTGCTCGGCGAACTGCGGTCGTAAAGGAGAACACAATATGGGATTTTTTGCTGACTTTTTCAGCCGGATCGGGCGCATAGCGCGGGGCCAAGCCAATTCAGGCGTGGACGTGATCGAAGATGCCACGTTCGAATCCACCGTCCGGCAGACCGTGGCCGACATGAAGAACGAGCTGAATAACGTGGTTCGGGCTTCCGCTTCAGCCATGAGCAATTACAACCGGCTCGACGGGGAGTACCAGAAATACGTGCGGCAGGCGCAGGAATGGAAGGATCGCGCCGGCCTGGCGCTGGACGCCGGAAACGAGGATCTGGCCCGGCAGGCTCTCGGCAAAAAGGCGGAATGCGACAAGCAGGTAGCCTCGATGCAGCAAGCTGTTCAAAGCGCGCAGCAGGCCAGCGACAAGCTCAAGCAGCAGGTTGCCGAGTTGAAACGCAAGATCGACGAAGGCGAGCGCACGGCCACGACTCTGGTGGCGAGAAAGAACGCGGCTTCGGCGCAGCGCAAGGTTTCCGAGGCGATGGCCGGCGTCGGAAACGCGGACAACGCCTTTTCCGCGCTCAACCGCTACGAAGAATCCGTTGCCCGCGAAGAAGCTACCGCCAAGGCGTTCGATGAACTGGCGTCCACGGGAAAGGACGATCAGTTGGAAGCCAAGTTCGCGGAGCTCGGCGGCCATAGCGTGGATGCCGAGCTAGAGGCTCTGAAGCAAGAGCGCAGGAAGACGGCTGCGCCTTCGCCGAGTCTGCCCAAGGAACTGGCTGGGCCGGGCCGGTCCCTGGCCGCGGGTCAAACGGGCGGCGACAAGGCGTGATCGCGGGGCAATGGGGGCGCGAGCTCCCACCGCACGCCTCAGATGGCTACGCTTCTCGTTCTCGTCGTGCTCGGCACGTTATTGGGAGTCGTGTTGATGCAACTCTTCAAAAAGTCCAATCCCGCGCCGGCACAGCCCACCGGCCCGGATCTCGCGAATCTGAAAGTCAGCGACGCCCGCGCCGGAGATATGATCTCGATCTCCGGGGCCGGAGACAATTTGACCGACCTCGACTTTTCCGCCGACCGGCTCACCCGGTTCGAGGCCGGCGCTTATCGCTGGTTTGAATTGGGCGGCGCGTACCGCGAGCGGCGAGTTGCGCTCCGCGTGGCCGGAGATGAGGAACTGGAAGTCGGTCTTCACACAGATCCCCGAAAACTCACCCTCGTGGATCTAGGCCTGAGCGAGGAAGATCTGTCGGACATGGATGAGCGGCAAAATCCGGAGGATCTGTTCGAATTTGATGGCAAGGATTGGCTGTATCGCCGCAGTCGCGAGGTGAAAGCCTGGCGCGACGACGAAACTCAGGCCGCCGGCTTTTATTATTGGGAGTTTCACGAGCGCGAAGGAAAGCGGCTGCTGGCCATTCGGAAATCCGAAGGCGAGCCGTTTACTATTACGCTTTACACGGAAATTCCTGCCGGCGACGTTACGGTTTACCGAGGCACGCAGGCTTAACTACGAGCCGAGGCGGTAAGAGGATCCCATGAACCGGCCTACATTGCGCATTCTCGCGGTCATTCTCACGACTCTCATCATTGTCGTACTGGTGAGTGCGCTCGACCATCTGCCCGGCAGTGTTCGCGAGCAGATCGAGTCCCAGCGCGGCGCGCTTCAATCGGCCCAAGGACAGTTGAAAGCCGCGCAGGACGCGGTCGCGCGCGAGACCGGGACCGACGCGGCCTTCTTCGGCGCGATTGCCGGAACTAGGCGATGGCCGGGCGCATTCCAAGACGCCTCGGGTCACCTGCAGCGGGCAAAACGCGACATGGACGAGCTCTCCGAACTCGAGAAGCACGGCCACCGTCGCGACCGGCAAGAAGCAGAACGCCTGCTGGCCAACGAGCGCGCCGAGCGCAGCGCGGCTCTGAACCAAGCTTCGACGGTCCAGCGTGAGGCGTCGCATTGGCTCAGCAGGAAACAGCAGTTGCCCGCGGAATTGCACCGGATCGAGCAGGGCTATCAAACGATCCACGCCTTTGATGTCGGTCCTCTAGCCAACACCATTGCGCGCGCCGAGACCGATTGGCCGGATAAGAAATCGGATCTGGAGTCGCGCCTCGCCTCGGTCCGGGGCATCGTCAGCCGCAGTGACGAGTTGTGGCAATCCACCGCTTCGGCCCGAGACGAAGCGGCAGCCGGCAAGATCGACGACGGGGATACAGCTGCGTTGCTAACGGCAGCCGATGATCTCAGCGCTACGGCAAGCGCTCTTCCGAAGCAAGCCACCGAGCTGCAATCGTTAACCGCTCAACTCTACGACTCGTGGGACAAGATTCTGGTCGACATGGAAGTCCGGGGATTCGGATCCAACCGCGACTACGATCAGAAAATTCGCACGGTCCGGACGCATGTCGGCAATACCACTTCCGACGAGCAGTGGGTGAGTGTTTCGAAGGCGACCTTCGACGCCATGCACGACGACCTCGGCATGGCGATTGAGCAGAAGCCCGCCGGCAAGTACGACTCAGAGGTCGAGCACGTTCCGCAGCCGGCCGGTTTCGCCTACTTGGCGCCGCCTTCCCAGGGATCGAATCAATACGGATATTGGGACCACCGCGACGGCGAAAGCTTCTGGGTTTTTTACGGCAAGTACGCGCTGCTGCGTGATCTGCTGTTCAACCACGGCTACCGCCCGCTCGGCCGCGGCGATTGGGAGGGTTACCGGACCGAGCGCAGCCAAGGCCATACGTATTACGGTCGGGATGCCGAATCCAGTGCGCAGGTTCCGAAGTACGGCACCAACGGCACGGCCACCCAGGAGCGCTATTCCGGTAGCACCTATGCCAAAGGCGGGGGCTTCCGCGATTCACAGTATGCCTCGAGGAGCGGATCGTATCGCGACTCGCCGTACGCTTCACCGATGGCGAAGGACCGGGAAGCCGACCGGTCGCCGAGAATCTTCGGCCACAACCCCAGGCCCGAGGAGCCCCGCGCTCAACCGCCGGAGCATTCTTATCGTTCCTCGCCACGCCCGAGTCCGCACCGCCTGCCCTCCGGCGGTGGAGGCCGTAGATTCGGCAGAAGAGGCCGCTAGGCCGGACCGACGCGCAATCGATACGGACGCGGATCTATTTCTTCAGGTTTGGCCGCTCGCGAATCAGCGCTCTCAAAGCCAGAGTCCAAGAGAGCGGCACGGAAGCCGGACTGAAGCATTGCTTATCGTCACACGCTTGGTAATCGAGCGTGCCGGTCACCGTCAGGTTCTCTTTTCCCTTTAAGGCTGTCCGGGCTTGCGGCGTGCCCTCCAGGATTAGCTCCTGCACCAGTGTGAAGGGCTTCTGGTACACCGGGACGCGCTCGTTGAGCGGCTTGAAGAAGTAGATTTGCGAAGGCGGAAACTGACTTGGCAATACTCGTATGCCCGGCTGAGGTGCGATGTTCAATACGATCGAGCGGTAACCTTTTGCGCCAGGTGCGTAGACGTGGATACCAGGACCGGGCTTGATGTCCAGGACGAGCGAAAAGCGATTCCCGGGCGCCACCGCGGCATCGCTCGGATGGGTCGTGAGATCAAGATGAGCGCCGGAGATTCTCGTAGCCGCCACCGCCGCTTCATGAGCTCCGGCTCTGACCAACAGGCTCGAAACGGTGTTCCGCTCCACGTAGAAGTCTTCGAAAAACCGGGATGCCACGCGGCCTTTTCGGTCAATGATGAACGTGCCGGGGAAGGCGATGCCTTTCATGATTGGATTCACGCCGACCGCCGACACGTACTTTTGCGTTTCCTCCTTGACCGCGGGATTGTCCTTGTTCGGTCCGAGGGCTTCGTCAACAACCGTGTTGAGAATGCCGTATCGTTTAATAGTTTCGGACCCGGCATCCGACAGCAGCGGAAAAGTAATGCCCCGCTGCCGGCTAAAGGCAGCCAGCGTCTCAACCGGGTCATAGCTGATCGCCGCTAGTCCTAAGCCTTGCGCTCGAAGTTCAGCGAGCCGGCCCTGCAACTCGACCAGTTGCGTCTTGCAGTAGGGTCACCAATCGGCCGAACGGTAAAAAGTGAGCATTGCACCTTTGGGCCCCATGATCGACTGGAGCGTCCAAGTTTTGCCGTTCTGGTCCTTCAAAGCAAAGTCCGGAACATGCTCGCCGACCTGCGGTCCGAGCTTGGAAACCTCGATTCTCGCGGGTGATTCGGCCGTGGCCGCAGTTTGCGCGAACATGCCGGCGAGCAGAACCAGCGTCATAGGCGCCGGACGTGATGGGAATCTCATAGCTCTTAAAATATGGCCGCGGACGACGTCGGCCGGAACCATCATTGCAGCTTTAAGGTCGGAACCCGGATTGCATCGCTGTCGACCTCGCGGCTGACAGTAACCCTCAGATTATCCCTTTTGTTGGATGTATTCAACGCTGCTATAGCCTGCTGGATTCCAGCACCGTGGTCACGGTTCGATACCCTTCCTTTAAATGTCCTCTATTGGCGTTTTGGAAATCTAGTTTCCAGGCGTCTGGTAGGATGCCATTGACGACAGGGCAATTTCCGTCGACGTACAGGAGCAGACCGGGAACCGTCCACTCACCTGACCAGTTCCCGTTACTGCCAAAAGCCGGCAGCGGCGTGCTGGTTGTATGGCTGGCGCGAGCCGGGCTTGCGATCAAGTCGGAAGGGACGGATTCAGCGAAAGTTCACTTGCATCGACACGAGAAAAGATGAGATCCGTTTGCTGCTCAGACGAAAGCCGGTCAAGTCTTTTCGGCGAATCCAAAGATTGCTTCGACAGGTACGATAACCCAGAATAGTTATTTTCAATATGGTAACAGTGGAAGCCGATTTCACGGAACATGTCGATTAACTGATTCGGCGACCTTCCGTTCGATCCGTTCAAATCGTGAGTTACTTCAACCATAATTTCCAGGTCGGGCCGGCATTTTTTCAATATTGGCATTAATCCAGCGATCACCTGCCACTCCGCGCATTCAACGTCAATTTTAATGAGCCGAGCAGCAGCGACCTCCTGAGGGCGGAGAGTTTTGTGGAGAGGCATCGCTTGGACTTCGAAATCGGATTCCAATGCGTACCGCGAGGCCCATTCCGGATGGACAGTGGTTTTGCTCACGCTAATCCCGCGTTTGGTGAATAATCGCAACTTCGCTTCGCGATCCCAGGCTGCTATATTTTCACACCGGATGTTGCCGGCCCGGTTCATACGGACGTTTTCCGTAAGCAGATCAAAAACTTGAGGAGCCGGCTCAATCGAGACGACGCCCCCGGAACGTCCGACAGCTTTTGCTGCTAACAACGAAAAATAACCGATATATGCGCCAACATCGACAAAAACGTCACCGGTTCTGAGGCGACTGGTAATCCAAGCCGATAGAACTGGCTCCCAAACCCCAAAATAGTAAATATACTGACCGACAACGTCCCGCGCGTCAACAATCATGTCCGCGCCAAAAAGCGTACTCCCGTGTGCTCGCTTCGCCAGCCACCGACTCGGTTCCGCGATATTTGTCCATAGCTGTCCCTTAATAAAACCGGTCGGGGCGAATCGTATGTAAGACCTGACCGGCGGGACAAGAACAGCACATATGCTGCTTTTCAGCCATTGAGGTGACGACTTGAGACTCGTCCTAACTCCGCTCGCGATTTTTGTCATAATGCCGCCACGCTCCGGCTCCTGGAAATGCAGGGCTAGCGGAGAAGGCAAAGTTTTCATTCCGTTCACCTCACCGACGCCCCCCACAGCAAACTACTTTCCAAACGCGACGCTCCCTCAGCAGTTCCCGCTGCGGTTTGTGATCAGGCGCCCGTTTCTTGTGCTGAAGTTGCGCTCGGCCGGCGACCCGTTTGATGAGCGCGAGAACAGCTATGCGATGTTCCGGGGGCAGGACGAAGCAAACGCGGCCGCAGCAACCGACGCGGTCGATGTAGCCGCCCCGAACGCCGGAATTGCCGCCAACCTGTCTGGAATCGAGCGGCTCGATCCGAGTTCGGGGTTTTTGTAAACAAGCGACTGGAGCGATAGTGGAGGAAAATACATCGTCGGCCGTTACCTAATCGCAAACGCGTCGCCAGTGATTTTCCTGATGTAACCTATTAGCAAGTGCTGACCGTAATCGGACCGGAGCATGAGCTGTGAAAATCGCGATGGGCCGGTCCACGGCCTCTCGCTCGCGGCGGAACTCGCTTCGGAAAGGCCCCGGGGGACTCCTACGTACCATCGGAAGCGTGCTGAAGCACATTACCAGCGGCCTGCGTTATGAGATTCGAGGTCGATTCCCCGCGGAGAGATGGGATTTTGGCGTAGTCAACGGAGCGGCCATCAGCCACGCGCCAACAATTGAGCCTTCCACGCAGAATCCGTTGGAGCAGTATTGCGACGCGCACACCATTGGACCCGGAATTTGGAAATGGCGACACTACTTCGATATCTATCACCGGCATTTTCAAAAATTCATTGGCCGTGAAGTCCACCTGATGGAAATCGGTATATACAGCGGCGGCTCGCTCGATATGTGGAAGCACTACTTTGGTCCAGGCTGCACTGTTTACGGGGTTGATATTCAACCCGAGTGCATGGGCTATGAGGGGGAGCGCACGAAAATCTTCATCGGCGACCAGGCGGACCGCGGCTTCTGGCGAGAAACATTACAGAAGATACCCAAACTCGACATCATAATTGACGACGGAGGCCACGAGGCCCATCAACAAATCGCGACCCTGGAAGAAACTCTACCGGCTTTGGCCCCCGGAGGGGTTTACGTCTGTGAAGATCTTCACGGGCGCAATAATAAGTTCACGTCATATTGTTATGGCTTGAGCCACGGTCTGAATGCGTCCCGGTTCACGAACGAGGAAGTGTTAGCTTCCTATGCCACGCCTTTTCAGCAGTTTGTCCAGTCAATCCATTTCTATCCGTTTGTAGTCGTAATCGAAAGAACCACAAATCACGAGGAGACCTTCGAGGCCCCGAAACATGGCACCCAATGGCAACCCTTCGGTAGAGAGTGGCGGTGCCAGCCTCAGTCGGATTCAAATAGCACCACGCCCCTTGAGTAGCAGCGAAGGTGGAGTCCTGCCCGGAGGAGCGTCGGCTAAGAACCTGCGCTGCTATCGTCGGCCGGTCGCAACTCGGCGGCTTCCACCGCCGGTAGTAGTGCGTGGCGGGCGGCTTAGCGTGGCGACTGGATCGAATTACGGCTAAGGACGGGTCGCTTACGGGCTGACGCACGCGCCGCCGAGCGCCGCGTTGATCACTCGCTGGACGTCTATCGCGGTGCAGCGTCCATCCTTATCGGTATCTGCGCTGTTGCAGGAAACCGAAGACAAGGCTTGTTGGATTGCGGCGGTTACATCCAGGTTGTTCACAACTCCGTCTTGATTCACATCACAAGGCGACAATGCACTCAGAATTGCGCCCTCGGTTGGTCCCAAAGTGATGGTGGTGACAAGCGGACCGTTCACGCGCCGAAACGCCCCGGGCAAGTTGACTGTGATCGAGGTCGAGCCCGGTGGATTCACCAGAGCGATGCCTCCAGCGAAATCCCGCCGCAATAGGTTCTGCCAGGAATAGCGCGTGTTTTGGGCCTTTCCCAAATCTGTTGTGAATCCGTTCCACCAATACGACGGAGTTTGGGACGAATCTCCCACCATGTCGCTTCCCGTCGAGATCAGGAGATAACACGCTACCGAGTATTCCCGAGCGGTGTCGGAGTCTGACCCTACCCACGCTTCACCATCCAGAATCACGCCCTTGCCATTGGCGTGAACGCTATCTATAAACGAAAAGAGTCGATTTAGCGACCAATAGCCGGTGCCCCCCGTGAGACCGGGATCGTTGACACCGCGTTCCAGGTTGATCCAATCAGCCGCCTGAATTTCACGCTGAATACTTGGATCCGTCCAATCCAAAAACCAGAGCGAATTGTGGACGAGCTCCGCGCCGGGCAGGGCCGCGCGTACTTGCGCCATGTAATCGGCGAAATAGGACGCCCATGCCGCGGCCGTCATCAACTGTCCCGTGTTCGGATCGACCGGAGTAGTGGGATTGCCATAACCGTCGCTGACGCGGCTTATGTCTAGATTGACATCATCGATAAAGAGCCCCTTATACGGTAACGCCCTGGTCAGATACGGTTGAGCGAGATTAATCCACCAAGCTCGAAACCCGTTGGGATCCGTGAGGTTGGCTGCATACTGGGGGCACGTTCCGCCGCTGCATCCCCAATTCACATAGACGGGATTTCCATGGATATCTCGGAGAATCCAATCGGGATGTTGCTGAACAAGCTGAGCCCAGAACGTGTCGGTTGGGTCGCTATAGATCGCGTAAGAATCATCATAAGTCCAGGCATTCGGATACAATGACAGCTTGTTATTCTGATCCCAATACCCGGAAAAGGTCAACATTCGCAGCCAATATGTGTTCATGAATTGGATCGCGGAGGATGTTGGGTTGCTCGTATATGGATCATCGTTTGGAGTCGTGTGTTTATAAAAATTGACGTGACCTTCGGCGGTTTTCAGGATCAAACTTGTCGTGCTCGCTCCGCGAAGCATTGGAGAAAGAATGCCCCAGCAGGCGGCTAAGACGAGCGCCCGGCGAAAAACAGGTTGACGGGACAGGCCTTGTTTAAAAGTTATAGATCCCATTATATTTTTATCGGCCAATCGATCTATCCCGAGCACATCGGGAACGTTCATTCCAACGATTTCCTGTACTTTGGCGTTAACCCCGCAATTTCCCGCGTGAGCCGACTCGGTCCGGTGACGCAATGAAGCGCTCAGCCGCACAACGGCGGGAAACACAATGGGGCGGGTACCTGAGGTGGCACGACGGACTGGCAGAAGATGAGCAGCCCCACGGAATGTACTCTAGGGTACGTTTCGGGGACGAACAATACCGACTTCAGTCTGAACAGCTGCACTTCCCTCGGCCAACTATCTTGTTTTCAATAGACTATGGATAGATTCCGAAAGTGAATCACGGGCGTAGACGTTCGTAGTCGTTGCCGCCTGACTAAGAGATACAGCCACAGGACTGAGGTTTAGCCACTCCACTTGCGATTCTTTTGCAGCTCGATACGCTGCTTGCACTTGCGCCGTCAAGGGTTTCATGACAGCGCTGCGGCTGGCGAGCACACTCGGGCTCAGAAGCTCGGTACGTTCCGGGGCTCACGCCGCGGATTGCCTATGGGCAATCGCCTTAATGTCTCCCAAAATCGGCTCACGAAGGATTCGCAGCACTAAGAAATAAACTGCTGCGCTTATACCGATCACGACGACGACGTGGACGTGTATAAGAGCGAGGAGAATGGTCGTGACCGCCACCACGCAACCTCCGGCAATGATCTTCCCGAGGTGCGGCAATACCTCAAAATAGACGATCTCTCTCAAGGCATACCATAGATAACCGTTGCTTAGAATCTGTGCAAGGAGAGTCGCGACAGCAGAGCCGGTGATCCCCCACCGTGGGATAAACAGGAGGTCAAAGAGAACGTTCGAGAAGCCGCCAACGGTCGACGCGATGATCAGGCTTCTTTGATGGCCGTAAGCGAAAATTGCGCTGACCATAATGGAGCCGGGGAACGCGACCAGCGTGGTCGCGATGAGGATCTTGAAAGCAAGACCGCCGGAAGCGAATGCTGGGCCGAACAGCAGCGTCATGATAGGTGTGCCGAGGACGACGCCCCCGATACCCATGGGTATGGAGGCAAGGAACAATACACTAATTGTTTGTTCGAGTGCTTGGCGAAATTCCTGATTATCGGGTTTAGCGAGGCGGGAGAACAGGGGCATGGTGGTCAGTTGAACGATCGTGGGTAACAGATAGATCACTTGAATTACGCGGATTGCGGCGGAATAAATTCCAACGTCGGACGCCGTTTTCATCCAGCTGATCATGAGTATGTCCGTGTTTGTGAACAGGATCCCGAGGGCACCCGTGACGGCGAAGGGCCAAGCGGACTTTAAAATCGGAACGATCAGACGTGACGAGAACTCTTTAATGACTGATGCTAAGTAGCTCCTCAGAACCACGATCGCTCCAATTACTCCAATTCCGGTTCCTACCGCGTACGCGAATACAAGCGATCTGGCTGTCGGATCCGCGAGGATATATTTGAACCCAAAGCCGACGATCGCGACATTAGTCAAAAGGGCAATCGCCGCCTCCCACTCCATCTGTTCAATGCCACGAACGAGCGAAAGGAGAAATTCCCTTAACGTGTCGAAGCTCAAGATGAGCCCGGTGAATGGGAGTAGATCCTTAGCGCCCGGGAGAATTGAGAAATAGGGACCTAAGTAGACGATAATCCCGGTCCCGAGAAGGACCAGCAAGACCTTTATCGCGAGCGCTGCTGAAAATATCCGTCGCCTGGCCTCTTCATTTGACTTCGCGATGTCGCGCAAGAGAACGGCGTTCACTCCCGGATCCATCAAAGTGTTCATAAAACCGGCGAGCGTTATGGCATATGAAAACAGCCCATACTCGGCAGTCCCCAACACACGAGCGGCGTACACGACGATCGCGGATCTGATTAACCGGCCGCCAATCTGGGACAGCGTAAGCCAAATTGTATTTTTCGCAACTGTCTGCTTGATAGAGGTGTTTTTGAACAGAAACGTCGTGAGTTTCTTCAGCATGGGTAGCGAGCCGTCGGTCGAGATTGTCCTTAAAAATTTTCCCAAAATTGCTGCACGAAGCCAATGCCTACGAGCCCGTCAATAGCATAGCCCATAAGTGTCATTCGGAGCGAAAGCAAAGGAACGAGAATAGCCGTAGTCCTGGAACGAAGACGCAGCGTTCGCCTGAAGCCCAACTCTCAGCCATCGAAAATTCTTCCGAGCTCACGTCGTGAATGAATGCGTGCTAATCATCACAGTCGTG
>Ga0070741_10008503_pt1 | contig 20555 bp, 20 predicted proteins | sample Coa_R1_4_FD_66440 | JGI IMG/M metagenome (GOLD analysis project Ga0070741, IMG submission 66440) | Surface soil microbial communities from Centralia Pennsylvania, which are recovering from an underground coalmine fire - Coalmine... | ecosystem: Environmental > Terrestrial > Soil > Unclassified ...
CCCCCAGATCGGGGGGGTAAGTGTCCGCAATCATTTCGGATGGATCGTGGTCGGCCTTATCCCGGAGAACTGGCGACGACCCACATCTGGAAGTACTGGGAGCCGCCGCCGTAGGCGTGGCCGAGCGCGACCCGCGCGCCGTCCACCTGGTGCGCGCCGGCCCGGCCCATCACCTGGAGCGCCGCCTCGCCGAACCGCAACAGCCCGGACGCGCCGATTGGGTTCGACGACAGCACGCCGCCCGAAGGATTCACCGGCAGCCGCCCGCCGAGAGCCGTTTCGCCCGCCTCGGTGAGCCGCCAGCCGTCGCCCGGCGGGGCAAACCCGAGGTTTTCCAGCCACATCGGCTCGTACCAGGAGAACGGCACATAGATCTCCGCGACATCCACCTCGTCAAGAGGCGACGTGATCCCGGCGGCGCGCCACAGCGCCGCGGCGCAGTCCGCACCGGCCCTGGGGTTCACATGGTCCTTGCCGGCGAACATCGTGGGCTCGGTGCGCATCGCCGTGGCCCGGATCCACGCGACCGGCCTGCCAGCGGCTCGGGCCACGTCCGCGGAGCCGATCACCACCGCGCACGCGCCGTCCGACGATGGGCACGTCTCGTCGTACCGGACCGGATCCCACAGCATGGGGGAGGCCTGCACCGAATCCAGCGTGATGTCGGCCTGCTGGAGATGCGCGTACGGGTTCAGCGACCCGTTCCGCCGGTCCTTGACCGCGACCATGGCCCCGATGTGCGACGGCGCCCCCGACCGCCGGATATATGCGCGGATATGCGGCGCGAAGTACCCGCCGGCCCCCGCCACGAGCGGGATCGAAAACGGTGGCGCGATCGACAGCGCCCACATGGCGTTCGACTCCGATTGTTTCTCGAACGCGACCGCCAGCACGCGTTCGTGCATCCCGGCCTGGACCAGCGATGCGGCCACGTTGCCGGTGGCGCCGCCGACCGACCCCGCGGTGTGCACGCGCAGCAGCGGCTTGCCGACCGCGCCAAGCGCATCCGCCAGGTACAACTCGGGCATCATCACGCCCTCGAACAGGTCGGGCGCCTTGCCCACCACGACCGCGTCGATGTCGCCGAGTCCGTCGACGCCCGCGTCTTCCAGCGCCCGGTCCACCGCCTCGCGACACAGCCCGGCGATCGACACGTCCGCCCGCTTCGACCGGTGCCGCGTCTGCCCGACGCCGAGCACCGCTGCTCTGTTCACGAGGACGCCTCCATCACGCAGATCACGTTTTGCTGGAGCCAGGGGCCGCTGGTGGCGTGGCCGAGCGCCCGGTCCGCGGTTCCGTTCATCACCGCCGAAGCCGCGTATCCGATCCGCGCCAGGCCGGCCGCGAACATCGGGTTCGCGCACAGCGCGCCGCCGGACGGGTTGACGGTCACCGAGTCCCGCAGCGCCAGCGCCGACCGCAGCAGGATCTCCTGGTGGGTGAACGGCGCGTGCAGTTCGGCGACGTCGATGTCGAAGGCGCCCGCCGCGCGGGCGGCCACGGCGACCGACGGCAGGTTCAGCGGGTCCCGCGCGCCGAGCGCGCCGGACTCGATGCGGTGCTCGAAGCCGGTGATCCATGCCGGACGTGCGCACAGGTCACGTGCCCGCTCTTCGGCGGCGAGGATCACCACCGCCGCTCCGTCGCCGACCGGAGCCACGTCGTGCTGCCGTAGCGGGTCGGCCAGGTACGGCTCCGCCAGCAAGTCCTCCGGCGGCACCTCGCCGGACACCTGCGCTCGCGGGTTGTTCCTGGCGGCTGCCCGCGACCGGGACGCCACGGCGGCCATGTCCTTCTCGGACCACAGACCCGCTTCGATCCCGGCCCGCGCCTGCATCGCGGCGAGCGAGGTCGCGTCCGGCCACAGGGGCGCGACCAGGTACGGGTCGAGCTGGAGCGCGAGCACCCGCCGCAGCGCATCGGGTGCCGACGCCTTGCCGAAGCCGTAGGCCAGCGCCACGTCCACCTCGCCGGTCTGGATCTTCACCCAGGCTTCGTACAGCGCCCAGGCCCCGTCCATCTCGACATGCGACTCCATGATCGGCGGTACGGCGCCGATCGCGTCGACTGCCTGCACGAACGAGAACGCCCGCCCCGCGAGATAGTCCGAGGATCCCGAGCACCAGAAGCCGATGTCGCCCTTGACCAGGCCGGTTTGCCGGTAGACCTCGGCGAAGATCGGCACGAGCATCTCCACCCCGCTGGTCGTGCCGTCGCCGCGGTAGACGCAGGGTGACGCCGCGAACCCGGTAACCGCTACTCTTCTCATCGCTCCGTTCCCGTCACAGGTGGCCGGCGTACGTTTCGTAGGACGCGTCGGGTTCCCCGGCCGGCGCGAAGTGGTCGATGTTCTCGGCGTGCGTGGTCCACTGGTCTCTGGGTTTCCACACGGCGCGGACCCGCATGCCCATGTGCACCTCACTCGCGGCACAGCCGAGGATCAGGTGCTGGAACGCGATGTCCGCTCCGTCCAGCAGGACCGCCGCGGCGACGTACGGGGGAGTGACGCGCTGGCCGGGATACGGCACGTTCACCACGCAGAAAGTGGTCACGGTGCCGGTCTCGGGCAGCTCGACGACCTCCTCCATCGGCACGCCGTCCGTGGGGCAAGTGCCGCGGGTCGGGATGTACACCTTGGCGCAGATGGGGCAGCGCTGGCCGAGGAGCCGGCCTTCGGCGAGCCCGCGCAGGTAGACGGTTTCCCCAGGTGAAGCCGTGTGCTCGTACAACAGCCTGACTCTGCTTATTAGCTCGCTCACCGGAGGGCGCTGCGAGGTGTCGTCTTCCCTCGTCGCTCCCTCGCTTCGCTCATCGCTCCTCAGTCCAGACGACACCGCGCCCTCCGGTTCGCTCGCGGGGACGAAACACGCGATGTCGCGGATGCCGTGGCCGCGGGCGGCTGCCCAGCGGGGCCGGACCCGCATGCCGGTCCGCATGCCGCCCGGCGAGCCGGCGTCGACCGCGTGCAGCAGTGTGGTGCTCGCGCCGTCGAGGGCGATCATCGCCCAGGCGAAGGGCTTCTCGAGCGGTTGCCCGGCGAGCGGCTCTGGTTGCCAGGACCAGGTGCGCACCGTGCCTTCGGGACCGACTGCTACGAAGTCGACCGGGGGCTCGAAGGTCACCGGGTCGTACTCGAACGGCGGCGCGTGGACCGTCCCGTCCGCGGCCCGCGCACCCAGGATGCGGCCGTCCGCGAGACCGGCCATGAAGCGGCTCAGCACCGGCCCCAGCGAACGGGTGTAGTCGAATCCGATCTCCAGCGGCGCGCGCAGCGCAACTCCAGTCACGCGTCGATTGTAGAACGTGTTCTAGTTTCGCGGCTATGTGTGTAAGACACATGGGCCGTATGCGGTTCTGCTAGCTTGCCGTCAGGGGCGATCAATGAGGGGCAGGCGGCATGCGGTCACAGTTCGTGTTCTCCGAGATCTGGATCGGCCTGCGCCGCAACCTGACGATGACGATGGCGCTCATCGTCGTCGTCGCGCTCAGCCTGTCCCTGCTGGGGACGAGCCTGCTGTTCGTCAAGCAGGTAGACAAGACCAGGTCGGTGTGGCAGGCCCAGGTGGAGATGGCCGTGTACTTCTGCGTGCCGTCCAGCGCGAACACCACCTGCGCGAAAGACGGCGCCGCGACGGCGGACGAGAAGGCCCAGCTGGAGCAGCGGCTGAAGTCGATGCCGCAGGTGGTATCCGTCCAGTACATCTCGCAGGCGCAGGCGTACCAGGACTTCCGCACGTATTACTCGAACCTGCCCTCGCTGGTGCACCTCACGAAGGAAGGCGACATTCCCGACTCGCTCGGCGTCAGGCTGCGCGATGCGCAGGCCGATTACGGCGTGGTGTCCAGCGCCGCGTCCGGTGCGCCGGGCGTTGACTCCGTCCAGAACGAGGCCGTCGTCCTCGGCAACTTCTACCGGCTGCTCGATGCCGCGCGCAACGCGGTCGCGATCTTGGCGCTGATCGCCCTGGTGGCCGCGATCATGCTGGTCGCCAACACGATCCGGCTGTCCGCGTTCAACCGGCGGCGGGAGACCGCGATCATGCGGCTGGTCGGCGCGTCGAACTTCTACATCCAGCTGCCGTTCCTGCTCGAGGGCACGATCGCGGGACTGGTCGGCTGGGCGATCGCGGCCGTCCTGATCGTCGGGGCGAAGTCGGTGCTGCTCACCACCTTGACCCAGTACGTCTCGTTCAACGCGGGCATGGGCGCCGGCGACCTGCTCGAGGTGCTCGGCCTCGCGCTGCTGGCCGGCCTCGTCATCTGCGCCAGCACCTCGTTCATCACCCTCCGCCGGTACGTCCGCGTCTGAGCCCTACTATGAACCATGACTGAAATTCCGCGGCGCCTCACCTCGTTCAGCCACTGCGCCGGTTGAGCGGGCAAGCTCGCCCCTGGCGAGCTGGCGCAGGTCCTGCGCCATGTCACCGGTAGTCACCCCAGCCTGATCGTCGGCACGCAGACGTCCGACGACGCGGCGGTGTGGCGGCTGGACGGCGATCGCGCCCTGGTGGCGACCGCCGACTTCATCACGCCGATCGTGGATGACGCGCGCACCTGGGGCAAGGTGGCGGCGGTCAACGCGGTATCCGACGTGTACGCGATGGGCGGACGCCCGCTGTTCGCCCTCAACCTCGTCTGCTGGAACTCGGCGGAGCTTCCCGCCGAGCTGCTTGACGAGGTGCTGGCGGGCGCGGCCGAAGTGGCGGCCGAGTGCGGTTACGCGGTGGTCGGCGGGCACACGGTTGACGACCCAGAACCGAAGTTCGGGCTCGCGGTGACCGGCGAGGCGCACCCGGACCGGCTGCTCCGCAACGACCGGCTCCGGCCCGGCGACATGCTCGTGCTGACCAAGCCGCTGGGCACCGGCGTCATCTCCACCGCCGCCAAGGCCGAAGCGGCCGACGGTGCCGCGGTCGCCGGCATGGTCGCCTCGATGTGCCGCACGAACGCCGCTGCGGCCGCGGTCGCGCTGGCGGCGGGCGCCACCGGGGCCACCGACGTAACCGGGTTCGGACTGCTCGGGCACCTGGGCCAGATGGCACTGGCCTCCGGTGCCGACGTCGAGCTGGACGTGGCCGCCGTCCCGCTGCTGCCCGGCGCCCGCGAGCTGGCGGACGGCGGGTACGTGCCGGGTGGCACCCGCCGCAACCTCGACTGGATCCGGGACCGCCTCGACGCGGGCGCGGCCGGCCAGACGGCGACGCTGCTGCTCGCCGACGCCCAGACCTCTGGCGGACTGGTCTTCGGCGTAGATCCGGGCCAGGCACCGGACGTGGTCAGCCGACTGCGGGAATCCGGCCACGACGCCGCCGTGATCGGCCGCGCGAGCCCGGGTGGCGGCAAGATCCGGCTCAGCTGAGCCAGGCCTGCTCACCCATCGGAGCCGTCACCGCCGCCATCAGCCGGCCAAAGCCGTCACTGTCCCCTGCCACCCGCGTAGATTATCGCCACCGGAACCGGTTTGTCCGAGGCGCAGCGACTCCCCTGATAATAAACGGCTTCATGGTAGAAAAGGCGCCACATCTGCACCCTTTTCTGCCGCAAAGCACTTTTCTAACACCAAAGGTGGCCGCAGCGGGCGAACAAAGTACGGCAATAGGCAAATCGCCGTACCCTTCGGGAGCGTCAATGAACAGCTAGCAATCGTCACGCGTCAGAGCCCGTCATCGAGCTGCTCCCAGGTGATCTTCATCGCGAACGGCTGGCTGACCTTGACGGCGTGGAAGTCCAGCCGGCGGACGGCGAGTTCCTCCCTGATGTAGTCGCCGTTGTAGGTAAGCAGGAGCCGCTCAATGGAAATCGCGGGGCCGTCGTTGTCCGCCATGCGCACGATCCAGTAATGCGGAATGCCGGCGGCGGCATACTCCGCACGCTTGTCCCGCAAGTCCGTGGTGACCGAATCGGCGGAGACGATTTCGAGGACGAGCAAGCAGTCCGAGTCGTAAGGTTTGCGGCTCCACTTCCCTCGGTCCTCGTCGATGCACCGGTATACCACCACATCCGGGCGCCGGAAGTGGAACTTCGGTTCCTGGGCGATCAGCACCTCCAGGTCGTGGTTCACGCGGTGACAGGTCTGCTCGCTCGTATCCATCCGCTTTACCGCTTCCCGCACGGCGGTAACAAAGTTGTGCTGGATTACCTGATGGCTGGGCTCGGCGGACTCGCACCTGACCATCCAGCCGTCTACGACCTCAATTCTCACGCAAATGTCTTCGGGCAGCGCCTTATAGACGTCAAGCGTAATCTCGGGCAGGTAGGGCAGCTGCCTGAGCGCGGCCAAGTCGAAGGCCTCGGTCATGGTACCGAGCCTACTGAACCAGGGCCTTGCTTCCCTTCAAGACACGCTGGACACCACGTCGAGGGCGATGTCCAGCGCGGGACTGGAGTGGGTGAGCGCGCCGACCGACAGGTAGTGCACGCCGGTCGAGGCCACCGCGCGGGCGTTGGCCAGCCGCAGCCCGCCGCTGGCCTCCAGCTTCGCATCCGGGTAGGCGCGGGCCAGGTCGACGGCGGCGCGCAGCTGGTCCACGCTCATGTTGTCCAGCAGGATAAGCGTGGCACCGGCCGCCAGCGCCTCCTTGACCTGGCCGATCGTGTCGCATTCGACCTCGACGGCGACATCCGGTGCTGCCGCCCGCACGGCCGCGAACGCCGGCCCCACCCCGCCGGCCGCGGCGACGTGGTTGTCCTTGATCAACGCCGCGTCGCCAAGGCCCATCCGGTGATTCACGCCGCCGCCGCAGCGGACCGCGTACTTCTCCAGCGCGCGCAGGCCCGGGATTGTCTTGCGGGTGTCCCGCACGAACGCCCCGGTGCCGTCGATCGCGTCCACCCACGCCCGGGTCGCGGTCGCGATTCCGGACAGGTGCGTGAGGAAGTTCAGCATGGTCCGCTCGGCGGTCAGGATCTCCGCCAGTGATCCGGACACCCGCGCCACCACGTCCCCGGCGCCAACCCGCGAACCGTCGTCCGCCAGCAGTTCGATAGCCACACTATCCAACACCAGAATCGCAACGGGAAGACCGGCCAGCACCCCGGCCTGACGGGCGACCACCTCGGCCGTCGCCGTCGTGCCCGAACCGATCACCGATGCCGTGGTGACGTCGGGTCCGTAGCGCAGGTCCTCGGCCAGCGCCGCGCGTACCACCCGGCGTGTTTCCTCAAGGTCCAGTCCCAAGTCGCAGAGCACGTTCATTCCGCCTCCCTGCGGTGCGCCCCGACGCTGTCCCGCCGGGCCAGCGCGGCGGTCGCGACCAGTGCGGACACCGTGTGCAGGTTCGTCGCCTCGACCGTGGCCAGGTCCAGTCGGCCCGGATCGGCGGCCTGCGGAATCGATTCGAGCAGCCGCAGCATCTCCGTCAGCCCGGCCCGTGACCGCAGCACGCCAACGTTCCGCGACATCGCGACGGCCAGCCGTCGTCGAGCGCCCGGCGCGGCGCCGACCATGCCGCGATCCGGCACCGAGACCCGCCCGACCGAGGCCGGCCCGACCGAGGCCGGCCCGACCGAGGCCGGCCCGACAGCGACCGGCCCGACAGCGTCCGGCAGCGCCGAACCCAGCAGCTCACCGAGACGCCGTCCCATCACCATCGCCTCGGTGAGCGAGTTGGACGCGAGCCGGTTCGCGCCGTGCACGCCGGTGCACGCGACCTCGCCGACCGCGAACACGCCGGGCAGCGACGTCCGCCCGGACATGTCCGCCCGCACCCCGCCGCACGCGTAGTGCGCGCCCGGCGCGACCGGGATCGGATCGGTCGCCGGGTCCACGCCCTGCTTGCGGCAGGCCGCGGCCACGGTCGGGAACCGGTCGTCCATCCGCTCGACACCCGTGGCGTCCAGCCACAGGTGGTCGGCGGCCGTTTCCGCCATCCGGGCGTGCATCGCTGCCGTCACCACGTCGCGCGGGGCGAGGCTGTCCGGAACCGCTGGCCGGCCAGCGGCGTCCACCAGCACAGCGCCCGCGCCGCGCAGCGCCTCGGTGACCAGCGGGCGCTGCCCGCTCGCCGCCGCCGACCACAGCACGGTCGGGTGGAACTGGACGAACTCCAGGTCCCGTAGTTCGGCCCCGGCCCGGGCGGCCAGCGCCAGCCCGTCGCCGGTCACCCCGGCCGGGTTGGTCGTGGTCGCGAACGCCTGGCCGAACCCGCCCGTGGCGAGCACCACCGCGCGCGCCCGCACCACACCCGGCTCCAGGTCCTCGGTCCCAGGCCGCCGCAGCCCCACGACAAGGCCATCGTCGGCAAGGTCGAGCGCCACCGCGTGCGGCAGCACCTCCACCGGGCTCGCGAGCAGGGCCGCGGCGAGCACCCGGTGGACTTCGGCGCCGATCGCGTCGCCTCCGGCGTGCACGATCCGCGGCCGGCTGTGCCCGCCCTCCAGATGCCCGTGCCCGAACCGCGCGCCCAGCGACGACAGCCACGAGATGACCTCCGGCGCCCCGGCAGCAAGCGCCGCCACCGCCGACGGCGTGCACAGCCCCGCCCCGGCCGCTTCGGTATCGGCGGCGTGCAGCGCGGGGGAGTCGGCCGGATCGAGCGCCGCCGCCATGCCGCCCTGGGCGAACGGCGTGGAGCCGCCGCCAAGCTCGTCCTTGCTGATGAGCAGCACCCGCCGGCCGCGCGCCGCCGCGGTCATCGCGGAGGTCAACCCGGCGGCTCCGGACCCCACCACGACCACATCCGCGTCGCGCAGCCAGCAGGGCTGGCTTTGACGGGGGGAAGCCATCCCCCCGGACCCCCCTGGCGACCGGGGGGAAGCCATCCCCCCGGACCCCCCTGGCTTAGGAAGGCTTCTGATCATCGGGCGATCATCGCCTCGACCGCGCGCCGCGCCCGCGCGGCGATCTGCGGCTCGACGGTCACCTCGTCCACGCCGTCGCGCAGGCAGCGCAGCAGGTTCTCCGGGGTGATCATCTTCATGTACCGGCACACCGCGTGCTCATTCGCCGGCTCCCAGCGCACCGCCGGGTTCGCCCGCCGCAGCTGGTGCAGCATCCCGGTCTCGGTCGCGACCAGCACCGAGCCGCCACGCAGCGACTTGGCCGCGGTCAGCATCCCGCCGGTCGACAGGATCCGCGCCTTAGGCAGGTCGCCGGTTCCCGCCTGCCACAAAGCTGGGGTTGCGCACCCGCACTCGGGATGGATGAACAGAACGTCCTTCGCTTTACTCCGCAGATCCGCTGGACTGATCCCGGCGTGGACGTGGCACTCACCCAGCCACACGTGCACGTTGTCCCGTCCCGTCTCGCGCCGCACGTGGGCGCCGAGGAACTGGTCCGGCAGGAACAGCACCTCGCGATCGGCCGGGATCGAGTTCACGATGTCCACCGCGTTCGCGGACGTGCAGCACATGTCGGATTCGGCCTTGACCTCGGCGCTCGTGTTGACGTAGGCGACGACGACCGCGCCGGGATGTTCCGCCTTCCACGCGCGAAGCTGCGCCGCCGTAATCGATTCCGCAAGGGAACAGCCGGCCTGCGCTGACGGGATAAGCACCCGTCGTTCGGGAGAAAGGATTTTCGCTGTTTCCGCCATGAAGTAGACACCAGCCAGCACGATCGTGCTGTGGCTACTGGCGGCGGCGAGCCGGGCCAGTGCCAGGGAGTCGCCGACGTGGTCGGCCACGTCCTGGATCTCGGGGCGCTGGTAGTTGTGCGCGAGGATGATCGCGTCCCGCTCCGCCGCGAGTTCACGTACCTGCTCCGCCCACGTAGTCTCTGACCCTAGTTTTAGACTCATAGTCGAAAACCTCCTGAGGGCTACGTTACCATGCATTCGTGGCAGGGCAACTTTTCGCTCACGAGGTACTCGCGGTGGTTTTGCGTGTTCGTGACCACCGGCTGGAGTGCCTGCTGTGGCGGCGCGGCGAGGAGCCGTTCGAGGGTTGCTGGTCGCTGCCGTGCGGGCCGTTGGGTGCGGGGGAGCGGCTGGGTACGTCGGCGAGCCGGCACCTGGCGATCAAGGTCGACATCACGTCGATCGCGCACATGGAGCAGCTGGAGACCCGCAGCGATCCGGAGCGGGACCCGCGCGGGCGGGTGCTCGCGACCGCCTACCTGGCGCTGGTGGCGACCGACGCGTCGCCACACGTTCCATCGGACACGGCATGGCATCCGGTGGACGACCTGCCGGATACGGCGTTCGACCACGGGTCGATCGTCGGGTCGGCGCGCGAGCGGCTGCGCGCCAAGCTCTCGTACACGAACATCGGCTTCGCGCTGGCCCCGGCCTCGTTCACGATCGCGCAGCTGCGCGACATCTACGCCGCCTCGCTCGGCCACCCGGTGTCCGCGACGAACCTGCAGCGGATCCTGACCCGGCGCGGCGTCATCCGCCCGACGCCCGGCATCGCGCGCCCGACCGCGGTCGGCGGCCGGCCAGCGGCACTGTACGAGTTCGTCTCGCGCTCGCTTGTCGTGACGAATCCATTCGCGGCCTTCCGCCCCCCGGCGCACCCCGTGCCTCCCTTGTCCGCGAACTAGAACGTGTTCTAGATTGGGCGGATGGCAGACGTGGGATTGTGGTCGATCGCGGCGAGCGCGCCGGATCAGCTGGCGGTCGTCGATCCGGACGGGCGGAAGGTGAGCTACGGCGAGCTGGCCGCGGCCGCCGATCGCATCGGCCGGGGGCTTCGGGCGCTCGGCCTCAAGGCGGGGGACTGCGTGGCGGGCCTGCTGCCCAACTCGACCGAGGCGCTGGCGCTGACGTTCGCCGCGCTGGAGACCGGACTCTACGTGGTGCCGGTCAACTGGCATCTCACCGCGCCCGAGGTGGCGTACATCCTCGCGGACAGCGGCGCCACGGCGTTCGTCGCGCACGAGCGGTTCGCGCGGAACGCGCGCGCGGCGGCGGACGAGGCGGGGATCGCGGCGGGGGCCCGGTTCGCGGTGGGCGAGATCGACGGGTTCGCGCCGCTCACCGAGCTGGGCGCCGACGGCACGGCCGATCGCCCGGAACCCAGGACCGCGGGCGCGCTGATGGTCTACACCTCTGGCACATCCGGCCGGCCGAAGGGCGTGCGGCGCGCCCTCACCGGCGAGGATCCCGACGTCGTGCCGATGGCGGCGCCATGGTTCTTCGGGCTGTTCGGGCTGAAGCCGTTCGACGGCAACGTGCACCTGTGCTGCTCACCGCTGTACCACACCGCGGTGCTGAACTTCGCGACGATATCGCTGCAGCTCGGCCATCCGGTCGTGCTGATGGACCGGTTCGAGCCGGAGGAGATACTGCGGCTCATCGACGAGCACGGGGCCACGCACACGCACATGGTGCCGACCCAGTTCCGCCGGCTGCTCGCGCTGCCCGCCGCGGTTCGCGAGCGGTACGACGTCTCCTCGATGCGTGCCGCCATCCACAGCGCCGCGCCGTGCCCGCACGAGGTCAAGCGGCGCATGCTGGACTGGTGGGGGCCGGTCGTGATCGAGTACTACGCGGCCAGCGAGGGCGGCGGCACGGCGATCACGGCCACCGAGTGGCTGGAGCGGCCGGGGTCCGTCGGCAAGGCCTGGCCAGGTTCGCAGGTGTGCGTGTTCGATGACGACGGCAACGACGTGGCGCCCGGCGAGCCGGGCCTGGTGTACATGCGGATGGGCAACTCGACGTTCGACTACTACAAGGACGAGGCGAAGACGCTCGCGTCCCGGGCGCGCGGCATGTTCACCGTCGGCGACATCGGCTACCTGGACGAGGACGGCTACCTCTACCTGTGCGACCGCGGCAGCGACATGATCATTTCCGGTGGCGTGAACATCTACCCGGCCGAGATCGAGTCGGAGCTCGCATGCCATCCCGCCGTGGCCGACGTGGCGGTGTTCGGCATCCCGCACGAAGACTGGGGCGAGGAGATCAAGGCCGTGGTCGAGCCGGCCACCGGGTACCCGCCGGGCGAGGAGCTGACCGCTTCGCTGCTGGATTTTCTGTCCGGCCGGCTCGCCAAGTTCAAGTTGCCGCGCACGATCGACTACGTCGCCGAGCTGCCCCGTGACCCCAACGGCAAGCTGTACAAGCGCCGCCTCCGTGACCCCTACTGGGCCGGCCGCGAGCGCGCGATCTAACCCCACCCGCCCGCCGTCGGCCGCCGCCCCGCCTCGCCTCGCCTCGCCGACACATACCGGATATTTCAGGACATGCGCGTGCGGTCGAAATTATTGCGGACACTTACCCCCCCACATCGGGGGGGTAAGTGTCCGCAATAATCTGGAGCGCCCGACGGCGCGCCCGGAACGCACGAAATGTCCGGTTGCGGGAGGGCGCGGCCGGGTCGCGCGCCCACGCCCGCGTGTCGGCTACCCCCGCGTGGCGCGCCCGAGGTCGACGTCGAACTCCACGGTTACCTCGTCGCGCAGCTTGAGCGCCCCGAAGAACCCGGTGTACGGCGTGATGCCGAACGCGGTTTGTGCCACCGAAGCGGTACCCCGGAAACGCGCCGCGCTCGCTTCCGTCACCTCCAGCCGCAGCGGCATTGTCCGTCCGCGATACGTGACGCTTCCCTCGACCGCGCTTTCGGCTACCCGTGTCGAGGTGAACGTGGCGGATCCCGCACCGAGGATCTTCGACATGGTCTTCTCGATGTCGGCGCGGTCCTTGGCGGTCAGCGGCTTGGCGCCGCCGGTGCCCTCCCGGACCGCCAGCGACCCGAGGTCAAGTTCGGCGGTGACCGACGCCGAGGCCAGGTCGTCGCCCACCGTCACCGACGCCGTCCAGCGGGTGACCTCGATCAGCAGGTCGTGCCCGGCTCGGGCGGCGAGGCCGGCCCGGCCGGTCCTGATCGCGACCCGGCCCGCCGCCGGCCCGAGCTGGTACGTTCCCGCGTCAACGGTCATGCGCTTCAACGTAAAGCGCGCCGGACAGGACTGTCCACACCCCGGGCCGAGCCTGCTACGTGAACGGGAGGTCGCCGAACAGCTCCCGGATCCGCCGCAGGTCACGCAGGCGCGGCTCGGTGGCGCCGCCGACCCAGCGGCTGACCGTCTTGACCGAGACTCCGAGCTGCCGGGCGGCCGCCTCCATCGTCAGGCCTTCGCGGCGCAGCACGCCGGCCATCCAGTCCGCGAACGACGCCGCCGAATCGTCGACCCCCACGGCGGAAGAGGCGGACGCGGCGGAAGCGCCGGAAGCGGCGGAAGCGGTGGCCGGTTCCGCGGCCCCGACAAAGGCCGCGCCGGCGCCCGGCCCCGGGCTGCTCACCCGGGCCCCCGGACCCGCGGCGCCATTGTCGGCCTTCAGCAGGGACGATAGCGCGTTCAGCCCGGCCGGCGTGCCGAGCTGGGACCGCAGCACGTCGACCTCGACGTGGTCGGGGAAGATGCGGAACGACACGTTGATCGCCCCGGTCGGCCCCGCGGCCTCCAAAAGCGCGTGCGACACGGTCTCCCCGACGGACCGGTTGTCCTCTTCGGACAGCGGCGATTGCGCCAGGCAGCGGCGGACGAAGTCGCGGATGTCCGGGATCGAGGACGGCCGCGCCGGGAACGTCTGCGAGACGACCACGACCGGGACGACTTCGATGTTGTCGCCGATCGGGCCGTCTGCAAAATCCACAATCAAGAGGGTACGTGGCGACTGCGCAACGAACGAGTGGCCAAGGAAAGACATATGTGTCCACCCAGGGGACTCTTTTGTCTGCTTGGAGGCGTAGGGTGGTGAACAGACCCCGAAGGGTGGCGCACTATGGCCGAGGCTCACAACTCAGCGGAACCGGTCGTACACATTCTCTGGATGAACGGGGGCCTCGGCTGCGACGGGGACTCGGTGGCGCTCACCGCCGCCACCCAGCCCAGCATCGAGGAAATCGCGCTTGGCGCCCTGCCCGGGCTGCCGAAAATCCAGGTCCACTGGCCACTCATCGATTTTGAGTGCGGCCCCGAGCAGGGCGCCGACACGTTCATCGAATGGTGGCACAAGGCGGATCGCGGTGAATTGGAGCCGTTTGTCCTCGTCGTCGAGGGCTCCATCCCGAATGAGGCGATCAAGGAAGAGGGCTACTGGTGCGGCTTCGGCAACAACCCGGCGACGGGCCAGCCGATGACGACCAGCGAGTGGCTCGACCGCCTCGCGCCGAAGGCCACGGCCATTCTGGCGGTCGGCACCTGCGCGACGTACGGCGGCATCCACGCGATGGCCGGCAACCCGACCGGCGCCATGGGCGTGCCCGACTACCTGGGCTGGGAGTGGAAGTCCAAGGCCGGCCTGCCGATCGTGTGCGTGCCCGGCTGCCCGATCCACCCGGACAACCTGTCCGAGACGATCCTTTACCTGCTGTACCAGGTGGCGGGCCAGGCGCCGATGATCCCGCTGGACGAGGCGCTGCGCCCGCGCTGGCTGTTCGAGGCCACGGTGCACGAGGGCTGCGACCGGGCCGGCTACTACGAGCAGGGCCAGTTCGCCGGGGAATACGGCCAGCCGAGTTGCCTGGTCAAGCTCGGCTGCTGGGGGCCGGTGGTCAAGTGCAATGTGCCCAAGCGCGGCTGGATCAACGGCGTCGGCGGCTGCCCGAACGTGGGCGGCATCTGCATCGCGTGCACGATGCCGGGATTCCCCGACAAATTTATGCCATTCATGGACAAACCGCCGGGCGCGACGGTTTCCACCACCGCCAGCGGCATGTACGGCACGGTGATCAGGAGCCTGCGCGGCTTCACCGCCCGCACCGCCGACAAGGAGCCGAAGTGGCGGGTCAAGGGCAGCGAGCTTCGCACCGGGTACGAAAAGACGTGGTGATCAGCCATGACTCAGCAGCAGGAAAACCCAGAACTCACCGAGATGGCCTGGGATCCGATCACCAGGATCGTCGGCAGCCTCGGCATCTACACCAAGATCGACTTCGCAAATAAGACAGTGGCCGAGTGCCACAGCACCAGCTCGATCTTCCGCGGCTACAGCATCTTCATGAAGGGCAAGGACCCCCGCGACGCGCACTTTATTACCAGCCGGATCTGCGGCATCTGCGGTGACAACCACGCGACGTGCTCGGTCTACAACCAGAACATGGCCTACGGGGTCCGCCCGCCGCACCTCGGCGAGTGGATCATCAACCTCGGTGAGGCCGCAGAATACATGTTCGACCATAACATATTCCAGGAGAACCTGGTCGGCGTGGACTTCTGCGAGCGGATGGTAGCCGAGACCAACCCCGGGGTCCTGGAGCGGGCCAACGCGACCGAAGCCCCGCACGCCCAAGACCACGGCTACAAGACCATCGGCGACATCATGCGCTCGCTGAACCCGCTGGAGGGCGAGTTCTACCGCGAGGCGCTCCAGGTCAGCAGGTCCACCCGGGAGATGTTCTGCCTGATGGAGGGTCGTCACGTCCACCCCTCGACCCTGTATCCGGGCGGGGTGGGCACGGTGGCCACGGTCCAGCTGTTCACCGATTACCTCACCCGCCTCATGCGCTACGTGGAGTTCATGAAGCGGGTCGTGCCGATGCACGACGACCTGTTCGACTTCTTCTACGAAGCCCTCCCTGGCTATGAAGAAGTAGGCAGGCGCAGGGTCCTCCTCGGCTGCTGGGGCAGCCTGAACAACCCCGAGTACTGCGACTTCACGTACGCCAACATGGCGGACTGGGGCCGCAAGATGTTCGTCACGCCCGGCGTCGTGGTCGACGGCGAGCTGGTCACCACCAGCCTGGTCGACATCAACCTGGGCATCCGCATCCTGCTCGGCCACTCGTACTACGAGGACTGGGAAGACCAGGAGATGTTCGTCACCCACGACCCGCTCGGCAACCCCGTGGACCGAAGGCATCCCTGGAACCAGCACACGATCCCGCGTCCGGCCAAGCGCGACTTCGACGACAAGTACAGCTGGACGATGTCGCCGCGGTGGTTCGACGGCAAGGATTACCTGCCGCTGGATACCGGCGGCGGCCCGATCGCCCGGCTGTGGGCCACGGCGAAGGCGGGCCTGGTCGATTTCGGCTACGTGAAGTCGACCGGCAATAGCGTGCTCATCAACCTTCCCAAGACCGTGTCGCGGCCCGAAGTCACCTTCGAATGGAAGACGCCAGCCGACTCCCAAGGCAGGCCGCTGTCCAACGCGATCGAGCGGGACCGAGCACGCACGTACTTCCAGGCGTACGCGGCGGCGTGCGCGCTGTACTTCACCGAGCAGGCGCTCGCCGAGATCCGCGCCGGGCACACCAAGACCTGGGAGTCGTTCAACGTGCCGGACGAGGCCTTCAGCTGCGGCTTCACCGAGGCGGTGCGCGGCGTGCTGTCGCATCACATGGTGATCAGGGACGGCAAGATCGCCAACTACCACCCGTACCCGCCGACCCCCTGGAACGGCTCAGTAAGGGACACGTACGGCACCCCGGGCCCCTACGAAGACGCGGTGCAGAACACCCCGATCTTCGAGGAGAACCCGCCGGACCAGTTCAAGGGCATCGACATCATGCGCGCGGTGCGCAGCTTCGACCCGTGCCTGCCGTGCGGCGTGCACATGTACCTGGGCGGCGGCCGGGTGCTCAAGACCGCGCACTCACCAACCGGAATCACGCTGGCGGTCTGAGGTGGACGCGAGAGCCGCGGGCGATCGCGTCGAGACCCTGCTCGCCGAGCTGCGATCCCGTGCGGGCCCGGACGCGGCCGGCACCGCCGAGGAGCTGGTCAGCTGCCTGGTCCAGCTCTACGGCGAGGGCCTGGCCACGATCATGCGGCTAGCCGCCGAAGACGAGCGGCTGGTGGCCCAGCTGATCGCGGATCCGCTGGTGGAGAGCCTGCTGCTGATCCACGACCTGCACCCGCTGGACACAGCGGCCAGGATCAGGCGCGCCCTCGGTACCGGCGCCGAGCTCGTCGGCATCACCGACGACGGCGTCGTCCAGATCAAGCTCGCGAGCGGTTGCGGCCACACCGCGGCGGCCGTCGAGCAGGCCGTCACCGACGCGGCACCGGAAACCGCCGGCGTCGACTTCGCACCGCGCGACCCGCCGTTGCTGCAAATCGCGCGCCGCCGTCCGGCAGGCGCGCTATGACTCAGAACGGCCTAGGTGCTTCCTCCGGGCTACGGCGCTTCGCGGCCCCCCGCACGGCAACAAGCCCCGACCCCGAACGCTGCGCGCTGTGCGGCACGCCGGTGCTCCCCGGCCACCGGCATCTCGTCGACACGCAGCACCGCTCGCTGGCCTGCGCCTGCACGGCATGCGGGTTGCTGTTTATGCGGGGGGACCCCGTCCCCCCGCGCCCCCCTGGGCTCACCCACGAGGGGGCGGCCGGCGGCCGGTACCGGATGGTGCCCGACCGGGTGCTGCGCGATCCCGCCGGCCCGCTCACCGACGCCGAGTGGGCATCGCTCGCGATCCCGGTGAACGTCGCGTTCTTCTTCGTCAACTCCGCGCTCGGCCGGGTCGTCGCCAGCTATCCGAGCCCGGCCGGGGTGACCGAATGCGAGCTGGACCTGGCCGCCTGGGAAGAACTTGCCGCCGCGCGGCCGCTGCTGCGCGCGCTGGCGCCGGACGTGGAGGCGATCCTGGTCGCGGGCGCCAGCCCACGAGAGACGTTCCTCGTCCCGATCGACGCGTGCTATTCGCTGGCCGGCGCGCTGCGGCTGAACTGGCACGGCTTCGACGGCGGCGCCGAGGTTCGCGAGATCCTCACCGCGTTCGTCGGCGACCTGCGCAGCCGGGCCCGGGCCCTGGAGGCCCGCTGATGGCAGAGCTGACGTTCGGCTGCACCGGCGCTACCGCGGAGCGGTACGCGGCCACCCCGACCCTGTCGTTCAACCTCACGGTCAGCGAGTCGGCCGGCGTTCACGTGCACGCGATCGCGCTGCGCTGCCAGATCCGCATCGAACCGCACCGCCGCAACTACACCTCCGTTGAAGCCGCGCGGCTGCACGACCTGTTCGGCGACCCGTCCCGGTGGGCGGACACGGTCAAGCCGATCCAGCTCGCCACCGTCGCGACGATGGTGCCGGCGTTCACCGCGCTGACCGAGATCGAGCTTCAGGTGCCGTGCACCTACGACCTGGAGGTGGTGTCCGCGCGTTACCTGCACGGTCTGGACGATGGCACGGTACCGCTGCTGCTCCTGTTCAGCGGCACGGTCTTCCTTGCCCAGAAGGAGGGATACAGCGTTGAGCTGATCCCGTGGAGCTCCGAGGCGTCGTACCGGATGCCGGTGCGCGTGTGGCGCGACATGGTCGACGCGCACTTTCCTGGCAGCGCGTGGCTGCGCTGCACCCGCGAGACGCTCGACGCGCTGTCCGCGTACAAGGCCGAACACGCGCTGCCGACCTGGGACGCGACGCTCGCCGCCCTGCTCGCCCGGGAGGCGACGGTGCCGTGAACCTCGACGAGGTGCGCCGGGTAGCGGACGCGGTCCTGTACGAGGGCTACATCCTCTACCCGTACCGCGCCTCGGCCCAGAAGAACCGGAGCCGCTGGCAGTTCGGTGTGCTGATGCCACCCGGGTACATGACGGCCGACCCGTCCGAACGGTCGATGGCCCAGGCGGAATGCGTCGTGGAGCACCACGGCAAGCCCGACGTCACCGTCGTCGCCCGCTTCCTTCAGGTGCAGCGGCGCACCTCGGCGGACTCGGTCTGGGACGAGGCGGTCGCGCGGGAGGTAACCGCCACCGCCAGCCTGGACTTCGAGATCCCGGGCGGCGAGGAGCGCGAGGGCGACGTGATCCGCCGGCGCACCGGCCTGCTCGGCACGATCAAGGTGCGGACCCGGCCGCTGCCCGGCCCCTGGCGGGCCGTCCGGCTGACCGTCCAGCTGGCGAACCGGACCGTCGCCAGTCCGGCGCCGGCCACGCGCGACCGGGCTCTCCCGTCCGCTCTGGTCGCCGCCCACCTGATCATCACCGTCACCGGCGGCGCGTTCGTGTCGATGACCGACCCGCCGCGGTGGGCCGCCGATGAGGTGACCGCCTGCGAGAACGTCGCCGTCTGGCCGGTGCTGGCCGGCCCGGACGGCGGTCGCCAGGTGATGCTGGCCGCGCCGATCATCCTGCCCGACCACCCGGAGCTGGCGCCGGAAAGCGCCGGCGACCTGTACGACGGCACCGAGATCGACGAGATCCTGACGCTTCGCACGCTGGCGCTGACCGACGCCGAAAAGCTCGAAGCCAGGGCGACAGACGAGCGCGCGGCAGCGCTGCTCGACCGCGTCGAGTCCATGGAAGGGGAGACCATGACACGACTGCACGGCACATTCCGCGAGGTGCGCCAAGACGTTCCCTGGTGGGACCCGGAGGCGGACGCGTCGGTCTCGCCGGCGACCGACACCGTGACGATCGCCGGGCGCAGCGTCGCCCGCGGCAGCCGGGTCACGCTGCGGCCGGGCGTCCGGCGCGCCGACGCGCAGGACATGTTCCTCGTCGGACGCGCCGCGATCGTCGAGGCGGTGCTGACCGACCTGGACGCGAATCCTTACCTGGCGGTGTCGCTGGCCGACGACCCGGACCGGGACCTGCGCACCGCGCACGGCCGGCTCCTGTATTTCGCGCCCGACGAGGTGGAGCCGTGACCGGCCGCACCCTCGTGGCCGGGGTGGGCAACGTGTTCCTGCACGACGACGGGTTCGGCGTCGAGGTGGCGCGGCTGCTCGCGGACCGGCCCAGCGAGCCCGGCGTCGTGATCAAGGATTTCGGCATCCGCGGCGTGCACCTGGTGTACGAACTGCTCGACGGGTGCGACCTGTTCGTGCTGATCGACGCCTCGCCGCGCGGGCAGGCGCCGGGCACGGTGACCGTGCTCGAGGTGGACCCGGCCAACGGCAGAGCGACTACCGCGGTGATGGACGCGCACAGCCTGGCGCCGGATGAGATCTTCACGATGCTCGCCACGATGGGCGGGCGCCCCGGGCGCAGCCTCGTGGTGGCGTGCGAGCCGGCCGACGTGACCCCGGGCATCGGGCTGTCGGCTGAGGTGACGGCCGCTTTGCCGCACGCCGTTCGCGCGGTGGAGCAGATCCTGGCAGAAAGAGGGTGCGCAGATGCTGAAGAAGATAGTTATCGCGGCGATCGTGGCGGCGCCGCTCGCCATGGTGGTCGCCTCACTGCCTGACATCAAGCGGTACCTGAAGATCAGGCAGATGTAGGAGAGCCGCATGCATGAGTACGGGCTGTGCGAGGGTGTGCTGGACGCCGTGCTGGTGCGCGCGGCCGGCCGGCCGGTCGCCGGGATCCGGGTGCGGTGCGGCGTGCGGCACGCGGTGGATCCGCCGTCGATGGTGCAGGCGTTCGCCATGCTGGCGGCCGGCACCGCGGCCGCGGACGCCGTCGTGACGGTGGTCACCGTCCCCGCGACGGTGACCTGCCGGGACTGCGGCGCGGCCGGCGAGAGCACGGACCTGGTGCCCGCATGCCCGGGCTGCGGCAGCGTCAACGTCGAGATGACCGGCGGCGACGAGCTGACGCTCGAGTCGCTCACGTACGCGGAGCAGCCCGCGCAGCCCGAGCCTGGGCCGGTATTCGAGCGGCGCGACGAGCCCGCCCGCCACCTCGCCACCCAGGCCGAAGCCGTCGCGGCGGCCTGCCACGCGATGGCGATCCGGTTCCACCGGGGCGGCAAGCTGGTGGTGTTCGGCACCGGCGGGGCGAGCGC
>Ga0070741_10008504_pt1 | contig 20555 bp, 18 predicted proteins | sample Coa_R1_4_FD_66440 | JGI IMG/M metagenome (GOLD analysis project Ga0070741, IMG submission 66440) | Surface soil microbial communities from Centralia Pennsylvania, which are recovering from an underground coalmine fire - Coalmine... | ecosystem: Environmental > Terrestrial > Soil > Unclassified ...
AGGGATTCTGAAAGAGTTAGCCTTTCAGTATCCGTTCTGGTGTCCATCGCGACCCCCAACCTCTCTAACCCTCTGTGATTCAGCACAGAGCGAATGGGTCCCTGCGTCCCGTCAGGACGCCGGGAATGGGGCGGGTGTACCAGGGACTGCGCTTTGCTTGTCCCTGGCTAATGTCCATAGTCGCTCCGCGACAAAATCCAGAAAAATTTGCAATTGGGTATAGTCGGGCTATTCTTGGTGGCGACAGTCATGGCTGTCGCCGGGGTTAACGCCGGGGCCTGAGAGATCAGCGATCAGGCCGGGCCGAACACATAAGGCCAGGCGCATGCCCGAAACAGCCACGCCGGAGGAGGCGAACCACACCATTTTCACGGGCTTCGTGTCTTCCGGGTTCTTTGACAGGGCTAAGGCCGGCCGGTGAGCCGGCGAGGTTGCGTGTGGCGTGTTGCGTGTTCCGGACGGCGCGAACGGAAGCGCTTGCGAGTCGGTCGCCATGGGTATCGGCGGCCGGCCTGCGGGCGTTCGCGGGGAGGGGGAAACAGGGCGGTGTCGCGCGAAGCTCGCGAAGGTGGCGAAGGGGAAAGAGGACTTTAACCGCGGATTACGCGGACTGCGCGGATACGGGATATAAAGGTGCGATGGCGCGCACATTGAGGCGAAGGATCAAATGAAGTGAAAGCGAATATCGGAAAATGGTGGGAGACGTTGGATCACAAAGGGTTGGGAAAGGCATTTTACGATAATGTCCACATTTTCCGATAAAATGAAAAGTGATTATCAAATTTTCAGATTATCAGATTACCAGATTGAGAAGCAGGGGGTTACGAAAGGGAAAGGGAGGGGACTTTAACCGCGGATTACGCGGAGAGCGCGGATGGGTGGAGTTCGCAGTGGCCAGATTTTCGCTCGCGAGCGCAAGGTGCGACGGTGAGCTGATATTGGGATTGGAAAGAGGGTCGCGAGGGAGTTTGGAGTAGTTTCCACTGTTTCCGATATTGAACCGCGAATGGACGCCAATGGGCGCGAATGATTGGGAAAGGTGGTCGGACGGAATATCCACCAAGCAATGAGTACAAGGCGATCCTTCTCAGTATTCCTGATCTCCCACGTACAAAAGTTGCCGCTGCGGGTGAGGACACCCGGGATCCAGGAGGGTTAATCCGACTCGGAGACGGGTTCGAAGGGTTCGACGAGGATCTTGCCAAAGATGTGGCGGGAACGGAGGTGGGCCAACGCCTGGGCGGTCTGGTCCAGGGGGTAGATGCTGTCGATGACGGGCTTGAGTTTGCCGGCGGCGGCCCATTCGAGGGTGGCCTGGATGTCGGCGCGGTTGCGGCCGTAGCTGCCGATGAGCCGGTGCTGCTTCACGAAGAAGGGCCAGAGGTTCATAGTGACTTCGCGCCCGGCGGTCGCGCCGCAGGTGACGACGGTGCCGCCGCGGGCGAGGCAATCGAAAACCTTTTGCAGGACGTCGCCGCCGACGTGCTCGATGACGAGGTCGACGCCGCGCTTGCCGGTGATGCGGCGGACTTCCGCGGGCCAGTCGGGGTCGGTAGAATTGATGACGAATTCCGCGCCGAGGTTGGCGGCGAGTTTGCGCTTGGCGTCGGTGGAACCGGTGCTGATGACGCGGGCGCCGAGGCCTTTGGCAATTTGGATGGCGGCGGAGCCGACACCGCTGGCGCCGCCGATGGCGAGGACCCAATCGCCGGGGCGCACTTCGGCGCGATTGGTGAGCATGTGCATGGCGGTGCTGCCGGCGAGGGTGAGCGCGGCGGAGGTGTCGAAATCGACGCCGGCGGGCAGGCGCACGAGGACGCGGGCGGGGACGACGACTTGTTCGGCGAAGCCGCCATCGCGGGAGATGCCGAGCAACTGGCCGCGGAGGCAGAGGGATTCGTCGCCGCGCCGGCAGAATTCGCATTCACCGCAGAAGATGTTGGATTGGACGGCCACAAGGTCGCCGGTTTTCCAGTCCTTGACGGCGGAGCCAAGGGTAACGATGCGTCCGGCGATTTCGCCGCCGAGGGTGCGGGGGAGTTGGATGGGGACGGGCAGGCCGCCTTCCTCGGCCCAGAGGTCGAGGCGGTTCAGGCCGCAGGACTGGACCTGGACGAGGGCTTCGTCCGGGGCGGGCACGGGGTCGGGGAGATTACGGAGTTCAAAGGCGCCGGGGCGGCCCTGGGTAACGAGTTGGACTGCTCTCATGGAGGCATTGAACACCTTGTTCGGGGCGGGGGCAAGACCCCCCGGCAGGGTGACCCGCGCGGTTGGCGATAGGTTACGGAAATGTTACTGCACAAACATGCGGTATGCAGGCGGAGGCAGTTAGCGGTAAGTTTACGTGAAGAGAGATTAATTCAAGTTGTGAGCACCATCATTACATTACCTACTGACAAGCTCAAAAGAGCCATCGGCATCCGGGAGCAGATCGATGCCTTGAGCCATGAGCTGCAACAACTGTTGCGCGGGATACCGGGCAGCATGGCGGGCGGCCCCAGCCAGCCAAGGAAACACAACCTGAGCGCCGAAGGGCGGGCGCGCATCGTGCAGGCGCAACGGCAGCGTTGGGCGAAGTTCAACGCGTCGCGCGGGACCCGTCCGGGGCCGATAACGCGGCACAACCTGAGCGCCGAAGGCCGTGCGCGGGTATCCGCGGCGGTGAAGGCGCGCTGGGCGCGGTATCGCGCCGAGAAGGCGCTGGCAGGCCTGTGATTTAGATTTGGATCTGGGTTTGGTCCGGATCCGCATCCGGTGGTTGTTCCGGATGCGCACAAATCCCCCGGTTGTGCAGCCGGGGGATTTTTGTCCACGGGAGGGGCGAATGGTCCCGCAACTTCCACAAGTGGAGCTGTTTACTTTTTCCTTTTGGCTTTCGCTGGCGGGGGTGAACTGTTACAAGGCGGGGCATGTCAGCGAATCTAACGATCGGCTTCCTGGGCGCGGGCAAGATGGGCATGGCGCTGGCGCGCGGCTTCGTGCGGGCGGGACTGGCCACGCCGGAACAGATGATCGCCAGCGATCCGGTGGCGGCGGCTTGCGCGGCTTTCGGCCGGGAAGTGGGAGCCAAGGCCAGCGCGTCCAACCTCGACGTGGTGAAGTTCGCCAAGGTGCTGTTGCTCGCCGTCAAGCCGGACCAGGTCGCGGGTGTGTTGCAGGAAATTCGCGGCAGCTTCACAAAGGACCATCTCTTGATTTCGATCGCGGCTGGTGTGCCGCTGGCCAAGCTGGAAGGCGGGCTCGAAGCGGGAGCCCGGGTGATTCGCGTGATGCCGAACACGCCCGCGCTCGTCGGGGCGTCGGCGGCGGCATATGCGCTGGGCAAATCGGCGCGGGCTGAGGACGGGGACCTGGCGCAGCAATTGTTTTCGTCGGTGGGCGTTGCTTACCAGGTGAAGGAGAGTTTGCTCGACGCGGTGACGGGCTTGAGCGGGAGCGGGCCGGCGTATGTGTATTTGATGATCGAGGGGCTGAGCGACGGCGGAGTGGCGGCCGGGTTGCCTCGCGACGTGGCCACGAAGCTCGCTGCGCAAACGGTGCTCGGCAGCGCCAAGATGGTGCTCGAGACCGGACTGCACCCCGGCGCGCTGAAGGACATGGTCACCAGCCCGGGCGGGACGACCATCGAGGGTCTGCACGAACTGGAAAAGGGCAAGGTCCGGGCGGCGTTCATCAGCGCGGTGCGCGCGGCGACGGACAAGTCGAAGAAATTGGGTCAAAGCTGAGTTGCAAGATTTGAGATTTGAAAATCTCGAATCTCAATCTGAAATTTCAAATCCGCGCAACGACATGAGCATTCCACCACCAACCGCAGGTCAGGCGCGAATCTTCTGGGTGTCGCTGACGGCGCTGGCGGTGGCGGTGCTGGTCGTGCTCGGGCTGGCATTGATCTGGGCATTCGGATGGGCGCTGCGGGAATTGTCCGCCGTGTTGATGCCGGCGGCACTGGCATTGATCCTCGCCTACATTCTGGACCCGGTGGTTGAATCTTTTGTGCGGCGCAAGGTGCCGCGGACCTGGGCGATCGTGCTGGTGTTTGTGCTGGGACTGGTGGTGGCAGGGGCGGTGCTGGCATCGGTGGTTCCGGACCTCGTGCGCGAGACGGAACGGTTGATCAACGAAATGCCGAAGGACGTGGAAACGCTGCGGGTCAAGGCGGATGATTTCCTTGAACACTCGCCGCTGGGCCGGCGATTGCCGGCTCTGTGGCGGCTCTTTGCGGCGCAACAGAAAAATGCGAGCAACGCGCCCGGCGCGGCCGTTGCGACGAACTTCCCGCCGATTTACATCCAATCGCCTGAGACGAATGCGTTGACGACGAATTCAGTCAGCCCCGGCGGCGAGGCGGACACATGGAAGCAGGCGTGGCAGTCGCCCGTGGGGGGAACCGTGTTGCGGCATGTCGGCGACGTGCTGAGCCTGGTACTGAAATGGTTGCTGGCACAACTGGGCAAGGTGCGGACCTGGGCGGAGTTTGTGCTCGGGTTCATTTTGATGCCGCTTTTCCTGTTCTATTTCCTGCGCGAGAAGGAGGCGATCGCCGAACGTTGGACTGATTATCTGCCGGTGCGCGAATCGCGGGTGAAGGAGGAAATGGTTTTCGTGCTGAAATCGCTGAACGATTGCATGATCGTGTTCTTTCGGGGACAGGTGCTGGTGGCTTTGTGCGTGGGGACGCTGCTGGCGATCGGATATTTGTCGATGGGTTTGAATTACGCGGTACTGCTCGGCCTGGTGGCGGCCACGCTGGGAGTGATTCCCTATGTGGGAGCAATTGTCACGCTGGTGCTCGCGCTGAGCGTGGCGACGGTACAATTCGGTGATTGGGGACATCCGCTGCTGGTGCTGGGAATCGCGGCGACGGTGAAGTTGCTGGAGGATTTTGTGATCAGCCCCAAGATCATCGGCGATCGGTCAGGGCTGCATCCGCTTACGATCATCATTGCGGTGCTCGTCGGGACCACGGTGCTTGGCGGTGTGCTGGGCGCGTTGTTCGCGATTCCGCTGACGGCAGTGTTAAGGACATTGATGTTCCGTTATGTGTGGAAGGAGAGAGGGCCTGCGCCGGGGCGAGCGCAAACCGGTTAGGAACCATTGTCAAAAATGAGTCACCTCCCCGCGCCTGGGCGAGCAACTCCCCCTGCCCTGATGCCCGCTTCTTCGTGTTCACGCCAGGGAACCCAGTCTTCCAAATCCCTCGCTTTTACGGGCTGATTCGCGCCTCGCCGCAGACACGGTGCCGTTATCACTCGGGGCGGCCGAAATGGGCTTAGCAAAAAAGGCGAACACAACAGCAATATCGGTACAGCCCCAAAACTGCACGGGTTCTAACCTTGCAGCATGAACACGGTGACGGCGACAGCACCGGCGACAGATTCCGGTTTATTTCCAGAAGACACGCGTCAGGCGGTGATCGGCAAACCCGGTCCGATGTCCAGCCGCGAGCGGTTTATCGCCGCGTGCCATTGCCGGCCGGTGGACAGCACGCCCGTGTGGCTCATGCGGCAGGCCGGCCGGGTGCTTCCCGAATACCGCGCGCTCCGCGAAAAACACTCCTTCATCCAGCTCGTCCAGACGCCCGACCTCGCCGCCGAGGTAACGCTCCAACCGGTCCGCCGGTTCGGTTTCGACGCCGCCATTCTCTTCAGCGACATCCTGGTGGTGCCCGAGGCGCTGGGGCAGGCCTATCATTTCCGCGACCAGGGCGGCGTGCAGATGGAGTTCACGCTCGACTCGGAACAAGCCATCGACCGCCTGGATATTTCCGCCGTTCGCGAGCGGCTCCACTACACCACGCTCGCATTGCAATTCATCAAAGCCGCGCTGGGTGGCCGCACGGCATTGATGGGTTTTGCAGGAGCGCCCTGGACACTGGCGAACTTCATGCTTGAGGGCGGAAGTTCGAAAGAGTTCACGCGCGCCAAGCATCTCTTCTACACGAACCCCGCGCTCTTCACGCGGCTCATGGAGAAGCTGACCGCCGCAGTCACGGAGTTTCTCCAATTGCAGATCGAAGCGGGCGTGGACGCCATACAGATTTTCGACAGCCTGGGAGGCCTGCTGGCAAACGACGCCTACGGCGCCGCTTCCGCGCGCTGGATGGGGCGGATCATCAGTTCATTGCGCGGGCAGGTGCCGGTTATTGTCTTCGGGAAGGGCGTCCACGGAAACTGGCCCGCTCTTCTTCGCACCGGAGCCCAGGGTTTCAGCGTCGATTGGACCGCGCCGCTGGGTCAAATCAGGGCCAGCCTGCCTCACCATATCGCAGTCCAGGGAAATCTCGACCCCGCGCTGCTGCTCACCAATCCGTCCGTCGTTGCCGCGGAGACGCAACGTATCCTACGCGAGATGCGCGGCAGCCACGGTCACATCTTCAATCTCGGCCACGGGATTCCGCCCGCCGCCCGGCTCGAAAACCTGCAAATCCTCGTCCAAACCGTCCGGAGTTACCTATGAGCGCAATCACCGTCGATCTTGATCTCGTCCGCAAATACAATGTTCCCGGACCGCGCTACACGTCGTATCCGCCTGCGACCCATTTCACCGACGAAACCGCATTCGAGCCGGTGGCCGAACGCATCCGCGCCAACAACGAAACCGACCGCGACCTCTCTCTCTACTTCCATATCCCGTTCTGCCGCTCGCTGTGCTGGTATTGCGGCTGCACAACAGTCATCAGCACGCAGCAGGGGGACAGCGCCAAATACATCGGCTATCTCGAGAAAGAACTGGCGCTCATGGGCAAAATGCTCAACCCCCGGCGCAAGGTGGTCCAGTTCCACTTTGGCGGCGGCACGCCCACTTTTCTCACCCCGGCGGAAATCCGCAGGATGGGCGAGATGTTGCATTCGCGTTTTGAATTTGCGCCCGATGCGGAAGCAGGAGTGGAACTGGATCCGCGCCGCCTCTCGCGCGATCACATCCTCGCCCTGCGTGAAGCGGGTTTCAACCGCGCGTCGGTGGGCGTGCAGGACCACAATCCCAAAGTCCAGACCGCGGTGCATCGCATCCAGCCATTCGCCGAAACCAAAATGGTGGTCGACTGGATTCGATCCGCGGGCTTCAGCTCGCTGAACATCGATTTGATCTACGGCCTGCCTTACCAGACTGCGGCTTCGTTCGAGAAAACGCTCAATGACGTGATCCGGCTCAATCCGAATCGCCTCGCGGTATTCAGTTACGCGCACGTACCGTGGATCAAGCCGGCGCAGCGAATCTTTGCCGACGAAGTCCTTCCGACGGCCGAGGTGAAGATGGAATTGCTCAAGCTCACCATCGAAAAGCTGACGGCGGAAGGATATGTCTATATTGGGATGGACCATTTCGCGCGCGCCGACGACGAGCTCGCCATCGCGCAAAAGCAGAAGACGCTCCAGCGCAATTTCCAGGGCTACAGCACGCACGGCGGCGCCGATATTTATTCATTCGGAATGTCCTCCATCTCCCAAACCGAAACCTGCTACTGGCAGAACCTCAAGGGACTGCCCGATTACTATGCCTCCATTGACTCCGGCAAGCTGCCGTTTTCGAAAGGGTACCTGCTTACGCATGAAGATCAGGTCCGGCGCCACACGATCATGCGGCTCATGTGTGATCTCGGGCTCGATTACGCGGCGATGTCGCAATATCTGGAGACAGATTTTGCGGAACATTTCGCGCCGGAACTGGCGTCGCTGGACGACCTGGAAGCCGACGGCCTCGTGAAGCGCAGCCCCGAAGGCCTGACGGTCACCGAACTGGGCCGCCTGTTCATTCGCAACATCGCGATGCGTTTCGACGCCTATCGCAAGAACGAGGAACAACGCGAGACGCGGTTCTCGCGCACGATTTGATATGAGATCAGTCGCAGTCATCGGCGGGGGCATCACGGGATTGACCGCCGCCTGGCGCCTCTCCCGGCATGGCATTCCCGTGACGATCTACGAAGCCTCTGACCGGACCGGTGGAGTGATACGAACCGTCCGCCAGGATGGATTTCTCGCCGAGTGCGGGCCGAACTCCATCCTCGAAACCTCTCCGAAAATCCCGGCGCTCATCAAGGAACTCGGCCTCGATTCCCGCCGGCTCTACAGCGATCCCGCGGCGGAAAACCGCTATCTCGTGCGGAACGGTCGCCCGATCGCAATGCCCGGCTCGCCCGGCGGATTCCTCACGACGCGGCTTTTCTCCACGCGCGCCAAACTGCGCCTGCTCCGGGAGCCATTCATCGGCCGCGGACCGGCCGATCGCGAAGAAAGCATCGCGGAGTTCGTGACCCGGCGGCTGGGACGGGAGTTTCTGGACCATGCGATCGATGCATTGGTTGCCGGTGTTTATGCGGGCGAACCGGCGCGGCTGTCGGTTAAGGAGGCATTCCCGAAACTGCACGCGCTGGAGCAGAAGCACGGTTCACTGATTGTCGGGCAGGTATTGGGCGCGCGCGAACGCAAGCGCCGCGCGGAAGTCTCCAAGCAGGCCGCGAAGAAACTGTCGTTCGACGAAGGTTTGCAAGTCCTGACCGATACTCTGCATGCCGCGCTGGGCAGGGACGTGCAGCTTGGCTCTCCGGTCGAATTGGTGAGCGCCAGCGGCAACGGCTGGCGGATTCTGTCCAACGGACAGTCGCGAGAGCACAGTGCCGTTCTGTACGCCGGCACCGCGGGCGGACTCGCCAGGCTTCGCATCGCCGATCATCGCCTTCCCAGCTTCGCTCCGCTGGCACAGGTCGAACATCCGCCGGTCGCAAGCGTGGTCCTCGGCTTTCGACGCGAGCAAGTCGCGCACCCGTTAAATGGTTTCGGCATGCTGATCCCGCGCGTCGAAGGGTTCAACATCCTGGGCACGATCTTTTCTTCCTCGCTGTTTCCCGGGCGCGCCCCCGAAGGCCACGTGACGCTCACAAGCTATGTCGGCGGCGCGCGGCAGCCTGAGCTTGCCTTGCGCGATCCCGACTCGCTCGCGGACCTCACTTTGCACGATCTGCACAAATTGCTCGGCATCACTGGCCGTCCCGTCTTTCAACACCATTGCCTCTACCGGCAGGCCATCCCCCAATACAATGTGGGATTCGGCGCCATTCGTGAATTGATGAAACGGGCGGAGCTCACATCACCGGGATTCTTCCTCGCGGGCCACTATCGCAATGGCATCTCCCTGGGTGACTCAATCGTAGCCGCCGATGACGTGGCGGGCCGGATCATCCGTCATCTATCCTCCCAGGGCGACTCCGAGTCGCATACACCGGCCAATCTCGCCGCCGCATGAAAAAGCGCGGAATCCTGCTCGTCAATCTTGGTTCGCCGGATTCACCATCCGTCGGCAGTGTCCGACGCTATTTGCGCGAGTTTCTGATGGACGGCCGGGTGATGGACGCGCCGTATCCAATCCGCTTCGGCGTGGTGCATGGGTGCATCCTGCCATTCCGTCCGCGCGAGTCGGCCCACGCCTATCGAGGCGTGTGGACCCCGGAGGGTTCGCCGCTGGTTGTCACGAGCCGCCGTGTGCGGGAGAAACTGCAGGCACGCGTGTCCGTGCCGGTGGAACTGGCGATGCGTTATCAGAATCCCTCAATCGAGAGCGCCGTGAGCCGCCTGGCGGGGCAGTCCGTGGACGAACTGCTGTTGATTCCGCTGTTCCCGCATTACGCAATGTCCAGTTACGAAACCGCGGTGGAGCGGGTAAAGACGGTGGTCGCCAGACTCGCGCCAGCCATGACGCTGAAGATCGTGCCGCCGTTTTTCGAGGAGCCGGGTTACATCGCAGCCCTGGCGGCCACTGCCGCGCCCCATCTCTCGGGTGATTACGATCACCTGTTGTTCAGCTTTCACGGTGTGCCCGAGCGCCATCTCCGCAAATCCGATCCCACCGGCTGCCATTGCCTGAAGGTGAAGAATTGCTGTGAAACACCCAGCCCCGCGCACGCCACCTGCTACCGCGCACAATGCTTCCGAACAGCGAGGGCCTTTGCCGCGCGCGCCGGTTTGCCTTCGAGCGAGTATTCCATCGCGTTTCAATCGCGCCTCGGCCGCGATCCCTGGCTCACGCCCTATACCGATAAGGAACTGGAGCGGCTCGCCGCCGGTGGCGTACGCAAGCTGCTGGTGATCTGTCCCTCGTTCGTCTCAGATTGCCTGGAAACGTTGGAGGAAATCGGAATGCGCGGACGGGAAACCTTCCTGAAGGCGGGCGGAACGGATTTCACGATGATTCCCTGCCTCAACGAAGAGCCGCTCTGGCTGGATTTTCTTGGGAGCTTGGCAACAAAACACCTCGGTGCCGATGTAAATATGGCGAGCCTTCCGGGTGTAAAAGCGGCTTAGCTGTTTTGATTGCAACGAGGGAAGCTAAACCGCGCCTGGTTCAGGCGGCTATTGCTTCGACAAGGATCATGCGGGCGAGGGCGTTATTCAGGGCGAGGCGCGCCTGGCAAACCTGGCAGATGATGTTCGCGCGGCAGGCAATCAGCCGGACAATCTGGCCTTCTCCGAGGCCGATTTCACGCAGGCGGCAGGACATTTCCGGCGACGCACAAAGTTGGCGAATGCGTACGGTGCGGCCGGCGTTCACTTGATCCAGCGGGGAAAGGTTGCCTTCTGAAGATCCCGGTTGTTGGTTCACCGTTTGCCACGCACTCATATGCTGCAAATGAATGTAGGCGAAGGGGCATGGCGGGCTCTCCGTTTTTTGGCTTTTGCTGATCAAAGATTGGCGGGCGGAACAGACCTCTCGAGGAGAGCTGCGGCTGCGGGAATCGTTCAGTTGAGTGAAAGGTCCTCGGGCATGTTTGCAAGCAGGCGATACTTCAGGCCCTTTTGGCGAAGGATGGTCTGCCAGAGATTCTCCGGATCGGTGTCGAATACGAGATCGAGTGTCGCGGGATGCGTCACCCATGCGCTACGTTTCATTTCATCCTCGAGTTGCCCCGGGCTCCAACCGGCGTAGCCGGCGAACATCTTGATCTTCTTGGTCGGCGAAAACGATTCTCCCAGTTCCACGAGCGAATCCAACGAATGACCGAGATCAAGGTTCGGCATCACGTTGGCGTCGGGCAGGAAATTGTCGGAATGAAGAAAACTCAACGCCGAAAGCTGAACCGGCCCGCCAAGATAAAGCGGCTGCTCTTTCAATTCTGAAGGAACATCCGCCACCAGCATTTCGCCCAGCTTGTTCCCGCTGGCCCGATTGAGAACCAGTCCGAACGCCCCTTCCGCATCATGCTGGCAAATCAGCACGACTGTTCGCTGGAAAAAAGACCCATTCAGTTGTCCGCTGTCCAGCAACAACTGTCCTCTCAGATACTTGGCAGTCTCGATCATGCCGTTATCCACAGCCAATTTGCATCATCCGCAGCCCGTTGGCAAACCGGTTTATCTGCGCTAGAATCAAGGCATGTCGAAATTCTGCCTTCTGCTTCTGCTGGTTGCAGTCCTTGCCACGGCCGGCTGCTGCTGTTCAAGCAATCCCGGCAGTCGTGAATTCATTCCCGGCCAGGGCTGGGTACCGACGCAGCCACCGAATTAAGGTCAGGCTCGGACTGGGGTGCACTGATCGCCGGACGCTATTCATGGGAACGGCTCCCGGGCCCATGCGTCTCGTATGGAAACAAAAACCCCGCGAAAGTTCGCGGGGCTCAAACTTCAAGTTGCAAATAACTTCAGACGAGTGCTTTGATCGTCTTTGCGATTCCATCGGCATCGATGCCGTATTTGGCCATCAACTCCTGGGGCTTGCCGGAATGCGGCAGTTCGCGAATGGCGATCTTATGGACCTTGATTCCATCCTTGCTCAATTCCCCGGCGACCGCGTCTCCGATGCCGCCCTCCGGATTGTGGTCCTCGACGGTCACGACCAGGTTGTTTGTCTTCTGCGCCGCGGCGCGGATAACATCCGAACCGAGCGGCTTGATGCTGTAGGCATCAATCACCGTCACGCCAATGCCATCCTTCGCCAGCGCGTCGGCGGCCTTGAGCGCCTCGAACAGAGTCACGCCCGCGGTCACCACGGTCAACTTGTCTCCGGCCGCCTGCCGGCGGACTTTCGCGCCGCCAATGGGAAATGCCTCGTCGTTGTTGTAGATCACCGGGGTCTTCGGCCGCGAGGTGCGCAGGAAACAGACGCCCTTGTGCAGCGCCATTTGTTCAACCAGTTTCTCGGTGCTCACCGCATCGCTGGGATACAAAACCACAGTGCCATGGACCGCGCGCATCATCGCAATGTCCTCCAGGCCCATCTGCGACGCGCCGTCCTCGCCGATGCTCACGCCGACGTGCGAACCGGCCAGCTTGACGTTGCCCTGCGAAATCGCAGCCATGCGGATCTGGTCGTAGGCGCGCGTGAAGAAGCACGCGAACGTGGATGCGAAAGGCACCTTGCCGCGCGTGCTGAAACCGCTGGCCACTCCCACCATGTTTTGCTCGGCGATGTAGCATTCCGTGGAGCGATCCGGAAATTTCTTGAAGAACTTGTCGGCGTATGTGGAATTCTTCGTGTCGCCGTCCATCGCCACAACGCGCTGGTCCACCTCGCCAATGCGCAGCAACGCGCTGCCGTACGCCTCGCGCGTGGCCACCATGTCGCCGATCTTGTAGTTCGGTGCGGGATAGCTTGCGGGAGCTTCGTTCTTCGGCAACGGCAGGTTGCTGGGTGCCTGAATGGCCTCAGCTACGCCGCTCTTGGCTTTGGGTTGAAGTTCCGCGATCGCCTTGCCCGCCTCGTCTTTGGAAAGCGCCTTGCCGTGCCAGCCTTCCTTGTCGGCGGCAAAAGAGATGCCTTGGCCCTTCACGGTTTTCGCGATGATGGCCAGCGGCTGCTTGCCCAGCCCGGCGGCGCCGAGCACCTCGAGGATTTCCTCCATGTCATGCCCGTCAATCACCTCGGTGCGCCAGTTGAAAGCTTCAAAGCGCTTCCGATACGCATCCGTGTCCCAACCCAGCGACGTCGGCTCGCTCTGTCCCAACCGATTGCAATCCACGATGGCTATGAGGTTGTTGAGCTGCTTCACGCCTGCGAGCGATGCTGCTTCCCAGACAGATCCCTCGGCGCATTCGCCGTCGCCCAACAGCACGTAAGTGCGATAATCCAGATTGTCGAGCCGCGCGCAGAGCGCCATGCCCACGCCCACCGCGAGCCCCTGCCCCAGCGATCCCGTGGCCACATCAGCAAATGACAGCCTCGGCGTGGGATGGCCTTCGAGGTCGCTGTTCAATTCGCGCAGGGTTTTCAGGTGTTCGCGCGGAAACAAACCCGCTTCGGCCCACGCAGAATACAGCAATGGCGCAGCGTGTCCCTTGGAAAGGATGAACCGGTCGTTGTTCGCGTATTTGGGATTCTTGGGGTCGTAACGCATGTGCCCGAAGAACAGCGCCGCCACAATGTCCGCCGCTGAGCAGCAGGAAGTGGGATGTCCGCTGCCCGCCGCGGTGGTGGCTTCGATTGAGTCGATTCGCAACTGATTGGCGATACCCGATAAATTTTCCTCTAATGTCGCATTCATCATTTTGTTCCGGCAAACTCTATTGACTGGCTGCAAAAAAGCTAGGCTGAAAAAACAGGAGATTTCCGGCTGTCGGCCGGCGGAAAGGGGTTGCGCGGAGGCAACCTATCCAGGCATGGGCCGGTCAAAAGATGGTGCGCGTGGCGGGAGTTGAACCCACAACCTGCGGCTTCGGAGGCCGTCACTCTATCCAATTGAGCTACACGCGCTATCGTCTGCAGCCGGACTGCAAACCTCTATGCGCATCATCCTATCGCCACCGCGCCACCCCGGCAAGCAAAACCAACCCTCAGGGATTGGCTTGAATTTCGCGCTCCCGCCAGGTGCTCCTCCGGTTCAATGTCAGCCAGTAATCCTCCACCCGGTGCAGCAGCGCCGCCAAAGTCTCCGGCCGGGACGGTTTCACGAGGTACGAGTTCGCCCCCAAATCCAGCGCCCGATCGATGTCCCGCTCCTGGTTCGAGGAAGTGAAAATGACCACCGTAAGTTTCTTCAGGTCGGGGTCGCCGCGAATTGCCTCCAGCACTTCCAGCCCGCTTTTGCGAGGCATCTTCAGGTCCAACATCAGCAATGCCGGAAAGGGAAACTTGCGCCGGTCGCCATAAACCCCTTCACCTTTCAAATAGGCCAGGGCTTCCTCCCCATTGGGAACGAACTGTAATTCCGCCTGCGAGCCGGCTTTTATAAAAGCGCGCTGCAGCAGGAAAACATCGTTCTCGTCGTCCTCTGCCACCAGGATGGTTCGTATTCCCATTTTGACGCCTTGCTGAGCGCGCGTATTTCCACCGAGTCAGTTCGGGCTCCCATTTACTCGGCCATAATTGCGCCCCTGTCAAATGCCCCAAGGCCAATGGCCGATTCCAGCGGAACCTTTCGTTGGACAGATCTCGTCGAGCGTTGTAAACCACCAGCCTGAGAATGAAAACAAAGTATCCCGATTTTCTGGTCTTGCTGGTCCTGCTGGTCTGCTTCCACCTCGGTAGTGCGCGGGCACAGACGAATGATTCCGCCCCTGACAATTACGCGTTCATGGTGGCCGGTGATATGCGCAGTTTCACCGGGCCCGCCCCGGCGGGGAAACGCTACTTCGACGGGGTTTGTGAAGCCATCAAGGCCGCGGGCTCGGGTTCATTTCTCCTCAGCCCCGGCGATTGTGACCCGCCGACGCCGATCCGGGCGGTTATTGATCGCAGTCTCGGCTCGAATTATCTCTGGTACCCGGTGGTGGGTAACCACGACGCGGACACCGTCAAGGACATGGATTGGTTTCATCACTGGGCCCAGGGCGGAATTCCCCATTTGGCGGGGCGTGGACCGGCGAACGCGGAATTTACAACTTTCTCAATCGACTTCGGCAACTCCCATCTGGTGGTGCTCGATGAGTACTACGACGGAAAGACGGACAATATCGGGAATGGCGATGTCTGCAATGCCACCCTGGCATGGCTCGATCAGGACCTCGCCGCCACCCATCAACCGCTGATCTGGGTGACCGGCCACAAACCGATCAAATCCTTCCCTGACATGGATACCGGCCGCGTCCGGCACGGAACGGACACCGTGACAGATAATCCCGAGCATCATCGGCGATTCATGGAGCTGCTCAAAAAATACCACGTGCGCGCCTACATCTGCGGCCACACGCACAACACTTCCATCAACAAGGTCGAAGATATCTGGCAGTTGGATTCCGGCCATGCGCGCGGGGCCGGCGATCCCGGCGCTCCCAGCACCTTTCTCAAGGTCCGTGTTTCCGGCTCGCAGACCTGGGTGGACATTTACCGCGGCGACACCAATGGCGTGCAGTATCACGTTGCCCGGACTGTGGACTTGAATTGATCGCGAGCCCAGGTCATTGCCCTTGCCCCATCCGCAAAACTGGCCGATGTTGGGAACGATTATGAGCGCGTTGAGCTTGGATAATCAGGGACTCGTGACCACCTGTTCGCATTGCGGGCAGAGGAATCGCATTCCATACGAACAGCTTCATCACACGATTCGTTGCGGGAAATGCCATGAGGATATACCGCCCCCCGGCTCACCGGTGAACGTGGATGGCGACGCGCATTTTGAGGCGCTCACAAAACGCTCCTCGCTGCCCGTGCTGGTGGATTTTTGGGCGCCGTGGTGCGGTCCGTGCAAAATGGTCGCGCCGGAATTTGAAAAGGTCGCCTCGGCCGAGACCGGCCATTTGGTGGTCGCCAAGGTGAATACCGAGGAGCAGCACGCATTGGCCGCCCGGCATGGAATCCAATCCATTCCGACCTTGATCCTGTTTGCGGGTGGCCGGGAAGTCGCGCGCACCTCCGGAGCCCGGCCGGCGGCGGCCATCCAGGCCTTCGTTCAGGAGCACCTCGCCCACGCCCGCGCCTGACGTGCCTTACTCTTCCCGTCGCAGGGATATGGGCGGCAGGTAATCGCCCGCGTAGGTGCGCACCCACCAGACCTTCTGATTTCGACGCTCCGCGAAAGTGCTGAATCGGTAATCGTAGGTCACCGCGCGGACGTAGCGCGGCGGAGCTTTTGGGAATGGATTCTCCTTCAGCAGAGCGAGCACATCGGGCGATCCCTGCAGCAACCGCTCGCAAAAATTCACAAACCAGCGGTTCTCCTGATAAGTCCCCAATGCCGCAAACCACATTTGCCAGTCCAGCCTCGGCTGATGCGGCGCCACGAATTCTGGTCGGTGCGCTGGATCTCCTGGCTTGTATTTGAAGACATACGGCAGCCACTTCTGTCCGTCATTGCTTCCTTCGACGCTGATCTCCAGCCGGGTCGTGGTCATGACCGCGAACAGTCCGTAGGTGTTCACGCTTCGGAAAGGCCCGACCCAGCCTCCAACCTTGCCCAGCACTTCGCGCGGCTCTTCTGAATTCCACAGGCCGGTGACCACCAGTAATTGAAGAGAGGTGATGACCATTATGACCGTTGCGAGCGGCAAGGTGATCCACGGGCTCCAGTCTGTTCTCCTCCGCGGCGGCGGGGCGATCGGCACTTGAATCTCCCCCAAGGTTGCGCTCCCTTCCCCCTTCTCGCCAGTCCGCCGGCCACCCCGGCAAATCCGGCGGATCACTGCATCGTCCAGCAGCAGCAGGCAAAGCGCAATTGTGAGCAGGTTGAAGTAGCAGTAATTGCCTGTCGCCAGAATGCAGACCTGCAGCAGCACCAGGAGGAAGAAGGCGGCAAAGCGCAATCGCCGGGGACCGAAGATGAAAAACGGCACGGCTAGTTCGATCGAGAACATGACACCGACGCATAGCCCCTGAAAAGAAGCGGGAAGCTGGCGGGCGTACCACCCGATCCACGTTGGCAGAGGTTGCGTCTGGTAATGCACATTCAAAGCCGTCAGATGCCGCCACGAAATATCGCCGCTCGCCAGTTTCACCACCCCGGATTCAAACATGAGCCGGAATAGCAGCCAGCAAAGCAGCCATTTGATGACCCGCGACGGCGCTGGTCCGCCGGACCATCTGAGCCGCGAGGTTAGCGGCGCGAGAAAGATGGCGAGAAATCCAGTCTCCAGAAGCAACGCGTCCCATTGAAAACTCAGGAACACGCTTCCCACCACGGACAAGGATAGGTAAGCGACCCAAAGCAGAACCAGGCAAAGCACCGGCGCCATCCCCGCAACCAGGAGCAATGAAACCAAAGCGCCGCCCCAGCAGAGCAATTGCAAAAACCCATCGCTGCAGTTGAACCAGCAAAGGGTAGGCAACCATTGGTAGCGCACGATCCCGATATGCGCGTGGTCCAATTGTTGGTTGACTAGTTTCAGATACTGGTCCGCAGGTTCAATTCCATTGCGCCCGATGAGCCCATTGATTTGCGTTCCCAGCGACACAAACGCGCTCAGGTAAATTACCCCGAGAAACCGCAGAAATATCGAACGCACCAATCCGTACGACGGCAAGGCCCCCTCGCGGCCCCAGAAGATCCTGGTGATCGCCGAAAGGACATCCCGGTGTCCGGCCACAAAGTGATACATCCACTCCGCCACGGGTTCGACGCCCGGCAGATGCTGGTATACCCAGAGGAGCCAACTCAATCCGCGGGCGTAAACCAGCGACCGGAACACCGCCTCCGCGCCGGTATAAATCCTGCCGTTCGTTTCGATGAACTGAACTGATTCCTCAAACTGTTCGCGCGGAATTTCGGGAAATTGCTGCCGAACTCGCGGGTCCTGCAAACGGATATACTCCACCTTTCCCTCCGTGGCCTGTTGCCAGCGGATGATCCAGAATTTGCAGAAGTTGCACTCCCCGTCATAAATCATGAGGGGTTTGCCCGGGGCCACGGACACCTGTGCCACAATTCCCACAAGGTGGTTCTACCCTGCCCTACAGTCTTTCTCAACTCCCCGTCGAGATCTACTTTGATTCTTCGGGATGTCTCTGCGTCGCCTTCAGAAAAAGCTCCCTTGGAAAAGCCGCCAGATCATTGGTCCATCCCGGTGGTCCATTCACCTCCGGTGAAAAATGCAAGCCTGCCAGTGTCTCTTTCAGTCCCGGACCTGGTTTGACCTTGGACAACATCGTCTCCCACTCGGCAGTCTGACTTTCGTTGAGGCTGCCCTGCCAAAGACAATAATCCACCAAATCGCCGCCGCTCACGACAACACGTCCAAAATGGTTGGACTGGAACGAGACGTCCGGCTGGCTCCAATTCGCGTAGCAGAGCACGGGCAGATGAACTGCGTTTGTGGTTTCTATCTGCGCTGTCCAGACCACCTCGTTGTTGGTCGAATCCCATTTGCCATTCGTCATCACTGGTTCGACAGGCAGAGAAAGTTCGACTCGCAACGATTCACTCGCGTCGTCAAAAATATCGATTCGAACCCCGGCCGCCTCGGAAGCCAAATCCAGAATCATGCCACGAACTTCCGGCTTCTGAGCGTTCGGGTTGGACCTTTGCTCTTTTTCCCACGCTTGCATTCTTTCCCGGTAGAAAGCTGTTGTAACAACGTATCTTTCCAGGGATTTGATTGCCGTGTCATTGTTGGCAAGAAAAGCCAGCGGCTCGACGGGCGTCTCACCCAGACCCATCTCTCGCATCACCACCTTCCGAATCAGCCGCCATCCCTCAAGTTCATTGTCCTGTCCGAATGCGCGCCACAGAGCCGGGAGGTCTCCTATATCGAAATAACCCCTTTCCGCCAGGTATTGCCCTATTCGGTACACCTGGGATTCCCACCGCGTCTGCTCCTCCTGGCCCTCGGTGGGGACTTGAAACTCAGAGGAAACATAATATCCCAGATTTTTCAAATCATGACGGAAGTCCACGTCCAGAAATCGCCGTAGTTGCTCATAATGCGCCTCGTGGCCCAACTCCATTTGACTCCAGCCAATGAAAATGTCCGTCAGTTTGTCCGCCGCTTTGGCCCGATCTGCCGCCAGTGACTGCAGATCGTCGTTCCCACGAAAGCGCTCCACGTAAAATCCAGCGGCGCCCAGGCTGGTCGCAATGTTGGTGTAGCTGCCGCTTCCGCCCACGTCATTTGGCAGCCGGCCCGCAAAGTCACCTTGGATCAGATGCTCTTTTCCCGCACTGCGCATGGCGCCGGGGGGATAGCATCGTTCGATCGCCGCAAGCCGGTTGGATGGAAATGGCTCGGACCGCGAGGGGCCGCCGTTGTCTGTGCGGGCAAATGTCAACTCCCGGTGCAGCACACGGCCATGCGGAGTCATTCGTACGGTGTACTCATTGCTCGGACAGCCGCTCACCGCGGCGGCGAGGAGGCCCAAGGATAGCCAGCAGAAGAACTTTTTCATGAAACCTCAAAGTTTGCAGCAAAGTAGGCCCGGCCCGATTTGAAGAAAAGCGAATTCAAGACAGCCCTACCATCCCGTGGCCCATACGAGAATTAGAACTCCGCCTAGCAGGAGCAGGATTACAATGAGCACCTGAAGCCGCAAATTGGACTTTCTTGCGGGCTCCTGAACCGTGCCATCTGCCGCAACCCCGGTGGCAGGCGCGCCGATTTCCCGTTGCATCGCCACCTTGGTAAACCTCGCCTTCAGGAACTGATGCGCGGCCTCGATATGGGCTAGCTTTTCCTGCGCCTTGAGACGCAAGGGTTCATTCCCCTCAAAATTCGCCGGATTCCAGGCTTCCACACGCTCCTGATAGGCCTGTTCCAGTTCGGCCTCGGAGCAGTTCTCCTTCAACCCAAGGACCTGGTAATGCTTCGCGGCCTCATCCATAATGGCGGAATCCCTGCCCTGACTCAGCAGCTTCCCTTTTTCTTGCAGGCGCCAAGCCGTTTCAACTCCTCGCAACTTCCGGTGATCTGCAATCGTTGCGTCTTGAGCGCAAAACCGAGCCGGCGCGTGATCTCATTCTCGAGCTTCTCGATCTGGTCGCTCTCGAATTCCACAATCCGCTCGCAATCGTTGCAGATGATGTGATTGTGGTTCGGATGCTCGGCGTAGTTGGGATCGTAGAATTTATGGTCCTTGCCGAAATCCATCTCCCGCACCAACCCGCTTTCCGTCAGCAACGGGAGCGTGCGATACACGGTCGCGCGCGACACAGACCGGTCCCGGCGGCGCGACCATTCCAGCAACTGCTCCGCGGTGAAATGCTGGTCGGTGCCGAAGACGCTGTCGACGATCGCCTGGCGTTGCGACGTGATCCGCAGCCGCTTGTGCGCCAGGAAGCGCATGAACCGTTCCTTCGCCGCAGTTTTGCCCACCGCTGACATACCGGCACTATAAAACACGCGCCTTTCAAGTCAACGCAACGCTTCCCCGCGGACAAAAAAGAACGGCGTGAACCTGAACCATTCGGCCCACGCCGTGGGACGTGCGGAAATATATCGGTAAAACCGCACGTCAAAATTGCGTTCTCTCGTCTACACGTCGTAGTAGAGGAAGAACTCGTAGGGATGCGGGCGCAGGCGCAGGGCGTCATGCTCCTTGCGCTTGTGACTGACCCACATCTCCAGGAAGTCCGCCGTGAACACGTCGCCCTTCAATAGAAACGCGTGGTCCTTCTCCAGGTGGTCCAGCGCCTCCGCCAGGCTCCCAGGCACGTTCGGCACCTTCGCCAGTTCTTCGGGCGGCAGCTCGTAGATGTTCTTGTCCAG
>Ga0070741_10008505_pt1 | contig 20553 bp, 17 predicted proteins | sample Coa_R1_4_FD_66440 | JGI IMG/M metagenome (GOLD analysis project Ga0070741, IMG submission 66440) | Surface soil microbial communities from Centralia Pennsylvania, which are recovering from an underground coalmine fire - Coalmine... | ecosystem: Environmental > Terrestrial > Soil > Unclassified ...
GGATCAGATCTGCCAGGTGGTGACGCTCTATCAGGGCGGCCGCTACTCGCTCTACCGCTACCGGCGCTTCTCCGACGTGCGGCTGGTGATGGCGCCGGAGGAGGCCGTGAGCTTCTTCGGCGGCGATCCGGACAACTTCACCTACCCGCGGTACGACCTCGATCTCTCGCTGCTCCGCGTGTACCAGAACGACTCGATGTATCACCCCAAGGACTACTTCAAGTGGAGCGCGGGGGGCGCCAAGGAGGGTGACCTGGTGTTCGTGACCGGCAATCCCGGCTCGACCGGACGCCTGCTCACGGTGGCGCAGATGGAGTACCTCCGCGACGTCACCTATCCGGCCCAGCTCGCCCAGCTCGACCGGAACATCAAGATCATCCAGGAGGTCGTGCAGTCGAGCGAGGAGGCGCGGCGCCGGCTGGAGAACCAGCTGTTCAGCCTGCAGAACTCCTTCAAGGCGATCGCCGGCTATCGGGCCGGGCTGCTCGACTCCACGCTGATGGCCCGGAAGCGGGCGTTCGAGCGCGACTTCCGCCGCCGGATCCAGGCCGACCCCAGGCTCCGGGCCCGCTACGGAGGCGCCTGGGACGCGATCGCCGGCGCGCTCGCGCGGGAGCGGACGCTCGCGGTCCGGGCGCGGTACTACGGGTTCGGGGGGTCCACCCTGCTCGCGCTGGCCGGAGCGCTGGTCCGGATCCCGGAGGAGGCGGCGCTGCCCGACTCGCTCCGGCTCCCGCCCTACCGCGGCGACGGGATCGCCACCCTGCGGAGCCAGGTGCAGCGGGACATCCCGATCGAGCCCGAGGCGGAGAAGCTCTCCCTCGCCGCCCACCTCACCGCCGCGCGGAAGGAGCTTCCGCCCAACGACCCGTATCTCGCCGCCGTCCTCGCCGGGCGGAGCCCCGAGGTCGCGGCGGAGGCGCTGGTGAACGGGACCAGGCTCGCCGACCCGGCCGCGCGGCGGGCGCTGCTCGAAGGCGGCGCGGCGGCGGTCCGCGCCTCCACCGACCCGATGATCGTGGTGGCCCGGAAGATCGCGCCGCTCTCCCGCGCGGTCGCCACCCAGGTGGCGCGGCTCGAGGCGACGGTCGCGGCGAACGCCGAGAAGATCGGCCAGGCGATCTACGCCGCCTACGCGACCGCGCTGCCCCCGGACGCGACCTTCACCCTCCGGATCAGCGACGGGGTGGTGCTGGGCTACCCGTACAACGGCACCAAGGCGCCCTACAAGACCAGCTTCTACGGGCTGTTCGCCCGGAACGCGGAGTTCGACGGGGTCCCGCCGTTCCAGCTCCCCGAGCGCTGGGCCGCCGCGCGCGACCGGCTCGACCTCGCCACGCCGCTCGACTTCGTCTCCACCAACGACATCATCGGCGGCAACTCGGGCAGCCCGGTGATCAACCGGGACGCCGAGGTGGTGGGGCTCATCTTCGACGGCAACATCGAGCAGCTCCCCAACCGGTTCCTCTACACCGACGAGGCGGCCCGCGCGGTGAGCGTCCACTCCCGGGCGATCGTCGAGGCGCTGAGGAAGGTGTACGGCGCGGACCGGATCGCCGACGAGCTGGAGGGGAAGCGGGCCGGCGTCTGACGGAGCGCGCGGCCCCGGGGCCGGAGGGCGGGCGCCGGCCGCCGGGCCGTCCCGCTCAACGGGAGAGCCGGCGGCTCAAGCCGAGCACCAGCCGGAAGGGGCTCGTCTGGTTCACGAAGGTCCAGCGGAACTCGGCGAAGGCGCGCGCGGGCGCCACGGGAGGAGCGAAGGCGAGCCCGAAGAACAGGTTGTAACCCGTCTTCACCGCGTCGAGCGGGCGCACCCGGGTGAAGGCCGCGCCGCCCCCGCCGTACACCGCCCGGCCGGGCCCGAAGGCGAGCACCCCGTCCGCGTTGAGCTGCCAGCGGAAGGGGGTCTGGTCGCCGAAGAAGTAGTCGCCGCTCGGCCGGATCTCGAACCGATCCTGAAGCTGGAGGCCGAGCTGAGCGCCCGCGCTCCACGCGTGGTTCTCGAAGTCCCGCCCGCCCCGGAGGCCGGCCCAGAGCGCGGGCGTGGCCCCGCGGGGCCGGCGCCACTGGGCGAATCCCTCGCTCGGAGTGCCGAGCAGGCACGCGAGCGCGAGGGCCGGAACCCCGAAACGCCACAACAGGCGGGCCGCTGGGGGCCGCGGCGCCGCCGGCTCGGGACAGGCTGGCCTGCGACAACTTGTCCCCCGCCGGCCCGAATGTCCCGCCGCGGGCCGCGGGACCGGCCCGCAGCACCCCGCGCACCCCCCACGGGGCTGGCCCGACTCCTGCCATGGGCGACCGGGACGCCGGTGTACGGGCACCGGTCGGACCACGCCCATCCAACGCCCGTAACAGTCACGGAGGAACGGATGTCCCGGAAGCTCCTGCTCTCGACCGCCGCGCTCTGCGCCGCCCTGCTGGCCATGCCGGTCTATGCCCAGCAGCCCGACACGGGCGCCACCAAGGCACAGAAGACGGTGACCCACAAGGCCCCGACCAAGTCGGCGAAGTCCAAGCGGCATCATCACCGGACCAAGGCGACCACGAAGGACACGACGGCGGCCAAGCCCAAGAGCTGATCAGACGCCCGACGGTTTCCCGTCCGGGTCGATCAGGCGGATCTCGCCCAGGTCGAGGGCCCGCAGGTCGGCCTCGATCCTGGCGCGGTCGCCCACCACGACCCAGACCAGCCGGTCGGGCCGGATGACCTCGGCGGCGGCGACGGGAACCCGCCGGGCGTCGACCCCCCGTACCCGCGGGGCGTAGGTGTCGTAGTAGCGGTCGTCCAACCCGAGGGTGACGATCCGCCGGATGGCGGTGGCGAGCTCCGCCATCGTCTCCCACTCTCCCGGCAGGGTGAGGGTGAGGGACGCCTGCGCCTTGGCCAGCTCGGGCTGGTCCACCGGCCGCTCCCCCAGGATCCCGCTCAGCTCCTTCCGGATCTCCCCGATCGCGTCCTTCGTCTTGTCGGTCTGCACCGGCGCGTACACGAAGAACGGCCGGGGGCCGCGGGCGTCCCGCAGCACGCTGAAGGCGCCGTAGGACCAGTGCTTGTCCTCGCGGAGGTTGAGGTTGATCCGCGAGCCGAACTGCCCGCCCAGGATCTGGTTCATCACCTCCATCGCCACCTCGTCCGGATGGCTCGGGGGCGGCGCCGCGTCCCCCGCGAAGATCACGGATTGGATGGCACCGGGGCGGTCGACCAGGTACACCACCGACCGCGGCTGCCGGGCGACCTCGCCCACGTTCTTGGCGGGGATCTCGCCCGGGCGCCAAGCCGCGAAGAGCCGCTCCAGCGTGGGCCGGATCTTCTCCAGGGTCGTGGCTCCGACCACCACCAGGGTCGCGTGGTTGGGCTTGAACCAGGTCCGGTGGAACTCCAGCACGTCCCGGCGGGTGAGCCCGCGGACCGACTCCTCGGTGCCGGTCCCGGTCCAGGGGGTCGCGTACGGGTGGCCCGGACCGTAGATGAGGAGGGGCAGCACCCGGAGCCCCATCGCGAGCGGCTCCACCCGCTCCTGGCGGATCTGCGCGATCTGGATCCGCTTGAGCCGCTCGAGGTCGCGCTCGGGGAAGGATGGGTGGAGGATCACGTCGGCGTAGAGCTCGAGCGAGCGGTCCAGGTTCTCGCTGAGCGCCTCGAGCCAGACGCTCGAGAAGTCGAGCCGCGAGAGGGTGCCCAGGTTCGCTCCGAGCCGGGCCAGCTCGTCGCCGATCTGGAGCGCGGTCCGGGTGGTGGTGCCCTCGTCCAGCATGGCGAGCGTCAGGTTGGCCGTGCCCGGCCGGGCGAACCGGTCGGCGGCGAAGCCCGCGTCCAGCAGCAGCTCGAACCGGATCTGGGGGATGGACCGCCGCTCGGCCAGCACGACCTCGAGGCCGTTGGAGAGCTTCGCCCGTTGAAGCTCGGGGAACCGGGCTTCGGGCGGCGGCCCCGGCACGGGGAGCCGGCTCCGGTCGGCGCCGCCGGCGGCGGTGCGGTACTCGGGGAAGGGGACCACCGACAGGGTATAGTCGCCGTCGGCGAGCCAGCGGCGCGCCGCGCCGAGCAGGTCGGCGCGGGTGGCCCGCGCCACCCGCCGGAGCGTCGTGCGGTACGCGTCGGGCCGCCCGGCGAACACCTCCCCCTGCGCCAGCACGTCCGACTTGCCCCCGAACCCGCCGATCCGCTCGATGCCCCGGATGAACCGGGCCCGGTACTGGGTCTTCGCCCGGGCCAGCTCCGCCTCGGTCGGGCCGTTCCGGAGGAACCGGGCCAGCTCCTGGTCCACCGCCCGCTCCACCCGCGTCAGGTCGTCGCCCGGCCGTGCGGTGGCGATCAGGACGAAGTTCCCGGCGATCTCGCGGGCGTGCACCTGGGCCGCGACGTCGGTCGCGATCTGCTCCTCGTACACCAGCCGCCGGTAGAGCCGCGAGGTCTTCCCGGTCGCCAGGATGTCGGCCGCGAGGGCGAGATAGTCGGCGTCGGCCGAGCCCCACTGCGGCACGTTCCACACCCGATAGAGCCGGGCCTGCGGCACGCGGTCCTCCATCACGCCGCGCTGGTGGCCGGTGCGCCGGGCGATCCAGACCCCCTGCCGGGCGACCGGCGGCCCCGCCGGGATGTCGCCGAAGTACCGCTCCACCTTCTCCAGCGCGGTCTTGGGGTCGATGTCGCCGGCCAGGACCAGCACGGCGTTGGCGGCGCCGTAATAGCTCCGGAACCACTCGCGCACGTCGTCGAGCTGCGCGGCGTTCAGGTCCTCCATCGAGCCGATCACGGTCCACGAGTAGGGATGGTTCGGCGGATAGAGCTTGGGGGTGAGAAAATCGTAGACCCGGCCGTACGGCTGGTTCTCGCCCTGCCGCTTCTCGTTCTGCACCACGCCCCGCTGCTCGTCCAGCTTGGCCTGGTCCAGCGCGCCGAGCAGGTGGCCCATCCGGTCCGACTCCATCCAGAGCGCGAGGTCCAGCGCGTTGGTGGGGACGTTCTCGAAGTAGTTGGTCCGGTCCTCGTTGGTGGTGCCGTTCTGGCCGGTGGCCCCGGCCTGCTCGAACGGGGTGAAGAACTCGCCCCGGTAGTTCTCGCTCCCGTTGAACATCAGGTGCTCGAACAGGTGGGCGAAGCCGGTGCGCCCCGGCCGCTCGTTCTTGGAGCCCACGTGGTACCAGACGTTGACGGCCACGATGGGCGCCTTGTGGTCCTCGTGCACGATGACCCGGAGACCGTTCTTGAGGACGACCTTGTGGAAGGGGATCTCGACCTCGGCCGGGGCGGCCGCGGGCTCCTGGGCGGCGAGCCGGGCCGCGGCCCCGGCCAGGATCAGGCCGAGCAGGCGGCTAGCGAGTCTCATTGCGACGCATCCAGTAGGCCTCCACTTCCCGGAGCGCGGCGCGGACCTCCTCGAACCGCACCGGCTTCCGGACCACGCTGTTGGCGCCGAGGGTGTACGCCCGCCGGAGCAGGGTAGGGGTGGGCTCCGAGCTCAGGAGCACGACCGGGATGTGCCGGAGCCGCGCGTCGGCGCGGATCCGCTGGAGCAGCTCGAGCCCGTCCACCCGGGGGAGCCGCTCGCTCACCAGGAGCACCCGGGCCGGCCGCCCGTCGAGCAGGCGGAGCGCCTCGTCGGCGTCGCGGGCCACCGCCGCCGAGGACTCGAGGGCCCGGGCGAGGAGCTCCGCCTCGCCGGGATCGCTCTCGACCAGGATGACGCCGGGGGTCGTCACCCGCCCCGGCCGGCGCCGAAGGTGAGGTAGAAGGCGGCCCCGCGGTCGGGTTCCGCCTCGGCCCAGGCGCGGCCGCCGTGCTTCTCGGCCACGCGCCGCACGATGGCGAGCCCCAGGCCGCTGCCGGGGAACTCCTCGGGCGGGTGGAGCCGCGCGAACGGCTCGAACAGCCGGTCCGCCCGCTCCGGATCGAAGCCGACCCCGTTGTCGCGCACCACCACTCCGGCCTCGCCCTCGAGCTCCACCCGCTCCACCCGGATCACCGGCTCGGCGCGGGGGCGGGTGAACTTGGCCGCGTTCGCCAGCAGGTGCCCGAGGGCCGCCGCGGCGAGCGAGCGGTCGCAGGCCACCACGCCGAGCCGGTCCACCCGCCAGTCGATCCGCCGGCCCCCTTCCTGTCCCTCGATCCGGCCGATCAGCTCCCCCACCAGCACGCCGAGATCGGTCGGCTCGCGGAGCAGCTCCTGCCGCCCGAGCCGCCCGAGCCGGACCAGGTCGTCCACCAGGGTCCCCAGCCGGTCCGCGGCCGCGCGGATCCGCTCCGCCGCGTGCCGCGCCGGGCCGGCGGGCCCCGCCTCCTCGAGCAGGAGCGAGGCGAAGCCGTGGAGCTGCCGGATGGGCGACCGCACCTCGTGCGCCAGCCCGCCGACCACCGCGTCGAGCTCCGAGCCGAGCTCGCGCACCGCGGCGGCCCGCTCCGCGAGCCGGCGCTCGTGCTCGCCGCGGCGCCGGGCCAGCTCGTCCCGGAGGCGCGCCTGCTGCACCGCGAGCGCGAGCGGCGCCACCACCTCGAGCAGGAGGTCGCGGTGCTCCCCGGTGAACGCGTCGGGGCCCGCGGCGCCCAGATCGAGCTGGCCGACCGCTTCCCCCTCGACCAAGAGCGGAGCGGAGAGCACCGCACGGATCCCCGCGTCGAGCATCCGGCGGAGCCGCTCGGGCGGGTCGTCCATCTGCGCGAGGTCGGCGATGCACTGCACCACGCCCCGGCGCCAGGCCGCCGGGGAGCCGTAGGCCGCGAGGGGGATCACCGCGCCCGGCAGCGACCTGGGCCCGTCGAACCCGGCGAGGAGCCGCGCCTCGCCCGCGGCGGTGTCGAACACCACCAGCTCGGCCCGCTGCACCGGGACGATCCGGCCGAGCCGCGCCAGCGCCGCCCGGCCGATCTCCGCGATCGGGCGCGCGTCGAGCACCGCGCGGTCGAGATCGTGCAGCATGGCGAGCCGCTCGGCCGTGCGCCGGAGCCGCTCCTCGGTCGCGCGCCGGTCGGTCACGTCGGTCACCATCGCGACCGTGCCGACCCGGGCGCCGTCCCGCTGCACCAGGGGGCTCGCCGAGACCATGGCCCAGAGCTCGCTCCCGTCGCGGCGGCGGAAGCGGAGATCGAACCGGCCCGCTGGCCGGTTCGGGCCCGCCAGCGCTTCGCGCGCGGGCCCCCGGGCCGACTGCTCCATGAAGTCGTACACCGGGCGGCCCAGGATCTCGCCCTTGGGGTAGTCGAGCAGCTCGGCCATCCGCTGGTTGACGTAGGTGGTGACCTGCCGCTCGTCCAGCACCCAGATCCCCTCCTGGGCCGCGTCCACCAGCTGCTTGAAGCGCTGCTCGCTCTCCTGGAGCGCCTGGGTGCGCTCCTCCAGCCGGGCCTGGCGCGACTCGAAGAAGGCGGCGTGCTCGAGCGCGGCGCCCACCAGCCCGGCCATCAGCCGGAGCGCCCGCACCTCGCGCTCGCTGAACGCCCCGGGCCGAGCCCACACCACCTTCAGCACCCCGAGCACCCGGCCGTCGGCGGCCTTGAGCGGCACCGCCACCAGCGAGCGGATCCCCTGGCGGCGGGTCACCTCCGGATCCACCCGCCGGTCGCTCGCTGTGTCCTCGCACCGCTGCACCTCGCCGGTGCGGACGCAGACCCCCGACAGGCTGGTCTCGACCCGGGGGCCGGCGCCGGCGGGCACGCCGGTATCCACCCGCGAGACCAGCTCGTCGCCCTCGAGCACCTCGATCAGCACCCCGTCCGCGTGGGTGAGGGCGTGGGCCCGCTCGGCGATCACCCGCATGACCACGGTGGGGTCGAGCCCGGCAGCGACCACCGCCTGCTGCACCTCCATCACCGCCTGGAACAGCTCGACGTCCAGCCGGAGGTCGTGCTCGGTCCGCTTCCGCTCGGTGATGTCGAGCTCGGTGCCCAGGTACCCGATCGCGCGCCCCGCCGCATCGCGGAGCGGCCGCCAGGACCCGGCGCTCCACTGGATCGCGCGGTCCCGGGTGAGGATGCGGTACTCCTGCCCGTCGATCGTCTCGCCCCGGTCGAGCCGCTCCCACTCGGCCAGGAGCAGCTGCCGGTCGTCGGGGTGGATGTACTCCAGGAACTCGAGGTCGGCCAGGTCGGCCAGGCCGTACCCGGTGAGCCGCTCGAAGGCCCGGTTCACGAAGGTGGGCCGCCGGTCCCGATCGTAGGTGATCACCGCCTCGCGGAGGTGCTCGGTGAGCAGGCGGAGCCGGGCCGTCGCGGCCTCCTCGGCCCGCTCCGCCGCGCGGCGGCCCGCCCGCCAGCGGTGCCGGTCGAGCAGCAGCGGCGCGGCGCCGAGCAGGGCTCCGCCCAGCGCGGCGACGACGAGGGGGAGGAGCGCGGGATCGGTCACGGCGGGCCGGGCTGGCGGCGAAGAGTCAAGCTACGCGCCGGCCGGGGTCGCGTCCAGAACCGCGGGGAGGGGCGGGACGGGACGGGACGGGGGCGTCCGCCCGGGCCGAGCGCGCCACGATGGTCACGGAGGCTAATCTATACCGCTCGAGAGCGCGGGTGCGCTGGCGGCGCTCCCGGCCCGGCCCTACAATACCGCGAGACCGCGATGCCCTTCCTCGACACCCGGCAGCAGCGCGCCTCCTTCCTCATCCTCCTGCTCGGGGTCGGTCTCTTCGTGGCCCTCTGGCCCTTCTCCACCGGGCTGATCGGCGCCCCGGTGCTCTACGTCGTCCTCGCCCCGGTGTACCACCTGCTGGCCCGCTACCTCGGCTCGCGCACCGCCGCGGGGCTCACCGTCGCGACCGCGATCTTCCTGATCGTGGTGCCGGGCGCCTCGCTCATCGGCCTGATCGCGACCCAGGCGCAGGAGCTGGCCGGGGGCGTGATCCAGAGCCCGGTCCTCGCCCGCCTGCGCGAGCTCAAGGTGGGCCCCTACGACGTCGGCGCGCAGCTCGAGGCCGTCGGCGCCCGCATCCTGGCCTTCGTGGGCGACAGCCTCCTCGGCCTGGTGGGCACGGCCACCCGGCTCGCGCTCCAGCTCACCGTCGCCTTCTTCGGGCTCTACTACCTCCTCACCTCGGCCGACGAGATCTGGAAGGCGATGCGCCCGTTCATCCCCTTCTCCACCGAGAACGCGGAGGCGCTCCGGACCCGGTTCAAGGACGTCACGATCTCGACCGTGATCGGCACCGGGGCGACCGCGCTGCTCCAGGGGATCTGCGTGGGGCTCGCGTTCTGGGTGACCGGCCTCCCCAACGCCCTCTTCTGGGGCGTGGTCACGGTGATCGTCGCCATCCTGCCGGTGGTGGGGAGCGGGCTCGTGTGGGGGCCCGGGGTCCTCGCCCTCGCCCTCGAGCGGCGGTACGGGTGGGCCATCGCGATGGCGCTCTGGGGCATCGTGGTCGTGGGAAACATCGACAACGTGGTGCGCCCGGTGGTGTTCCGCCGCTGGGCCCGGATCCATCCCTTCGTGACGGTGATCGGCGCCTTCGCCGGGATCCGGTACTTCGGGCTGCTGGGCCTGCTGATCGGGCCCCTGGCCATCTCCTACTTCTTCGAGCTGATCCGGATGTACCAGCAGGAGCATCTGATGGGTCGAAAGGCGGTCGCGTAGGCGCGCGCCCGGCGATTCGGTGGGGCGTGCTGGCGGGGTTCCTCACCGTATACCTGGTGTGGGGCTCCACCTACCTCGCGATCCGCATCGCGCTCGAGACGCTCCCGCCGTTCCTCATGGCCGGCGCGCGGTTTCTCGCGGCCGGGGGGCTCCTCTACGCCTGGGCCCGCTCGCGCGGCGCCCCGCGGCCGGAGCCCGCGCACTGGCGCGCGGCCCTCGTGCTGGGCGCGCTGTTCCTGCTCTTGGGGAACGGGGGCGTGGTCTGGGCCGAGCAGCGGGTCCCGTCCGGGCTGGCCGCGCTGATGGTGGGCCTCACCCCGGTGTGGACCGCGCTCTTCGAGTGGCGGGCGGGCGGCGAGCGGCCGTCGGCCGCGGTCGCCGTCGGGCTCGCGGCCGGCGTCGCGGGGGTGGCGCTCCTGGTCGCGCCGGGCCGGCTCGCCGCGGGCGCGCCGGTGGATCCGCTGGGCGCCGCCGCCTGCCTGATCTCGTCGGTGAGCTGGTCGTTCGGCTCGGTCCGCTCGCGCGGGCTCCGGCTCCCCGCCTCCCCGGCGGTGGCGGCGGGGCTCCAGATGCTCTCGGGCGGCGCCCTCCTCGCCGCGGCGGGGCTGCTCGACGGCGAGGCCGCGCGGCTCCACCCGGCGGCCGTGTCGGCCCGCTCGCTCCTCGCGGTCGGCTACCTGGTGGTGTTCGGCTCGCTGGTCGCGTTCACCACCTTCACCTGGCTGCTCCGGGTCTCCACCCCCTCCCGGGTCGCCACCTGCGCCTACGTGAACCCGGTGGTCGCCGTGTTCCTGGGCCGGGTGCTCGGCGGCGAGCCGCTCGCCCCGCGGACCCTGCTCGCGGCCGCGGTCATCGTCGGCGCGGTCGCGGTCATCACCACGAGCCGCGGCCGCCGCGGCCCCCCCGAGCGCGCGGGCCCGGTCACCGAGCCCGAGACCGAGGTGGGGTGAGCCCCCGGCTCACCGGAGCCGGACCAGCTCCACCCTCCGGTTCTTGGCCCGGCCCTCCGCGGTCTTGTTCGAGGCGATCGGCCGGCTGAAGCCGTAGCCCCGCGCCCGCACCTGCGAGGGCGAGACCCCGTTCGCCACCAGGAACTCGGCCACGGTTTGGGCCCGCGCCTGCGAGAGCCGCTGGTTGAACGCCCGGCTCCCCACGTTGTCGGTGTGTCCCTGGACCTCCACCCGCACCTCGGGGTTGGCGGCGAGGGACTGCGCCACATCGCGCAGCACCGCCCGCGCCTCCTCGGTGAGCGTCGCCTTCCCGGTCTCGAAGTTCACCCCCTTGAGCACGACCGAGCGCCGCTTCCCCTCGAACAGCACGGGGCACCCGTTCTCGTCCACCTTCTCGCCCCGCGGGGTGCTGGGGCACTTGTCCTTGTCGTCGGTGACCCCGTCCTGGTCGCCGTCCCGCTGGCTCGCGGCGCAGCCGTTCGCGTCCACCGTCTGCCCCGCCGGCGTGCCCGGGCACTTGTCGACCCCGTCCGGGACCCCGTCCCGATCCGCATCGCGCTGGCTCTCGGCGCACCCGTCGGCGTCCACCCGCTCGCCCGCCGGCGTGTTGGGGCACTTGTCGCGCGCGTCGGGCACCCCGTCACGGTCGCCGTCCCGCTGGCTCGCGGAGCAGCCGTTCGCGTCCACCGACTCGCCGGCCGGGGTGCCCGGGCACTTGTCGCTCGCGTCGGGGACGCCGTCCCGGTCGGCGTCGCGCTGGCCTTCGGAGCAGCCGTCCGCGTCCACCCGCTCGCCCGCCGGCGTACCGGGGCACTTGTCGCGCGCGTCGACCACGCCGTCGCCGTCCGAGTCCCGCTGGCTCGCCGAGCAGCCGCTCGCGTCCACCGACTCGCCGCGCGGAGTACCGGGGCAGCGGTCCACGTCGTCGCTCACGCCGTCGTGGTCCCGGTCCGCCGGGCGATTGCCGGCGAGGATGCTGAGCCCGGCGTGCACGTTCCAGTTCCAGTAGTGATCCAGCCCCGGCTGATCGGGCGACGGCACGTAGTCCACGGTGCCGTTGACCCGGAACGCCCAGTGATCGGTGAGCCCGATCCGGAAGCCCGCGGCGCCGGTCACCCCGTGGTTGCTGATGTCCTGGCTCTTCCGGTAGAGGTCGTACACGTAGCCCGCGCCGAGCTGCAGGCTGCTGGAGAACCCGCCCAGCGGAATGTTGAACATGAGCCGGCCGCGGAGCGGGATGCTGGAGACTTCCCGGGCGAACGTGTCGCTGGTCTTGATGGAGGAGCCCTCGGCCTCGACGGCGAGGTTGCGGAGGAGGTAGAGCCCGAGATACCCGCCGCCGCCGAACGTGGGATCGAGCTGAAGCCGATCGTCGAACACCGCGTACCGGCCGAAGCCGCCGAACTCGAACGTGCCGGCCGACTGCGCGGCCAGGGGAGACGCAGTCGCGAGCACCAAGGCGCAGCTCAACGCGCGCGCTCTCATGTCGCACCTCCAGGGAGGGATACTGACGCCGCAGATCCGCGCAACGATAGCCGCACCCCGCGGCCCGGCGGAAGCGGGCGCATCGCGCGCGCCGCCGCTTCGATCACGGCATCGTCCCGCGGCGCGGCCCGCGGGAACCTCCGCGCGGGCGCCCGGTTTCCCAGGGGGACCGACGACCGCGAGGAGATCGGCCATGGCGATCGCGACCCTGCCCACCCGGCGGCTCGGCGTCACCGACATGCACGTCACCCCCGTGGGATTCGGCGCGTGGGCGATCCGCGGCGGCGACGGGTTCTTCGGGTGGGGGCCGCAGGACGACGCGGACTCCGTCGCGACCTGGAGGAGATCGCCTCCGCGCTCGCCCGCACCGGCGCGGGCGCGGGCCCGCTCCAGCCCCCCGCTGATAGCTGACGGCTGACGGCTGACGGCTGCCGGCTGATTGTCCTTCCGGCCGGCCCGCCGTAAGTTGGGACGGTGGCCGTCCGGGGGGACGGCGCGCGGGCGGCACCGCGCGCTGCGACACGTCCGCTGGCCCGGGTGCCGCGCGGGCCGGCCCTGCACGAGAGGATGTATGTGATGGTTCCCGCAGCCCTTGAGCAGGAGCGGCTCCTGGTTGCGGAGCGGCTCCTGTCCGAGATCCAGCGCCGTCACGGCCTGCCCGAAACCCATCAGCTTCCGCTCAACTCCGTCATCGTCGATCGCTTTCTCGCGGCGTACCTGCCCGAATCCCGCGAGGGAGAGCCCGCGCCGCGCGCCCTGGAGTACGCCTTCACCCCGACGCTCGCGGATGCCCTGAACCTCCTGCGCGACGTGGTCACGGAGTCGGCCAACGGCCGGGGCGCGGCCGTCTACGTTTACGACCTGGACACCGGTACCACGGTCGAGCATCAGCCGGAAACTTGAGCCGGCCCGGGCGCCCTCCGCTTCGGCCGCCGGCCGCCGCCCTTTTTCTGCTCGCGGCCGGCCCCGCATCCGCCCAGGCGCCCGCGCCTTCGGCCGCCGACCTGGCCGTGCGCCTCGCCGGCGCGAGCGCCGTCACCGGGTACGAGCGGGCCCTCGGCGACACGCTGCTCGCGCTCCTGCCCGGCTCCCGCCGCGACCGGGCGGGCAACATCGTTCTCGAGCTCGGCCGGGGCGAGCCCCGGCGGCTCGCCGCCTGTCCCCTGGACGAGACCGGGTACGTGGTGGGGCGCATCCGCCCCGACGGATACCTCACCCTCCGCCGCTCGCCGGGCTCGCCGCCCGCCGCCGGTCCGCTGTTCGATCAGCAGCTCGAGGGCCAGCGGGTGACGGTGTTCGGCGCGCGGGGGCCCGTGCCGGCTGTCGTGGCGGTGCGGTCTATCCACCTCACCCGCGGTCGCCCGCCGCCGTCCGAGCAGCTGTTCCCGCTGGACGACGCCTACGTGGACGTCGGGGCGAGCGCCGACCGCGAGGCGGCGGCGCTCGGAATCCGGGTGCTCGCGCCGGTCACCCTGGCCAAGCGACCCCACCGCTACGGCGCCGACCGGCTCGCGGCGCCGGTCGCGGGGCGGCGGGCGGCCTGCGCCGCGCTGCTCGCCGCGGCGCGCGCCGTAGCGGGGGCCCGGGCGGCCGGAACCACCGTCGTCGCGTTCGTGGTCGAGCAGAATCTCGCCGCCCGCGGCCTCCGCGCTCTCGCCGCCACCCGAGGGCCGTTCGCCGAGACCCGGGTGGCCGACGGGGAGGCGCCCGCGGCCGGCGCGGTCCCGACCGCCGCGCTCGGCGCCTTCCGTCCCTGGTCGCTCCCCGCGCGGTACGCCGGAACGCCGGTGGAGACTGTCTCCCTCGCCGACGTCGAGCGGCTGGCCCGCTCGATCGAGGCGTGGCTCCGCGGGGCCGAGCCATGAGGTCCCGCGCCGCGGCCTGGCTCGCCCTCGCCCTCCTCGCGCCCGCCGGCGCCCGGGCCCAGGACCCCGCCCGGATCCGCGAGGCGCAGGCCGTGCTCGCGGCCCTGGTCGAGAGCTACGGCGTGTCGGGCCGGGAGGGACCCGTGCGTGCGGCGGTCGAGCGCATGCTCCCGGCCTGGGCCCGGGCGGAGACCGACACCGCCGGCAACCTGTGGGTGAGCGTGGGGCGGGGCGACCCGGTGGTCGTTTTCATCGCGCACCTCGACGAGATCGGGTTCGAGGTGACGGGGATCCGGGACGACGGGACGCTCGAGCTCCGGGCGCGGGGCGGCTTCTTCCCCTCGCTCTTCGAGGCCCGGCCGGCCCTGGTGCACACCGGCTCGTCGAGCGTGCCGGGGGTCTTCCTGCCCCGCGACTCCGCCGCCGGCGAGCCCCGGCGCGCGCCCGGCCCGCTCCGGGTGGACCTGGGGACCGCGACCCGGGCCACCACCGAGTCACTGGGCGTCCGGATCGGGAGCACGGTGACCATGCCCAAGGAGCTGGTGCGCCTCGCCGGCACCCGGGTGACCGGGCGGTCCCTGGATGACCGGGTGGGCTGCGCGGCGCAGGTCCTCGCGCTCCGGGCGCTCGACCCGGCGCGGCTCCGCCACCGGGTGGTCTTCATCTGGAGCGGGCGGGAGGAGATCGGGCTCGAGGGCGCGGCGGCGGCCGCCGCCGCGCTCGGCACTACCCCGGCCCGGGTGCACGCGATCGACACCTTCGTCTCCGCCGACTCGCCGCTCGAGCGCCCCACCTTCGCGCTCGCCCCCCTCGGGGCCGGCCCGGTGGCGCGGGCGCTCGACCAGAGCTCGGTGACCCCGCCCGCCCTGGTGGACTCGCTCGCGGCGCTCGCACGGGGGCGGCGCATCCCGCTCCAGGTCGGTGCGACCAACGGCGGCAACGACGGCTCCCGCTTCGGCCCCTACGGCGTGCCGGACGTGCCGATCGGCTGGCCGCTCCGCTACAGCCACTCGCCCGCCGAGGTGAGCGATCTCCGGGACCTGGTGTACCTTGGGGACCTGATCCGCGCCGTCGCGGAGGGATGGTAGAGTCGCGGAGGGATGGTAGAGATGCGAACCCTGTGGCTCGCGCTCGCGGCCGGCGCGCTCCTCGCCGCCGCGCCCCCGGTCACGATCGTCGAGTACCCGATCCCGCGCCCCAACAACTTCCCCCACGATCCAGCCGTGGGGCCGGACGGCGTGGTCTGGTACACCGACCAGCGCAACAGCTACATCGGCCGGCTGGATCCCGAGACCGGGAAGATCACCGACTACCCGACCCCGACCCCCGGCTCCGGCCCGCACGGGATCGTGGTCGCGCCGGACGGGGGCGTCTGGTACACGGCCCAGGCGTCGGGGCGCCTGGGCCGGCTGGACCCGCGCACCGGGAAGATCGCCGAGTTCAAGCTCCCGGCCGGGGCCAACGCCCCGCACACCCCGATCTACCACCAGGGAAAGATCTGGTTCACCGACCAGAGCAACAGCTCCTACGCGCGGTTCGACCCGGCCACCGGGAAGGCCGAGGTGTTTCGGACCCATACCCGGAACGCCCTGCCCTACGGGATCGCCGCGGCGCCCGACGGGTCGCTCTGGATCGCCCTGTTCGGCACCAACAAGCTCGGCCGGGTGGAGCCGGCGAGCGGGGCGCTGCGCGAGTTCCCGCTCCCGGAGGGCGCCCGGCCCCGGCGGCTCGCGGTGGACCGGGGCGGCACCGTCTGGTACACCGACTTCGCCCGGGGCTACCTCGGCGCGCTGGACGGCCGGACCGGGAAGGTGCGGGAGTGGAAGTCGCCCTCGGCCGACGCCGGGCCCTACGGCATCGCGGTCGGGCCGGACGGGCGGATCTGGTACAACGAGTCCAAGAGCAACCTGATGGTGGCCTTCGATCCCGCGACCGAGCACCTGGAGACGGTGCGGATCCCGAGCGGCCCCTGCGTGGTGCGCAACATGGCGACCGACGAGCGCCGGGGCCGGATCTGGCTCGCGCTGAGCGGGGTCGGGCGGCTGGGAAAGATCGAGCTCGGCCGCCCGGCTTCACCCTAGCAAGGCGACAGAGGGGTCTGCCGGGGATGGCAGGGCGGCCCGCGTCCACGCTGCCGCTCTGGCGCACCGGCGCTGGCACTCCGGTTGCCTTGGGCCGGTGCCTGCCTGAGTGAAAGGAGGTGAGAGCTATGCTGACCAAAAAGAACGGCAAGAACGCGGAGCAGGCGACCGGCACCAGCCTGGTCCGTCGCACTCCCGCCGGTGGCCGGTTGAGCCTGGCCAGTCCGTTCACCTTCATGCGCCGGTTCGCGGAGCAGATGGACCGGCTCTTCGAGGACTTCGGCTTCGGTCGCGGCGCGCTCACCCCATTCGACACCAGCCTGAGCCGTGATCTCTGGGCCGAGTTCGAGCCGGTGGTCTGGTATCCGGACATCGAGGTGCTGGAGCGGGACGGCAAGCTGCTGGTACGGGCGGATCTCCCCGGCCTGAGCCGGGACGACGTCCACGTCACCGTGGAGCCCGGGTTGCTGACCATCGAGGGCGAGCGGCGGCGCGAGACGGAGGACCGCGGCGAGGGCTACTACCGCAGCGAGCGGAGCTATGGCAGGTTCCGCCGGGAGATCGCGCTTCCCGACGGCATCGATCCGGACAAGGGCGAGGCCAAGTTCCGCGACGGCGTGCTGGAGGTGACCTTCCCGGCGCCCGAGCGGGAGCAGCGGGGCCGGACCATCGAGGTCCGGTGACGGTCGCGAAGGCGGAGGGCCGCCCGGGGCGGCCGTCCGTCGCCTCGGCGCTCCAGTGGGCCGGACGGGCGTTCGACTCGCTGGAGCGCCGCTGGTCTCGGGTGGCGGGCCACCGGGCCCTCGGCGGGTTCCTGGTCGGTACCTTCGTCGCCGCGCTCGGGCTGATCGAGCTGAACCGCCGGGGGCTCCTCCCGCCGCCCCTGGACGCCGCGCTCCCCCGGACCCACTTCGGCGCGGTGTCCATCGCCTTCACCCTTCTCCTCGTCATCGAGATCTTCGCGCTGGTCTTCACCCTGGCGGGGTCGGTGGCGAACTCGCTGGGCCGCCAGTTCGAGCTGCTCTCGCTCATCCTGGTGCGGAAGGCCTTCATCGCGTTCGGCGCGTTTCCCGAGCCGATCGCCTGGGCCAGCGTCTCGGCCGCGCTCCCGGTGATCCTGGCGGATCTCGCGGGGGCGCTCGCCGTGTTCGTGCTGGTCGGGGTGTACTACCGGGTGCAGCGCCATCAGCGGATCACGCTGGACGAGCGGGAGCAGGCCAGCTTCGTCGCGGCCAAGAAGGCGGTCGCGCTGGTCCTGGCGGCGGCCTTCGCCCTGCTGGTGGCCCGGGCGGCCTGGGACTGGCTCTCCGGCCGGCCGCCCCGCGGGGTGTTCGACGTGTTCTACACCGTGCTCATCTTCAGCGACGTGCTGCTGGTGCTGATCTCGCTGGGGTACGGGACCGGCTATCACGTCGTCTTCCGGAACACCGGCTTCGCCGCGGCGACGGTGATGATCCGGCTCGCGCTCACGGCGCCGGCCTACCTCAACGCCCTGCTCGCCGCGGCGGCCGCCGCGTTCGCGGTGGCGGTCACCCTGATCTACAACAGCTTCGCGCCGGTGATGCCGCGGCCGGGCGCCCCGGCCCGGCGGGCCGGGGATTTGAGGTAGGGCCATCAGCCGTCAGCCGTCAGCCCTGAGGAGGCTTCGATTCGCCGGTGGGAACCCCGCCGCTCGAGGCTGACGGCTGACGGCTGACGGCTGATAGCTGACGGCTGATCCACCTTGCGGGATCGGCGGCCAGGTCGCATAATGCATGAATATGCAAGAGCGCCCTCTCGCCCTCGCCTTCTCCGGCGGGCTCGATACCAGCTACTGCGCCCGCCGGCTCGCCGACGAGGGCTGGGCGGTGCACACCGTCTACGTGGACACCGGGGGCGCCGACCCCGCCGAGCGCGCCGCCATCGCCGCGCAGGCCCGCGCGGTGGGCGCCTGCGAGCACCACGAGGTGGACGCCCGGACCGAGGTGTTCCACCGCTTCGTCCGCTACCTCATCCAGGGCAACGTCCTCCGGGGCGAGGTCTACCCCCTGAGCGTCGCGGCCGAGCGCACCCAGCAGGCCCTCTCGGTGGTGGAGGTGGCGCGCCGGATCGGCGCTCGGGCGGTGGGCCACGGGTCCACCGGGGCGGGGAACGACCAGGTGCGGTTCGACGTCGCGCTCCGGGTCCTCGCCCCCGACCTCGAGATCGTGACCCCGATCCGCGACCTCGGGGTCACCCGCGACCAGGCGGTCGCCTTCCTCCAGTCCCGCGGGCTCCCGGTGCCCCCCCAGGCCGGCGCCTACTCCATCAACCGCGGGCTCTGGGGCACCACCTGGGGCGGCGGCTGGACCCACGACCCCTGGGCCGGCCCGCCCGACGAGCTGGTGGAGCCCCCGGCCGACGCGCCCGCCCCGTGCGAGATCGTGCTCGGGTGGGAGCGCGGCCTCCCGGTCGCGCTCAACGACGAGCCGCTGGCCGGCCCGGCGCTGGTGGAGCAGCTCGGCGCGCTGTCCCGCGCCTACGGGCTCGGCCGCGGGATCCATCTGGGCGAGACCGCGCTCGGCATCAAGGGGCGGATCGGGTTCGAGGCGGGCGCCGCGCTGGTGCTCATCACCGCGCACCGCGAGCTGGAGAAGCTGGTCCTCACCCGCTGGCAGATCTTCTGGAAGGACCAGCTCGCGCGCTTCTACGGGGACCGCCTGCACGAGGGCCAGTACTTCGATCCGGCGCTCCGGGACATCGAGGCGCTGATCGCGAGCTCGCAGGGCCGGGTGACCGGCGAGACCCGGGTCCGGCTCGCGCCGGCGCGCTTCCAGGTGGTCGGGGTGCGGAGCCCGCACTCGCTCATGGACCGGAGCGTCGCCACCTACGGCGAGGAGAACCGGCTCTGGAGCGGCGAGGAGGCCCGCGCCTTCGCCCGGGTGGCCGCGATCCCCGCCCTGCTCGCCGCGCGGGCCGCCCGGTCGTGAGCCGCGGTCCCGTGAGCCGGAGCCGCGCGAGCCGGAGCCGCGCGAGCCGCCGCCGGCCGCGCGGTTGTGCAAGCCGCGGCGCGACGGGTCGCGCCCTTCACCCGCATGCCGAGGAGTCGAGATGGTGGTGACCACCCGCGTGAAGCTGGACCGGATCGCGTCCTCCACCCGGAACGCGCACCTCGCCCCCGACGTGATCGTGGGCGACCGCATCGTCGCGGCGGAGGGCTACCTGCTCGCGGTGCGGATCCTGGAGGACAAGGCCACCTACAACACGGTCGAGGACGTGACGGGGCGGATGGTGGAGCTGCGCGCGGGTGACGTCCTCGCCGGCACCCTGGGCGCGCGCCGCGCGCTCCGGGGTTACGCCGGCGTGGTCCCGCCCGCGATCGCGGTGGGCGACGTGCTCGAGGTGCTCAACCTGGGCGGCATCCTGGGGCGCTGCACCTCGGTGAATCCCGAGATCGGCCCGCCCTTCCGGGCCGAGGTGCTGGGCGCGATCCTGAGCTTCCCCGAGCTGGGCGACCGGGTCGGGCGGCCGGCCCACATCCGGGACCTCGCGGTGCCGGCGGCGGACCGGCTGGAGTGCGCGGTCCCGGTGGTCTACGTCGCCGGCACCTGCATGAACGCGGGCAAGACGGTGGCCGCGACCGAGCTGGTGCGCGGGCTCACCCGGGCGGGGCTCCGGGTCGGGGCGGCGAAGCTCACCGGCGTCTCGCTCATGCGCGACGCGCTGTCGATGCAGGACGCCGGGGCGGTGGCGGCGCTCACCTTCAACGACGTGGGGATCGCGAGCACCCATCCCGGGGTGACGGTCCCGACCGCGAAGGGGATCTTCAACCGGCTGGCACAGGCCAAGCCCGACGTCATCGTGGCCGAGCTGGGGGACGGCATCCTGGGCGAGTACGGGGTGCAGGACATCCTGCGCGACCCGGAGCTCACCGCGGTCGGCGCGGCGTACGTGATGGCGGCGCCGGACCCGGTGGCCTGCTGGGGCGCGGTGGAGCTGATGCGCCGGGAGTACGGGCTCCGGCTCGCCGCGATCACCGGCCCCGCCACCGACAACGAGGTGGGCCTGACCTACATCCGGTCCGGGCTCGGCCTCCCGGCCCACAACGCGCGGCGGGACGCGGCGGGGCTGGTGGGCGTGGTGCGCGCCGCGCTCGAGCGCTGGACCGGCCCGGCGGCCGTGCGCGCCGGCCGGGAGAGGGCGGTCCCCGTCGCATGAGGGTGGCCGTGGTCGGGGCCGCCGGCTACATCGGCGGGGAGCTGCTCCGGATCCTGCTCCGCCACCCCGCGGTCGCCGAGTGCGTGGCCGCGAGCCGGAGCCAGGCGGGCGCGCCGATCGGCGCGGCGCACCCCGCCCTGGCCCCGCTCACCGACGCGCGGTTCTCGGGCGACGGCCCCGCGGAGGCGGCCCGGGGGCGGGACGTGGTCTTCCTGTCGCTGGAGCACGGCGAGTCCGCGCGGGTCGCGGGCGAGGTGCTGGCCGCGGGCCCGGGGCTCGTGGTGGACCTCGCGGCCGACTTCCGGACCCCGGACCTCGGCCTCTACGAGCGGTACTACGGCCCGCACCCGGCGCCGGCCCTGGTCCCGCAGTTCACCTACGGCCTGGCCGACGTGGCGGGCCGGGCGCTCTGCGGGGCGCGCGCCGTGGCCGCACCCGGCTG
>Ga0070741_10008506_pt1 | contig 20551 bp, 18 predicted proteins | sample Coa_R1_4_FD_66440 | JGI IMG/M metagenome (GOLD analysis project Ga0070741, IMG submission 66440) | Surface soil microbial communities from Centralia Pennsylvania, which are recovering from an underground coalmine fire - Coalmine... | ecosystem: Environmental > Terrestrial > Soil > Unclassified ...
CTACAGCGCCGCGCGGTTGCAGCAGGACGCCGACGGCGAGGTCGTCGACTGGGTGCGCCACCTCGAATACGACCGCCTGCATCTGCCGGCTCCGGACTGGCAGGTCCTGCTCGACGTGCCGGCCGAGCTCGCCGCGCAGCGAGCCCAGCACCGCGAGGCCGACGACGTCAGCCGCCGCAGGGACGTCTACGAACGCGACGACGAACTGCAGCGCCGCACCGGGCAGGTGTACGCGGGATTGGCCGCCGCGGGCTTCGGCGGACCGTGGCGGACCGTCGGTCCGGACGTCGACGCGGCTGCGCTCGCCCGTTCCCTTCTCGCGTGAGCAGACGCGGAATCGCATTACCACCGCCCTGGTAATGCGATTCCATGTCTGCTCGCGGGGTGTCAGCACGCAAAACGCGCGTGTGGTAGCCGGGATTTATCCCGAAGTGGTGACACCATGGACACCATGAGGCAAAGGATTCTTGTGGTCGACGACGATCCGTCGCTCGCCGAAATGCTCACCATCGTGCTGCGGGGGGAGGGCTTCGACACCGCGGTGATCGGCGACGGCACTCAGGCGCTGACCGCCGTCCGCGAACTCCGCCCCGATCTGGTGCTGCTGGACCTGATGCTGCCCGGCATGAACGGCATCGACGTGTGCCGTGTGCTGCGCGCGGACTCCGGCGTGCCGATCGTGATGCTGACCGCCAAGACCGACACCGTGGACGTGGTGCTCGGGCTTGAGTCGGGCGCCGACGACTACGTGATGAAGCCGTTCAAGCCGAAGGAGCTCGTCGCGCGCGTGCGGGCCCGGCTGCGTCGCAACGACGACGAGCCCGCTGAGATGCTCTCGATCGGCGACGTCGACATCGACGTGCCCGCCCACAAGGTGACTCGGCTCGGCGAGCAGATCTCGCTGACCCCACTGGAGTTCGACCTACTCGTCGCGTTGGCGCGCAAACCGCGCCAGGTGTTTACTCGTGATGTGCTGCTCGAACAGGTGTGGGGCTATCGGCATCCCGCCGACACCCGTTTGGTGAACGTGCACGTCCAGCGGCTTAGGGCCAAGGTCGAGAAGGATCCCGAGAATCCGCAAGTAGTGCTGACCGTTCGAGGAGTGGGATACAAGGCCGGACCCCCATGACCCGCCCGTGATTTGGGCCTCCCGGCGACGCATCCAGCGGTCCCCTCCATTTCTGCGTGGGCTTCGTGCGTTGAGTCGCGCCGTCGGTACGGCATGGCGCCGGTCGTTGCAGCTTCGGGTCGTGACTTTGACGCTCGGGTTGTCTCTGCTGGTGATCTTGGTGCTCGGCTTCGTGCTGACCAGCCAGATCACCGATCGCGTGCTCGACGCGAAGGTGCGGGCCGCAACTGAGGAAATCGAGCGAGCCCGCACCACGGTCAGCGGCATCGTCGGCGGCGAAGAGAGCCGCTCGCTGGACTCCAGCCTGCAGCTGGCCCGCAACACGCTCACCGACCGCAAGACCGACCCGACCGCCGGCGGCAGCCTTGCCGGCGCGTTCGACGCCGCCCTCGTCGTGCCCGGCGACGGTCCCCGGGCGGCCACCTCCGCGGGCCCGGTGTCGCAGGTTCCAGAATCGCTGCGCGACTTCGTCAAAGCGGGCCAAGTCAGCTACCAGTACGCCACCGTGCACACCGATGGGTTCAACGGCCGCGCGCTGATCATCGGCACGCCGACCACGGGCCACGTCTCGGCGCTGGAGCTCTACCTGATCTTTCCGCTGACCAGCGAGGAGAGCACCATCTCGCTCGTTCGCGGCACGATGCTGACCGGCGGCGTCGTGCTGCTCGTGTTGCTCGCGCTGATTGCTCTCGTCGTCGCGCGGCAAGTGGTGCAGCCGGTGCGCTCGGCGTCGCGGATCGCCGAGCGGTTCGCCGAAGGACACCTCACCGAGCGCATGCCGGTGCGCGGCGAGGACGACATGGCCCGGCTGGCGGTGTCGTTCAACGACATGGCCGAAAGCCTGTCGCGGCAGATCACCCAGCTCGAAGAATTCGGAAACCTGCAGCGGCGCTTTACTTCTGACGTCAGCCACGAGCTACGAACGCCGCTGACCACCGTGCGGATGGCCGCCGACCTGATCTACGACCACAGCGAGGACCTCGACCCGGCGTTGCGCCGCTCGACCGAATTGATGGTCAACGAACTCGACCGCTTCGAGACTCTGCTCAACGACCTGCTGGAAATCTCCCGGCACGACGCTGGGGTGGCTGAGCTGTCCGTCGAGCAGGTCGATCTGCGGGCGACGGTGCGGGGAGCGCTCGAAGACGTCGGGCATCTGGGTGACGACGCCGGCGTGGACGTCCAGGTCGAGCTGCCCGACGACGAGGTGATCGCCGAGGTCGACCCCCGCCGCGTCGAGCGGATCCTGCGCAACCTGATCGCAAACGCCATCGACCACGCCGAGAACAAACCCGTGCAGATCCGGATGGCCGCCGACGAGGACACCGTCGCAGTGACCGTCCGCGACTACGGCGTCGGGCTGCGGCCGGGCGAAGAGAAGCTGGTGTTCAGTCGGTTCTGGCGATCCGACCCGTCGAGGGTGCGTCGGTCCGGAGGCACCGGCCTCGGTCTCGCGATCAGCATCGAGGACGCCCGGCTGCACCAGGGCAGGCTCGAGGCGTGGGGTGAGCCTGGCAACGGCGCATGCTTCCGGCTGACGCTGCCGCTCGTTCGCGGGCACAAGGTGACGACGAGCCCGCTGCCGCTGAAACCGGTCACGCAGCCGGCGCAGCGGCAGCGCGAGCCGGCGGAAAGCGTATGAAAAGGCTTGCCGCCGCGGCGCTTATCGGTGTCGCGGTGGTGGCGACGGGATGTGCCGGAGTGCCGTCGTCGTCAGTGCCGCAAGCCATTGGGACCGTCGAACGATCCGCTCCCCCGAGCCTGCCCAAACCGACACCGGGCATGGACCCGGACCTGCTGCTGCGCGAATTCCTCAAAGCCACAGCGGATCCCGCGAACCGGCATCTCGCCGCTCGGCAGTTCCTCACCGATTCAGCCTCGCGCGGTTGGGACGACGCCGGCAGCTCGCTGCTGATCGACAACGTGGTGTTCGTCGAAACCCGAAGTGATGACAGGGTTTCCGTGACCATGCACGCCGACATCCTGGGCTCGCTGTCAGACATGGGTGTGTTCGAAACCGGCGAAGGCGCGCTTCCCGACCCGGGACCGATCGAGCTTCTGAAGACCAGCGGCGGGTGGCGCATCGACAAGTTGCCCAACGGGGTGTTCCTCGACTGGCAGCAGTTCCAGGCGACCTACAAGCGGCACAACCTGTACTTCGCCGACCCGACCGGCAAGACCGTCGTACCCGACCCTCGCTACGTCGCGGTGTCCGATCCCGACCAGCTGCCAACGGAATTGGTGAGCAAGCTGATCGCCGGCGCGCGGCCCGAGATGACCAATTCGGTGCGCAACATGCTCGCATCGCCGCTGCGATTGCGCGGGCCGGTGACTCGTGCCGACGGCGGCAAGACTGGTATCGGGCGCGGCTACGGCGGCGCGCGCATCGACCTCGACGGGTTGTCGACCACCGACCCGCACAGCAGGGCACTCGTTGCGGCGCAGATCATTTGGACGTTCGCCCGGGCCGGCCTCGCGGGGCCGTACGTGATCAACGCCGATGGTGCTCCGCTGGACGACCGGTTCGCCAACGGCTGGGAAGCCACCGACGTCGCATCGACGGACCCGGGTGCCGACGACGGCGCGTCGGCCGGCCTGCACGCGCTCATCGGGGGCTCGTTGGTGGCGGTCGACGGGGACAACGCGCCGCGGATGCCGGGAGCGTTCGGTCAGATGCCGGACCAGAAGTCGGCGACGCTCTCACGCGACGGGCGCAACGCCGCGTCGGTGGTGTCGCCGCGGGCAGGTCAGCCAGATGCGGCGGGGTTGTGGATCGGCCCGAGCGATGGTGCGGCCGTCGACGCGGCCGACGGTCACACGCTGTCACGTCCGAGCTGGGGTCTAGACAACGCAGTGTGGGTGGTGATTGACGGCAACAACGTGGTGCGGGTGATCGCCGGGGCGGCCTCGGGTCAGCCGGCCCGCATCCCGGTCAACGCAACCGCGGTCACCGCGAAATTCCCTGGGCCGATCACTGAATTGCAGTTGTCGCGCGACGCCACGCGAGCGGCGATGGTGGTCAATGGGCAGGTGATCCTCGCGACCGTCGAGCAGACCCCGGGCGGCGACTATGCGCTGACATATCCGCGCCGGCTGGGGTTCGGGCTGGGAAACTCGGTGGTGTCGCTGTCATGGCGCACTGGCGACGACATCGTCGTCGGCCGCACCGATCCGCAGCACCCGGTGTCCTACGTCAACCTCGACGGGGTGAACTCCGACGCGCCGAGCCAAAACGTGCAGTCGCCGGTGTCGACCGTCGGGGCGAACCCGTCGACGGTGTACGTGGCGGACCAGGGCGGGGTACTGCAATTGTCCAGTGGCGCAGCCGAAAACGAGCAGCGCTGGATCCAGGTGCGGGCGTTGATGATCCCGGGCGCGGTGCCGGTGCTCCCGGGCTGAGGCCCGTTGCGCCGAGTGGCCAGTTATGACACACGAATCCGCGAAACGTGTGCGATAAGTGGCCACTCGGCGAGGTGTCGCACCCGACAACCACACTGGCTGCGTGCTCGACCTCGTGCTGCCGCTGGAGTGTGGCGGCTGCGGCGCACCCAGTACCACGTGGTGCGACGCTTGCGCACAAGAACTCAAGCTCAAGACTGACGACCCGCGGGTGATCACCCCTCGCGTCGACCCGGGCGTGCCCGTGTTCTCGCTCGGCCGCTACGCAGGCGCTCGTCGCGCCGCCATCGTCGCCGCCAAAGAACGCGGCCGCGGCGATCTCATCGGACCGCTCGCGTTCGCGCTCCAAGCCGGCCTGAACCGACTCATCGAATGGGGCATCGTCGACGCGCCGCTCACCCTCGTACCGGCACCGACCCGACGCTCCGCCGCACGGCGCCGAGGCGGCGACCCTGTCACGCGCATTGCGACGGCCGCTCGCGTCGACGGCGTCCACGTCGTCGCGGCTCTGCGCATGCGCGCGATGACACGTGACTCGGTCGGGCTGTCCACCACCGCGCGACAGGCCAACGTCGTCGGCCGCGTCAAACTGCGGCGCGCCGTCGGCGGTGACGTCATTCTCGTCGACGACATCGTCACCACCGGCGCGACGGCGACCGAATCGGTGCGGATCCTGCACAGCGTGGGCGCACGCGTCGTCGGCGTGCTGGCGATCGCGCACGCCTGATGTGAAGAACTCGCAACACCTACCTCAAAGGGGTGGCACGCGACCGCGAAGTCGGACTACCGTCGGGGCAAAGCCGCCTCAACTAGCGGGGCGCCACTTGCCGACATCGGTAGGAGGTGATTCTCGACCCTCTGGCCCGGGCACGCCGAATGCGTGCAACTCCGCGACAGAAATGAGTTGTCCAGCATGTCAAGCCGATCCGTGGAATCCGACCAATTCTTGGCCGATACCGACGAGCAGGCCGAACCGACACCGACCGCTGAGGTTGTGGTCAAGGGCCGCAACGTGGAGGTCCCCGACCATTTCCGAATGTATGTGTCGGAGAAGCTGGCCCGACTCGAGCGGTTTGACCGCACCATCTACCTCTTCGACGTCGAGCTCGATCACGAGCGCAACCGGCGCCAGCGCAAGAACTGTCAGCACGTGGAGATCACGGCACGCGGGCGCGGCCCGGTGGTCCGCGGCGAGGCGTGCGCCGACAGCTTCTACGCCGCGCTGGAGTCCGCGGTGTGCAAACTCGAGAGCAGGCTGCGTCGCAGCAAAGACCGTCGCAAGATCCACTACGGCGACAAGACGCCGGTGTCGCTCGCCGAAGCCACCGCGTCAGTGCCACCGCCGGACATCGCCACGGCCGCCGCGCCGGTGGACGGGGCCGCCGTCGACGACCACCAGCCCGGACGCATCGTGCGCGTCAAAGAGCATCCGTCGACGCCGATGACCGTCGACGACGCGCTCTACGAGATGGAACTCGTGGGGCATGACTTCTTCTTGTTCCACGACAAGGAGACCGACAAGCCGTGCGTGGTGTACCGCAGGCATGCCTACGACTACGGCTTGATACGCCTCGCTTAATCACCTCTCACCTACGATGGGGTAGCCGAAAGACTCCAATTAAGTAGGGGACGTATCCGTGCTGTCGAAGTTGCTGCGCCTTGGTGAAGGTCGCATGGTCAAACGCCTCAAGGGGGTGGCGGACTACGTCGGCACCTTGTCGGACGATGTGGAGAAGCTGACCGACGCCGAACTGCGGGCCAAGACCGACGAATTCAAGAAGCGCCACGCCGACGGCGAATCGCTCGACGACCTGCTGCCCGAGGCGTTCGCGGTGGCGCGCGAGGCAGCCTGGCGGGTGCTGGACCAGCGCCCGTTCGACGTGCAGGTGATGGGCGGCGCCGCGCTGCACTTCGGCAACGTCGCCGAGATGAAAACCGGTGAAGGCAAGACGCTGACCTCGACCATGCCGGCCTACCTCAACGGCATCGGCGGCAACGGCGTGCACATCGTCACCGTCAACGACTACCTGGCAAAACGCGACAGCGAGTGGATGGGCCGCGTGCACCGCTTCCTCGGCCTTGACGTCGGCGTGATCCTCGCGCAGATGGGTCCCGACGAGCGCCGCGCCGCCTACGCCGCCGACATCACCTACGGCACCAACAACGAGTTCGGGTTCGACTACCTGCGCGACAACATGGCGCACCGGCTCGAAGATCTGGTGCAGCGCGGCCACAACTTCGCGATCGTCGACGAGGTGGACTCGATTTTGATCGACGAGGCCCGCACTCCGCTCATCATCTCGGGCCCGGCCGACGGCGCGTCGAACTGGTACACCGAGTTCGCCCGGATCGTCCCGCTGATGGAGAAGGACACTCACTACGAGGTCGACATCAAGAAGCGCACGATCGGCGTGCACGAGCTCGGCGTCGAGTTCGTCGAAGACCAGCTCGGCATCGACAACCTCTACGAGGCCGCGAACTCGCCGCTGGTCAGCTACCTCAACAACGCGCTGAAGGCCAAAGAACTGTTCACCCGCGACAAGGACTACATCGTCCGCGACGGCGAGGTGCTGATCGTCGACGAGTTCACCGGCCGCGTGTTGATCGGCCGACGCTACAACGAGGGCATGCACCAGGCCATCGAGGCCAAGGAGAACGTCGAGATCAAGGCCGAGAACCAGACGCTGGCCACGATCACGCTGCAGAACTACTTCCGCCTGTACGACAAACTCGCCGGCATGACCGGTACGGCGCAGACCGAGGCAGCCGAGCTGCACGAGATATACAAGCTCGGCGTGGTATCGATCCCGACGAACAAGCCGATGATCCGCACCGACCAGTCCGACCTGATTTACAAGACCGAAGAAGCGAAGTACATCGCCGTCGTCGACGACCTGGCCGAGCGCTACGAAAAGGGTCAGCCGGTACTGATCGGCACCACCAGCGTCGAGCGGTCCGAGTATCTGTCGCGGCAGTTGCAGAAGCGCCGCGTTCCGCACAACGTGCTCAACGCCAAGTACCACGAGCAGGAGGCCCGAATCATCGCGGAGGCGGGCAGGCGCGGCGCGATCACGGTCGCGACGAACATGGCCGGCCGCGGCACCGACATCGTGCTCGGCGGCAACGTCGACTTCCTGGCCGACACCCGGCTGCGTGAGCGCGGCCTCGACCCGGTGGAGACGCCGGAGGACTACGAGGCCGCTTGGCACGACGAGCTGCCGAAGGTCAAGTCGGAGGCCGCCGCGGAGGCCAAGGAGGTCATCGAGGCCGGCGGGCTGTACGTGCTGGGCACCGAGCGGCACGAGTCGCGGCGCATCGACAACCAGCTGCGCGGCCGTTCGGGCCGTCAGGGTGACCCGGGGGAGTCGCGGTTCTACCTGTCGCTCGGCGACGAGCTGATGCGGCGGTTCAACGGCGCGACGCTCGAGTCGCTGCTGACGAGGCTGAATCTGCCCGACGACGTGCCTATCGAGGCCAAGATGGTCACTCGCGCGATCAAGAGCGCGCAGACCCAGGTGGAGCAGCAGAACTTCGAGGTCCGCAAGAACGTCCTCAAGTACGACGAGGTGATGAACCAACAGCGCAAGGTGATCTACGCCGAGCGCAAGCGGATCCTCGAAGGCGAAAACCTGAAAGACCAAGCGCTGCAAATGGTTCGAGACGTGATCACTGCGTACGTCGACGGCGCGACCGCCGAGGGTTACGCGGAGGATTGGGACCTCGACCAGCTGTGGACCGCGCTGAAACAGCTGTACCCCGTCGAGATCGACCACAAGGACCTGACGCACCGCCGGGAGGAAATCGACGACCTCACCCGCGACGAGCTGTTGGACGCCCTAATCAAAGACGCCGAGGCCGCCTACGAGAAGCGTGAGGCCGAGCTCGAGGAGCTCGCCGGCGAAGGCGCGATGCGTCAGCTTGAGCGCAACGTGTTGCTCAACGTCCTCGACCGCAAGTGGCGTGAGCACCTCTATGAGATGGACTACCTCAAGGAGGGCATCGGTCTGCGCGCGATGGCGCAGCGTGACCCGCTGGTCGAATACCAGCGCGAGGGCTACGACATGTTCATCGGGATGCTGGAAGGCCTCAAGGAGGAGTCGGTCGGCTTCCTGTTCAACGTGACCGTCGAGCCCGCGCCGGCGCCGGCCGTCGCGCCGGTCGCCACCCCCGAGGGGCTCGCCGAGTTCGCGTCCGCGGCGGCGGCGAACGCCCAAAGCGAGCAAGAGCAAGGGGCGGTCGCCACCAAGCAACGGGAAGCGGCACCGGCAGCGTTGCGCGCCAAGGGAATTGACGACGGCGAGCGCAAACTCACCTACAGCGGGCCGTCCGAGGACGGGTCGGCCGAGGTCAAGCGGCGCAACGGCGACGGCGAGCCTGCGGGTGTGTCGGCGGGCGCCAGCCGGCGCGAGCGGCGTGAGGCGGCGCGCAAGCAGGCCAAGCAGGCGAAGTCGCGGCGGCGCTAACGCTTCTCGACCAACTCGGCGATGCGCTCCAGCGTGGCCGTCATGCCCTTTTCGGCCTGCTTCGGCATTCCGCTGGACTTCAGCCACCACCGCTGCTTGTCCTGGGAGACGTCCCAGGTTTCGCGGACCAGCGTGCCGTCAGCAGCAGGCTCGAGTTCGTAGCGCCAGATGCGGCCACCGACCAGTCCGCCGAGCATCGTTGTCTGCCAAGCGATTCGGCGGTCCGGCTCGAATTCGATGACGGTGTTTGTGGTTCGGTACGGAAGCCCGAGACGCATCGACATCCCGAACTCCGAGCCTTTGCTCAACGGCACCGACTCCTGCTTCGAGCCCTGCACCGTGCCCGAGCCGTCAAAGCTGGCGTGCTTGCCGGCGTCGGCGATCAGCGCGAAGATCGCACCCGCTGGGGCTTTGATGACACGTTCGACGCTGACGGTATTGCCTTCCATGGCAGTCACGCTAGCCCACATGCAGTGCGACCAAGCGCCATCGGCGGCGCCCGCGCACCTCGGCGCATTCGATCCGGCCCGCGATCGCGCGCACCCGGTCGCCGCGACAGTACGTCGCGAACACCTCGGCGGCGTCGCCGTCGGCGTCCACGATGCGAAGCTGCACCCGCCGCAGCTTGGCGGCCAACCCGCCCCCGGAGTGTGACGAGCGGGCCAGCGTGATGATCGAGTCGGCGATGCCATCGGCCAGCAGCGGCCGCAACTGCGCGAACGAGCGGCGCCCGTCGACGACTTCGAGCACCCCACGCAACACCGCGTCGGCGAACATGGCCGCGGCGCGGGCCGACGAATGGTCTTGCACCGGCGGGACGGCCGCGAGCCGCCGCGGCCTGCGGTGCAGCGCGATCGGGGACAGGATGCGGTGCGGGGTTCCGACCGGGGGCTCGTAGTCGACGACGGGGACGACGGTCAACTCGCTGCTCATGAAGGGACAGACGCAGCCGCTGTGCCGCTTCGTTCCATGCGCGTTACCGTGGCGGTTGGCTGCGGCCGGAATGGACGAAGGGGAACAGAGGGAGATGGCGTCGCGATGGTGACCCGACTGTCCGCGTCGGACGCGTCGTTTTATCAATTGGAGAACTCGGCAACGCCGATGTACGTCGGATCGCTGTCGATTCTGCGCCGGCCGAAGGCGGGCCTGTCGTACGAGGCGCTGCTGCGGACCGTCGAGCAGCGGCTGCCGCAGATTCCGCGCTACCGGCAGAAGGTTCGCGAGGTCACGCTCGGGTTGGCGCGGCCGGTGTGGGTCGACGACCCGGACTTCGACATCACTTATCACATCCGGCGCTCCGCGCTGCCGTCGCCGGGCAGCGACGAGCAGCTGCACGAACTCGTGGCGCGGCTGGCGTCGCGGCCGCTCGACAGGTCTCGGCCGCTGTGGGAGATGTACCTCGTCGAAGGCGTGGCCAAGAACCGGCTCGCGATCTACACGAAGTCACATCAGGCTCTCGTCAACGGGATGAGCGCGCTTGAGATCGGGCATGTGATCGCCGACCGCACGCAGCACCCGCCCGAATTCGGTGAGGACATTTGGATTCCCGCGCACGAGCCGTCGTCGACGGAATTGGTGCTGGGCGCCGTCGGCGACTGGGTGGCTCGGCCGGGCACGCAACTGGAGGCCGTGCGGGAAGCCGTCACCGATATCGCCAACAACGCGGGGTATCTCGCCGACATGGGCCGCAGTCTCGCCCACACGGCCCGCAGCCTGCTGCGTGGCACGGCGCCCAGCAGCCCGCTGAACACCGAGGTGTCCCGCAACCGCCGGTTCACCGTCGCGAGCGCGCCGCTGGACGAGTACCGCAAGCTGCGTGCCCGCTACGACTGCGACGTCAACGACATCGTGCTCGCGGTCGTCACGGGCGCGCTGCGCAATTGGCTGATGTCGCGGGGCGAACCGGTGGCGACGTCGTCGGCGGTGCGTGCAATGGCGCCGATGTCGGTGTACCCGGATGCCGACCTCGAGACGAATTCCGGTCCGGGACAAGCCATCAGCGAGGTGTCGCCGTTTCTGATCGACCTGCCCGTCGGCGAAGGGAACCCGGTGGTGCGGCTGTCGCAGATCGCTCACGCCACTGAAAGCCATCCCACCGCACCGAGTTTGGTGGACGCCCGGACGATTGTCACGCTGTCCGGGTTCGCGCCCCCGACGCTGCACGCAATGGGAATCCGCGTTGCCACGAACTACAACACGAGCGTGTTCAACGTGTTGATCACGAACGTGCCGGGTCCGCAGTCGCAGATGTACATCGCCGGCGCGAAGCTGCTGGAGACCTACGCGGTGCCGCCGCTGCTGCACAACCAAGTGCTCGCGATCGGCGTCACATCCTATTGCGGCATGGTGTATTTCGGCATCAACGCCGACCGCGACGCGATGAGCGATGTCGATCTGATGCCGTCGCTGCTGGCGGAGTCGCTTGACGAACTGATCGAATCCGCCGGGTAGGGCCGGGCATGCGGGTGTACGTGCCGGTGACGCTGGCGATGCTGCAGCGCCTTGTCGCCGACAGCGTCCTGCGCCCGGTGAACGGCACGGCGTTCGCGGTCACACCCACGTTGCGCGAGGCGTACGCGCATGGAGACGACGACGAGCTCGCGGAGGTGGCGCTGCGTGAGGCGGCGCTGGCGTCGCTGCGCCTGCTGACGTCGGATGTGTCGGACTTGCCGCGGCGCCGGGCGGTGCTCGTCGCCGACGTCGACGAGGCGACGCCGTTGCCACTTCTCGACGACGCCGTCGTGCGGCTGGTTGGGCCGGTGCCGATGGACCGGGTGCTCTGCGTGCACGTCGACAACGCCGCGGCCGAGGACGCGGTGGCGGCGGCGATCGAGGCGATCGACGCGGCCGATCTCGGGGACGAGGACGCCGAGCTTGCGGTAGGGGATGCGCAGGACCACGATCTGGCGTGGTATGCGCCGCAGGAGCTGGCGTTCTTGCTCGAACTGCTCTAGCCCCTTACGTCTGCTCGCGGGTGCAGAGGTTGTTACGGGATCGTAGGTTACGGTACCGTAGGTTCAATGGCTGCGAAGAGTTCGAAACCTACGGCGATGGTCGTCGACACCCGGCCTGCGCGGGTCTCCGGCAACGCGGCCAAGCACCCCGTATGGCGGACATTGCGCGCTGTCGCCGGCCGCATCACCACTCCGCTGCTGCCCGACGACTACCTGCAGCTCGCCAATCCGCTGTGGTCCGCGCGTGAGCTCCGCGGTCGCATCCTCGAGGTCCGACGGGAGACGACGGACTCTGCGACATTGGTGATCAAGCCGGGCTGGGGATTCGAATTCGACTACCAGCCCGGGCAATACATCGGCATCGGCGTACTCGTCGAAGGCCGGTGGCGGTGGCGGTCGTACTCGCTGACGTCCACGCCTGGAGCCGCAGGGCCGGCGACATCCAGCTCCGTGACGCATCAACGGACGATCACGATCACCGTGAAGGCGATGCCGGAAGGCTTCCTGTCGACTCACCTCGTCGGCGGCGTTGCACCGGGCACGATCGTCCGGTTGGCCGCCCCGCAGGGCAACTTCGTCATGCCCGACCCTGCGCCGGCGTCGGTGCTGTTCCTCACCGCAGGTTCGGGCATCACGCCCGTGATGTCGATGCTGCGGACGCTGGCTCGCCGCGATCAGGTCACCGATGTCGTCCACATCCATTCGGCGCCAACGGAATCCGAGGTGATGTTCGGTTCGGAACTGACCGAGCTTGCGCGTGAGCATGCCGGCTATCGCGTCGTGGTGCGTGCAACGCGGACACAGGGCCGGTTGGACTTGCGCAAGTTGGCCGACGAAGTGCCCGACTGGCGGAACCGCGAGACGTGGGCCTGCGGGCCGCAGGGAATGCTCGACGAGGCCGAGCGGGTCTGGACCGACGCGGGTCTGGCCGGCCGGCTTCACCTCGAGCGGTTCGCGGTGTCGCGAGCGGCGCCGCACGGCGAGGGCGGAACAGTCACGTTCGCTCGCAGCGGCAAGTCCGCAACCGTCGACGCGGCCACCTCGGTGATGGACGCCGGGGAGAATGCCGGCGTGCAGATGCCGTTCGGCTGCCGAATGGGTATCTGCCAGTCGTGCGTGGTGAACCTCGTCGACGGCCATGTCCGCGATCTGCGCAGCGGCGTCGAGCACGAACCCGGCACCCGCGTACAGACCTGCATCTCAGCGCCATCAGGGGATTGCGTGGTCGACATCTAGGCATTACCGGCTAGTAACCTACGCGATCGTAGGTTACGCTATCGTAGGCATCGACGACCACAGGAAGGAGAATGCGATGGCCATCTCGGACATCCCCGCGTTCGCCCACCTCACGGACGCCGACATCGAGAGCTTGGGCGTCGAACTCGATGCGATTCGTCAGGACATCGAGGACTCCCGCGGCGAGCGCGATGCGCGCTACATCCGCCGCACGATCGCCGCGCAGCGCGGCCTCGAGGTCGCCGGCCGGGTGATCTTGGCCGCCAGCTCCAAACGCTCGGCGTGGTGGGCCGGGGCCGCGACACTGGGCCTGGCCAAGATCGTCGAGAACATGGAGATCGGCCATAACGTCATGCACGGCCAGTGGGATTGGATGAATGATCCAGAGATCCATTCCTCGTCGTGGGAATGGGACATGGGCGGTGCTTCCAAGCATTGGCGGTTCACGCACAACTTCCAGCACCACAAGTACACGAACATTCTCGGAATGGACGACGACGTCGGCTACGGCATGCTGCGCGTCACGCGTGACCAGCGCTGGAAGCGGTTCAACATCCTCAACGTGTTGTGGAACACCATCCTCGCGATCGGCTTCGAGTGGGGAGTTGCGTTGCAGCACTTGGAACTCGGCAAGTTGTTCAAGGGCCGGGCCAATCGCAAGGCGGCGCAAGAGCGGATCCGCGAGATGTCGACCAAGGCCGGAAAGCAATTGGCAAAGGACTACGTGGCGTTCCCAGCGCTGACGTCACTGTCGCCAGGTGCGACGTTCAAGTCCACCGCAACGGCAAACGCGTTTGCCAACGTGATCCGCAACGTCTGGGCCAACGCAGTGATCTTCTGCGGCCACTTCCCCGATGGCGCAGAGAAATTCACCAAGAGTGATATGGCGGGCGAGACGAAGGGCGAGTGGTATCTGCGCCAGATGCTCGGCAGCGCGAACATCGACGGTGGCCGGGCCATGGACTTCATGACCGGCAACCTGTCGTATCAGATCGAGCATCATCTGTACCCCGATCTACCCAGCAACCGGCTCCGCGAGATCTCGGTACGGGTGCGTCAGGTCTGCGACAAGTACGACTTGCCTTACACCACAGGCCCTTTCCTGATGCAGTACGGGAAGGCCTGGCGGACCATCGCCAAGCTGTCGCTGCCGGACAAGTACCTGAGCGCGACTGTCGACGACGCACCCGAGACCCGCAGCGAGCGGATGTTCGCTGAGCTGGAACCTGGGTTTGCGGCGGCCGATCCGACGACCGGCCGTCGCCGCGGGCTCAAGACGGCGATCGCCACGGTGCGCCACTGGCGGGCGAACCGCCGCGAATTGCGCGAAGCCGCCTAACCGCGCTCACGTGGGCAGCGGTCGGCTGATCGCCAGGCTGGCAAGCGCGGCGGCGACGAGCACGACGACGCCCAGCCGCAACCACGCCGCGCTCGCATCGGCGCGAATGGTCTCGAACCCGATCTGCTGCTGAAGCTCGGCGTAAACCCGGCTCAGCTCGCCGAGGCTGCCGGCGTGAAACGCCTGCCCACCGGTGATCTCGGTGATCTTCTGCAGCGTCTCGTCATCGACTGGCACCGGCACTTGCGCGCCGTTGATCTCGACGTAGCCGTCCGGGGTGCCGAACGAGATCGTCGAGATCGGGATGCCCTGCTCCTTGGCTGCACGCGCGGCAGGGTAGGCACCCCGCGGTGCCTCGGGATCAGACGGAACGGTTTCCTTGCCGTCGGACTCGAGCACGATGCGTGCCGGTGGCGGTCCGTTCCCACCGCCCATGACTGCGCCGACGGTCGCAATCGCTTGCAGCGCAGTGTAAATCGCTTCGCCGGTCGCCGTGCGCTCGGCCGCTTGCAATTTGTCGATGGCGGCTTTCATGACCGCGCGGTTGGTGGTCGGCGACACCAGCACGCTCGCGGTGCCGGCGAAGGCGATCAGCCCGAGGTTGATGCCGGGGGTGAGCTCGTCGGCGAACTGCTTGCCGGCCGCCTTGGCCGCGGCGAGCCGATTGGGCGGAACGTCCTCGGCCACCATCGATTCCGACACGTCGATCACCAGCATCACGACCGCCCGGTTTCGCGGGATCCGCACACCGTAGGTCGGCCCGGCCATCGCGACGGTGAACAGAAGCAGCGCAACGACAAGAAGCGCCGCCGCGACGTGACGCCAACGCCGATGCTGCTGTGGCGCAACCTGCTCGAGCACTTCCATGTTCGCGAAGCGCAACACGTGGCGTCGTCGCCGCATCTGCATGACGACATAGCCAACGAGCAGCGCTACCGGCACCAGCGCGAACAACCAGTACCACGCGTGAGCGAAATCCGTCAGCGCCAGCGGGCCGAGCAGGGGAACAGTCACAGGCCGCGACGATCCTCTCCGCCTGTCGGCGCCGATCTGTCAGTCGGCTCACGGTATGAGCGAGCGCTTAGGATCAGCCACGGCCGAAATGTCAATTGGCTGTGAACAAGTCACCGCCCGTTCGTGTCCTGCCAGTGGCGGTTGCCGTAGGTGTCGAGGTGCGCCACCTCTTCGACGGGCTTGCGGGTGGTGGGCCCGTAGCGCCCGCGGGGCCAGCCGAGGGGGACGACGCAACACGGCGTGACCGTCAGCGGCAGCCCGAGAATCCGCCGGGCGGAGGTCACGCTCCACAGCGGCAGAGTGATCAACGACGCGCCCAGACCCATTGCCCGTGCTGCGAGTAACAGGTTCTGCACGCTCGGGTAGATCGACCCGAAGAAGGACGTCTCGGCCGCGAAAGGCATTGGCACGTACGGAAGGCGGCCCCCGCCGCGCAGGCACGGCACGACGAGGACCGGGAGTTCGGTGAAGTGGTCGACCTGCCACTGCACCGCCCGCAGGATCTTCGTCATCGACTGGTCATTGGCGGCGACGCGGCGCCCGATTCCGCCGTAGAGCGACCACGCCTGACGGTAGCGGTTGGCGAGTTGCTCCTTGACAGTGCTGTCCTTGACGACGACGAACTCCCAGTTCTGCCCGTTCGAACCGGTAGGAGCCCGCAGCGCCAGCTCGATGCACTTCAACACCACAGCGTCGTCGACCGGATCCGGCCGCAGGCGGCGCACCGCCCTCTGGGTCATCATCGCGTCGATCAACGGCATGTCGAGGCGGGCGATGGCCTCGTCGGCTGTCGGAATGGCGGCGTTGGGTGAGTCAGTCATGATTCAGACACTACGTTTCCGTCAGCAGGCGCAAGAGCCGCCGTGCTGCCGTGACCCGGCGGGCGGCGGGACCTTCGAGTTCGTCGAGTGCGCATTCGGGGTCGCTCGGCGGGCCCAGGTGACCGCAACCGCGTGGGCAGTCCTTGATCGTGTCGGCCAGGTCGGAAAACGCCAGCAGCACATCGTCGGGCTCGATGTGCGCCAGACCGAACGACCGGATGCCAGGTGTGTCGATCACCCAGCCCGAGTCGCCGAGCGGGAACGCCACCGATTGCGTGGAGGTGTGACGTCCCTTACCAACCCCGGTAACCTCGCCGATCGCCCGATCAGCCTCCGGCACAAGGCGATTCACCAGAGTCGACTTGCCGACGCCAGAATGCCCGAGCAGCACCGTCACCTTACCTTCGAGCAGCGGTGCGACGACGTCCAGCGGATCGTCACGGCCCGCGGTCGTCACGGTCAGATCCAGGTCGGCGAACTGCGCCGCAAACGGTTCGGCCGGGGCCAGATCCGTCTTGGTCAGGCACAGGATCGGCGCGAGGCCGCCGGCATATGCGGCAATCAACGCGCGGTCGACGAGCCCGCTGCGCGGTGGCGGGTCGGCCAGGGCGACCACGATCAGCAGCTGGTCGGCATTGGCCACGACCACTCGTTCGGTCGGGTCGGTGTCATCTGCGGTGCGCCGCAACACCGTTCGCCGCCCACTGCGCCGCACGATGCGTGCGAGAGAGTCGGGACGGCCCGACAGGTCGCCGACAACATCGACGTCATCGCCGACGACGATCGGTGTGCGCCCCAGTTCGCGGGCGCGCATCGCCGTGACCCGCTGTGCGGGATCGCGGTCGAGGACACAGCCCCAGCGACCGCGGTCGACGGTCACCACCATCGCGGAGCGTGCATCGGCGTGCTCGGGACGTGTCTTTGTCCGCGGCCGCGATCCCCGGCCCGAACGGATTCGGACGTCGGACTCGTCGAAGTCGCCGGGTCTCAAGCGCAGGGATCCTGGCCGGTCAGCATGTCGGCCCATCGTTGCGGGAAGTCCGGCAGCGTCTTGGCTGTCGTTTCGACATCGTCGACGAGCACGTCGGAAACCCGCAGCCCGACAATCGCCCCCGCCATCGCCATTCGGTGATCGGCGTAGGAATGCCATGTGCCGCCGTGCATTTCGGTTGCGGTGATCACCAGCCCGTCGTCGGCTTCCTCGCAGCGGCCACCGAGCTTGTTGATCTCGGTCGCCAGCGCCGCGAGCCGGTCGGTCTCATGGCCCCGCAGGTGGGCGATGCCGCTTAGCCGCGACACCGATCCGGGCGACGCAAGTGCGGCCATCGCAGCGACTGCGGGGGTCAACTCACCGACGTCGTGCAAGTCGGCGTCGATGCCGCCGTAGATATGCGGCCCCCGGACTTCCAGATGTGAATCCGTTTGCGACACAGTGCAATCCAGCTTGCGTATCAGGTTCAGAATGTCACCCGCCGGTTGCGTGCTGACCGCGGGCCATCCTTCGATGCGCACCACGCCTCCGGTCACCGCTGCGGCGGCGACAAACGGAACCGCATTGGACAGGTCTGGCTCGATTCGCCATGTCCGCGCGGCGATCGGCCCGGGTGCGACTCGCCAACGCAGAGAACGGGAGTCGTCGACGTCGACGCCGGCCTCGCGCAGCATCGCGACCGTCATCGCGATGTGCGGCATCGACGGCAGGCTGCGGCCGGTGTGAACCACGGTCAGACCGTCGTCGAAAGCCGCTGCTGACAACAGCAGCCCGGACACGAATTGCGACGACGCCGACGCGTCGATCTCAACCGTGCCCCCCGCCACCGACCCCTTGCCGTGCACGACGAACGGCAGCGCCGCGCCGTCGACGCCGACTCCCACGCCGCGCAGCGCGTCGAGCAGCGGAGCGATCGGGCGCACGCGGGCCTGTTCGTCACCGTCGAACGTGACGGAAGCCGCGCCGAGAGCGGCCAGCGGCGGCACGAACCGCAGCACCGTGCCGGCGAGCCCGCAGTCGACGGCCGCATCCGCACCCGGGTCCAGCGCGCCGCCGACCGTCAGGTCGGTTCCGGGGCCGTCAACGTCGAATCCGAGTGTCCTCAGCGCGCCGATCATCAGGTCGGTGTCGCGGCTGCGCAGCGCCCCAATGACCGTCGAGCTGCCGCTGCCGGTAGCGGCAGCCAACCCGGCCAGCACCAGCGCGCGGTTGGTCTGCGACTTCGATCCGGGCACGGTGACGGTCGCATACACCGGCCCGGGCGCGGTCGGTGCGGGCCACGCATCTAGGTGCTCCTCGCGTCCGCGCCCCCGTTCGTGCTCCCCGCGTCCGCGCCTACTCACGGCTCCATCATGGCGGGTCGTCGCGTCGATGCCACCATAGGAACATGTGCGGGCGATTCGCGGTGACGACCGATCCCAAGCTACTTGCCGAGAAGATCCAGGCGATCGACGAGGCCACGTCGCCGAAAGGGGACATCGGACCCAACTACAACGTCGCGCCCACGGCGAGCGTCGGAGTCGTCGTCACTCGCCACAGCGAGCCCGACGACGATCCGACGCGCCGGCTGCGGCTGATGCGCTGGGGTCTGGTTCCGCCGTGGGCCAAGGCCTGCGCCGACGGCGCACCCGACGGCAAGGGCCCGCTGTTGATCAACGCGCGATCGGACAAGGTGATCACGTCGCCCGCGTTCCGTTCGTCGGCGAAGAGCAAGCGCTGCCTTGTGCCGATGACCGGGTGGTACGAGTGGCGCGCCAATCCCGACACACCTTCGCGCAAGAAGGCGCGCAAGACGCCGTTCTTCATGACGCCCGGCGACGACGAGCTGGTCTGCATGGCAGGGCTGTGGTCGGTATGGCGTCCGAAGAACGCATCGAAGGATTCGCCGCCGCTTTTGAGTTGCACGATCATCACCACCGACGCCGTCGGCCCGCTGGCCGCGATCCACGACCGAATGCCGTTGGTGATGGCCGAACGGGACTGGGACCGCTGGCTCGACCCCGACAGCCCGCTCGACGAGGAGCTGCTCAGCATGCGCGCCGACTTGTCGCACCTGGAAATCCGCGAAGTGTCGACACTGGTGAACTCCGTGCGCAACAACGGCCCGGAACTGATCGAGCCTGCCGACCCGCAGCCCGAGCAGGCCACCCTCCTGTAGAAGAACCGCGGTTCACATTCGGTGGTTCGATCGATATTCCGCCTGCGAAAGCGCTCAGCTTCTGACGAATGGCGATTAACATAGCGGCTATGCTCAGCGCGCTGCGAAGAGTGCTCGACTTTCAGATGACGATCGCCGAGTGGATCGGCACGGCCGCTATTCTCGCTGTGCCGTATCTCGTGATCGGCGTCGTGTGGGTTCTGACGCACTTGGACGCGCCTGGCCCTAACGACGCTTTCGACCGCGTCGTGGTGATGTTGGGCTCGGCCGTGTTGTGGCCGGCGCTGTTGGTGTCCAGCCTGTGCCTGCGATGACCGACGGCCGCATCCAGATCCGCCGTCGGACGGCGCGGTGGGACGACAACCCTGTCACCGTCGCGGACGCGATGGACTTCTGGTCGTTTGCCGGTGCCGCGGCCAACGTGATCATGCAACTGTCGTGGCCTGAGGTGGGCCGCGGTGTCGTCGAAAGCACGGTGGATTCGGGCAACCTGCTCAAGCACCCGTGGAAGCGGGCGCGGACCACGCTGCAATACCTGGCGGTGGCGATCCTCGGCAACGAAGACGACAGGGCCGCCTTCCGCGAGGCCGTCGACGGGGCTCATCGGCATGTCAAGTCGAGTGCCACCAGCCCGGTGCGGTACAACGCGTTTGACCGTGACCTTCAAATGTGGGTTGCCGCATGTCTTTTCGTCGGACTGGAAGACACCTACCAACTGCTCCGCGGCGAGATGACCCCCGAGCAGTCCGAGCAGTTTTACCGCTCCGCGTGGACGCTGGGAACGACGCTGCAGGTCGCCGAAGACCAGTGGCCGCCCACCCGCGGGGAGTTCGACGCGTACTGGGCCGAGGCTTGCGGTCGGGTGTCTTTCGACGACGAGGTCGGCCGCTATCTGCTCGACCTCATCGATCTGCGAATGATCAATCCGCTTGTCGCACTGCCGTTTCGGCCGCTGCTGAAATTTCTCACCGTTGGCTTCCTGGCACCCGTGTTCCGCGATGCGATGGGCCTGCGCTGGAGCGCTTTTCGCCAGCGGCAGTTCGAAAG
>Ga0070741_10008507_pt1 | contig 20544 bp, 28 predicted proteins | sample Coa_R1_4_FD_66440 | JGI IMG/M metagenome (GOLD analysis project Ga0070741, IMG submission 66440) | Surface soil microbial communities from Centralia Pennsylvania, which are recovering from an underground coalmine fire - Coalmine... | ecosystem: Environmental > Terrestrial > Soil > Unclassified ...
AAACCGGCGCTCGCCCCCACATGGGGAGCATGCGATCCCTTGCCAACGCCCGCAACGAGCTCCTGAACGTGCACCGCGCCCTCGTCGAGAGCGCGCGGCTCGACTACGAGCGCGAGCATGGCGCCGTGCCGGCGTGCCGGTTCCTGCAGATGCTGATCCACGACCCGCAGTACGCCTGGCTCGCGCCGCTCACCAGCCTCGTCGCGCGGATCGACGAGGTGCTCTCGGACGATTCCCTGCAGGATCGCTACCGCGAGGCGCTGCAGCGCCCGGAAATCCTCACGACGTTGCTCCTGTAGTTACGACGTTGGCCCTGTAGTTGCGACGTTGGCCCCTGTAGTTGCGACGTTGCCCCCCCGTAGTTACGACGTTGCCCCTTTAAGGACGCGGCGCCACTTCACGATCTCCGAGCGGATGTGGGCGTCGAACTGCTCGGGGGTCGTCTCCGGCAGCTCCAGGCCCTGAGAGAGCATCCTCGCCTTCATGCCCGGGTCGCGCGCGATGCGGTTCACCTCGGCGTTGAGCTTCAGGATGATCTCCCGCGGCGTGCGCGCGGGCGCGACGATCCCGTACCACGACGTGATCTCGTAGCCGGGCAGGCCGCTCTCGGCGACGGTCGGGACCTCCGGCGCGAGCGAGAGGCGCTGCGCGCCCGTCACGGCGAGCACCTTCAGCTTGCCGGACTTGACGTGCGGCAGGCCGCTGATGTTCGAGACGAACATGAAGGGGATCTGGCCGGCGATGAGATCGGTGAGCGCGGGCGCCGTGCCCTTGTACGGGACCGGCGTGATCCGCGTGCCGCTCAGCATCTTGAAAAGCTCGCCCGCGAGGTGCGGCGCGCTTCCCGGGTCCGAGGCGCCGTAGTCGAGCTTGCCGGGGCTCGCCTTCGCCGCGGCGATCAGCTCCTGCACGTTCTTCGGCGGAAACGACGGATTGGCGAGGAGCAGCATCTGCTGCGAGCCGACTTGCGCCACCGCGGCGAAATCCTTCAGCGTGTCGTAGGGCAGGCTGGGATGCATCGTCGGGTTCGTGGCGTGCGTGATGTAGATGAAGCCGAGCGTGTAGCCGTCCGGCGCGGCCTTCGCCACCGCGTCGGTCGCGAGCGAGGCGCTGCCGCCGGGCTTGTTCTCCACCACGATCGGCTGCCCGAGCGCCTCGGTGAGCGCGGGCGCGATGCTGCGCGCCACGGTGTCGGTCGGCCCGCCCGGCGGCACGCCGATCATGAAATGGATGGGTTTCGAGGGATACGGAGACTGGCCGGCGGCGGGGAGGGCGCCGAGCGCCAGCGAAAGCAGAACCAGAAATCTCAAGGCAGCTCTCCAGGCAGGTTGAAGCGCTGCCGAGTGGTGCAATAGCGCGAGGCGTACAGGCGCCCGATGGGGCGGTAGCGCTCTTCCGAGATGCGCTTGGTCTTCGGGTCGATGACGCCCTCGCGCGCGTGCACCAGGAGGATCTCGCCGATCACCATCTCGCGCTCCGGGCCCCAGTTGAGCGTGCGCTCGACGCGGCACTCGAGGCAGGCGGGCGCCTCGGCGATGCGCGGATGCTTCACCTTGAGGGCGGGCGCGGGCGTGAGGCCGGTCTTGTCGAACTCGCTCTCGTCCTCGCCGTACTCGTGGCTCGACTGGTGCATGGCGTTCGCCGTGGCCTCGTCGACGAGGTTCACCACGAACTCGCCGGTGCGGCGGATGTTCTTCACGGTGTGCTTCACCTCGCGGTCGGAGCGCAGGTTGAAGCTCACCATGCAAAGCGGCGGCTCCTCGCTGAAGACCTGGAAGAAGGAGAAGGGCGCGCAGTTCGCGACGCCATTCGCGCTCCAGGTCGAGATCCACGCGATCGGCCGCGGCACGACGAGGCCGATCAGGATCTTGTAGCGCTCGAGGGGCGGCAGCGACGCGAGCTCCAGGTCCACGCTACTCGACCTTGATGTTCGCCGCCTTGATGACCGGCAGCCACTTGTCGAGCTCGGCCTTGTGGAACGCGGCGAGCCCCTCGGGCTTCTGCTGCTCGCGCGAGGCGATCTCGAGCCCGAGGTCGGCGAAGCGCGCCCGCACCGCCGGGTCGGCGAGCGCCTGGACCATCGCGCCGTTCAGCCGGCCGATGGCCTCGCCCGGCGTGCCGCGCGGCGCGAACAGGCCGAACCAGCCGGAGGCGTAGAGGTTGGGCACGCCGCTCTCCGCCGAGACCGGGATCCCGGGCAGCACCGGCGAGGCCGCGGGCGAGAGGTTGGCGAGGATCTTCACCTTCCCGGCGCGCGACTGCGGCAGCGTGACGGCCGCCTGCACCACCATCAGGTCCACCTGCTCGCCGAGCATCGCGGTCATCGCCGGGCCGGCGCCGCGGAAGGGGATGAACTGCACGTCGATGCCGGCGAGCTGCATCAGCACCACGCCGGTCACGTGCGCCGCGGCGTTCTGGTCGACGAAGGTGACCTTCCCGGGATTGGCCTTCGCGTAGGCGACGAGTCCCTTCAGGTCGCTCGCCGGGAAGCTCTTGCGCGCGATCATGAGCTGCGGGTTCACCGACAGCAGCCCGATCGGCGCGAAGTCCTTCTGCACGTCGAAGCTGATCGGGTAGATCACCGCGCCGACGTGCGTGTCCCACTGGCCGATGTCCATGGTGTAGCCGTCCGGCGCGGCGCGCGCCACGCGCGTCATCGCGATGGTGCCGCCGGCGCCGCCGACGTTCTCGATGATGACCGACTGGCCGAGGAAGGGGCGCATCTTGTCGGCGATGATGCGCGCCGTGGTGTCGGTCGAGCCGCCCGGCGGGAACGGCACGATGAGCGTCACCGGCTTGGACGGGAAGCTCTGCGCGCCGGCGGCCTGCGCGAGGAGGAGCGCCGCTGCCGCGAGGAGCAGCCTCACGGCGAAACCCGCGTCCAGACCGTGCGCGCGCGGTCCGCGAGCAGCGGCACCGCCTCGGCGACGTACTTCTTGAAGTGCGGCGTCTGCTGGTGCGCCTCGAACGCGGCCTCGTCTTTGTAAACCTCGTAGAGCATGATCTTCGCCTTGTCCTTCGGGTCGACGAGCACCTCGAACTGCCGGCAGCCCGCTTCCTTGCGCGCCTCGCGCGCGTTCTCGTCGAGCTTCTTCATGAAGGCGTCGACGCTTTCCGGCTTGATGCGGATGTTCACCTGCAGGACGAACATGGCTTTCCTCCTTCGTTGGCGGCTCAGTTTGCCGGGGTGACTTCGGCTCCGACCCGCTCCACGATCAGCTTGTAGTGCTCCGGGCGCCGGTGCGCGGCGAAGTTGAACATGGTCCTCTTCAGGTTCGCCGCCAGGTCGATGTCGCAGTTGAAGCAGACCACCTCGTCCTCCTCGGACTGGGACTTGACCGCGATCTCGCCGGTGGGCGCGACGATGAGCGAGTGGCCGAACATGCGGAAGCCGTCCTCGAAGCCGCATTTCGCGGTCTCGACGAGCCAGGTCGCGTTCTGGAACGCCATCGCCTGCGCCATGATGAGGTGGTGGTGCACGCGCAGGGCGGGCGGCTCGGGGTAGTGCAGGTTCTCGGTCGGCGTGTTGAAGCCGAGCGCGACGATCTCGGCGCCCTGCAGCGCGAGCACGCGGAACGCCTCGGGCCAGCGCCGGTCGTTGCAGATCAGCATCCCGGTGATCGTGTCCATGAAGCGCCACACCCGGAACCCGAGGTTGCCGACCTCGAAGTACTTCTTCTCGAGGTGCTGGAACGCGGCCTTCGGCTTGTGGTCGGCGTGCCCGGGCAGGTGCACCTTGCGGTACTTGCCGACGATCGAGCCGTCGGGCCCCACGAGGATCGCCGTGTTGTAGCGGTGCTTGTCCGGCGTCAGCTCCGCATAGCCGAGGTAGAAGCCGATGCCGTGCTTTTTGGCTTCTTCAAAGAGCGGAGCCGTCACGGGGGAGGGTACCGTCGCTTCGAAATAGCGGCGGTCGACTTCGCCCTGATCCTCCATCCACCAGCGCGGAAAGAACGTGGTGAGCGCGAGCTCGGGAAACACCACGAACTTCGCCCCCATCGCGTGCGAGTCGCGCAGCAGCTTGACCAGCCGCTTCACCGCGGCTTCACGCGAATCTTCCTTGTTCAAGGGGCCAAGCTGCGCGGCGGCAATCTTCAGGTGTCGGCTCATAGTTCCAGGGGCGTCTTCCAGGCTTTGAGTTGCGTGACTTCGGGGACTTCGCGCCCGACCGGGCGCAGCGCGTCGGAAGGCTCGCGCGCGAGGAACCGGCCGCGGCCGCGCTCGGCGCTGAGCTTGCCGTCCTCGACGATGACCTCGCCGCGCGAGAGCACGGTGACCGGCCAGCCGGTGAGCGCGCGCCCCTTGTAGGGTGTGTAGCCGGTGTTGTCGTGCGTGGCCTCGACGGTGACTTTCTTTTCCGGGTCCCAGATGGCGATGTCCGCGTCCGCGCCGACCGCGATCGTTCCCTTGCGCGGATAGAGGCCGTAGGTCTGCGCGTGCCTCGTCGAGGTGAGGTTCACGAATTGCTCGATCGAGATCTTTTTCGTCTTGACCCCGTAGGTGAAGAGCAGCGGCAGGCGCAGCTCCAGGCCCGGCACGCCGTTCGCCATTTCCTTGAAGGTCGTCTTGTCGCCCTTGGGCAGCTTGCCCGAGGCGTCCATGCGATAGGGCGCGTGGTCCGAGGAGTAGACGTGCAGCGCGCCGTCGAGGAGGCCTTTCCAGCACGCCTCCTGCGCCGCCTCGTCGCGCGGCGGCGGGCTGCAGCAGTACATCGCGCCCTGCAGGCCGATGTCGATGTCCTTCGCGGTGAGGAAGAGGTACTGCGGGCAGGTCTCGCCGTAAACCTTGAGCCCTCTCGCTTTTGCGTTTCTGATCTCTTGAATTCCATCCACGGTGGAAACGTGCACGATCAGGATCGGGCAATCCACGAGCTCGGCGAGCGCGACGACGCGGTTGATCGCCTCGGCCTCCGAGCCGCGCGTGTGGCAGATGGCGTGGTAGCGCGGGAGCGTGTTGCCCTGTTTCACCATGCGCCCGGCGAGCCACGAGATCATGCCGTGGTTCTCCGCGTGCACCATGACGAGCGCGCCGTGCTTCCGCGCGGTCGCCATCACGTCGAGGATCTGCTCGTCGTGCAGCCGCGTCTTCTCGTAGGTCGTGAAAACCTTGAAGGAGCGAACGCCCGAGGCAATGGCCTCGGGCAGGTCCTTTTCCAGCGTCTTCTGGTCCGGGTTGGTGATGATCAGGTGGAAGCCGTAGTCGATCACGGCCTTTGCCTTCGCCCGCGCGTGGTAGTCCTTCAAGACCACGCTCAGATCGTCGTTCCTGTGCTGCGCGCAGAACGGGATTACCGTGGTCGTGCCGCCGTGCGCCGCCGACACGGTGGCGGTGTAGAAGTCATCGGCCGCCATGACGCCCATGCCGGAGAGCTGCTCGATGTGGCAGTGGCTGTCGACGCCGCCCGGCAATACCAGCCGGCCGTTCGCGCCGATGTAGCGCTTCGCCGTGAGCGAGGGGCCGACGGCGGCGATCTTGCCGTCCTGGATGCCGACGTCGGAGACGAAGCTTTTCTCCGCGGTGCAGACCGTACCGCCGCGGATGACCAGGTCGAGAGCCATGTTCGCGGCGAGCCTAACACAGGGTCGAATGGATGTACGCTTCCGTTCCATGCAGCGAACGCCCCTCGAAGCGCTCCTCGACAACGTCAACGTGGCGAGCATGGAGGAGATCGCCTCGCCGCAGGAGGTTCAGGAGCGCCTGCCGCTCACCGAGGCGGCGGCGCGCAGCGTGCTCGCCGGGCGCCAGGCGCTGCGCGCCATCCTCGAGCGGGCGGATGCGCGGCTCTTCGTCGTGGTCGGCCCGTGCTCGATCCACGATCCGAAGGCGGCGCTCGAGTATGCGAGGCGCCTGCGCAAGCTCGCCGACGAAGTGCGCGGGACGATGGTGCTCGTGATGCGCGTCTACTTCGAGAAGCCGCGCACCTCGCTCGGCTGGAAGGGGTTCATCAACGACCCGCGCATGGACGACTCCTTCCGCATGGAGGAGGGGCTGCTGCGCGCGCGCGAGCTCCTGATGCAGATCGCCGAGATGGGCCTGCCGACGGGCTCCGAGGCGCTCGATCCGATCAGCCCGCAATATCTCTCCGAGCTCATCAGCTGGTACGCGATCGGCGCGCGCACGAGCGAGTCGCAGACGCACCGCGAGATGGCGAGCGGGCTCTCGGCGCCGGTCGGCTTCAAGAACGGCACCGACGGCGGTCTCGAGGTGGCGATCAACGGCATCCGCTCCGCCTCGCAGCCGCACGGCTTCCTCGGCGTGAACGAGGCGGGCAGGACGAGCCTCATCCGCTCGAAAGGCAACGCGCACGGCCACCTCGTGCTGCGCGGCGGCGGCGCGCGGCCGAACTACGACACCGTGAGCGTCAAGCTCGCCGAGAAGGCGCTCGCCGGCGCGAAGCTCGCCGAGAACATCGTGGTCGACTGCTCGCACGCCAACTCGATGAAGGACTATTCGCTGCAGCCGCTCGTCTTCAACGACTGCATGCACCAGATCCTCGAAGGCAACCGCTCGATCGTCGGGCTGATGCTCGAGTCGAACCTCGAGGCGGGCCGCCAGGAGATTCCCGAGGACCGCTCGAAGCTGCGCTACGGCGTCTCGGTCACCGACGGCTGCATCGACTGGGCGAGCACCGAGCAGGTCCTGCGCCGGGCGCACGCGGAGCTCGCCGGCGCGCTGGCCCGTCGGCGCGCCTGAAGGTCAGTGGCGCGGACCTTTGCGGCCGCCCTCGTTCGAGTCCGGGGTGTGCTTCGGCGTGCGCGTCGCCGTGGCCTCGAGCAGAAGGCCGACCGCCTGGGTAAACACTTCGGGCGGCACCGTCTCTGCGCCCGCGATCATGCGCTCGAGGTTTTCGGTGGAGACATTGAGGGCGTCGCCGAGCGCGTCGAGGCCGTTGCAGATCTGCACGGCGCGCCGCAGGGCCATCATCGGAACTTCGGAATTCTTCATGGAGCATCATAGCCCGGCCGCAGGGCTGAGCGCAGGCGCCTTCCGGTATAATGCTCGGCTTCGCGCCCGTAGCTCAGTTGGATAGAGTACCTGGCTACGAACCAGGGGGTCGTGGGTTCAAATCCTGCCGGGCGCGCCAATAAATCAACGGGTTGGGAGAACGGCCCCGGCCCGATCAAACGCTGGGTTTATGCCGGGTCTATGTTGCCCCTGCATTTGCCCGGCCGGGTTCAGCAGAGCAGCAGCAGGGACCAGGCGCGCACCCGATGATGAACGACGCGGGGGCGGCGGTGGGGACCACGGCGATGGAAGAACTGAAGCCGCTGCAGGAGCTGTTCGACGCCGACTTCCGCTCCGCGGCGCGCGGCTTTACCGTCGAGGTGCTCTACGGCATCGCCCAACGGTACGAACTCGGCCCCGCGGTGCCAGAGAACGTGCGCCATCAGTTCGAGATCGCCAGGCACGCCTACATCTATTCCGCGCTGTACACGCCGCTCTGCGCAGCGGCCGAGCTGTACGCAGCGCTAGCGGTCGAGCACGCGCTGCGGCTTCGCCACCGGGCCCTCAAGGGTGTCGGCCCGACGAACAACGAGCCTGGTCTGAAGCATCTGCTGCGCCTCGCGATCGCCGAAGGGTGGATCGCGGACGAGGGGTTCGACTTCGAGCACCTCGAGCTTGTCCTGACCGAAGAGGGCATCGAGCAGCGCGAGGTGCCGCTGGAGCGACGGCAGCGGCCTACCGACATCGTGCTCGAAGTGCTGCCTGATCTCCGGAATAGCCTGGCGCACGGCCAGCCGACGATGCGGATGGAATTTGTGAGCACAGCCCTCCAACGCGCTGCCGAGATCATCAACCAGCTCTTCCCTTCAGCGAGGCCCGCGTGAGCGACGAAGCGAAGCCCGGCGCCGCCAAAGCCAAGCCATTCATCCTCGACCTCACGTCGAAGGCCGAGGTTGAGACATCGATCGGCACCGTTAACGTCTACGACGGCACGTGGCGCGACGTCACAGCCTACGTCAAGCAGCCTGCAGGCGACACGAGCGCTCAGATGCGCAGCTTTCTCGGAAAGGTCTCGAGCTTCTGCGATGACAAGAAGGCCCAGGACTTTGCCGCCCTCGGCGCTGAACAGGTAGCGGCGCTCACCGCAGATGACCTCGAGCGCGTGGCTACCGGATATTTGAGCATCCCCAACTCGGCATATTTGGCCAAGAAGGCGAGCCAGGCGAAGCCGCCCCTCGTGCGCGCGGACGGCGAGTCCAGCCTGCGCTTTCTCGACCGGCTTATCCGCTGGCACGAGACGGATCACAAGGCGGAGCTGCAGGCGTTCGCCGATCAGATGGACCCGTTCAAGAACTCGCCAACCGCGAAGGCCATGGCCGAGCTGCTTCGACGCGAGGAGGAGACGAAGCGCCTATTCGATCGAAATTTCGGCGGAGCGTCGCAGATGCTCCACGATTTGAATCTCAAGGCTGGCGGCCTCGCTGACTTCGCGGCCGAGGAGCGCAAGCGCTTGGACAGCTTCAGCGCCGCGGTCGCAACGCCTATCGTGCCGAAATTCGATCTGCCGGACATGAGTGCGCCGGTGCGGGCTGCCGCGGAAGCGGGCGAACAATGGCGGAAGGAGCGTCGCGAACAGCTTGAGGCGACGCGCAGCATCGGGGACCTCACGCAACGGTCGGCCTCGTTGCTCGCGGACATGAGCAAAGCTTCGGCGACCATGCTCGAGCAGTTCGGCGCCTTCCTCGTCGATTTTCGCGAGAGAGCGAAGCACACTGACCGGAGCGCCCGCCTGGCGATCTGGATCGCCGCGGTGTCTCTTGTGCTCACGGCCGTGATCTCCGGCATTGCGCTGGCCTACGCCGTTGGCTCGTTCTACCAGGACAGGCGGAACAACGAATCGACGGACAAGTGGCAGGCCGAAGTTCTGAGCGGGCTTAACCACCAGGCCGAGATCGCGGGACAAGAGCAGAGGACTCTCGCCGCCGAGAATGCGCAGCTTCGGCTACGCGTTGAGGTGCTCGAGCGGGCGGCGCAGAAGAAGGCCGGGACCAGGAAGACCAAACGCCCATGACGCCATCCAGCATGCCTGCTGGATGAGGGCCCGCGCAGGGTTTCCTAACCCTTGCTGGTGTGCGCGCCCCAACCGCTCGCTTTAACGTCCTCCATGACCGTTTCCATCAGCTCGACAACCGTAAGCGCGTCGGTGAGCAGCTGCCCATGGAGGATGAGCGCACGCGTGCCGTCGGAATCCGAGTACGAATGTCGAAACAGCGGGCACGGCTTCACGCTTGCGTCCCGCTCGGACATCAAGCGCTCGTGATCGTCGAATCGGTGCTCGCGGAGCGCCACTTGGCTCGCCGCGTCCAGCTCCTCCCAGCGTTTCTGGGTCTCGGGTGTGGCCAGGTACGGCGGCACATAAGGCGGGATGCGGTGCGCGAGCGCGTCGCGGAAATTCTTCGAGTATTCACCGAACCAGGCCTGCATTGACTCGCGGCTCAGGTAGTCGCGCATGCGCTGCGATAGGTGTTCTTGGGTACGTCGGTCGAAAAGCCCGATGCCCTGCCGGCCGCCTTTGATGGTGTTCTCGCGCCGCTGCTCGAGGATGTAGACCCACGCGACGTTATCGGTCAGCCCGTAGACGTTCATGATGAACGCCTGCAGATTGATCATCACGTCGTTCAGCTCGGCGCTGTTCAGGATATCGGTGCGCGCCGGCGGGTAGATCGTGAAGACGTTCACGAGGCAGCGATCGATGGTCTTCAGCCTTCGGCATACGCCGTGCTGCAGGTACTCGCGTGCCTTGTCGATCTTGAGCGTCGGGGCGAGCTCGATCAGAAGATGCAGGTTCAGCCACTCGAGGCGCCCGTGGATCTTTGGGTACTCGGCGGTGAAGGAAGCAATGCCCTCGGGCGCCAAACTCATGCCCGAAGCGTATCAGTGCTCCGTCGCTGAAGGTCCCCGGAAACCCAGCACGGCCGCTACCTCGTTGGGCAGGCGCTCAAGCAGCTTGGCGAACACGAGCGGACGATCCTCGCCGACGGACTTCAGGTAGGCGACGCCTTCCTCGTGGCTCAGCGTCGCGGCCTGGCGCAGCACCTCATCCGCCGCAGCGTCGAGAGCCGCGTCGTCAGTGGGTGCGTCCATGCAGCTTCGCCGGTTGCTCGGATGCCGGCCGCGCGCCAGTAGCACCGCGTTTCAGGAACGCGCCGAGCCGCTCAAGCGCGTCGCTTTCGGGTCCATAGATCTTGAGCCACTCCTCAGGCGACTTGGCGATCGTTGGCAGCACGGCGACATGCTTGCCGTACACGGTGCCGGGCCGCAGCGGCTCGACCTTGCCGTCCGGGCGCAGCCGCATCACGAAGCAGACGTTGGGCGCGGGCTTGCGCTGCTCCAGCGCGGTGATGCGGGCTTCGAGCGACTTCATGCCCCAGCCGATCCGTGCGCTTCCAGCGAGCGCACCCGCCGCTCGAGCTCGCCGTGCTCGTGGGCCTTCACCATCGCCGTGAGCATGTAGGTCAGCCGGCAGCACTTCTGCACGTCCATCTTGCCGCGCCGCGCTTGGTTGTAGAGGCGCCAGATCTCGCGCACCGCCGCGTCCCCGATGTTTTGCGGGAGGGGAGGGGTACTCGCTACGTCCTTGTTTTTGCCAGCCGATTTCTTCATGCGTGCCGCGCCTCGGCCGGCAACGATACGACAATTCGCTGATCTGTTACAGCGAGGAGCGACTCGGCCACCGATCGCGCCAGCACGTTGAACTCGTCCGCGGTCTCGCGCGCGCGACGCGACACGATGCGGGACTCACTGCCGGCGCGCACAAGCAGGCGCTCGACCGGCTCCTCGGCGACGACGGACAGGAAGATCACCGGCACGACGTCGAAGCGCCCGATGATCCCCTTCGCTCGCTCGAGCGCCTCGACCCGCGATGAGAGCGAGCCCCGTGGCATCAGTGCAGGCTCGACCCGGCAGCTGAGCGCTCGGCTGGGTCGGCCGACTGGGCGAGGAAGTGGATCTGGTGCTCGATCGCCGTGACGGCATTCCACTGAGCCGACACCGCCTCCATGGCCTCGACGAGTCGAAGCGCGGTCTTCTTGTCGCCGCACTCGTTCGCCAGCGTGCCGATCGCCTCGAGGAGCGTCCGCAGCTTGCCGTATGACTCGCGCCACTTGCCGACGGTCGCCTCGATGAGCTCGAAGACGGCAGTCTCAACGGACAGGATGCGGGCGCCGCTCGCGCCGTGGTCGGCACCGCGCGCCACGGGCGGCTCCGCGCCGAACGCCTGCAGCCACTGACGGATCGCGGCCTCGTTGGTCTGCGCCTGGTCGATGAGGCGCTGGACGTGCTGCTGTAGCAAGCCGATGTCGGAGGACAGGGCCGCGTTCGCCTTTTTGCCCTCGGCGTCGCAGGCGAATCGCAAGCCGAGCCCGGCGAGCATGAGGCGCAGCGCCATCAGGCTATCGCGCTCGCGCGCCCACTCCTCGGCGTTGAGGAAGGTCAGTTCGGCACCCGGAGGATGCTTCGGGTCTGCATCGCTCATGGCTGCTCGGCGGTCGCCCCGGAGATTGGTGAATCTAAGAAGTAGCCCAGCCGGCGGGTCAATCGGTCCTCAAAAAATGTCCTGTTCGATACTGCGGGCGGGTTGAAAGTCATGCGGCGGCGGTCGCTTTGACACGCCCGGCGGGTTGATCGTCCGCCGATTGACACGGCCGGCGGGTGACAGAAATTGCGGGCTTCGGCCGCAGCGGGGCGACGTTTCCGGCCGCCTCGGTCCTGCGCCAGGTGCCCATGAAGACGCGCGAGGGCGCCTGCACGTCGAGCTTGCCGGCGCACCAGTCGACCTCGTAGCAGGTCACGCCGTACAGGGTCGGCACCCGCTTCTTCCCGATGCCGCCAGCGGCTCCCTGCCGCGTTACGACGATGAAGGAGGCATCCCGCAGCTCGGCGATGCCCTTGCCCAGCGAGTCGCGGGAGCGCCAGCCACGCTGCGCCATTGCGCTCCACGCGGCGGACAGGTCCCCGTTGTTGTCGCCCCGGTATTGCGCCAGCAGGTCCATGAGCGCCTTCACGGCAAAAGGCGAGAGGGCGGCGAACTCGGCGCTGCGCAGCACGGCATGGGGCAGCGCGACGAAGCCGCCGATCTCGCGCTTCTTGGCGTGGTCCTTGTAGCGCTTCTTGCTCACGGCTCGCCGCCGGGGGAGTCGCTGCTATCTCCGGCCTCGGGTGTACGATCAGCCGGCAGTGTGGTCGGGACCACCCCCTTTCGCTCGGTAGGTGATCCCAAGGTCTGAATGCCCAGCCCGGCCTGCGCCAATGCGTTGCCTGCGACGCTGGGCGCGTCGGCAAGGGTTGGGGAGCCCAGCAGCTCACGCGCGCGCTGGAGGGATTCGGGCGCCAGCCGGTAGCGCATGCAGTGGACCTCGGACCCGTAGGCCCCCGGCACGGTCTCCTCAGCGCGCAGGATGGTGATGCCGCGCCGCTCGATCTGCGACACGGTGGTGTTGAGGCAGCTGTCCCGAAGCTCGCGCCAGGCGTCGAAGCGGTTCAGCGTCGCGCCATCAACGAAGGCGCGCAGGACACGCTGCCACTTTCGGGGTTGCGCACCGCGCGACGTGGCGCTACCGTCCGCGCGTCCCTGCTGCTGATCCAAGCCCGGCCCCGCGGTGCCACCCGCGGCCGGGCGCTGTATTTCGTTCACGTCCCATCTCCCTTCTCGTCATGCCTCGTGCCGAGCACACCTGATCAGGCGTAGGCTTATCCCGTCATGCAGCTCTGGCACTGGATGATTCTTCTTCGGCCCTTCGAGGCCTTCGTCTTCTTCGTGCTGGTCGTCGCGCCGATCGCGTGCCTGATCCGAAGCGCGCTGCCCGAGGGCAAGCTGAAACGCTTCCTCACGAAGGACCGCACGACGCCCGCAGCGCCCATGCGCGATCGCGTGCTGTACGGGCTCGCCGTCGTGGGCCTATACGCCGCGCTCATCGCGTACGCCATCTGGGTCAGTTCCCGCTCCTGGACGTGACGTAGGACGCGGGCAGCCCGGCGCGCATTGCTGCCACGAGCCGGTTCTGCCCGACCGCCTGACCCGCAGCCTGGTCGATCAACGGCGCCGTGTAGCGCGGCGTCGTCGCGAATTGCTGATACGCCTTCGAGAGCAACGCCGCCCGCGCCATCGGGCGACCGAGCACCCAGCCGACGCCACCGAGATCGCCGCGCAGCGCGGCCACGGCCGCATCGAGCACGCTGATCTGCGGAAGGCTTCCCATGCGCGCCACCGGCTGGGTTGCTTTCGGGAACGCCGCAGAGAACTCGGCGGCTGTCCGCATGTCGCCGCTGATGGGCTTGCCAGCGTTAAGCCGCGCAGCGAGCTTCGCGGCATTGATGTCGCCGGATGCCGCATTCAGCGCACCGTCGGCGCTGTAGGTCTTCGCGATCAGCTCGCGAGCCTGCTTGTAGTCGGCGAGCAGCTTCGGCGGCGCACCCGTCGCCTGCAGATGGCGGCCAAGCTGGTCCTCGATCGCGTCGGCCGCGGAGCGCGCGGCCAGGCCAAGCTCCTTGTTGCCGCCGCGGAAGGCCTTGTCCGACGTGGCACGCAGCACCTTCGCGGCGTCCACAGCCGAGCTCGATTCAAACGTGGGCACCTTGAGCGCTGAGATGAGCTCCGGCACCTCGTCCTTCGCGAGCGCGGGGAAGGACTTTGCGGCCCCGGTGTACTTCGACACGATGGCATCGAGCGCATCGTGGAATCCCTGATCGGCCTGCACGGTGCCCGTGTTCTTGATCGCCTCGTACGCCTTCCCGGCATTGGCGCGCACCTGCGCGAGCGCCTGGCGCGTGATCGGCTGATCGACAGGAAGGCCCAGCTCTTGCGCGACGAGGCGGTTCGTGACGGGCTGATTCATCGCGGACGCCTTCTGCGCCGTGAGGATCTTGCCCGAGAGGCCCTCGAGGATCGTGTTCGGCACCGTCGCGTTCGCTTGCGTAGGAGGCACGACGTACCCAGCTGCCTTGCCGCTTGCCAGCGTGGCATCGCGCGCAGCATTCGCACTCTGCGAGGCCACGCGCGCGGCCGCCCGCTCGCCGAGCTTGTCCACGATCGCGCCCGTCGCCTTTTCCCCGATCTTCTGCCCCGCGGCTCCGAGCGCAGTGCCCATCGCGGTGTTCTTCAGCCGCGACTCGTCCGCCGTGGTGGGCTGGAGGGCGCCGAGCGCGCCGCCCGTCACCGCCGCGCCCGTCACGCTATTCGCGCCCGGCACCAGAGCCGTGGTGATGGCAGGGGCCGCATAGCCGATCTTCCCGGCGGTCGTGTCCATCAGCGGCTTGTCTCGCTCGCGGACCTCCGCAGCCTCGGCATCGAGCGCTTTCTTGTCGCCGATGCCGATCGACGCAGCAATCTGGCGGGCACCGAGTCCTGCATCCATGACGAACTTCCCGGCGCCGGCGGCCACTTTCTCACCGGTCGTCATGTCAGCCGTGGGGTCGAAGCGGTCGGCTGACCGTCGCCCGAACTGCTGCTTGGCAAAGGAGAGCACCTCGTCCTCGCTCGTGCCCTCTGGGACGTCGAAGCGTCCGATCTTTCCGTCAGCGAGCTGAACCTTCGCGATCGGCACGGCTATTTCTCGAAGCCGAGGAACTTGATCCCGCTGCTGGCTTTGCCGCTGCGGCGCTCAGGGCCCGCGTACGATTGCTCACCCTCGTCGCCGAGCAAACGCTGATACGTGGCGCGCGCCTTTGGGTTGAGCAGCTCAAGGCCCTGCTTGGTGGTGCCCATGCCCTTGTTGTACTGGTCGCCCAGCGCATCGATCTTCGAGGAGAGCAGCTTCACGCCTTCCTTGATCGCCGCGCGCATCGCCTGCGGAGAGTCGGCGCTGTCGAGACTCTTCTTCCACTGCTCGAGCTCCGTCACGTTGCCGCCCGTGCCGCGGTAGGCGCGCTCCATCTCCGAGGAGACGGCTTGGCGGGCGATGTTGAAAGCGTTCAGCCTGCCTTTAAGGTCCGGGCTCACCTGGCCGCCGATCGCGTTCACTGCGCGATTCACCAGCGGAAAACTTGTGTTGTCGAGTGCGGTGCCGGCCTTCTCCAGCGAGTCGAAGTGGCCCATGACGGTGTTCAGCGCATTGAGCGACTGGCCTTCTTTGCCTGCGAGGAACGCTCCGCGCGTCTTCGCGCGCGCGTTGTAGTTCACCGCATCGAAGGCGGGGTCGTACTGCGCCACGCTCGAAAGCATGTCCTGCCAGTAGGGCGATTTCAGCGCGAAACCCGCAGGGAATTGCATGCGACCCTCGGCAAGCGCTTTCACCTGATCGGCTTTCGCCTTTGGCATCGTCTGCAGGAAGGGATCGCCGGAAAGGCCGGCCGCACCGGCGCCAGCACTCGGAGCAGCCGGCCCTCCCTCGATGGCGATCAGAGTCGGTTGGCCTGCGGCGTTCTTCGGCCCCCACGCATAGCCTGGAGGCGGCTTGCCGCCGGGCTGCAGCTCACCCTCGGCAACACGGCGCTGCGTGCTGTGGAGCGCTGCCTGCGCGTGCTGGTTAGCCGTCTTTGCGCGTGCCTCAGCCAGCGTGCCGGCAAGTAGCGGGTTGCCGTCCGGATTGGCGTTCACCTTCCCGGATCCCGGGGCGAACACGGCGCCCGTGTTGCCCATGTTGTCGTAGACCTTGATCGCTTGCCCGGGCTTCGCTGCTTGGTTGAGCGCAGACGCGCGATCGGGATCACCCATGACGATGAGATCCTGTGCGCGCTGGCTCGTGAGATTGCCCATTGCTTCGCCGGCGGCTTTGACCATCTGCTCGCCGTTCATCACGGACCCCATGCGGTTGGCGATCGGAATGGCCGCCGCCGCTGCGAATGCTCGCTTCGCCACCTCGGAAGTGTTGGGCGGCGCCATCGGATAAGGTTGTGCCTCTTTGCCGACTGCCGCGGCGTCGTCGATGTCCGCGGGACCCGGTTCCTCCATCTCGCCGCGCAGGTAACCGCCCATGCGCTTGCCTTCGGCGTCAGTCAAGTTCGACAGGCGCGACGCAAATGCGTCGGCGAGGAGCGGGTCGGTGCGTCCGCGATTCGTTTCCTCCGTCTGCGCGGCCTCGGCGTTGAGCTTACGTGCTTGCGCCGCGTGAGAAGCGACCTGCGCCGCCATTTCGTCGGCCTGCATAGCAGCGAAGGGCGAGAGCTCGCCATTGCCGCCGCTCACAAGTCGTTGTACGGCGGCTCCGAGTTTCGTGTTGCGCTCCGAGTTGCCGGGATTGTCAGCGAGTCGGCGGATGCGATCCGCGAGGGCTTCCGGAACGATCTGCGGTCGGAAAATCGGCATTAGCTGCCCCATCCTTGCTTAAACGAGTTTTTGAAGGTGGAGAGCGCCCCGCCGAGGCGTTCTTTGATGGACGGCGTGTAGGTAGCGTCATAGGCAGCCGGGCCCGCGTCCAAGCTGCCCCAGTCCGCCGCGTTGGCCGGGCTAACGATGTTCGGCTGCGCGCCGATGCCACCGCCGCCCATAGCCGTGCCAGCGGCCATGCCGATTCGCGATACCAGGCTCAGGAACGGATCCGGTCGAACGTTCTCCATATCGGTCGCAAAGCCGCGCCCAACGTTCTGGATTGCTTCATTGCCAGCGTCTACGTCACCGGCCGCGCGGCCGTATCGAAGACCAGAAGCGATGCTGGCTTCGCCTGGTGCGCCCATCACCGAGAGGTTCTTGATCTGGGAGGTGACGCGCTGTGAGACCCGATCGGCGGCGGCTGCTTCGGCCTTCTGGTAGTCGGGCGAGGTGTTGGTCCCCGCCGTCGTGGAGATCGGCGCCGCCGAGCGCACCTGGTCCACCGTGTTCTGCATCGACGCAGCCCGCGACGCCGTGATGCTGTTGAGCTCGTCGGCGCGCTTCTGCGGCGTCTGCTGGCTGACGAGGTTGTTGATCGCCTGCTCGTTCTGGCGCGCCTTCGATTGCTGGTACGCCTGCATCGCCTGCTGGAGCGAATTGCGGCGGCTCTGCGCCTCCGCATTGTTCATGTAGTTCAGCAGCATGCTGCCGGCGATGATGGCGAGCGGGAACATGGCGGCGACCTCTACGCTGCGACGGGGAGCGCGCCGGTAGTGCGCGAGGTGATGAAGGCGTCGAGGTCAGTCTTGCGGTACTTCGCTAACCGCCCCATCTTCACGAACGGCAGGTTGTACCGTTTGGTGGAGGCCCAGACGGCGAGGGTCTCGGGGGACACGCCGAGATACTGCGCCGCCTGCTCACGAGACATGAGGTGGGGCAGATCGGCGACGGCTTGGCTATTGGGTTCCATACAATCTCCGCAAGTTGTGCCGAAGCGGAGAATGCGCCGTAGCGCTCAACCGAAAGGAAAGCCAGCGATGCTACTTTTGCTTTTTGCCGAGGAATCCGAGTCGCTGTAGTTGGTGCCGCATGGTCGGAGACGTGGGCGGTTGTATCCCTTTCTGCTCCAGCCCCATCTTGAGTTGCGACACGAGCTGCCGGGGCGGTACACCTTCAGCGGTGAGTCGCTTGGCTATTTCCTGCACCACCGCATCCGGCAACGCGCGGGCATTCGGTCGAGGCTGAGTCGCCATGGCCTGCAACTTTGCGCGGCGATAGATCTCGCGCCCAATGTGCCGTGCCGTCTCTCCATCGGTGAGGTACGCGAGGCCTTCCTTCTCGCCTCGAGATACCGCATGCAACATATCGACCAGCGTCAGCAGTGAGCGTCCATCGATCAACCATCCCTGCGTCTTCGCGTTCATGAGCAGGGCAATGCTATTGACGGCCGGGCGCTCCGCAGCCCGCTGGATTTGCTGTACGAGCGAGTCGATGCCAATCCCTTGCGCGATTGCAAACGTCGCCGCGCGAGCGCGAGCGGCGCTGAACTCGCGCCTTCGGAACGTTGGCACCCAATCTGGAAGCTGTCCCCGGATGCCGTCGAAGCAATCAGCCGACGCCCAATGGCTGAGCAGCTGCCGCCATTTCTCAGCGTCAACCTTTGGCAGGGGAGCGTCTTCCACTGTGCTCAGAATGATGGATCGTTCGCCGCTTCTCGATCGAGCTGGCAGGCGGCCCATGCGCGAATCTCGATGAGCCCGCGGGCCCATTGATCGGGAGAGAGCGCGCGGAAGTCTGACTCGGGCTTCGGCCATAGCCGGCGCACGCGAAAGGCGTCTATGTCGGGATGCGCTGGGTCCGCCGGGTTCGGCGTGGCGCTCAGTCGGTACAGGACGAGGTAGGCGGGCAGGCGCGCCCGCTTCGCGAGCCGGCGCACGACCGTTGCAGCCTTGTAGCGCTGGCCAACGTCGCGAGCCACTTCGATGAGCGCCAGCGGTTCCTTGTCTTCGTGGTCGAACTCGACATAAAGGGCGCCATCGAGGTCGATCATGCTGAGGAGCTGGGCACGGTCAATGCCGACGAAGCGGCGGACCGAGCCGCGACGATGCCAGGCGGAATAGGTGCGCTCCCTCGTGCCGAAACGTTCTTCCTGCATATCGCGTCCTCGCTCCTCCTCGAGCCGTGCGACGTGCGCACGCAGCAGCTCGGAGGCGCTGCGCGGCGCTGGTGGCTCGGTATCCCAGCGCCTCAAGGTTTCGCCTGCTGGCCGCTCGCTGTCTTCATGAACCGCTGGAATGCTCCATCGCTCTGCGCCAGCGCGCCGAGCTGCGGCAAGAGCTTCCCATCTTTGAACAAGGCGCAGAGCGCTTGGCAGTGCTCCTTGGCCAGCTCCACGGTCGCCGCGTCGAACGTGTACGGCACATCGGGCGCGCTCAGCATGTTGAACGCACGAATGAGCGAGCAAATACCAGCCTCCAGCGAGGCCTCGGCGACACCACGCGGCCCGCTTTCAGCCAACGCCTCACGCAGAAGGTCGGCGCAGATCTCGGCAGCACGGCGGCTAACTTCCTCGGCGGCGCGCGCCTGCTCAGCGGCTCTCTCCTGCTCACGTGCAGCCAGGTACTTGGCCTGCCGCGCGTCGTAAGCGCTTCGCTCCTCCTTCGTCCAGCGGACAACGACGTCGAACAGCTGCGGCCCTCGTCGGGTGACGCGCACCTTCCGGCCGCCCACGGCGAACACGGTGGACGTCTTGCCACAGCCTGGCTGTCCGGGAAATTGCTCGGCAGCAGCCACGCCGGCGGCAATGAGCGCGGACGGCGAGCCGCTGTAGCGCCTGCCGAGGTGAAATTCCTCCACTTCGAGCCCTGCGCGCGTGTCAGCCATGGGCGCGCCTCTGGCGAGCTTCTGTTAGCGAAATCGGATCGCTCGGCTCTGCATCCCGATACAGTGCGGCGCGCCCCCGACCGTCGCAATCGTGCGATTCCAGAAAGTCAGTCACTTGCGCGGTGCAGACGAGTGCTGCGGATATAAGGCCAGCCCGCCGATTTCCGTCTAAGTGCTCCTCGTCGCCAGGGTCGCTCGCCGAATCGTCAGCGAGCATCTTCAGGATGGTGGAAAGCCCATACTCCGCGTGCTTCAGGCGCCCCATCGCGTGATCGGAAACCGCCGTCAGCTCGTGATAATCGCCCTCGGGCCAAGGTTTCCGCTCGGTGCTGCTACTCTCGTTGCCAGCCATGATGCGAACCTCCTTGCAGGTTTGCGTTGTTGGTCAGGCGGCCCGGGTGCTGTCTCACCCGGCGCCGCCGCTTCCCGGATTCCGCCGGGTCGATCGAGCAATGGCGCGCGCTTACGCGGCGCGGCGTTTCTTGAGCGGCTTCACCTCCGCGGTCGCTTTCACGCCAGCCGCCACCAGCATGGCGTTCGTCGCGGTTTCGACGGATTGCCGCACTGGGTCAACCACCAGGTGCGCATAGACCTCAGTGCTCTGCGCGTCCTTGTGGCCGAGCGACTTGCCGATGATCGGCAGGCTCGATCCGGTGATCGCTTGCCAGCTGCCGAGCGTGCGGCGCAGATCGTGAAGGATGACGTCGGTAATGCCAGCGTTTTTCCGGACGCGCTCCCACGGCTTGCGCGGGTCCTCGATGTGGCCGGACTTCGCCTTCGCGGAAGGGAACACCCAGCCGTCAGCGTCCTTCGGCATTCGGGCGCGCAGCAGCGCTACTGCAGGCATTGAGAGCGGCACGACGTACGGCTTCTTCGTCTTCGTAATCTTCCCGGCGACGAACCATAGGCGAGCATCGAGGTCGATGTCCTGCCAGCGCATGGCACCGACCGTGCGCCGTCGAGCGCCCGTGTAGAGCGAAAGCAGGACGAAGTCGCGCGCGTTGGCATTCGGTTCCTCGCTGAGCACCTTGAAAAAGCGCTGGAGCTCTTCGCGCTTGAGGAAGCGTTCCCGCGACGCTACTTCGTACTTGTCGATCGCGGCAGCCGGGTTTGCCTTGTCGAAGACCTCCCACTCAATCGCCTTGTTGTACATCGCACGGAGGATGCTCAGCGCGTGGTTCGCCGCAACGGGCCCGGCCTTGTCTCGAAGTGATTCCATGAGCCGCTGAATCTCCTTCTTCGTGATGCTCGAGATCCCGCGGTGGTGCCAGTTGACCGCGCCCTTCGACTTCTGGCGCTTCTTGCCGTGCTTTTTGCGTGGCGCGTCGGGCATTTCACCGAGGTAGCGCTGGTAGTCCTCGCGGATCGGGTCGACGCGCTTGCCTTTGGGCCGCAGATGCCGCTCGACTTAG
>Ga0070741_10008508_pt1 | contig 20544 bp, 15 predicted proteins | sample Coa_R1_4_FD_66440 | JGI IMG/M metagenome (GOLD analysis project Ga0070741, IMG submission 66440) | Surface soil microbial communities from Centralia Pennsylvania, which are recovering from an underground coalmine fire - Coalmine... | ecosystem: Environmental > Terrestrial > Soil > Unclassified ...
GGCGTGGCCGTCCTCATCGACTGCCACTCGATGCCGTCGAGCGTGCGCTGCGGAACCATGCGCATGCGCCCCGACATCGTCCTCGGCGACCGCTACGGGACGAGCTGCTCCGGGGCGCTTACCGACATCATCGCCCATGCGCTGGCGAGCCGCGGCTACTCGGTGAGCCGCAACAAGCCCTATGCCGGCGGCTACATCACCGAGCATTACGGCCAGCCGGCGCGTGGTATCCACGCCATGCAGATCGAGGTGAACCGCGGCCTCTACATGAACGAGAAGACGCTGGAGAAGACGCGGGGCTTCGCGAGCATTCTCTCCGATATCGAGCAGATGATCGGCGCGCTAGCGGAAGCATTTGCCGCCGGGCTCTTCCGGCAGGCGGACGCGGCAGAATAGACAAGAAAAAGGGCCGCTCGCTTGCGCGAGGCGGCCCAAGTCTAGGGAGGAAACGCCCAAGGAGGGCAGTGCGATATCGCTACCGCACCGCAACAAACTGGCAACGCGGCGCACAAAAAGCAAGAGTGTTGGCGCCGCAGGACCCAACAATTTTGTGACCCCAGCGATCATATCCGAACAAACGCGATCACGCCGGCTATGAACGTAAACGATTTCAAGAAGATAGCGATGCAATCCGCAGGAGTCGGGTCAATTGAATTGGAGGTTTGCATTCTCCGCATAACTGACATGCGCCCGGCCAGATGATCGGCGCGCCCGTTCCGGAGGCATTTCTCGACCATCTGGCCGAGGCCGCCTCTCAAGTGATCATGCCGCTTTTCCGGGCAAACGGAGCCGTTGAAAGCAAGGGCGACCGCGGGTTCGACCCCGTCACCGCGGCCGACCGCGGCGCCGAGGCGGCCATGCGGAGGATCATCAAGGCCGCCTATCCCCACCACGGCATCGTCGGCGAGGAATACGGCAACGAGCGCGCCGACGCTGAGTACGTCTGGGTGCTCGACCCGATCGACGGCACGCGCTCCTTCATCACCGGCCTTCCCCTCTGGGGAGTGCTCATCGGCCTCATGCGGAACGGCTACCCGGTGCTTGGCATGATGGCGCAGCCCTTCACGCGCGAGCGCTTTGCCGGCGACGGAAAGCGCGCCTGGTATTCGGGACCGGCCGGCAAAAGCGCCCTTCGCGTCCGCCCCTGCGAACGGCTCGGCGCGGCGGCGCTCCTCACCACCACGCCGATGCTTTTCAGGGGCGCCGACGAGGCCGCCTACCGTCGGGTCGAGTCGGCCGTGCGCCTCGCCCGCTACGGAACCGACTGCTACGGCTACTGCATGGTCGCCGCCGGCAATGCCGACGCGGTCATCGAATGCGGCCTCCAGACCTACGACATTGCCGCCCTCATTCCGATCGTCGAGGGAGCCGGCGGCCAGGTCACCGACTGGCAGGGCAAGCCGGTGCCGCAAGGCGGCCATGTGGTGGCGACCGGCGACCGTCGCCTGCACGACACGATCCTGAAGACGCTTGCCGGTCAGCCCGATCCCGGGATGAACTGATCGAACGCGGCCCAGAACAGGCCGCGCAGCCGGTCGCGTTCCATCAGGATTTCGTGCCGCCCTCCGGGAATGACCACCTGGCTGCCCGCCCGAAGTTCCAGCGAGAGGGCCTCCATCGCGCGCGGCGACACGATCCGGTCAGTGCTCCCGACGACCACCAGAACCGGTGTGCGGACCGACGGCGCGAAATCCGGCTCCGCCGCTTCCTGCATCGCCCGCCCGGCCGCATAGAGCCAGCCGAAGGTCGGCGGTCCGGCCGCCAATTGCGGAAGCGCTCGAATGATGTTTGCGGAGCGCTCGAATCGGACCGGATCGCTGGTCAACGGATTGTCGTCAAACGCCATCCGATCGATCGACACGGTGCGTCGGTGGTGAATCGGGAGCTCGCCAAGCCCCATGGCCGCGAGGAGGCGCGCGATCCGGAACCCGAGGATCGGCGAATTCCGGCGGCCCGGCAGAGCGACCAGCGGCGAGACCAGGACCATGCGCTGGAACCGCACCCGCGCCTGCTGCGCCGCGCGGAGCGCCACCAGCGCCCCGGTCGAGTGGGCGAGCGCGAAATAGGGCGCCGGGCAGTCGGGGAGCGCAACCTGTTCGATGAACGCGTCGAGGTCGCGATCGTATTCGGCGAAGCTGTCGACGTGCCCGCGGCCCGGCTTACCGATCCGCCGCTCGGACCCGCCCTGCCCGCGCCAGTCGAGCGTTGCGACCGCGAAGCCGCGCCCCCTGAGATCGCCGACCGTCTCGAAATATTTCTCGATGGTCTCGCCTCGTCCGTGCAGCAGGCAGATCGTTCCCTTCTGCGGCGAGCCGGCCGCCGGCCAGTGCGCCGCGCGCAGAACCACGCCCTCGGCCGTGGTCACCGCGCTCACATCGGCGCCTTCCGGGATCGGATTGGAATCGGTGGCGTGAAGCTCCATCGGCCCTGACTAGGCCAGCCGGGAGGCCCGCTCAAGGAACCGGAACCCCCTCCCGAAGGCCGCGGTTCAAAGCTGAACGTTACATGAATGACGGATTCGGAGGCCGTTCAGGGCGCTGTTGCGATAAGCGCGGATCGGATCGGCCGAACGCTCTCTTCCCCTGAGGCGGCGGTCGCTAAGAACAGACCGGCATCGTCCCGCCCCCCTCCGGTGCCGGTTTGGGCTGCCGGCGGCGTCCCGAAACGGCGCCGCCGGCTCCGTCCTCCGGGCCTTGAAAACAGTGCCCTGCCCTACCATCTGAAGACCCGCGGATGCCAAGGAAGGATCCGCGAAACCGAGCTTCCGGCTTCAGGGCGGAAGACAGGTTTCACCGTCATCAAGTCGCTCAAAGGAGGACTGCTATGCGCCAGTTCGATCTTACCCCGTTCTATCGTTCGACCGTCGGTTTCGACCGGCTTTTCTCGGCTCTCGACTCGCTCGTCGGCGGCGCCGACAACGGTCAGACCTATCCCCCCTATAACATCGAGAAGACCGGCGAGAACGCCTATCGCGTGACCCTTGCGGTCGCCGGCTTCGGCGAGACCGAGCTTTCGGTCGAAGCCAAAGAGAACACCCTCACCGTGAAGGGCGAGAAGAAGACCGAGACCGCCGAAGGAAATGGCGGCGAGGTTCTTTACCGCGGCATTGCGGGCCGCTCGTTCGAGCGCCGCTTCCAGCTCGCGGACTACGTCCAGGTGAAGGGCGCGAGCCTCGAGAATGGCCTGCTCCACGTCGACCTCGTTCGCGAGATTCCGGAGGCGATGAAGCCCCGCAACATCGCGATCGCGACCGGCAAGGCCAACGGCAAGACGAAGCAGATCGACGCCGCCGCTGCGTAACGCGCGAGGCTCGGTCGCTTCGGAAAGGGCGCCCTTCGGGGCGCCCTTTTTGTTGTCCTAGCGCAGCAGGCTCGTCAGCCGGTCGACGTCGCTCGCCCTCGTCTGGAAGCTCGTGACGAAGCGTACGAGCAGTTCGCCGCTCCGCGGTCGCTCGCCGATCGGGAACGTCGCGGAGGACCATGGGCCATAGACGACGCCGGCGCCTTTCAGGCGCTCGTTCGCCTCCTTCGACAGGATCACGAAGACCTCATTGCCGTCCGGCTCAAGCGCCAGGCGCGCAATCCGGCTCATCTTGATTGCCGCCGCCATGCGCCGTGCCGCACCGTTGGCGAGGCGCGCATTGTTGAGCCACAGGTCCTCGCGGAGGTACGCGTCGAACTGCGCCGCAATGAACCAGGCCTTGGAGAAGCCGTGCCCGAGCCGCTGGCGGGCATAGGGCAGATCTCTTCCTTTCGCCGGATCGAAGAACACCACCGCCTCGGCGGCGAGGCACCCGTTCTTCGTCCCCCCGAACGAGAGCACATCGACGCCCGCCTTCCACGTCACTTCGGCCGGTGAAACGCCAAGCCCGGCAACGGCTCCGGCAAAACGCGCGCCGTCCATGTGGAGCGCCAGGCCGTGCTCGTGCGCCAGCGCCGCAATCGCCGCGATCTCCGCCGGGCTGTACGCCGCGCCGAGCTCGGTGAGCTGCGTGATGCTGACCGCGACCGCCTGTCCGGCATGGACGTGGTCGGGACTGAATTTCGAAAGCGCCGCACCAATGGTCTCGGGCGTGACCTTGCCAGCGATGCCGTCCAGCCCGAGGCAGCGGTTGCCGTGCAGTTCCGAGGCCCCGGCCTCGTCGACGAGGATGTGCGCTTCCCGATGGCAGAGCACCATGCCCCCGGGACGGGCATAGGTCGAGAGCGCGAGCGTGTTGGCTGCCGTGCCCGAGCCGACCAGATAGACCGCCACGTCCCGCTCGAAAATCTCGCAGAAGCGCCGCTCGACGGCCCTGGTCAGGGGATCGCTGCCATAGGCGGGGCCACCGCGCCGCGCCTCGCGCGCAATCGCGGCCATCACTTCGTCGGAAACGCCCGACCATGTATCGCTGGCAAAAATCATCGGCACGCTTTTCCCGTGGGCCGCCGGGAATGGCAAGCCGACGGTGCGGAAATGGTCGTCCGTGGTCTTGCCCGACGTTTGGAAACATGCAATTGTCGATCAAATAGGACAGCTATACTGTCCAATCGAGCGAGCAGCCGCGGGGACGGCAGCGGCGCGGAAGATCGGCGGTAGCGCCCCGATCACCACGCACTCTGCCCGGCATCGCACGAGAAACCGGTCCGGCTTATGCTTGGGCCGCGCAGCATGAACGTTTGCGTCCGAACGCGTCGCCAGATGCCAGTCGGCGGACGGAGCGGGCGGACGCCGCCGGTGCGCCACGAGGAACGGGGGCGACAGATGTCGCGGATTGAGGAAGGCAGACAGGAGCGTGTCGCGGCGGACGTCGGGGTCCGCGCCGCCAAAGCTACCTTCGGCCCGACCGGCCTCGGCGCGAAGCCGCGCCTTGATGGCCTCGACGCGCCCGAGGACAAGACCGATTCCTGCGGCGTCGGCTTCATCGTCAACCTGAAGCGCGAGAAGTCGCATCGCACCATCGAGAACGGCCTCAAGATTCTCGAGAACCTCGAACATCGCGGTGCTGTCGGCGCCGACCCGCTGATGGGCGATGGTGCCGGCATCATGATCCAGCAGCCGCACCGCTTCTTTGCCGACGAGGCGAAGCGGCTCGGCTTTGCGCTTCCCGCGCCCGGCCGCTACGCCGCCGCGTCGCTCTTCCTGCCGCGCGACCTCGCCACGCGCGCGACCATGGAGAAGATCGTCGAGGAAGTCGTCCGTGCGGAAGGCCACACGCTGCTCGGCTGGCGCGACGTACCGGTCGACAATTCCTGCCTGTCGAAGGCCCCCGAGATCGTCGCCGGCGAACCGGCGCACCGGCAGGTGTTCATCGGCGCCGGCAGCCACGTCACCGACGAAGACCATTTCGAACGCGAGCTCTACATCGTCCGCAAGGTCATCTCGGCTCGCGTCTTCGCTGCCTATGGCGGGCTGAAGAACGACTTCTACGTCGTCTCGATGTCGTGCCGGACGCTCATCTACAAGGGGCTGTTCCTCTCTTTCCAGCTGGCCGCCTATTACAAGGATCTGTCCGACCCGCGGATCGAATCGGCGTTCGCGCTCGTCCACCAGCGCTTCTCGACCAACACCTTCCCGTCGTGGCGGCTGGCGCACCCGTACCGCATGGTCTGCCACAACGGCGAGATCAACACGGTCCGCGGCAACGTCAACTGGATGGCGGCACGGCAGGCAAGCGTCTCCTCGGAGCTCTTCGGCGACGACATCTCCAAGCTCTGGCCGATTTCCTACGAGGGCCAGTCGGACACCGCCTGCTTCGACAACGCGCTCGAATTCCTCATCCGCGGCGGCTACTCGCTGCCGCACGCGGCGATGATGCTCATCCCCGAGGCATGGGCGGGCAACCCGCTGATGGAGGAAGAGCGGAAGGCGTTCTACGAATACCACGCCGCACTGATGGAGCCGTGGGACGGGCCCGCCGCCATCTGCTTCTCCGACGGCAAGTACATCGGCGCGACGCTCGACCGGAACGGGCTGCGTCCTGCCCGCTTCATCGTCACTGCGGACGACGAGGTGATCATGGCTTCCGAAGCCGGCGTGCTGCCGGTCCCGGAAAGCCGGATCGTGCGCAAGTGGCGCCTGCAGCCGGGCAAGATGCTGCTCATCGATCTGCTCGCCGGGCGGATCATTTCCGACGACGAGATCAAGACCGAGCTGGCGCGCGCCAATCCCTATCGCCAGTGGCTGGCGCGGACGCAGATCGTGCTGGAGGATCTGCCGCCGGTGCCGGCCCGGGCGCCGCGCACGGACGTGAGCCTGCTCGATCGCCAGCAGGCCTTCGGCTACACCCAGGAGGACCTGCGCATCCTGCTCGCCCCGATGGCGGTGACCGGACAGGAAGCGGTCGGCTCGATGGGCAACGACGCCCCGATCTCGGCGCTCTCCGACAAGCCGAAGCTCCTCTATACGTACTTCAAGCAGAACTTCGCGCAGGTCACCAACCCGCCGATCGACTCGATCCGCGAGGAACTGGTGATGAGCCTGGTCTCCTTCATCGGTCCGCGGCCGAACCTCTTCGACCGCGCCGGGCAAGGCTCGCGGAAGCGTCTCGAAGTGCGCCAGCCGATCCTCACCAACGAGGACCTCGAGAAGATCCGCGCCATCGGCGACATGAGCGACAACCCGTTCCGCTCGAAGACGCTTGACATCACCTACCCGGCTTCGGCCGGCGCCGCCGGCATGACCGAGGCGATGGAGAAGCTCTGTGCTGCGTCGGAAGCCGCCGTCAGGGACGGCTACAACATCATCATCGTCTCCGACCGGCTGGTCGGGCCTGACCGGATTCCGATTCCGGCGCTGCTCGCCACTGCCGGCGTCCACCATCATCTTATCCGCGTCGGCCTCCGCACATCCGTCGGCCTCGTCGTCGAAACCGGTGAGGCGCGCGAGGTGCATCATTTCTGCGTGCTTGCCGGCTACGGTGCCGAGGCGATCAATCCCTACCTCGCCTTCGAGACGATGCTCGCCATGAAGGGCGAGCTCGAGGAGAAGCTTTCCGACAAGGAAATCATCAAGCGCTTCATCAAGGCGATCGACAAGGGAATGCTGAAGGTCATCGCCAAGATGGGCATCTCGACCTACCAGTCCTATTGCGGCGCCCAGATCTTCGACGCGGTCGGGCTGTCGTCGGCGCTGGTCGACAAGTACTTCGCCGGCACCGCCACCCGCATCGAGGGCGTCGGCCTTCCCGAGATCGCCGAGGAGACCGTCCGCCGGCACCGCGAGGCGTTCGCCGACGTGCCGGTGCTGCGTTCAGCGCTCGACGTCGGCGGCGACTATGCCGTCCGCGTCCGCGGCGAGGACCACGTCTGGACCTCCGACACCGTCCGCGACCTGCAGCATGCCGTGCGCGGCAACTCGAGGGAAAAGTACAGGGCCTTCGCCCGCCAGCTCAACGAGCAGACCAGCCGCTTCCTCACCATCCGCGGTCTTTTCGACATCAAGTCGGCGGCCGATGACGGTCGCGCGCCGGTGCCGATCGAGGAAGTCGAGCCGGCCAAGGAGATCGTCAAGCGCTTCTCCTCGGGCGCCATGTCCTTCGGCTCGATCAGCCGCGAGGCGCATACCACCATGGCGATCGCCATGAACCGGATCGGCGGCAAGTCGAACACCGGCGAAGGCGGCGAGGAGGCCGAGCGCTTCAAGCGGTTGCCGAACGGCGATTCCATGCGCTCGGCGATCAAGCAGGTCGCCTCGGGCCGCTTCGGCGTGACGACGGAGTACCTCGTCAACTCCGATATGATGCAGATCAAGATGGCGCAGGGCGCCAAGCCCGGCGAAGGCGGCCAGTTGCCCGGCCACAAGGTCGACGCCGTCATCGCCAAGGTCCGGCACTCGACGCCGGGCGTCGGTCTCATCTCGCCGCCGCCCCACCACGACATCTATTCGATCGAAGACCTGAAGCAGCTGATCTACGACCTGAAGAACGTCAACCCGACGGGCGACGTCTCGGTGAAGCTCGTTTCCGAGGTCGGCGTCGGCACGGTGGCCGCGGGCGTTGCCAAGGCCAAGGCCGACCACGTCACCATTGCCGGCTACGAGGGCGGCACCGGCGCCTCGCCCCTCACCTCGATCAAGCATGCCGGGTCGCCCTGGGAGATCGGTCTCCCCGAGACCCACCAGACGCTCGTCCGCAACCGGCTGCGCGGGCGCATTGCCGTGCAGGTCGACGGAGGCATCCGCACCGGCCGCGATGTGGTCGTCGGCGCGCTGCTGGGCGCTGACGAATTCGGCTTCTCGACCGCGCCGCTGATCGCCCTCGGCTGCATCATGATGCGGCAGTGCCACCTCAACACCTGCCCGGTCGGCATCGCCACCCAGGACCCGGTGCTGCGCAAGCGCTTCAAGGGCCTTCCCGAGCACGTCATCAACTACTTCTTCTTCGTCGCCGAGGACGTGCGCGAGATCATGGCCTCGCTCGGCTACCGCACGTTCAACGAGATGATCGGGCAGATGCAGATGCTCGATACCCGCCGCGTCGTCGACCACTGGAAGGCGCGCGGGCTCGACTTCTCGCGGCTTTTCCACAAGCCGCACGCCGCACCGGGCACCGCCATCTACAATTGCGAGCGCCAGGACCACGAACTCGACAAGGCCCTCGACCGGAAGCTCATCGCCGAGGCTTGGCCGGCCCTGGAAGGGAAGCGTCCCGTCAAGATCGAGAGCGAGATCAACAACACCAACCGCGCCGTCGGCGCGATGCTCTCGGGCGAGGTCGCCAAGCGCTACGGCCATACGGGGCTGCCCGACGATACGATCCACATCAGCCTGCGCGGGCCGGCGGGCCAGAGCTTCGGCGCGTGGGTCGCCCGCGGCGTCACCCTCGACCTCGTCGGCGAGGCCAATGACTATGTCGGCAAGGGCCTCTCCGGCGGGCGGCTGATCGTGCGCCCGCCCGAGGATGCCGCCTATCGGCCCGAGGAATCGATCATCGTCGGCAACACCGTGCTCTATGGTGCGATCGCCGGCGAATGCTACTTCCGCGGCGTCGCCGGCGAGCGCTTTGCGGTGCGCAACTCGGGCGCGGTCGCCGTCGTCGAGGGCGCCGGCGACCATTGCTGCGAGTATATGACCGGCGGCGTGGTCGTCGTCATCGGCAGGACGGGGCGGAATTTCGCCGCCGGCATGTCGGGCGGGATCGCCTATGTCCTCGACGAGGACGACACCTTCGAGGCGCGCTGCAACCTCGCCATGATCGACCTCGAACCGATCCCGGCCGAGGAAGCCGCGAGCACGCTGCACCACCGCCAGACCGGCGACCTCGAATCGCACGGCCTCGTCGACGTGATGGAAGACATGAACCGTCACGACGCCGAGCGCCTGCACCAGCTGATCGAGCGCCACGCCCACTACACCGGCTCGGCCCGGGCGCGGATGATCCTCGACAACTGGGCGGAATACCTGCCGAAGTTCCGCAAGGTCATGCCGGTCGAGTACCGGAAGGCGCTGGAGGAAATGGAGCGCGCGCAGGCCGAGCAGCCCATGGCTGCGGCCGGCGAATAGCTTCCGGACACAGGTTCGTCATGGGCAAGATCACCGGCTTTCTCGAAATCGACCGGCGCGACCGGAAGTACGTTCCGGCCGCCGACCGGCTGCGCAACTACCGCGAATTCATGATCCCGCTCGGCGAGGCGGGCACGCGCGACCAGGCGGCGCGCTGCATGAGTTGCGGCATCCCGTTCTGCCATACGGGCTGCCCGGTCAATAACCAGATCCCCGACTGGAACGACCTCGTCTATCGCGGCGACTGGCTGACCGCGCTGAAGAACCTCCACTCGACGAACAACTTCCCGGAATTCACCGGCCGCGTCTGCCCGGCGCCCTGCGAGGAAGCCTGCACGCTCAATCTCACCGACGCGCCCGTGACCATCAAGACGATCGAATGCGCCATCGTCGATCGCGGCTGGCAGGAAGGCTGGATCGTCCCGGAGAGGCCGCAGCGCCGGACCGGGAAGAGAGTCGCCGTGATCGGCTCGGGGCCTGCCGGCCTCGCCTGCGCGCAGCAGCTCGCCCGCGCCGGGCACGAGGTGCATCTCTACGAGAAGAACGCCAAGGCCGGCGGTCTCCTCCGCTACGGCATCCCCGACTTCAAGATGGAGAAGCTGAACGTCGACCGCCGCGTGGCGCAGATGGAGGCCGAAGGCGTCGTCTTCCACTACAACGTCCATGTCGGCATCGAGAACGACATCAACGAACTGGTCGGCCAGCACGACGCCGTTGTCCTTTCCGGCGGCGCCGAGAAAGGCCGCGATCTGCCGATCCCCGGTCGCGAGCTCGACGGCATCCATTTCGCGATGGAATTCCTGCCGCAGCAGAACCGGCGCGTTTCGGACGAGCCGCTCGGCAACGTCAAGCCGATCCTTGCCGGCGGCAAGCATGTCGTCGTCATCGGCGGCGGCGACACCGGCTCGGACTGCATCGGCACGTCCAACCGCCAGGGCGCCGTATCGGTCACCCAGCTCGAAATCATGCCGCGCCCGCCGGAGCGCGAGAACAAGCCGCTGGTCTGGCCGGACTGGCCGCTGAAGCTGCGCACCTCGTCCAGCCACGAGGAGGGCGTCGAGCGGGACTTTTCGGTAATGACGCAGAAGTTCAGCGGCGAGGACGGCCACGTGACCGCGCTTCACTGCATCCGCGTCGATGAGAAAATGCAGCCGGTGCCGGGGAGCGAATTCACGCTGAAGGCCGATCTAGTGCTGCTCGCGATGGGGTTCCTCGGCCCGGTCCAGGACGGGATGCTGAAGACGCTGGGAGTGGCGCTGGACAAGCGCGGCAATGTCGCCGCCAACACCAACGACTACCGGACCAGCCTCGGGAACGTCTTCTCCTGCGGCGACATGCGCCGCGGCCAGAGCCTTGTCGTCTGGGCGATCCGCGAAGGCCGTCAGGCGGCCCGCGCGGTCGATGAATTCCTCATGGGATCGAGCGACCTGCCGCGGTAGTGGAGCCCGATGTATTACGGCAGTACCTCGGAACGACAGCCAAGGCGTCCGGAGGCGTTGGGCCTGATCTTTCCGTTGACGACAAGGCGGCGGTCGCCGTGATCCCCACACGGGTTCGGCCGGGCGGGCCGGCGTGATCGCCATGTCGCTCGCCCCGCTCCTCGACGCCTCACCAGTGATCCAGATTCACGCGCTCTGCGCGACGCTGGCGCTGATCCTTGGCGCGGTGCAGTTGTTCCGCCGGAAGGGCGACCCGGCCCACCGCGCCAACGGCTATATCTGGGTCAGCCTCATGGCGGTCGTCGCCGTCTCGTCCTTCTTCATCTGGACGATCCGCACTTTCTGGCTGTTCAGCCCGATCCACCTCATCTCCGTCTTCGTCCTGGTGATGCTGTGGCTCGGTGTCCGCCGGGCGCGCCGCGGCGACATCGACCGGCACCGAAAGACGATGAAGGTGACCTACCTGCTCGGCCTCATTGTCACCGGACTGCTCACGCTCGTCCCCGGCCGGATCATGTATCGCGCGGCCTTCGGCCCGGACGGCGCCACCACGTCCGGTCTTCTCGCCTTTGCCGCCGTGGCCGCGGTCATTGCCCTCGCGGTGTGGGGTATCGTCCGCTGGCGAACGACGCCGCAGGGCGCCGCCTTCGTCGAGTCACACTAGCGATCGACGGCGTCAATACCACTTCAACAGCCGCACCTCGGCCGCGTCGCCGACCGCTTCCTTGAACGCCTCGAGGTCGCTGCCGCTGTAGTGGTACGGATAGACCACCTTCGGCCTGAAGGCCTTCACCGCGTCGGCCGCGTGCTGGACGTCCATCGTGTAGGGCAGGTTCATCGGGACGAACGCCGCGTCGATGCCGGTAAGCGCTCGCATCTCCGGCGTGTCCTCGGTATCGCCGGCGATATAGACGTGCTTGTCGCCGATGGTGAGCACATAGCCGTTGTCGCCGCGGCCCTTCGGATGGAACTTCGTCCTGTCCTCGGTGCTATTGTAGGCCGGCACCGCCATGATGCTGACATTGGCGAGCATCGCGGTCTCGCCGTTCGCGAGCGCCTTCGCCTTGCCCTTAAGCCCTTCGGGCAGTTTGTCGACCACGTCCTGCGGCGCCACGATCGTCGTCTTGTCGCCGGCGACAGCGAAGAGAATGTCCGGATTGAAGTGGTCCGGGTGCTCATGCGTGATGAGGATGAGGTCGGGATTGGCAGCCGCGCTCTTGAACTCCGCCGACGGGTCGGCAGCCGGCGCACCGCCCATCATCGGCGCAGGGTCGACGAGGACGGTCGTGCCGCCCCAGGAGAGCGACAGCGAGGCGTGATGGAAGGCGTGGATCTTCATGTCGCCGGCAGCGGTCGAGAGCGTGTCATCGCTGCCCATATCTGCGGCGAAGGCCGGCGCTGCAAAGGCAACCAGACCGGCGAAAGCGGCGGCAAGAGCCGGTTTCCTGTATCTGCTCACTGACGTCTCTCCGTTTGAAGGGCGCCCCTACCCGGTGAAGATCTAGGGCGGTGCGGCAGGTCGGACCATTCACGCGCGGGCCTCGAACCACGCACCGGTAGTGCGGGGCCGAAGTTTCAGCCGGAGGCACCCCAGTGCAGTGTGCACGGCCCGTGGTTCGAGGCTCGCCGCTATCGCGCCGAGCACCTCACCATGAGGGGAGGTGGTGTAAAATGACTCAGTTCGGCTTCGCCGCGTCCATCGCCGGGGCCGCAGCGGGCTGCCACGCGAAGTCGTCGACCCGCCCGCTGACCGGCGGCAGCGACTGGCCCTTGACGATCACTTTGGTGCCGATGCTTTCATCGCCGGCGCCGGGCGCCTCGCCCGCCCCCGCCAGGGTCGTCGTGGCCGGGAGCGGATCGGTCAGCGAAAGGACCGGGCCGACCAGGATTTTCTGTCCGTCCGGCCCGACCTCGATCCGGCTCTCCTTGCTCAGGAGCGGCAGCAGTTCGATTGCACCGCCGGCACCGATCTTCCGGCGCACGTCCCGCTCGACATAGAAGCCGAGCTTCTGCCGCCCCGCGCGAGTGAAATTGACGCCGTCGCCGGTACGCAGCGCACGGACCTGCCCGTCGGCATCCGGACCGGCGGCCGTATAGTCGCCGTTGGCATCGGCAAATCCGTTCCAGATATCGACGAAGCTGCCGCCGGCACCCTCGGTCTGCGCCTTGAACAGTCCGTTGAGGTAGGCCATGTCGGCCGACGCCGAGCCAGTGCGGACGGGCGGCGCACCCACCCAGAAGAACGGTCGCCCATAGACCTTGAGCGTATCAACGATGGCGGCCACCCGGCTGGTATAAGCCTTCTCCCACCCCTCGGAGCGCACCGGCAGGCGCTGGTTGCCGACCCTGATCTGCTGGCGGTCATTGGCGCCGAGCGCAACCACGACGATATCGGGCTTGTTGAGGTTGAGCAGTTCCGGCAGCTTCTGGTTCCAGTCGTAGAATTCCGGGCGCGTTAGGCCCGATCCGGCGCTGCTGGCGTCGATCACCATGAGCTTCGGCTCGTCGGCCAGTTCGTCGGTGAGACCGGCCGCGACGTCGCCCGCGACGAAATCCCCGATGACGAGGATCTTCCGCGCCCGCGGGTCCTTCGGGATGGCCGCAATCACCGGTTCCGGCGGCTTGATCGGGACAATGCGCCTCGGCGCGAGCGAGCGGTCCGTGAAGGTTACGTCGCGATTGAAAAGGAAGGGGAGAAGCCCGCCTCCGCCGCTCGGCGGCGCGCTGTCCCCGGGGCTTGATTCACGAATGCCGAAGAGGCGGCCGAAGAAGCCCTGCGGACGCGGCTTCCGCGTCTGCGCCAGCGCATCCGTCGCGTCGCCCGCGACAATCAGGGCCGCAAGCAGGACGAGAATGGTCCGGACGCGATTCTGGCGGGTCATCCTCTGCCCAAACTCAAACCACCGCTTGCGCCGTTCGAGCGCACGCTGCCCGCCCGCGTCTATCCTAGCGGCCGGCCTCCAGGGCTTGCAACACCGCCCGCGAACCGACGCCGTCCGGCGTTTCGCCGATGGCGAGCTGGTAGGTCCTTACCGCCTCACGGCTGCCCGAGCCGAGGTCGCCGTCGATCGCGCCATCATAGAGGCCGCGTGCCGCGAGGAGCTTCTGCAGCCGCGTCCGCTCTTCCAGTGTGAGCGGCACCTCGTGGTCGGCCCACGGCGTCACGAACGCGTCGCCGCCGCGGAGCCGATCCGCCAAGTGCCCGACCGCCAGCGCGTAGCTGGAGGCGTTGTTGTAGCGCTTGATCACCCTGAAATTGGCGAGGAGCAGAAAGGCCGGCCCCTTGCCGGCAGCCGGGATGTAGAGCACCGCCTTGTCGTTCGGCCGCGGGAAGAGCTTGCCGCCGGGCCGGCTGACGCCGAGCTTCATCCACTCCTTCACCGAACGCTCGCCGCCCGCTTTCTTCATGTCGAAGTTCCCGGGAAGCAGGACCTCGTAACCCCAGGTACGGCCGGCCTGCCAGCCCGACTTCTTGAGATAGTTGGCGGCGGAGCCGAGGGCGTCGGCGGGCGAGGTCCAGATGTTGCGCTTGCCGTCGCCGTCGAAATCGACGGCGAAGGCATTGTACGTAGTCGGGATGAACTGGGTCTGACCCATCGCGCCCGCCCACGAGCCGGTCATCGCCGAAACCGGAATGTCGCCGTGCTGGATGATCTTCAGCGCCGCGATGAGCTGGGTGCGTCCATACTTGCCATAGCGCCCGTCGCCATAGGCAAGCGTGGCGAGGGCGCGGACCGTGCCGTGGATGAGTTTCGGGTTGGTCAGGGCCGCGCCGTAATGACTCTCCATGCCCCAGATCGCGGCAAGGACATACCGGTCGACGCCGTATGCCGCCTCGACGCGGGCGAGCAGGCGGCCGTACTTGGCGAGCGCCGCTTTGCCTTCGACCAGGCGATCGTCCGAGACCATCATGTCGAGATAGTCCCAGATCTGGGTGTTGAACTCGGCCTGCGTCGAGACCTTCTTCACGACGTCCGGGTCCGGCGAGAAACTGCCGAGCGCCTCGTCGTAAACGTCGCGGTCAATGCCGGCGGCGCGGGCCGTCGGCCAGAAGTTGCGCACCCATTCCTTCGGCGTCGGCGGCGACCCGGCGCGGGCGTCGGCAACAACCGGCGTGACGAAGAGAAGCACGCACGCAGCGGCGATCAGCCTGCACAGCGCACTCCGGGAAAGAACCGTTCGACCTGGCATGTTGTCCGTGCCTCGCTCGGGCGCCCCCGCCGAAGCCTGCCAAATCGTGGTTACCATTTTACTTCCGGGCGGTCAGCCCGGAAGTCAGTCGAGCTGATTGCGGCGGGAAAGCGAGGCTTCCCAGGCGAGCGCGTGCCCGACGATCGTCTCAAGCTCGGCGTGGCGCGGCCGCCAGCCGAGCCGCGTGGTAATGAGCGCAGGAGAGGCCACGACCGAGCTCGGATCGCCAGGCCGGCGCGGCCCGTATTCCACTGCAAATTCGCGCCGGGAGACCCGCTTCACCGTGTTGATCACGTCGAGGACCGAGAAGCCCCGCCCATAGCCGGCATTGGCGACCAGGCTGCCGCCGCCGCGATCAAGGTGCGCGAGCGCGTCGGCATGGGCCGCAACCAGGTCGCTGACGTGGATATAGTCGCGGATGCAGGTGCCGTCCGGCGTCGGATAGTCCGTCCCAAAGACCGTCATGCCCGGACGTTTGCCGAGCGCCGTTTCGCACGCGACCTTGAGAAGGTGGGTGGCGCCCCTGGTCGACTGCCCGGTACGGCCGCCCGGATCGGCGCCGGCGACATTGAAGTAGCGGAGCGCGACATAGCGGAAGTCGTGCGCCGCCGCGGTGTCGGCCAGCATCCATTCGGTCATCAGCTTGGAGCGGCCGTAAGGCGAGACGGGATGAAGCTGCGCCTCCTCGCCGACCGGCGAGACGTCCGGCGTGCCGTAGACGGCGGCGGTCGAGGAGAAGATGAATTTGCGCACGCCGCCGCGCACCGCGCTCTCGAGCAGCGCCCGCGACTTCACCGTATTGTTGAGGTAGTAGCCGAGCGGGTCGCGAACCGAATCCGGAACCACGACCGACCCGGCAAAATGGATGATCGCGTCGACTTCGTGCTCGGCGATGAGTTTCTCGACGAGCGGCTGGTCGCCGATATCGCCTTTGACGAACCTGGCCTCCGGCGCCACTGCCCAGGCGAAGCCTGTCGTCAGGTTGTCGAGGACAACCACCTTCTGACCGGCATCGACCAGATGCCACACCATATGGCTGCCGATGTAGCCGGCGCCGCCCGTAACCAGGATGCTCATGGGAGGGAAATACCCGCGTTCCCGCTTCGACGCATCAGGCGTAGCGGATGTAAGTTAAAATCCGGCGAGAATTTGGGAAAAGAAGCCCGCCGCTCGCGGACAGCCGGGATCGGACGGGAAGGTCGCGGCGTCCCGCAGTCCCGCGCCATGCAGCGCGGGTCAGTAGGACCTGCGGGCGTTCCTGGCGGTCGCGGTCATGAAGGCAACGCCAGCGCGGTCGATTCGCACCGCCGACAATCTTCCGGTCGCGTAGGCACCGGTATCGATGCCGATGCGTCCGTGAAAGCGGCCCGCCTCGATGGCGGGCGTGTGCCCGTGAACGACGGTCCAGCCGTGATCCGCCGTGCTCTCCAGGAACTCGTCGCGGATGAAGAGCAGGTCGTCGTCGTCCTGGTGCGCGAAGGCAATTCCCGGCCGTATGCCGGCATGGACGAAGAGGTAGCCGTCCCACTGGGCCGAGATCGGGAGACCGCGCAGGAAAGCGAGATGCGCTTCCGGCACCGTCGCCCTTGCGATCGTCGCCAGCCGCCGCAGGTCTCCGCGCCGCACCACCGGGGGAACCGCGATCCCGTAGGAGCGGAGCGTTTCGACACCGCCATACTCCATCCATATCCAGCCGGCTTCCGCATCGGCGAGGAATGCCAGCATCGCCGCCTCGTGATTCCCGCAAAGCGCCATCCGTTCGAAACCCGCCGGCGGCGGCCGCAGCAGATGCTCGATCACCGCTTCGCTGCGCGGCCCGCGGTCGATCATGTCGCCAAGCAAAAGGATCATGCGCGGGCGATCGCCCAAGGACGCGGCATCGGCGGCGATCATCTCTTCCATGACAAGGAACTCGTCGAAGCAGCCGTGAACGTCGCCGATCGCGTAGATCACGCGGTCATCATCGGGCAGCGTCAATCGCGCCCGGCCGGCCCGCGGCGGTTCGCTGCCGGAATGGAGGAAACGGGGGAGCCAAACCACCGGGCCATCCTACAGGCGAAACGGGCGCGAAGCGCGTGCCGAAACCTGAGGTCCGTAAACAGACGACCTTCGCTGGCACGACCGACGTGTGCTATGGCCTGCCCGGTTCGACCCTGGGCTTCCACCCGCGCGCGAGACGCTGCGCTTCGGCGATCTGTTTGGTCGTCATCTTGTCCGAGATGATGTTGCGGTTCCGGACAGCCTCCTTCATGCCCTGCGCCGCCGCCAACGAAAAATACAGGTATGCCTGGATGTAATCCTTCGGCACGCCTTGGCCTTTGGCATACATGAAACCCAGATTGTACTGGCCCTCAGGGTCGCCATTGTCGGCGGCAAGGCGGAACCAGCGGACCGCCTCAGCGTAGTCCAGCGGCACACCCTGGCCTTGGGCATATCTGAAGCCGAGGCCAATTTGACCCCCGGCGAGACCCTGTTCCGCGGCAAGCCGGAACAGTCTGACCGCCTCAGCATAATCCTGCTTGACGCCCTGCCCTCTCGCGTACATCACGCCGAGATTGGCCTGTCCGTTGGCATCGCCCTGATCAGCGGCAAGCCTGAACCATCTTACCGCCTCGGGATAGTTCCGAGGCACGCCCTCGCCCCTGGCGTACAGGAAGCCGACATTGCTCATGGCAGAGGCCAGCCCCTGATCCGCAGCGAGCCGGTACCACTTCATCGCTTGAGCGTCGTCTTGGGGGACGCCTTGGCCATTGTCGTAGAGAAGGCCAAGCCTGTTCTCGGCAAGGGCGTCGCCCTGCTCGGCAAGCGGGCGGATCAGTTTGAGCGCCGTCGCAAAGTCGCCGCGGCGATAGGCAGCCTCCCCATCCTCATATGCGCCGGCGACTGCCGCACCCGCCGTGACGACGCCAATGATTTGCCCGACCAGAACCCGCTTCAGCATGACGAAACTCCCAGCCGTCCTTTGAACAGAGAGATCGGCATCGAGGCATTGACGGGAGTCAAAGCCGCTGTGCGCTCACCGCCCAGTTGCCGTGGCCGGGTTCGTCGAGACGGCCGGGGTAGGAAGCGCGGCATTTCCCACTTGGCTCGGAAACCGCTCAGGCGGCGACGAGGCGTTTCCATCCCCGAACTTCAACCGCCTCAAGGCTTGCGCGGGCTTGGCCTCGATGGGTGTGGAGCGCAATTGGATCCTGTGATGCCGAGGCAGTGAGAGCGGTGACTCCACGCATCGGCGACCCGTCCGCCGACATCTTGCAAAGACCCACCCCTCCACAGGGATTTGACCCTTGGCTGGACCGGCTTTCGGGACAGGCCCGGATGATCTGTCGGGAGCGGATTACCTTCGACCACGTCCGCGGCCACCTTCCGCGGCCGACGTGCTCCTCGGCCACGACGCTGGGTTTGCGCTTGCCGGACATGTGCCGGATTTCCGGCGCCGATCGTGCGGCCACTATCGACCACGTAGAGTTTCGTTCCGTCGGGTGAAAAAGTAAGGCCGTCCGGACGCACGAAATCATCTGCAACGACCGATACTGTTCCGGTCGACGCGTCGACGCGAAAGACGTAGCAGGCGCCGAGCTCCTGCCCGCGGCGCAGGCGCGTTCGAGCGTTGGGTAGAGGGCCGAGACCGAACCCGCATGAACGATGATCGCGTCGGGCTTCGCGGCGATGACGTTGTTCAGCGAATTGTTCTGCGCCTGGACACCCACCGGCGGCACCAGCGACGGCAGCATCGGTACGCGTCCGGCCGCGAAATGACAAAGCGCGCTAGCCGCATCGGTTAGCCAGGTGAGCCTCGACGGTCAGGCCGGCCGACCACCCCACAATCGCTTCGAGGCGATGGCGGCGCCCTCCCTCAGTGACTGAAGCTTGGCCCATGCCACATCCTCGGCAACCCATTCCCAGCCGGTGAAGGTGCCAAAACCGCAGTCGACGCCGGCGATGACACGTTCCTTGTCGCCGATCGCGTCCACCACACGCTCGATGCGCTGGGCGACCACTTCCGGGTGCTCGACGAAATTGCTCTTTGAATCGATCACGCCAGGAATGATGGCCATTTCCGGGGGCGGTCGGTTCGACTTTATTGCGGCGGTCTCGTGCTGGCGGCGCGGGTTGGCGAACTCAAGGCCGATCGCACCGACCTTCGCCTGATAGATCGACGGCAGGACCACCTCCATTGCCACGTCATGGATGTGCGGCCCTTCCCAATTGCCCCAGCAGACATGCAGCCGGACGCGGTCGCGCGGAATTTCTGCAAGCGCCTTGTTCAGCGCCTCGACGTGCCTTTCGGTCTGCGCCGCGAACTCCGCATCCGTCAGATCCTGGTAGAGGAGCACCCGCTCCATCGCCATGTCGGGCGCATCGACCTGAAGCACGTAGCCGGCATCGACGATGGCCTTGTATTCCTTCGATATCTCCCGCGCGATCGCGTCGAGATAGGCGTCATCGGTGTCGTAGTAGGCATTCAGCATCGTGCACGCGATGATGCCGGGTGACGGCGAGTTCATGAACCACTCGGTCACCTGCCCTTCGGCCTTCCCGATCTGCTGCTTGAGGCGGCCGATCTCCTTCTGAATTTCTTCCTCGCCGTGGTAGCGAACCTCGCTGATTGCCTCGGGCGCATCGAACACGCGGCCGGTCTTCGGGATGCGCTGCATCATCCTCTCGGTGAACTTCGGAAACTCGGCGAACTCCCTGCCATAGGGGCGGCTCGACTTGCCGCCGAAGCCGCTCCAGCGCTGCGGCACGTAGGTCTGGAATCCCACCCGTCCCTGTTCGCCGTCATTGGCAATGTCGATACCGACCTCGACCTCCTTCTTCACGATGTAAGCGACGCGCTCGGCGGCAACCTCGTCGATCTTTCTCCGATCGATCCTCTTGCCTTCCTCCTGGTCGATCAGCATCGATCCGAGAGGCTCGCCGCGCGGCATGCTGCCGGCGTGGGTGGTAAGAATCCTGTCCGTGCTGAGTTTCATAGAACGATGCCCCACGCTGCTCATCGTAGTTGGAAAACGGGTTGATCCTAGACTATGGTCTACCGCTGTTGTAGCCGCCGCATCTCGACTCGAAATAAGAAAAGCAAATTCGGCGCGGTCCGGACGACACCAAGGGAGGGGCGAATGGCCTCAAAAATGAAGCTTATTCTGTGCGCGAGCGCAGTAGCGTTCGCATGGCAAATGGCGATGACGGCCCCGGCGAGCGCCGAGAACAAGTTCGCAAAGGTCAATCTCGCGCCCGACAAGAAGGGCGGCATCGCGGACATGCAGGACATCAGCAAGTATTGCGGCACCAAGCCGCTGAAGGTCGCCTATTCCGACGGCTGGGGCGGCAATTACTGGCGGCAGATCACCCGCGCGGAATTCGAGGATGAGGCGGCCAAGTGCCCCAACATCACGGAAGTCCGCTACACCGACGGCGAGTTCAAGGCCGAGAA